>Ga0179593_1299264_pt1 | contig 13502 bp, 14 predicted proteins | sample CZODoug2_1_08_16_FD_185931 | JGI IMG/M metagenome (GOLD analysis project Ga0179593, IMG submission 185931) | Vadose zone soil fungal communities from Angelo Coast Range Reserve, California, USA - CZODoug2_1_08_16fungal (PacBio error correction) | ecosystem: Environmental > Terrestrial > Soil >... | reverse complement strand
CTCACTTTTCTTTCTTTCTCTCTACCCCAAGTTCATAAGCCAGAATCTCCTGGTCGGGCCTGGGTGGTATCAGTTTCCGTAACCCCGTTAAATACTTCTTTCCCCTGCTGTCACAAGTTCGTTGAAAAGAGAGGCCTTCTTTTATGGAGTTAGCGTGTAATCTTTGTCTGGCCATAAATGATGGACCTGAAATGCCCCCCCCGGATGCTTCCCGCCTTTCTTTTGCCATTCTTTTCGGGTTTAAACCCCTTCGTTGCCATCTCTGACCTAGGAATTTGTCTGCACGCTCCCTTGCACTTTTTATTTTTTGGTCGACTAGAGTTGCTTACTCTTTTGCTATCTTAGAATTTCGTATCTTCACGAGCACCTGCGCCTCCCTTTGTGAGCGCCTTTGGCAGGGTTTGAGGGAGCTTCTTGGTTTAATGCCTGGCGGGTTTCGTCTCCGTTTCGCGGTTTGAATGTCTTGGCTGGGTGGTGAAGTGATTTGAGACTTGACGGGGTGTATCCCCCCCTTGCAGCTCTGCGCCCTTAACCAAACTTTTTTTTTCTAACCCAGGTAGGCTAGTTTGGTAAGAAATTGATATTTGGCCCCACGTTTGCACTTACCTGCCGAGTTACACTTTGTCATCTGGTCCGTTCCGTCTCCTTCTTCGGAGAGAGTTGTGGACGACACCCTTTTTTTTGCTCGACCAAGGTTTCGTCTTCGGCCCCTTTTTGGATTTCTTTGAAGACAGGTTCTTGGCTGTATTTTAGAAGATCTTAGGGTTGCTTTTACTTTCCACTTTGCCTATTTAACAGAAGGAAATTCTTCAGGAAAGAATTCTATTATTGACAAAGGCTGATGCCAGTCCACCCCCACAAACGTTGACGTTGAAAGGAAGGTGGGGCTATGGTGATCTCAATCTTTTGAGCCCCTGTGCAGTTCATAGGGAGTGAGCATGGTTGATGACACTGCTTCGGAAGTCCTCTAAAGTCAGTTGTTCGTGCGCCGTGAACATTTCTAAGGAGGATCCATCGAACTATCAGAAGGTCGAGACAGCACGAGGATGTAGTTCTTTTCCCATTCAGAGGACTACTCTTCATCCCCCCCACACGACATATCGCGGTCGACTTCAAAGAAGTAGTGAGTCCTTCCGCACTTTCCGCGAGTCTCCTTATCCCTTTTCCGCGAATTTTACACAGTAACTTCAAGAAGTTCAGCGGGCGCACATCGACTAATGATTCCAGCCCCCTTTATTCCAGACTGGAAATGAAGACAGGCACCAAAGGTCCTCAGCAGAAGAATAGAGCTCAGCCCCAACGGACAAGAGAATTACAGGTTCAGGCCCTGGGGAGGAACCCTTAACTGGACTGAACCATTCATGATTGGTCTTCTACCGGTGCCCCTGATCTGAAAAGTCGTTGCCCGCTCAGTAATATGCCTGATTTGATGAGTTCCTGTAGGTCCCCTTTTTGAATTGATTACTTGAAAGATCACCCCACGTCAAAGTTCAAAGGTATTCCAGAGAGTCATGCTTATTGTGTGAGATTGAAGAGGTACAAGCGTGAGATTGGGGAGTTGCCGGTCCCCAAAGGTGATATGGGAGTGGAGTAGCAGGGGGGAAGGTTGATGTGGACCAAACAAGGGTGTGGTTTTGCTTCGTTGACCCTTCTAGAGTTCGGAAAGGAGACTACAGTTCCAGGAGGAGGAAAGAGATCTATTTCCCCCCCAGCCCAAATGTCTTGACCTAATAATTCCTCTCTCTGCCCCCTCCTACCCCCGATTTATTCCCTCCCTTTGCCGGTTTAAACTTTCCTATCTGTACAAGGGTTGCCCCCACCCCCCCCCCCTGGCTTCTGGTCCATTAATAAGGGTAGAGGAATTAGACAAGGACCTTGCCCGGAAGCCCGGACCAGTCATATTCCGCTCTGGGTTTCTTTCTCCTACCCCATACGTGACCATTCTTACCGATCTCGGGGATTTTGTTAATTCCGTGTCTTTTTCTTTCCCTCCGTCTTCTCGTTCCTCTCGCGTTTTTGCGGAGGTATGGTTGAAAATGAATGCCTTTGTTTCTGCTAGAGCTTATGACTTCCCTCCCTTCACTAATCATAGGTTCGAAAAAGGAAACCAGTTTTCCCCCCCCCTGCAAGAGGCTGTGCCCCCTCAGTAAAAAGGATGATACTCCAAACCTCCCCCTTTGTCCTTCAGTGACTGGACGTTACCAACACTGGTGAACGGTACCTCATCGATTCTACCACCTTTTGGGTATAACTTTTCAAATTTCTTCCCTTCCCCCCCCCCCCGTTCCACTCTTGTGGTCAACTCCCCCTCCCTTTCTTGGGTCTTTATCGATCTAGATTTACTCGTACGCGTGTGTTTTTTCTCGATATCGAATACCTTAAAAGGCCCTGATTCGTTTGACCGTGAATTGGGAGTATGACTAGGGTCACATGCTACCCCCCCGTTTTCTTTCTCTCCCCATTTGGGGTAGTCCACCAAGTCCGGCCAGTCTCGTTCCCTCTTCCCCCCCCAAGATTGGCGCTAACCTTTTCCTTGCTCGTCCATACGCTGCGGGTGTTAACATGTGTCCTTGCAATGTGCGCGTAAACCTTCTAAGTTCTTTATTTTGGCTGTCCCCATAAAAGTTCCTATAATTCCACAGTCCCCACCGAGCACATTCTGGAAACGAAGATAACTCAAAATTCTGCCGCCCGCTTCCCAGCCTGGCGTTACCCAAGCCCCGCAATGGCTACTTTGCAACAGGCTAACCAGGTCCAAGCCCACCGATAAAGGCTCGAGCATCCTAAGTTCAAGTTAGGGGTCGCTAAAAATGACAGTTAAGACGTCTAGGACTGTGAGCAAGCGCGGGTGGCAATTCTGTCTCCCCCCCCCCCCCAGTCCTTACCCTATAGGCCAATTGGCAGGCATCCGGGCGTGGCAGCCGCAAGCAATTGGACAGCATAACTGGGAAACGTTGAACGGCAATACCGTCTTTCTGGACTCTGCCCTGGCCGGCTCCTCCTTATCGAGCGTTCGGAATTGGCTTCCGCGACAGATCTTCGTCGCCCCGGAGACATGACTTTCTTATTTCTCCTGCTATGCATCTTTTTAGGCAACTCCCCCTCCCCTGTGTGTCTTTTCCCCCCCCCTTTACTCCCCCCTCAATTTGTGAACACTTAGACACCAACTCTCGTGGACGCTTGCAGATTCGAGCACCGATCAAATCGGCAGCTTTTTTCCCCCTGTTTTCCTTCGTCTTCTCCCTTCAATCCCCTACTCCCCCCCTCCGAACCGTCCACAGAGGCCCAGTCTTAGGGAAAAAATGTTAAGAATGGTTCATATCAACCAGTTTACGACCCACTGCTGTGAAGTAAACGGAGGTGGCCAAGCAAAAAGTTCCTTATGCTCTTTTTCCAGCCCGGAGAGACAGTAGATGAGCTCTTTTTTAATTCTTTATGGTCCCACGTTATGACCGTCCCCCTCTCCTTCTTCATTTCGCTTCTCTAAAGGACTTTCCGAGATACGGGCAGTTTGTCCATGATTGGCTGGTGAGTGTCCTAGAAACGGGAGAACTTCGAGGGGAGAACTGATTTCTTGCGAATGAACGACGTCCGCCTCTAGGATCTTCCCTGCCCCTTCTTCTTCGTGAGACGACTTTCGGTTTGTTGTTTTATTGTGGTCTTTAAGTTTTTCCCTTCAGAACCGGCCTGTATGCTTCCTCAAGCTCTTATCATTTCCCCAGGGTTTAGCGAAAGGTAACATGTATTGATACCCAAAACACCAGCAGAAGCTTCCAGGCCAAAGGATTCTGGGGTTTGGTGTTGTTTGGTATAATGCTCCGCCCCGTTTTTGGCCTCGAGGCTTTTCTCCCTTTCTTGACATTTTTTTGGCCCTTACAAGAAACCGCAAGGCTACTGCAGGATCCCACGCCGATTTTCCCCTCCATCCCCCGAAGACTCCCTGGATTTCGATGAAAAACTCCCGTCCCTAACCTGAGGTGGTGTTCTGCACTAACACGGGATACGCGGATTTATGCCCCTTTCCCGGCGTTGGCCACTTGAAAAGTGCAGGGATTTGCTTCTCCCCCCTCCCTCTGTTAGTACTTGGTCTACATCCCCGACCAGGGGGCTTGTTCGGAGAGAAGGAGTTGCATCGCAGCTCATAATTTTCTCCCCCTCCCATTTTTTGACAGGTTGCTGGGGAAGCAACTGAACAGCTCTCCCATTTTCTCCACCCCGCCCCGGCATTACCAACGCAGCATTGAAAACGAAAAAAGGCCGCTGAGCAAACCCTGAGGTCACGAATTAAACTACCTCTCTAACCCACCCAAGTTGCGAGAATTGCCAACCTATAAAAGATTCGCGGGGGTGTCCACCCTTCTTTTGCCTAGTTGTGATTCCTTAGTGAGATGAAGGTAATTTAAAGCCCCCGGGGTAAATCCCCTAATCCAGACCAGGAGAAAACTTGAATCCGAGAGAAGCTCCTGCATCGAAGGGAGAAATCCTTACCGGCCGACCTACTGAACAGATGTCCCTCACCTGTCTCTCATGGCCCCCCCTTACACAACACTAAATGCCCTCACCTCTTCTATCGACCTCCCTCCCGCCCCATTTCGCCGTGGGTCCCCCTGGACCCACCAAATCCCCGCGTGTCACTCGTCTCCCCTCCCCGGCCGCTTCTGCGGTGTGGGCGCCTGACCAGCTGACCCTCCTCCGCCTCAAGACCACACTCATCTACCTACCCCCATATTCACCTGACACAAAACCGCAATATGCCCCACGCCCACACCAACATAACCACAGCTCAATCGATAAGACCCTACACCCCCAAAATACATCGACACGCTCAACCACACTTAACGAAAACAGTCACGCCAACTGTTTTGGTGTCCCTTTTTTATTCCCCTTTTGCCAACCCCTCCACTCGCCCTGCTCACATCTATTCCTTTTCCCCAACCCGCACCGATTCCGGGACTCTCCCCGACCCCCTAAAGCCCCCGCTCACCTCCCCCTGACTTTACCAAAGCTCCCGAAGAACCAATACCAAAGCCGTCTCTATGCGTTTTGTGGGTCGTCTGGGTGACAAAATACTAGTGTGGGATCCATCTCTCCCGAGTTCCTAAACCAAGTCTCTTTCCTTTTTCCCTCTCCTAAGCAGTCCCCCCCCCCCTTCCCAAGCCCCCCACCCCCAGAGACTTCTGCCATTTTTTCTTTTTCCCTCCTTTAATTTCTCTTTACTCTCGTTTTTTCTGCGCCTGCCAAATTAGAACGCCCCCGGTTCTGTTGGTCCCCCAGCTTGGTTTTGTGCAACCCTTCGGCCCTCTACCCATCGAAGTCGCCCTCACCCTCGGATTTGTCATCTCGGTTTTTTTTTTTTCTTTTTTGGCATAACACCACCCCCCTCCCTCGGCCTGCCCTGTGCACGTGTCGACAAACCAGCCACTCTCTCTGCAACATGATTAAGACCCACATTTCAGCACACCCTTACCATATTGCTTGCTCGGATTAGTGTGCAGTGTCTCCCGTCGTCTGATTGTCATTGTCCTCACCCCAATTCCCTCTCCGTCCTTTATCTTCCTTGCTCCGGAGACTTAGACCTAGCAAATTCCATTTCTGTCCCCCTCAACCTCCACAAGAATTCGCTTCCTACTCTTCGCCCTTCCCTTATCCTATAGCTAATTTTTTTTCTTGAGGGTCCCCTGTTCTTCCACTTTATATGATCTCTGCAGACAAACCGCACAAGCTAATCTCTCTTTTCACGCCTATTCTCGTTTGTTTTTGAGTCTCTCTTGAAGACCTAGGTTTACGAGAATCGTCGAGGGACGACGTTGGCGCTCCTTCCCAGGCCAACCTCCCCCTCTAGCTATGGGACTTAAAGTTAACGAGCGAAGAAGAGCAACTTAAAACTTTTCGATATTCTTCCATCTGTTATTTGGAAGCCACGGGCGCGAGTTTCACCCGCTCAATTAATTCCTCTGACTTTGCCTGCATCCCATCTGCTATTTTCATACGCTGGCAAACTGACCAGACAAAAGCAGATCGGCCCGCTACTCTATTGAGTAATAGTGAGAATGACCCCAGTCCTATCCACCTTTCTTCCTCCAATGTGCGCTGGTCTATCACGTTTTCAGCACCATCTCTGTCAGACACTCTTGGTAAAACTCATGGTCCGTTCACAAACGCATTGCTTATGTACGAGTCTCCTATTCCTTGGACCTCTGTGGCATTTCGTTCTGGGGTCCTATCGTCTCCCGCTCCCCCCCCTCTCGTTGACGCCGGTTTCCAACACGCAACGATCTGCGTAATACGCGCCGGACCCTTTTTTTTTATTGCCATGCTTTTTCGTCCGGCCCCCTCAGCTAGCCCGGTGTTCCTCCCCTTTAACAGACAGTGGCTTAGGTGGAGAAGCCCTTGAATTCTGGTGATCAACCCCCGGGCCCAGACTTTCCCGCTGCCCTCACTCTTCGACCCGGGTGAAACCCAGTCGACGTAACATCCCCTACCTTCCCCGGCAGCCCCCTTTCAACACCGCAACCGGTTTCTATTACAACGAGTGGAGCCTGCGAATGGGTGTTATGCCCCATTCGACAACTATGCCATACCTCACTCCCGGTCATCGCTTAATGTTCCTTCCGCCGCCACTCTCCCTGCACCCCCCGACCTTGTCCACTTTCTCACTCCCTTTTCTTTAATGCTTCCTTCCCTTTCCCGCCAAGCAACCGTCAGGCCTGCTTCTGTGTAATTCAGCTTCCCCCCCCCTGACCCAGTCCATATTCTTTCCCACTTGTTCCTCCCCCTATTCTCTATGCTTTCCCCTCGGGTTCTTGTGAGCTCTTGTCCCCTCTCGCGCTTCCTGAAGTTATTAGGCGTTTCGGCCGCCCTTTCTCTCACATTTGTGTTGCCTTTCTCACGTTGGCCTTTGCTTTTCTTGTGGTTTTATAAACGGGATGGCTCCTTTCGGCCTCTCGCGTTCCCTTCGACGCCACACCTCTTTCACCCCTTTGCGTCTTTGCGGGCGCGGCCCCCCAATTTCCTTTTCCCCCGCACTCGTGATGCCGGGGCCAGGGCGGTACACCAGGTTGCCGGCTTTCATTTCTTTCTTCGATTGGACTCTACAAATCTTTCTCCTCGTGGGATGCGCACTTTCGAAGGACTCATCGGTTTCCTCCCAATGGCTATATCCGCCGAACCTGCTTCTTTTTTTTTTACGTCTCGCCCGCCGACGCAACCCGGACCTTTATCTCTTTTTTCCCCCAATTATACCTAGGACATCGAATTCGTAGCGTTATCTCTTATGTTTTGAGGCTTGTTTGTCGTTCATGCCTCCCGAAGTATTGGGTCGAGACCCCTTTTTGCCTTCTTCTAATTCCGCTGGGCGCCAGCTGCTTCCTCGCTTTGTTTGTGACTTTTTTTCTTCACAGGTCCCTCTTCCGGTTATTCCCCCTCTGGCCCTCTCATTGAGATCCGGCCATCGGCCAGTTATTCCGCATGATTGCCCCTTTATGTATTTCCCGGGCCTTGTTTTATATACTTGTATCGTTCAAGAGAAGCCCACCAACGAAGAAGGGTCCTCTTTTCCCCATTTGCTGCGTCCTCGAGGTACCGTAGTTGCCTTTCTTTTTGGTTAGTTTTTGTCCTTCCCTCTTGGACTCGCGAATATTGCGATTCCGCAAGTACTCACCACAGGCTAGTGAGCAGATATCAGTCCTTCACCCCCACACCTCCTCCCCGGACCCATAGTGGGTGTTTTTCTTACCTCGCAGATGTTTTGCCTTGCTCTATCGTGAGATCTGTGTTTCAGAATTTTCCTTCTTTCCTTTTCTCTTTGCCGGGTAGCATCAACTCTATTACTCCCTTCAATCTCTGCCCCGTATTTCCTTCTTTCCAGACCAGAGGTGAGCCACGCTTTCGTTTTTTCTTCCACTCCGCTCCCCATGTTCCCCGTAGGACGACGCGTGCGCGTCAGCGGTCCAGGAGCTCTCTGTACTGCTTTTTCTTCTCCTCTTTGTCTTGACCTGTCTTTTCTGTGATTTTCTGATCCGCACAGAACCCCCCGCGTGTTTGTTGCGACCACGTTTTTTTGGTCGACTCTACGATGCAGCTGCGCTGGGTTCGCTTTGCCTACTTGCAGTTTACCTGTGTTTAGCTTTAAGAAAAACCTAGCCCCATTGGAGACTTTCCCTTTTTATATTTTCACGATGTTCCCCGATTGGTTCCTTCGCCTTTGGCCCCCATAAACCTCCCCCGTTACCCCCGCCCTGTTTGACTTATGTGTAGTTTTCCCACCGCGGGCATCTTTGGGAGCCTTTTCTTGTTGATCGTCCACCTCATTTTCCCCAATTGGTTGCCTGCACCCTTTGCTTTGTTGACTAACAGACTACTCCCCGTACGTTGTTGTATGGCCGTGACGGTTTTTCCTTTTTGATTTGACGTCACTTGGATCTCCTTTCCCTCCTTTTGTAGCGATATTCCTTGTACCCCCCCCCCCCCACTTTAGGCAGTCGCTCTTTGCCGTTTTCCACCCTTGTCTTTTTTTTTCATATTATTCAACAATAGACCTTTGCTTTTTTGTTTGCCATCACCTATTCATCTCATGACCTCTCCAGTGGATCAGGCTGAATCCAATTTCCCCTATGTACTCTACGTTGGTTTGTGGTGTTTTGGCATAAAGTCCAACCCCGCCCGAATCCCCCTACATCTCTGTCCATCCCCTACACCGGGTATCTAACCGGCGCCCCCCTCTCTGACAAAAGGTCTTTTCTTTTTCACCGTTTCGTTTACCATGCATAATCATGCTACTTGTCCCCTTGTTCTTTCATACCGACCTGTCGTTTGCGGGACTCTCCACGCTATACTCAGCCTGCCCACTTTCTTTACTGTCCCCGGTTGTACACCGGTTGACTTCCCTCCTTCTCTTTTGCGTTCAGAACATTCTGAGTGACCGTTACACGTCTGCACTGACCGTTTCGATCTCCCCCACTGACTGATCTCACAGAAACACCGCTTTTGCCCCCCCCTTCTATTAATGTTCGTGGTCCCTACCTTTGCGGCCCTTCCTTTTTTTCCCCTCCTGTCAGACCCCCTCAGACTTCCCTTGGATATGGCCGCTCGCCATGTTCCCCCGATCTCAATGTTGCTGTCTTTCCGAGGGTGATTAAGTGGTGATTTTGGCTTCACATTTTTCCTTGGCGTGAAGGTTCATGACCTCTCATTCTTCTTTTCGCTCCCTCCTTGGTTTCGATAGTCACTCTTACTTGGACTGTTGGCTTGTACGCTGGGCACACTCATTGTTTTTCACGTTCATGGCTCCTTGTTTCGAGCGGTGCACTGATATTTTCTGTTTTTCTTAACATGCTTTGTTTTTCAATTTTCAGTCCCACCGGTCATTTTTTGAACACCGCCTCCGTACCTCTGGAAAGAGCAGTCAAGGGTTTATGCCCCGCTGCCCCACTCTGCTAGTAGGCGGCGAAATTTGTTTATCCCCCGGCTTCCTCAGCAGGCTCCGCCAGATGATGGGCCACATCTTGTGTTTTTCCCATCATCTTGGCCCCGGCGCTCTGGCTATTTGATTCATCCCGTTTCTTTACCCTGTTACGACGTCTCGCGACAGGCCTCTCCTTAAGTTTTAGTGAGGGATCACCCCCATGGTCATCCTCCGATCCTGCTTTATTGCCCCCCCTCCGATTATACACTCTGATTCCTTTTTTGGCACGTTCGCACATCCCAATCATCCGCGTGGCCAACGCGTTTCTCCTTCCCTTCTTTTTTAATCTTTTTTTGACGTTCCCCCCTCCTTTCTTTCTCCAGACTGTTGATGGATTCCACACGGCTGGTTGGTTCCCAGCGAAACTTGTCTTCTTTGCAGTTCGTGGATTTAGGCTTTTGATTTTCTGGCCGCCTCGCTGCTTTCTCTTTGTTCTAATTCTTGGCTTTGTTGCTTGATGACCAATTCTCCCTTTTTTTGCTCTATTTGCAATAGCTGATCTCCGCAGTTTTTTTTTTCTTTTCTTTTTCCCTTCTATGTTTTTTGAATCCGGTTTCATACCTCTCTTGCGCGCCCTTTTTGAGTCCTCGTAACACAACCCCACAATGTTTTTTTGTTCCACCCTATTTTAGGAAAATACCCAATGCTCCTTGCCTCAATCCCCCCACATGCTCCAGATTTACCGCGGTTAGACCCACCCCTGTGGAGTCCCACTTTATTTCCCCTTCTTTTGCTAGTGACTTATTCGTATTGTGGTCTTTGTTGACATTTGCCACCGCCTGCCATCGGCCGGGTACTTTCCGGCGTCCTTGACATAAGGGGTCTTGTAATCTCTTCCCCCTCAACCCTTAGATCTTCGTGCATGCGGCCGCTCCCCCGTTTCCCTTTTTGTCTAGTTTTTTCCCCTCTTTTTCCTCTGGGACCTCCCCTTTCAGCCGTTTTGCTTGCTCCCTTATTAGGTAGCGTTCTCTTGAGTGATTCCCTTTTGAAAGCATCATACCTGTGTCTCCTAGCCCCCTTTTAAGGCTTCCCCCTTCGTTCTCTTCCCTAAATAGGAGTGGGACCCCTCCCTTACGTCATCTGTCTGGCACCCAACCTTTGTCCTTGTGCCGTGTATACACCACCCTCACATGCCCACTTTTTCTTTGAGTTCTTTCCTTTTCCCGAGAGCCTCCATTTTTCTTATCTCTCTCGCCTCGTCACTTTTTTCGTCGGAGTTTACACCTGTTGGTATGGTTTTTGAAGGCCTCCAACCCTTACCTTCCCCTTGATAAGCCACTGATCTAAGACGTTGCTTCGTTGGACGCGATGACTTTCATTCACGTCCACCCACTTGTTTCTCGGCCCTTCTTTCCTTCATCCCGTTTGCACCACGATGTGATTACTTTGTAAGTACCCCCTTTTATGTCCCCCCAGATAATCCATTGTTTTCTCCTTTTCCGTCGATCCCCCTGCATCTTCCCCCCTCCGCTCCTGACACTGTTTCCATTTCATGCGAACGGCGTGCTTTCCCCACAATTCCCTTCCGTTTTTCCTTCGGAAGAATTCGAGACGCATTCCCTTTCCTTCACGTCGAATTCTCCGTTCAGGACGCGAGCCATTGTCCGATCGAGTTTTCATCCGAACGTGTCATGGTGTACCTTCTTGTGATCCATTTATCCCATCGGATTATACCCGGCTTCCCTCATCAGGACATAACACTAGCTTTCAAGACGGCCTTGCACTCTCTCTTCGCCTCGTCGTCAATTATCGCCGATCAAGAGTCCCAACTGTCTTCTTTCATCCTTTTTGCAGCATTGTCGTCCCTAGCCTATGGGTGTGTCTCCTCTCCTTTGTCGATTGTTTTGGTTATGTATGTGTTTTCCCTCCCCCCTGGTACTTCGCTTTCCAAAATTTAATGTGAGTCTTTCAATAGCCCACGGATTGACGTGGTTTGCGCCTCTCCCCCTCCTTTTTTCGCCTCTTCTTGATGAGCACACAGGCCGCCTTCTCTTCGCAACGCACACAAGCGGCCCTCAGTCCCTAGATCAGGCTCGGTTTGTATTTTCCTTGCCCTTTTCTTTTCACTGTGTTCTTCACTTGACTCTTAACTTCTCCGTGTTTAGGAGCTTCCCCCCAATGGAATGTTCAGGGACCCGCAGAAGGTACATGGTCAAACGCCTCGCGGCCCTTTCTCTTTCGTCGCTTTTAAGATGAGTTATAGAATTTTTATCTCACTTTCACGTCCCCCCGTACTGCTAGACTTTACCGGATTCTTTGTTCGCTTGGATGAAATTTTCTGCCCCCTGCCCTTCCCTGGTCCCCCGGTCAGATCGAGCAAGCCTCAAATGTACCCCACCTTTCCTTTTGTTTGCCTCCGGTTTCCAGTACTATACCTTCTGCCCTTGTGTCATTCGAATTTTTTCTCATAGCTGCGTATATTTGTTTGAATAGATTGTTTCGTTACCTTTCCCACCGATTTTGTTCCCCCCTGTTTCCCGCGTGCGGCTTGTACCTCATTGGTTACTTTAGTAGTACAGGTTCCCCTTTTAAAGCTATATAACACGGAATTGTCCCTCCCTGTCCCATTTCCTCCTTCTTCACTATTGTATTTCTGTCCATTTTCATTCGGACCAGATTTGTTAGTACTTGTCATACCCCCTGGTATTACCCATCTCCAGTGGTATCACTGCGTGCCGCCCCCCCCATTGGTGCGCTTCGATTTATAGTGAAAGTTGCTCATCCCCAACTCCTCTCTATCACCTCATAGCGTGTAGACTCAAGGGTCCGCACGTCTTTCCCGTGAAGAAGTTGTACTCATACCCGAATTATGGGCAGGGAGACTAACCCCTTTTTTTGACCGTATTGACTGTGTCCAATGGACGTCAGTGCGAATCATAGTCAACATCCAGTGTTCCCTGTGCGCAACTATCGGCCGTCCAGGGTGAGACAATCCTCGAATTTTAGTACGGTCTTTTGCCACCCCTCACCTTTTTCCTACTCCGTGACTTGGTGATGCCCCATTCATGACTCGGAACATGTAATGACTCCCCCTTTTGCAGACAGCCCACATTGCTTCCTCGTAGCAGCTGTAGTAAGGTTCCGCATTCCTATTCAGGATTTCTTGAGTTAATTTGTGGCTTTGTCCTATAACTGCATAAAGACTCGATCCAAACTTTCCCCGTGACCAACGTCTCTAATGGATTCCCCCTTTTCGCAGGCTGGTGCGGATCTGTTTTGTTTAACAACATACGGCGTTTTCTTGGCCTTTTTGCTGGAGTCTTGTAGTCTGTGGTTACCCTGTACTCTCCCTCCTTGCGAGTTGTTGGGCAGGATGGCCCCAGATGCGAGGCAAGTTTCTAATGTGTTGTTGTCTTCCAGCTTATATGTCCTTTCTTTTCTCTCCCTCCTCTGCCTGTCTTTTTTACCTGACTAATTGATATCCCGCTTACAGATGGGCCCCTGGGGACCAGTTCCCGCACGCTCCCCTCAATCCCGCGCCACATTCCATCCTACCCTTCATTTTTGGTTAGACTCTCGACGTTTAAGACGCCCGCTAGACCTGTATAATCTACCTCTTTTTTTTTACCGCACTTCTTGCCTGACCTTATATCGAAAGTATGTTTGCTGGCCCCCCCTAGTCCGGGGTGCTGTACTCCCCGTTTCCTTCGGATTACCACACGGGCAGTTTCTTGGCCTCAAATTTTCTCATGGACGCCACCTTCCCCGATTCGATTTGACTTACCTTTCCTACCCTCCCTCAGCTGTCAATTGTCCTCTTCGCCGTAAGCACCCCTCTTGCGTGTTGTCTTTTGCCTTCCCCGGGACCCTCATGGCTTCTCTTCACCCCCTTCTCCCCCCTCCTTTTCGTCGTGTTGGGTTTGCGTTTCCTATCTTATATTTTTTACCGCTCCCGTTCTACTTCGCGCAACGTTGTAAGGAGGCCACAACCCCCGCTCGACGGCATTGACTACCAACCTCCTATAAGACACCTCACCCACACCTCGTACGCCGAATACTTCTTAGAGCCGCCTTTTTCCTACTGGACGGCCCTCGTATA
>Ga0179593_1563011_pt1 | contig 13503 bp, 17 predicted proteins | sample CZODoug2_1_08_16_FD_185931 | JGI IMG/M metagenome (GOLD analysis project Ga0179593, IMG submission 185931) | Vadose zone soil fungal communities from Angelo Coast Range Reserve, California, USA - CZODoug2_1_08_16fungal (PacBio error correction) | ecosystem: Environmental > Terrestrial > Soil >... | reverse complement strand
CCTCCGGAATCCTGCGGAAATTAGGGGGCCCGAGCGTCCCCTTCTCTTTCTTTCTTTTTTTCCGCTTCTCTTTTTCTCGATCCGAATTCTTGGGGAAGGCGCCGGGAGAGCCCTCCGCTTTCTTTTCGTTTCGCTTCGGACTTCTTCACCCGTTTCTCTTCCCCGGATCTGTCCCAAGAGTGCCCCCGGGGTAATATCGACTCGGAAATGGCCGTCGAGTTTCCTTAGCTTGGTATCACGTAGGCGTCCTTCTTTTTCCGAACACGACGAAACTGGCGCTGACTTCCCTCTCCCCCCGAACCGTCTTCTGTATCGTTCGTCGCGAACCCCCCGCAAGTCAAGCCTTATTCTCTTTTGGCAACTTGTTCCCAACCGTTGTCCTTTAATTCCACGCGGTGGTTTCCACCCTGTTCGGATTTCACTGCGGGTTTTCTTCCCAGCCCCTCTTCCCAAATGTCATTTCTATCGACCATTAAGGTATTACCGTCCTCGGCTTCCTTCCCTTCGTGGCTTCCTCTATGAGTATTTCCTCTTCACGTCAACACACGCCTGCGGATGGTTTTACACACTCTACCCTCAGTCCCCCTTCGACCCTTTGCGACGTTTTTCTTTTTTCGTTGTCAAGTTTATCCCCGCCGCCCCAACCCGAATTTATGCTTTTTTTGCACCTTTGCCCTTGACCGAGCGTTCTCCTCCCCCCTTATTCATTTTGAAAGTTTTGCAGATTTTTTTTTGGGGCATGGCATTTGGGTTTTGATGGTTCTTACCCTCCCCCTTTAGCTGCGACTTTCGTCGGGAAAAAGGTTTATGCGGCCCTTTGCGCTTGCACCCCTACCGATCGCTTCGCACAGTCCCCAAGAACCCTCGTAAGTCAGATACTTTTTTATTCTCTCTCCTGTTTTTTTAGGGTCGCCCGGTTGTAGGTCTGCGGTTTCTAGCAGGGTTTATCGGGATTTGCTTTCATTTTGAATCACCCCCTAGGAACCTTTCCCGGTTTCGAAAATCGAGCTAGTATTTAGCCGATATCAGGCCCATCCAACAGATATTGTTTGCGTTCGGTGGGTCGTTTCTGCGTTGGCTTTCTCTTTTTTGAGCCAATGCCCCTTCCGGTGGGTCGTCTGCTTCGTAAACCTTTTCGGCTCAGATACTCAGTGAAAGTTTTCCAAGCGCTAAGCGTTTTTTTTCTTTTTACCCTTGCTGTCTTCTCGAGCCGGACAGTGAAAATTTTACCTACGCTTTTCTCACTTTCGCCCGCTTTTTGATTCCATAACGTTCAAAAATCCCTCTGACGTGGCCCTTTTAACGTCCGACCAAATCTCCCCCTTTACCAGCCGCTGTTCTTGTGCTTTCCTCCAAGGTTTCGAGTGCGGTTCCCCGTTGGTGTCCTCCCTCTCCTTGGTGGTGGGGGACCGCTGGGCCGGGGGTGGCGTCATCGGGCTTCCTTCTCACCCCCTCTGCATATTCGTTTCGATACTTCCCTTTTTCGATCCGCGATTTTGTCACCGAATCGGCACTGGTTTCATGACGAGGTTGACCGCGACCTTGCTTTCATTTTCTTTCCGTTTCTCTGTTGCCGTTTCTTTTTATCGAGGTTCTCCTTTGGTATTTCTCTTTCTTTTGACTCTTTTTTTGAATCTTTTCTATTTTTTTTTTTATGCATCCGCCGTTTTCACGCGACTTTCCTCCTAATTCAGTGGAGGGCATTCGTACCTGCCTAGACCCGCTTTTCCCCCCCTCTTCCCAGCTGTCCCCCCTTTCAGACTTGGATGAGGGTCGAGCATATCGTCTGCTCGCGCAGTATGCCGCTCTTTTATCTTTTCGCTGCGTGTTTCCACGCATGCCCCCCAGTCTTTCCTTGGGAAAGTTTCTTCTCACCCGTGATCTGACATCGATAAAAGTACAAGCCCCTTTTAGTGTCTTGGTCTTTTGGAGTTCATTGCATCTGTATCCTTCTTTAGAATCCTTTCAATTCCACTTATCCGTGGTCCCTCTAAAAATCCCCTCACGCGACCTTTTTCTCCCCGAACGAGCGTTTTGCCTCCGAGCTTTTGACGCTTTCGCTCCGACATCCGACGCTGTCGACATAGACACCTGGCAGAGCGCCGTCCTGATAAGCCCCTCTGTTCCCCGTCCCCTGCAACTCGCTGGACCCCCCCCCCCACTCCCCCCCCCCCCCGCGATGTGTCTTTGCCCCCACTAAGCCGTTCACAAGCGTGTTTTTTTACTGTCTCCCTGCTGGTTGTTTAATGGATCAACGATGGGTTTTTTCGTTTCGCATGACTACTCTACTCTTTGTTGTAATGGGTTTCGTTCTTTGTTCTTTCCGATTTTTTTGCATGGTTTTGTTTTTTCGCATGTCTTCCCCCCCCGACCTTCCTGAGAGATTTGTCCGAGTCGTCCCTTCCCAGATTTGACATTTTCTCCCCGCTTTCTGACTGAGCTTCAGTGGGTGCTCGTTCTCACTCTCGCCACCAGGCCAGCTCCCCCCCCCGACAGCGCCCTTTTGACGCCCACCGAGGTCCTCAAAGGCGGATAGTCTGTGGGAGGTGACCACAGTTGGTCCCCCCCTTTCTTGCCACTTCCCGCGCGGTTATGCGAGTCGCTTACCACGTTTCTGTGGGCCTGCCCCTACACTGGATCCCCCCCCTATTGTTTCCACTGAGTTGCCCTTCAAATGTGAAGGCGTTTTCTCTCCACTGTTCCTTTCGCTGTCTGAAGGAATTTTTCCTGTGTTTTCATCTCCACTCCAGACGAAACCACCCAAATCATCATCCCTTTAAGGTTTTTCTACGGGGTTTCTCCCCAGAATTTTGCGAGATGCTTTGGAGGAGTAACCCCTCGCCCGATTTTCAGTTACGTATTCCAGCTCCCGGTCCCGCTAACGCCAGCGACACCCCTCCTTTTCCCGAGGGACCCTCTTCAAAGCGTTTTTCCCCCCCCCCGAATCCGGCATCCGTATCGACGGCAGCATCGGTTACAGTCTTCTTTTTTCTTTTCAAGCGCCCTTTTACCCGTTTTTCCGTAGCCCCCTGTTCTTTCCCCCTGGAGCGCGGTCTAGAAGATCCCTTACCGTTCTCACCTTCCATTCTCTTGGTCTTGAGTGAAGCCTTCTCTCTTATGCGTCTATCAAAAAGGCTCAACGTGGTGGTTTTGCAGTTAAGAACCTGTTTTTGTCGTTATCCGCTCGTGTCACTAGATGTCCCCCAGAACTCTTAGCACGCTCCACTTTTTGAGGGGAGGGGTTCCTAACAAACTTTTCCCCATCTTTGTTTTTTTGAGGGAAGAATTTTTCGAATCTTCCTTTTTTTATTTTTCGGCCATCATGACTTTTCCATGTCTCGTTGTCGGCTTGAAGTCGGTCTCCTCGGCCGGCCTTGTTTTTTTGAGCCCCGGTTTTTTCCCTCCCAAGTTGTTTTTAAGGAAGTCAGTGACCTCTAGACTCGTTGCAATTCCCCCCCCCTTCATGGGTCCCTTTCGTCCTCCGAGCGAAGAGAGACTTGTGGACCTTTTTCTATGAGCCCCTTAATCTTCTTTCAGCTTCCCGATAATGCAACGGTTCTTTGGAGGTATGCTTACCGTTCGGTTTTTTCTAGTTTTTCCTTCCATCCTCGTGAACTAAGTGCCCGGTGTTACCCGCTTTCTTTCCATATCGCCTTTCAGATCCCCCCGTAACTTCCTCTCTCGATCTACCCTTCGCTCCCTTTTTCTTCTACCTTTTCCTGAGCGCGTCCGGTACCTCCTCCCTTCGTCCTCTGTGTTTCTCCCCTTTCTCAGGCATGGAAAGATATTCGTCACCTCTTCAATCCCCCCCAACCTTGTTTCCCCATTTTGATTTTTTTTTTCTTTCCCCCCGCCAAGGCCTGCTGCGTCATCTCTTTTTCATCCTCCTCCTTTTTTTCATCTCTAACCCTTTCCGTCACCAACATGTTTCAGATTTCCTTTTTTTTGTTACGGAAGTCGCGCCGGTTTTTTTTTCCCTTTTTTTTTCTACCATGCTGTCTTGGACCTCCCATCATGCATGGCTGGAGGGCTTATATCGAACCAGGTCTCCCCTCATCTTTTGTGCAAGCCGTTGAAGATCTACCTCCCCCCCTTTTCTTAAGTTCTACGGCCCCCTTGAGAGCTTGTTTCGTGCGATCCGGGATCCAGAGGCCGTGACTAGGACCCCGATGCCACATGGCTTCTGTTGCCCCCTACAGCCTCCCTCCCCTATGACCTCCGAATTTTCCGTCCGTCCGATTGAGCCACATCACCCCCACCATCATTCCAATAAATCTCCTGCCCCGATTCTCCTACAAGGCAAGGCTGCTCGGTTCCTCGTTTTTTTCCTTCACCGCGGTGGTTCACCTGTTCGGCACCACCCCCTCTGATTCTGGATCCCCAGGACTAATTCCAGCCCCGTCTTCCGGTAAAAGAACAACGTTCCAAATTTTGTGTTAGCCCTCCGCCCTATCCTCAGTCCCACACCTTCTGTTGGGTTGTCGTCCCCACAAACACGCTCACGATCCCTCATCCTTCGTGCCTCCTGATTTTCTTGCGTGAAGGAAGATTACCCTCCTTGAGCCAAACCTTTTGATCGGGCACATGTTTTCTACCGCTTCCACTTGGACTCAGCCTTGGGTTTCCAATAATTCCGATTTTCGGTCTTCTCGGTCCCCATTTCTCCAGGCTTGAGGTTTTTGAAACATGGCGTTTCAGTCCGTTGTGCTCTGCCACTCGTAGGACCTTCCCCTCTTGATGGCTTTCCCCCCCTATAAGGACCTTTCGTTCTCGCCTTTGCTATTGCTCCCTCCTTATGGTGGAGTTCGTCTCCTTCTTTATGGCCTGGTTCTTCGACATAGGCTTTGAGGTGACTTGTCTCCAGTCCGCTCCCCCCTGGGGACTCCAATGTAGTTCCTGGCTTCTTTTGTAGATTTTTCCCGGTACGATTTTTTATACTGAACTCCGTCTTTTTTCCCCCTGATGTGTTTTTGCTTTTTTTGATTATCCCCCTTCACAGATCTCTTACATCAATGCCAGTTTTCGCTTCCCGCTCTTGATTCGTTTTCCCAGTTTTCCGTTCTACGCGTTGTCCTAACTGGTTCTCCCTTTCCCGGGATTTAGACTTGGCAGTGCTCAATCGCGTTTATCTCTAGTCCCCCTCTCTTTTGACGTTCTACCGGGGATCCCCTACCCTGGCCCTCGAAGGCCTTTTTAAGTCAAGAGTTTCTTTCAACTTTTGGATTCTTCTCCCACTTGGGCTTTTTCCGTCGCAGGTCGTCAGATTTGTCGCTAGATATGTGTTTGGCGTCTTTCTTGTTGCCCAGGGTCCCCGAGCCCCTTCTTCAGTTTCCTATTTCGGCTCGCTGCCTAGTTTACGCATTCCGGTTCAGACTCCTAGCTTCTTCCTGACATTTGGAGCTTTAGATATTCTGTATCAGTTTCTTTCTCTTTATCCCCGTTTGCGCGTAGTCGAGACAATAGCGGAGCTTGCCCCTGAGCTTTTTTTTTTTTGGTTCATAAGAAAACTTTTTGGTTTTGTCCCTGCCCCTGCGCCGTTTTTGGTTCCTTTGAATAACTTTCTTTACTAATGTTCCCCACAGCGGCGGAATTCCTTCCCTCTCCGTCTCGGTGGCCTATTGAACCCGTTAAGGATCGCGTGGAGACGCAATTCCCCGATGTTCTGCTGTCAGCTTGCCCTCTTATTGGTGTTTTTACCACCTCGTAATAGACTAGTGTGTACCAGGGCAGATCGTCTACTTTTACCCCACCCCGAGACACAATCCCTTCCCCGCCACTAAAGTTTTTTTTTTTTTTGCTTTCTTGTGTCGTCTTTTCTTTCGCTCTGTCGATCCCTACCCCCGATCTTTACCTGCTGCGATGCGGTGGTTTGCAAACACATCTCCAAGTCCCCAGCACCTCCTGACAGATCTTTTTTTAACGATTTTCTCCCGATGAACCCCGCTCTGAGGCGGGTTCATTAACGATAAACTTGGGTCCGGCTTTTCCTTGCGATTTCCCGACACACCTTTGTGGACTCCCCTTCCCCCCTTTATTTCATCCATCTTTCGTCCCCCCCCCATTGTTCTCGTTCCGCTCATGCGCATCAATGGATTCACAAGATTTTCCTTTACCTCTCCTCTCATTATTTCGCGCCCCTTCTTTGTGTCAATTGATGTGCATGTCGCAGACATCTTTTGTCAGTTTTCTTTCATCCCTGTTGGCTGCTTTTTATAATTCCCCCTCTGGTTCCGATTTGCAGGAGCCCGATTCTTTACCAGGCCCAGCTTTTCAGCCTATCGCTTCTTGACCCTTTCATTGGCCCTTTGATGGATTCTTCTTTCTCTCTCTGTGGTGATCTTTCTTTTTTTTCAAAACGGACGCGGACGATGCGTACCCTTTGATCCCCGGCGCCTGACACCTTCTTAGGTTCTCGCTCTCCCCATTTGGCATGCCGTCATACATCTCCTTGGCCCACACGACCGGGAGAAAGAGAGTGTCTTTTCCACTACCTAGTCCCAACCTTTGTTCTGATAGTATTCCTCAGGCGTTCCAGGTCTGCTGGATGGATTAAGAAGGGCTTTCATCCTCTCGAAGCATCCCTAACGCCTAGGCATCCGTTACTGCTTTTAGGAGCCCTTAGGACTTTTCTCTCCTGACAAACGTTTCTCTTTTCAGACCCCGAGCTTTGCCTTGATTCCTTTCTTCGCCCCCTCCCCTCTCCTTCTTCAAAGAAGCCGACCCATAGACCGATCACCCTCTACCTCTGGTCTCCCTCCTGATGTCGCTTACTTTTACATCCGTTTCTTTTTTTTGGTTGCAATTCTTCCCTAGACTCGTCTTGGATGGCAGCGAACGCACCAGCGCAACGGCGCCATGTTTACCCTCTTTTTTCTTAAGACTCGTTTACTTTAAACCTCCCCCCCCTGCGGCCCCCCAAACCTGCCACGTGTAGGGTGACGCAGGGAGCGCGAGGGCTATCTAAACCCCGCTAAATTTGTTGTCAGGCCCTCTGGTTCTTTCTTCTGCCGCCTGATTCCCCCTAGCTAGTACCCCCCAGACGATGGTAATTCGAGGTTTCCTTCTCGGTGGGTTACACCCTTGTTGGCTCACCTAACCCCCCTATCCCCCTCCATGGGCATTAACTTGGTTCCGGAAGAGGTTTTGCGGCACAACTGACTTGGAGTTATATCGCTTTACGTTTTTTTTTCGACCTTTTTTTTGAAATCCCTTGTTTTCCTGCCGGACCTCGCAGAGGCTTTTCTTACCCAAGAGCCAGGCTTTTCTTGGGTTTTTTGCAATCCCTTTCCGGACGTGTTCCCTAATGTCCTCTTGTGATTCCTTCCCGAATTCGCCATGACCAGTGTGAGATCGAAAAGCACCCTTTTTTCGGGCGGCGTTTTAGGACCTTCCCCTCCTCATTCACCGATATTTCCGTGGTCATTTCATTCCCCCAAGACCCTCCCTTCTTTTTAGCACCCGTGGATATTTCACCTGTGCCCTCGATTTTTCGGGCATTTCTCTTTTTGTTGAAGTTCCTTTCTACATTTCTCTCAGGAGGTTCTCCCCTTCTTCAATCCCCTGCCTTTCGGCAGAAGAGCGCGGCAAGCGCTGTACAAACAACGTTTCTTTTTTCCCTTTGAGCCCCTGATTCTTTTCCTAACTCCTCCTTTGTTTTTGAGATCGAGGCAGAGGAATACTTGCGGAACCCTACGTCCTCTCTTTCTGGAGAACTTTTCGATTTCTATGCTCCTGGTTTCCTTCCGTTCCGGGATTAGGAGCCTCCGTTTTGGCGCGTCTTCAGTTTACTTCTCTCGAAATTCCCCCGCATACCTCCCCCCTCCGGGTTTTTTTTTTTTGTGTGGGGGGGTATATCCGTTTCATTCGACTTCCTCTGAACCAACTTCCTTCGAGCTTTCAGATCCTTATAACAACCCCTTCTCAGAGACTGAACCCCCCTTGTCTGGTTTGGCGGCAGAATCTCCCCTACCGACTTCCTCCTCTGTACCACCCGCTAGCCCCCTTCCAACAGCATTACTGCCGATGCGCCACCCACCCCCTTTTCTCCCCTTCCGCGCGCCCCGGTAATCAGCTTCTGAGATCCCCAGCCCTTCTCCGCATTGGCCCCCCATTGGGGTTCACCTACTCCCTTTTGGTTATTCCCTCGGGACCCCCACGCACTTCCAGCCCTTGCCGCACACGCGCGCCCGCATTCACCTCCACATTCTCTTGTATTTGTTTTATTTATTCCCCCCCCCTCCCCCCTCCTCATGCTGTTATGTGTCCCCACACGTTTTGTTTTAGGTTGTTTTCTTTACGACCCCCCATCCTTTTCTCCAGGCGTCACCCACCGATTTTTCCCCCCACCTGGCTTTTTAGGTGACAGACTTCATTTTGAAACCCCCACCTTCGCTTCACTTTTGCTGCTGATACATTCGGTTTGGTGCCTTTTTTTGGAATTCTGCGTCTCGTTCTTCCCTTCCCGCTCTCGGCTGAAAACGGGGTTGTCCCTCTTTTGGCTTTTTTTTTTCTTCCCCCGAAGTATTTTGCCCACGCTTTTTTTTTTTTATAGGATGTCTTCTCCTAGGGCTTCCCTCTTCCTTACATGGTACATCTTTGTACAGTGATTGGGTAGTTTCTTTTTTTCTGCCAGGATTGCCTTTGTGTCTTTTCCTGTGCATCCAGCAAGCCTCAGCGGCTCCCCCGGTGTTGTCCTTCGCCACCTCGTTTCCCCTGTAGCGATTTCCGGTCCCCCTTTATTTTTTTTGGTGTTTTCCTGTTTTCGTTCTGGCTTGCTTCTCTATGTCACAGGGAGCGCATTTCTGCATCCATGCCTGTCCTCCACCTGTCTACTTCGTATCGCTACTCTCAGTTTTTTCCTTCCCCCGAGAGTTCTTTCTGGTGAAAGTGATTTCTCTCTTGGCAGTTCATCTCTTTGTTTAGACTCTTCCCTCCCCCGGTGCCTTTCTTTTACCATCCTCCCTTTCTTTTCTTTTCATCTTCCTTTCGCTGGGAGACTCTTCATTTTTCGGGCGCCAGGGGATGTAGCCGCTTTCTCCGTGTCGGTTTCGCTTCATTTTTTTTTGGACACCGCTTCGTTTTTGTTTTCCAGCACGAGCCAATCGGCAGCTCTAATTCGCTCTATCATAGCTCGGGGAGCATCCTTTCTCCTTTACGCGTCCTTTCCCTCCCCTGACATTCTTTTTTCATCCCTCTGGATAAGCTTTTTCGATCTTCTTCGTAGCTCTTTTCCAGCGGAGCAGTTTTCCTTATGCGCATGAGCTTGAACCAAGTCCTGCCCCGTTGTCCATTCTGATGTCCTTTTTCGAGCGTTCCTCCCTAGCAGTTTTTTTCGCGTATCGCCGGTCCGCTAGCCTTTTCCCAAGTTATAGTGGCGATTCCGTCTTTTGATCGTTCTCCCCTTCCTTCAAGCGATTTTTTTTTTCAATCATAGTTACCTCTTTTCGATGCCTTTTGTGGATGTACATGGACCTCTTTTTTAAATGCATTTTTCTATGAAATCTTCCCCTTCTGCCCCACTCTTGTTGTTTTTGTACTTCTTCCCCCCTTCCTGTATCGAAGATCTCCCTCATGAGATTCTTTTTCAGGTACCTCACACCGGCTTTCCTTCCTTTTTTTCGATTAAAGACGGTAACTTCACCTCTCCCTGTGATCTTTCTTTTCCATTTCCCCCCCTGCGGATGACGGGTTAATCCCGACAACTTGTTCCGGAGAGCTATCCTGAAAGTGCGATTTTATACCGTGCCCCTTCCTAGCCGATGCACCTTTTTGCGCAGGAGTCCTTCGAGAATCTTCCCCCCCCTTTGTTCATTATTTCTTTTCATCATCCCCCTTTTTATCTTTCTCGCGCTTCTCCTCTACGCGCCTTTTGATCGAGTAGATCCCCAACCTTAACAAATTGTTTCCTTCAGATGTTTTACAGCTCCGTCAAGATTGTCGAAGTTGATGTCAAAATGCTAGGCTATTGATAAGACGAAGTAGGCTCCTCTTGAGGTGCTCCTTGCTTAGCCACCACCCTTTGGTTTCTCTGATGCTTTACCGAAATTCTAACCTTGGAGCCTCGCCAAATATGTTCTTCTAAATCCTCCATTCTTGGTGATATTGAGTCTAACCAGTTCCCATCCCGGCGATGTAATTTTTCCCGTCTTCTTACCCTCCCTTTCCGAGTTTTTCCCCCCCCAGCTATATTTACAGACCGCAGAGACCTTCCATCCGGCACCCCCTCTTCACCCCTTCCCACCTTGACCTTCCTTTTTTAGAGCCTTAAGCCTTTTCTTCCGGCGAACCTTTTTTTTTCCAGATGACTGGGAGCTTCCTGTTGACATCGAGGAAGCCCCCCCCGCCACACCGACGCCCCTCCCCTCGTGGTTTCCTTTTTCTACAATCTCCCCCTCCGAAAAACCTGCGGTTGGGGCGTGCCGTCCCCCCCCCCCGTTAGAAGCTGTGTCTTTTCTGGCAAAGTACTTATCCGCAAATCCCTTTGTTCGACCCGCGCCCTTACCCCGACCAGTCTTCCGATCTTTTAGGCTCCCCCCTCCTTTCTCATCCATGCTCCGTAGAAGCTCGTTTGATGGCAGCGCCAGCACCCCTCTCCCCGCGGTGCAGTAATTTTCCTGTAGAAGAGAGACTTCAACCTTTTTACACAAGTTCCTCTTTTTCGGATGACCCTTTTCTCTAGGGTTCCTAAACTGCCTCTTGTTCTTTGCCAGCAGAAATTCTTTCGGGCCTGAGAAAACCTTTCCAGACGATTATTCTCCTTTTACGCGCCCGGTGGGGATTCAAACACCATCTACTTCTGACTGTCCAGGACCTGTTCAGAATTTTTGGCGTTTCTTTTCCGTCGAGTGTTTTTTTTTTCCCGGAATCTTTTTTTTTTTTGAACAGGTTTCGCGTCAGGGACTCCCGTTACACCGCAGAGCCTGGCCCCCCCCAGCTCTTCCTGTGTTTTTCCTTTCTCGAATACTCCCCTTCCTTTGTGCTTTCATCCTGCAGATGTACTCCCCTCTTTCTCAGGGAGCTTTTACGAAAAAAGTTACATTTGGTCGTGTTCGGTATCCTAGCTCTCCTTCCCAGATTGGAAAGAATCTCCCCTCGTACTTCCTCCCAGTTCCTCCCACTCTCGATTCCCCCCTTGGACCCTGAAACTCTTTCCTTTGCAGGTGTGCTTTTTTATACAGGTGATTTTGAGCGTCGGAAGTACTTTCGCAACCACCTTCTATGCTTCCCTATCCTTATTCTCTCGGCTTCTTTCTGCTCTCCTACGTCTCCCACCCCCCGCCGCTACGTTCCCTGTTTAGAAAACCCAACCCCTTTCTCCGCAAGTGCTCCCCTGCGACCTCTTTTTCTCCTCAGTGTTGTTGTGCCTCTGATTTGCTTTTCCCCCCTTTCAAATTTCCACGGTTCTGACGGTGCCTAGTTTACGGGCTTTCTGGGACCGCTTTTTAATCCCCTTTGAGATTTTCATTCGGCAGGTTTTTGGATCTGCGGACGTCTTTTCCTTCCCCTAGGGCACCGTTCGCAAGCCTCTTCCCCCTCTCTTTCTCCTTTTCTTCAGCACTGAGTTTGTGAGAGTTTCCCTTCTGTGGAGAGCGTTCTTCCCGAGCATTCCTCTATGACGTTTCCCCGACAAGCCGCCCCTGTTTTTTGCTTCCGGCTCCTGTCAGGTTGCAGATTCTCCAGTTCCTTCTAAACAACTCCTTCCCTCCGCGATTCGTTAGGACTTTTCTCCCCCCAGACTTCCGCTTGGGTCTTCCCCAGTTTTAAATTTCGACACTTTCCCCCATGGTTTCTTTCATGCGACTTCCCGTTCTCTTCACCCTCGGACATTCAGACTCAGTTTCTCAACAGGTTTTGACCGGAACCATTCTATTCGGGTTTTTTTTTCCCCCACTGATGGTTCCCATCCCTCCGTAACTTTCCTCCCCTGAACCAGATCCCATCTTTTTGTAACTCTCCGATTTTCTACCGCGCAACCGCATCAATTCTTTGCAACCCTTTTACAATTTTTTTTTGTTTGTCTTTTACCACTTCGAGATATTCTTACAATACTCCATCAAGGGCACTATCATCTTGGGTTTGCTGCCACCTGACGGCTTTTCCCTCTAAATTATATAGAGGCTCTAATGTGCATCTCCCCCGGGGGGGGCGGTTAGGGGTTTTTCGTAGGCGGGGGTTTTTTGTTTAGTGCGGGGGGGTTGGGGGGGCGGGGGGGGGCTTGGCGGGGGGTTGTTCTTTTTTTTTTGGGCGCCGCGGGCCGGTTTTTGGGTTGGGTGCGGGGGCGGTTCGGTTTGTTGTGGTGGTTTTGTGGGGGGGGGGGTTTTTGTGTGGGTGGGGGGTGGTCTTGTTTTGTTGGTGGGGGGGGGGGTTGTATTTTTTTTCGACCCTGGGTCCTTGGTGGGGGTCAACCCCCCCAACCCCACACCCCCAGTTGGTTGACGCCCTCGCCGGTTCCTGGTCGTGCCGCCCGATCGTCCCAACGAAAGTTCTCCTTTCGTTACGGAGGTCATCTCCCTTGCCGGCAGTTGCAACCTAGCTTTTTTTTTCCATAGGGTCTTTTCGGGGTCGGGCTGCGGTTCTTCCGCAGGGATCGGCTCTTAGTTTCACTGTGCCAACTCCCAAGCCTCCTCTTTCTTGTTCACTCTTCCTTTTCGTTTTGTGTTTTTTATCGTGCTCATGAGTGAAATCTTTCTGCTGTTTTGTCGTTTTCGGTGGGGCGTTGGCTTGGCTTCTACCTATTCCTGGCAGCGCCTTTACCCCTCCCAGCCAGATTTTTGACATCTTCCGTCTCTTAGTTTTCTCTTAACCGTGTTTTTTTCGCGTTTTTCTTTTTTTCTTTGGTTCTCTTTTGGTTCCGGACTGCTGTCCCCTTAGGAGCCCTTTTTTTCGATAACCTTTCTTTCGCAAGGTTCAGCCCATAACCTATCGCGTTATTGGAAATTCATTCCGCAATTTCCCCCCCCCACCAGCAACCCAGATTACTTTCCTTCCCTTTGGAGTCTTCTCCCCCTTTGGGAGCTTTTCACGTTTTACCGATTATTTTTGAAGTTTACACTGGCCTGTTTTCGTTCGAATCGGTATACTCATACCACCAATTTCATCCTGTTACTACTATCTGGAATCCCCCTTCCTGTTATCGATATGTTTCCTGGAGCGAGCGCCCACTTTTCAGATCCTTTTTCAGTCTTTTTCGATCGATACTTTTTGCTCTTAGCTGGAGTATAGCAGGAGGGTCTTGAGCCTTTCTCTGTCCCCAGCACTTTTTTCTTTCGATTTACCTTTTTTGTTTTGGGAGGATTATCCGCCGGCTCCTCTTTACAGGAGTCCTTCTCTCGTAAGCCCACTTCGGTTTAGTTATAATCTCGTAGGGATCTATCCGCCCTGCTAGCGATGCAGCGCGCGTTCGGTGATGACCCTTCGTCCTAGAATGCTACCGTGGTCCGTAACGGTTTTCTTTTCCTCAGTGCTCTCCTGACAATAGCGAGGACGTTTCCCTCTCTCAAGGAC
>Ga0179593_1530055_pt1:7500-13503 | contig 13503 bp, 16 predicted proteins | sample CZODoug2_1_08_16_FD_185931 | JGI IMG/M metagenome (GOLD analysis project Ga0179593, IMG submission 185931) | Vadose zone soil fungal communities from Angelo Coast Range Reserve, California, USA - CZODoug2_1_08_16fungal (PacBio error correction) | ecosystem: Environmental > Terrestrial... | reverse complement strand
GATTAAGGCGTTACCACCCCCCAGGCAAAGTGTTTTTTTAAGTTTGAGTTTGCCTTGGCCATTCTGACTTTTTTTTTAACTTTTGGTAATACCCCCCCCCCAAAGATGAGCATTAGTCCTTGTTAGAAGTCCGGGTTTTCTTTGTTGTACCTTCCCCCCTTGTTCTGGGGGCTTTGCGTTTTCTTTCCAAGAATCCCCACCAATATTTTTCTGCGCCCTTTCCAAGTTATAAAGTCACCCTCTCGTCAACGAGCTTTCCCCAGTTTGGTTCCCCGGAACCCAACTTGTGAAGAACTTAAATCCGGCATTAGCTTTCTCCGTCAATCTGAGTGAGGTTAATTCCCCTCTGAGCCTCACATGTCACTTTTTTCCCCCTGTGGTCTGAAATCCTTACATTTTAATCGCCCCGTTACGCTAGCCTCGGCGTTTTTCCCTGTTTCTTCGTTAACGTCTTTGCCGACTTGTCCTCTTTTTTTCAACGCGTCCTTACCATCACTTAATTTTCCTGGTTTTGCCCCTTTCCCTTTAAGTACTCACTCCCCCTCCCCTTCCCCTTGGGGAATTATAAGTCCTCCTGTTTTTCTCTACCATTTTTAACTTTGACGTCCCTCATTCCAACCCAGTTCATCCCCCTGGAAGCAAAAAGTCGTCATCCTTTGTCAGAAAACTCGTCCTTTTTGAGATCATTCCATCCAGAATCAGTATCAATTTTTAACCCGGAGAGGATGGTCCGTTCGATGGCTTACCATGGAATGTTTGGTCCCCTATCCCGGAGTAAGGGGGCCCTGGAATTTTTTGCACACCAGTTAGACTCTCTACCAAAGTTTCACGGGAAGATGCCTCCATTTCACAATCCCTTGGCCCCTCGATCACCCCCCTTCTTTACAACCAAAGGGCCCTGTCCTTTTTCCTTTTTTCATGAACCTCGACGCCCGGGATCCCGAAGCGCCCCCTTGTTTTAGCCTAAGTCGACATCCAATTTTTTGAAACCTTTTGTTTTTTGTTTCCCCCAACCCTTCCGCTTTTTCTTTTGTAAAGCATTTTTATAGAACACCACATTTTCCATTCGACCCCGTTTAGGACCCCCCCTCGATTCCGCGTGTTACTCATCGAAACCCTTCGCACCTCTTAGAGTCTGAGAGTCATTTTGACACTTTGTTTCACCGCCCACCCTGCAACTGCTATCCGTTCGTATGTATAAGACCCCCCCCGGGCCCAATCGGATAAACGACCCCCCCACTAGTTGCAACGAAATATTCTTCACCTTGCTCTTCCCTCCATGCGCTCCTTTTTTGATTTAAGGGGTGGCATCGTTTTTTCCCTTAAATTGTCCCCTTTAAGGGACGACCAGGCCGCCTTGCCCTGTTCGGAGTACAGGACTCCTCCCCTCGTTCTCACTCTCCGGTTTTGTTTTTGTTGAGAAACGCCTTTCTTCGGTAATCACCCCCTCTTGAAGGTTCTTGATCGTTGGTGACCCCCCCATGTTTTTTTCTCTTTCTTCTTCTCCTTTACTTTGACGTCAAGTATGACCGCCCCTTTACATGTGCAACACACAGTTCTTTACCTCCCCGATTCTGTTCTCTTTTTTACGTTTGCAATGTTTAGATTCGGTTTAACCGATTTATTACTTCTGGAACTCGCCCACCTGTCAGGAGTCAACCCATTTTCCTTCCCTGCTATTTTTCCCCATTTTTTTTTTTTATTCTTTGGCTCGCCCACTTTTTCTGAGTGACCTGGTCCACCTCCTACGCATCTCCTTTCGGCTCTTAAACTCTCCCTTACATTTATTCTATCCTTTCTTTCGGGAGCAACCCGGCCCCCGATGTTTTTGAAGTCGGTTCGACCATTGTTTTTCCTTTTTTTTTTCCGGCCTTAGGTGGCCCTCCTAAAAGACGCTTTTTCGTGATTCGAATGTTAGTTGAGCCCCTCCATCCCGAACCTGGTTTTTTGGTGCTTTTTGGGATCACCCGTTCCCTTTTCTGCCCCTCTGAAGGTCTTTACGGTAGCTTCCGGATGTCCCGGGGCTTTTTGTCTGACAGTATAGTTATTCAGGTTTTTCGTCAGGGTCCTTCATTCTTCAATAACCCTAGTGGACCCCTCCAATTGGAAGACTGCGGGTTTTATCACATGGCTGCTAATTTTAGTTAGGTAGCCTCGTATTTCTCTGCCTCAATTGCGTTCTTGACTTGTGCGTTGGGCTTTTTTGTCTTAAACCCGGTGCGCACAATTGGTTTTGATGTATGAATGTTGTTGATAAGGAAAGTTTTGCAGATTTTGACGTCTTGTTAAAGCTTACAAATCCCCTGTCACGTTTTGCCCTATTAGCAGCTCCTCCTTTCTGTATGTCCCCCCTTGTAGTTTTGGCCTTTCAGCAGGGCCCCCGGTCATTAATTTGTTTGCCCGCTTTCCCTCCCCCTTCAGCTTTATCGTCCTGACCGCGGTATCGAATCCCCCCTGTGGAAACATAGGGCTCCCCCCCGTCGATCCCCAAAACTCTCCAGTTCTGTTCTGATATTTTTGATTCTTTATTGTGCCCCCTGGAGACTTTGCATAGCATCTGACCTGCGTCTTGGACCTGGTTCAGCTTTCAATACTACTGTCATTTGGGCACCTTATCGTTTAAGCGTTTGCTGCTTTTTTTACAAATCTTCGTTGTGTGTGACACAATCCCCCTGTGTTCGTTTTGTTCCCTATTTTTTCGATGACGGTCAGCCGTCCTTTGCCAATTTTTGGGTGTAGGTTTTTCCCTCCCTCCAACCTGTTGGTAAAGCAAAGTCTAGGAATTTCTTCCTTCTTCCGGCGTGCTCAACCCCATATAAACCGAGGGGGGCACTTTTTTGAATAGTTACTTATTTCAGGAAGGCTTACTTTCCCAATTCTTCCCTCCGTTGGGTCCTTACACCTAGGGTGGCCGTTTTTAGTCCCGTTTTAGTTCTTTTTCTTTTGGGCCGGAATCTGATTTATCGCCGTCCTTTTATTCGTTTTTCATTCGTTTGATTCCCTCTTTAGGATTCGATTGGTTTGAATTTTTCCCGATTTACCCTTGTTTGTTGACGTGTTTTTTTTCAACGACAATTAGTCCCCCAACCCCCCCCCCCCACCAGCATCCTTCGCTCCTTTAATTAAAAGAGTCTCCCCGGTTTTCTTTTTGTGGTTTGGTTTCGTGCCGTTGCACAAGTCACCCCTGGCTCTTCATCCCCCCCGACCGCAGTTTTTGATTGTTTTTTTTCCTCAGAGGGTTTATTTTTCTCCACTCTGACGGGATCCTGTCATGCTTTAGACACCCTCGTTTTTTTTTTTCGAATTTGTACTTTCTGGCCATTGACTTTTTCTCTTTTTATGGTAGTCAGGCCTCCCCTTTGGATCTGTATCTGACCACCACTAGGTGGACCTCGGACTGCTGTTTTTTACCGTGCGAAAGCGACCAGCTCCTTTCAGAGGCTTCTGATGCTGTGTCTCCCGTTTGATGGTTTCTTCATGGATGGTCTTTTCCTTTTGTTGACGTAATTCCTTGAGAAATAAATACGCTTTCCACCCCCCATTCCCCCTGGAAATAAGTTGGGTTTTTTTGCCCCCCTAGCTCAAGTCTTCCCGCTATAAACTGGCTTGACCCTAGTTTGGGTACCACTTCCCCAATAGCGCCCCCCTTTAAACACCTAGACTCGTTTGTTTTTTTTTTTCACCTTCCCTTTTTTTTTTATTAGTTTTCGCCCCCATGCTCCTCAGATTTTGCCACTTCCCACGAACTCATGATGCCTTTTCGCAAAAGCCACTAATTTTTTGGTTCTCCCTCACTTGGCTCCGTCTCGTGTTCTGACAAAACCATTTCCCTTATGGACTTTTGTTCGGTCGGGTTTGACAAGGTAGTCCCACTTGTTTGCAGGTCCCGATGTGTGAACAAATGGGTCCCCCCAAAGGCTTTTTAATATTCATCAAACTCGCGCTCCCTATTTAAATTCCCCACCCCCGTTAGTTTTCAACCGCTGTTTCACGGTTCTCACATCCTTCTTTGTACCTTCGACCCCCCCGTCTATTAAGCCAACCAAAGGGGTTTCCCAATCTTAGGACCGGAGACGTAGTCTTTCCTCAGGGGGCCAGTGCAGTTTCCCCTCTCTGTCCAACAAACTTGCTTTTTTTCAAACCCCCGAGGCTTTTCCCCCGAGAACTGTATTTTCCTTGGAAATCTCTTCCGGCGTTCGGTTACTTTGCCCCAATATACCTTGTACCCCCCCGGTTGTTGTTTTTTGTTTTTGTTGTTGGTCTCTTGGTGTTCTCCTCACTTCCCCGTCTCCCTTTTTCACTCCCCTCCCCTTCCTTTTGGAGCCCCGGGTACGATTCTATTTTTCAACTTTCCTGTCTGGCTTTTTCAGCCTTCCCCCCCCCCCCGCCGGCATCTTCAGCTTTTCCCCCTACCGTCGTCCTTGTGAAGTCTCGTTTTTTCGACCTTTGTGAGAACCTGTTCTTTGTAATTTTCCTTTCCACTAGGTTGAGTGATCTTTTTGTGGCTGGTGGTTTGAGGACGTGGTAAATTCCTTTTTATCCGGTCTTGAAGCAGTTAATTTCTCTTTTCCATGCTGTCCCACATCCGCATTCAATTTCATCAAACCGTCCCCCCACCTTTTTCAATTTTTCTTCACCACTATAGAGACAAAATTTTGTTTCTTCGCGAGTCCCTTCCCCCCACAAAACAAGGGAGTGGTTTTTGCCCACCCCTCATCGGTCCTATCTTTTGTGACTCCCCTCGTCTCGGAGTTTGCACAGTTCCTGAGTTCCCACGGTGTTTTGACCTCTTGTTTGCCGATGGTCCTTTTCCATCTTTCCGGTACTATTGTTCAAGGGACCCCGGTTTTAAGATGTTCTGTTTGCACGCACGTTGTCCCTGGCCTTTTTTTTTTCTTAATGGAGGGACTTTCTTTCCCCTTTAATGCCTTCAACCCCCTTTACCGGAAAATAGCTTTGGGATAGACACCTTTCTTCAGCGATGTGACCGTCTCGGATCCCCTCGGCTCGCAGTGAAAACCCCCTGTTCATAGGTCCCAACGAGAAAGTTTTTAAGTCGAATCTACAAAACCCCTTCGGCGGCCCGCCCGCGGCAGTTTCCTGCCAATCCTCCTCTGAGCTACCCACAACGTAAGGTGCTTTTGACCCCTTTTGACTTCCACTCTATTTGATACTATACACCTGTCCTTACAACTGTCAACGCCCCCTTTCTTTTTTTTTTGTTTAGCCCCTACTCGCACAAACTGTGACTTTTATTTGCTTCCCCCTCTTTAAAAGCGCCGATCTTCTCTGATGCCCAACCAGGCAAGAGCTTCCTAATGGGTACCCATCTCCCCCACTCTGTGGCCGCGCAGTCACCCGCTTCCTGGTGCAATTATCATTCACCAAGCCTGCAAAACCACGATATCCCTCACCTTTCGAAACCATATTCCCGTTAAGCTCCCAAAAATTTTTGGGTCCTCTCAAAAGTTTTCCCCCGTGGCGTAGTTTGTCACTGAGCCTCCCCTTTACCTTGAAACCGGTTCCCCCCTACCTAGTCAACCTTTTAACTTTTTCGTGGCTTTTCTTTGTTAGGAGAAGGAGGGTTTTTTCAGGCCTTCTCTTCTTTTGATTCGGACTAACCCCTACACGACCCAACCTTTTTTGGCCCCCGTAATCTGTCCCCCTTCCCCTTATCCCCCGACCTGGATTTTCAACGCGCTTTTCAAATTCTGGGCAGTTCCCACCGCTTGCTTTTATTCTTTTTCTTATACCCTTGCCCTTTCGGAGGTTCGTGCCGCACGTCCCCTTCGTGACCCTGAAGTCACCCTGTCTCCCTTATCTAATAATTCGTCCCCCCCCCCCGTCGGCTTTCTTTCCTTCCCCTGTGTCCTATGGTCTTTTCCCCTGATACCAGGCTGTCAGATAAGTTCCCCTTCCCCACGGGGCAACTTAACACCCCCACCCTCTGCTGAGTGCCGCGGAATTTTTTTTCTGACCCTGTCCACTCCCACACTTTTTTAT
>Ga0179593_1530055_pt1:0-2500 | contig 13503 bp, 16 predicted proteins | sample CZODoug2_1_08_16_FD_185931 | JGI IMG/M metagenome (GOLD analysis project Ga0179593, IMG submission 185931) | Vadose zone soil fungal communities from Angelo Coast Range Reserve, California, USA - CZODoug2_1_08_16fungal (PacBio error correction) | ecosystem: Environmental > Terrestrial >... | reverse complement strand
TGTTTGTTTTTTGACCTTTTCCCCCTGTTTTTTTTCTTTTTTGCAGCGTGGCCGTTGTTTTTTTTTGCTGGCCCGCGAGCCCCAATCCAATAAATGGGCTGGCTTCTCGATTTTGGTTTCCCCAACTGACAGGTTGGACCCTTTAGTCATTTTTTTTCCCCCCCCCCCCCTTCCATCTCAGCTTCTCTTTCCCAGTCCGTTTTCCGAGTTCTTGCCGGCTCACTTTTTTTCTGTACCAAAACATCGACCTTTTTTCCGTCTTTTTTTAGGAGACGGTTTCTGTCCCAGCCGTGGTTCAAATTTTGTCGAAGATTTGGTCCCTGACCTTTTTGGTACAGCCCATTGTTCCCACCTTTTTCATCCACCTTATGACTACACCTTTCCCGTTTTTCCAAACCTTCCCCTTTTCGAAATCTTCCGAGACCCCTTTTGTTCTCTACGACCAAAAGGAGTGGGGTGGTCCCCACCTCAGAGTAGCTTTTTTGCATATTTTCCGATTCCTGGTATTTTTGAAAAAAGTGATTTACCACCCGAGTATAGGTTTCCCGGTTCCCGCAGCTACTTAACATTACTATTGGTGCCCCCACTTTGTGATCCTCTTAATGCCCTTTTGTTTATATGGGTCCGTCCCTTTTCGTATGGTTATTTTTACCCGGGCCCTTGTCAACCCGCCCTCCCCCTCAAATGGTTCCCTTTCGGATTTCACTCGCAAACGTGGCGCACCCCTACTCCCCGAGTCCACCTTGCGCTGAATCGAGTGTTGTAACACTCTATATTGATTTTTCCCCCCCACTTGGAGCTTTTGTGGAGAGACTTAAACCCCACTGGCGTGGCCCTCTGTAAGGCCTGTTCCTACCCCCTGCTTTACAAACACGAAGGTTGGCCCTTTTTGGATGCCACCCTCTCCATATCTGGATCTCTAACACTGGCCCCTTGACCTTTTCACAGCTGTCCGCCGTTGTCCCCTTCCCAAATTTTTTTTTTTACTGTTCGTGACCCATCCTCCCCCCTAGACCGACCTCCTGTACCTTCCACATCTCCCAAGGCTCGGCTTTCCCATTCCGGTCAAGTTTTTGTTTTTTTTTGCGCAGGTTTCCCTCCCCCGGTTTTAATATTTTTCCAATTTCCATTGTAAAACCTGCCTTTTATTTCTTTAGTTCCAATCCCCTACCCCCTTCCTTACAGCGTTCACCTCCCGGGTCTTGAACCGACAGGTTGCCCTGATTCCTCTGGGTAGTCTCTTTTTATGAACTTTCTTTTAACTTTTTCACGGCCCCCCAACCCTCTAGCGGTTTTGTGCGCCCCAGTGTCCCAGTTTCCAAGTTAGCTGCGGGCGGCGTGACCTCAGTACCACCCAACTTTTTCCGTATCTTTTGTATTCCATCTGCCACTCCCCCCCCCCCTGATTTCAAAAGTGTGGAGTTCTTCAAGTCCGTGGCACGACACTCTTCCGATTGTCTCCTTTTTTGAATTTCAGTAGTTGCCCCCCGGCCACGAAGCCGTCCTTGCGCAATTTGGAAGTCTACCCCCTCGGTCTCCTTATAATAATCTATGAATCTTCGACCCTTTCCTCATTCTGCCCCTTTCCGGCTTCGACCACCCTGGATGTGTCTCCACTTTTATTATTTTTTGGATGCTCACAACCCCAAACTTCCACCTCTTTGGGCCGCGGCCGGACCGCTCAAATGTTCCAATCAATCCACGGTCCTGAATTTCTCTCTCCTTCCCGCTTAGTCGGACCCAAAGTAATGCCGAAGCGGTTACCCTTCAACCCTCCTGTTTTCTAAAGGGTTTCCCACTACCCCCCATGTCTTTCCCCATTGCCTTCACGCCCTATGATGATTTCAGATCTAGAAGCTTTCGTCCCCCGGATTTTTGGAGATTAACTTTGCATGCCCCCCTCCCAGACCATACCCCCGTTCCCCCGGCCTCTTTTTTTTTTCCCCTTCCCTTATTTACAAAGGTTCTGATCCCCAGAAAAAACCCCACCTCTCCCATTACCACCCCACGTGGTTTTGATTTTCATGGTCGACTGCTTAGGCCCAGTGGGTTGCTCCTTCCTTTTTGTTTCAGTGTCGCCTCCCATGAACGGTTGTCCCCCAAACCCCAAATTCTCCCCCCTGGGCCGGACAGCAGACCGGAATCCGCGTTAACTTACATGACCTTCCCTCGATTTAGGCCTTTCATCTCTCCCCCCCCGTGCGCCCCAGCCGAGAGGACTACTTCATGTTTACGCTCTTCTTTTATGACTGATACCCTCCCCACAATGTACCCGTTTTTTGATCACCCTGGTAAATTCTTTTTCTAGATAGCCCCCACTTTTTTTCCTTTTCCTTTCCCTTTGCGTCTTAGGCATCCCTTGGCAATCTTGATCCCGTCTAAACTTCCCCTTCAGACGACTTTGACCCCTTTTTTTCCTACTCCCACATCCTCTTAATAATTCATTTGGTGTTTTGTTTTGTCTGAGAGATTTTATTCTCCCACTCCCATGCCTCGTTGT
>Ga0179593_1403916_pt1 | contig 13503 bp, 17 predicted proteins | sample CZODoug2_1_08_16_FD_185931 | JGI IMG/M metagenome (GOLD analysis project Ga0179593, IMG submission 185931) | Vadose zone soil fungal communities from Angelo Coast Range Reserve, California, USA - CZODoug2_1_08_16fungal (PacBio error correction) | ecosystem: Environmental > Terrestrial > Soil >... | reverse complement strand
TTGTCCCTTCTCTAACTGTTCCCCCTACCCACTGGCCCCTCATCCTGAGGAAGGACACACCAAGGAGTGTGTCCCCGGCGTCCAACCCCCACTTTCGTTGCGCGGGCACCCCCCCCTTTTCCTTATGATGCATTCGTCCCATTTTGTAACCTTCATGTTTTCAAATGCTTTTCTTGCATTTCGCGCCCCGTGCCTCCACATCGAGACAAATTAGGCAATTTTGGGCCTCCCACCCCAAGTGGTTACGTGTTTCGTGCATCTTTGACTCCCACAAATGGAATCTGCCTTTGACCCCCCCTTCCATGATGTTCCCCGATTGGACAGTAAATCCTCCGTGGTTTTTTTTTTGTTGTTTACGCCCCCCCTTCTCTCTTGTATCCAGACGTGAAAATCCCAAAGTCCCGACGCAACAGTTTTAGTTTCCCATCTACTCTAACATCCCCTTGTCTACCCCCTTCATACACTTCGGTGACCCCGTTTCCCCATTTGGACCTTGGGCCCGGGGCTTTCCTTCTTTGTTTCTTTTTTTTCTCCCGTTTTGACACTTGGCCTTTGGTAATGGACGGAGTTCCACTTGCTTCGTGTTCCCCCTTTTTTCCAGCTTTCCCTGACGATTTAAAAACTGGACCTGCGTTTTTTTCTCCCCTCCCATAGATGACCCCACCCAATTTTTTTTAGGGCTTGCCAGAGTCTGACCCCAACAGCGAAGCCATTTCCCAGTTCGTTGACCCCCCCTCTGTTACCCCCCCCGGCATGTCACCCCCCACCACCCTCCCCGACGTATCCGGAGGAAGAACCACTCCCCCGTTCAGTTTGACACCCCAGGTCCCAAGCGGGGTCCCAGCCGGTTCTTCCAACATATTTCGTTCCCCCACTTGGGCTTAATTTTTTTTTTGTAGTGGGCAACTGTGTTCTAGTTGTTAGAATTGCCTGGACTTTTTTTCTGAGTTGGTTGTTTCCCCCTTTCCTCGGTTTCCCCCCTCCATCTAGTTTCGAGGACGGAAGTGCTAACCCTTTTGCGAGACGAGGCTTTTCTGATCCCCTCTTGTGTGACCCCTTTTCTGTTGCCCTCCTCCCCCCTACGGAATTTCACTTGTTTCTGCGCGTTAATCTCCACCTTTCAGTTCGCCCAGCCCGGTGAACCCTTGGGGCCCCCCCCTTTAACGAGTTTGCTACTTTTATTTTTCGGACTACCCCCCCTGTTAGAATTGAGTTGAAAAAGAGAACTCCGCCCCCCGCGTAACCTCCGGCCCTATTTCGTTCTCTCCCCCACATCTTTCCCCCACTGTCCCCCCCCCCCCCCCGCTCACTTTCCCCCTCCAGGTAGTCTCCTCTTTTCCATGGGCACGTCTGCAGTTTCTCCCATTCCTTTTTCGTGCTTTTAGCCCCACTGCAATAACCCCTGGATAACCCTGCACACACCCCCTACGTCCCATCTCCCCTTTTTCCTTGTTTATGTGATAGTCCCCAACTTTTTTTTATGGTTGTTTTTTGGTGGTTTTGTTCTTTTTTTGTTCCTCTCGCTTCTGATTTGGTTCTTCCTATTCAGACCCTGAAGTCCCGACACAGGGTGGCCCATGTCCCTTCGCTTCTTCCCCTGTTCGCGCTTTTTTTTGGTGAGTGCCAGTCCGTTGCCTTTCAGGTTGTCACTTCTGGTTTTTTTTTCCTCATCGCCGTTTTTCTCGTTTCCCCCCCGGGCCGTTCCGGGGTAGTCACAGTGAGTGGATGGTCTTGAAACCTGTTCCAGTTCTTTTGTTTTACCGAACCACATCCTTTCAGTTTACGTACTACCTTCTGAAACCCTTTTTCCAACCTGTCTGCTCGGATTTTCCCGATTGAGGATTCGTAAAGAGGCAAAGCAATACTCTTTTATTTTTTCGTGCCGCCTTGCTTTGTTTTTTTTTCTTCGAAACCATTCCTTTCTCCCCCAAACCTTTGGTCTCTTGGTTTTTTCGTATTCGGGGTGAATACCCACACTCGCAATCATTTGCAACTTCTTTCACACTCCCCTTACCCCCCTGCCCGTTGCCCGTAGGGGTCTTCCTTTTTCTGCTCATGTGTGTTGGACTGACAGGATGGAACCTTTCTCTTTTTCGTGCAGCTCGGGAAGACGGCGGTTCGGTGTCGCCCCTCCGTACACAAAATTTCCACATTTTTTTATATCTTGCCCACGGACGTTAGCGTTCAGTCTCCTGTCCCGCCTCCCCCCCGCTGCCTTACATTGTTGAGCCTTTTTTATAGACCTTGCTGTACTCAAATTTGTGATCACCCCATGTTTCGGGTGTGTGTAGACCGCCTGTCATGGTCCCATAAATTGTTTTCCTTTTTTTTGGGTACCAAAAAGCGCCAGGCTCTATGTATTAGTGAGAACTGGCAAGTTTTTCCAGTCTCTTTTTTACCTTTTTGCTTCCTTCTATCCCTTCTTTGCAAACTTTTACCCACTTTGCAAAAAGATTCCTTACCACCTGCACAGTTGCCCCCCAACTCGGTTTTTTCTGACCAACACCCCCGCTGCACCCACCTTGTCTCCGGGTCCTCTGCTTGACACCCAACTCTTAAGATCTTTGTCGTGTAATGTTTTCTTTATTGTGATTTGTGGCGACCTATTGATGCCCTCACCCCCTGTTTGGTATTGACCCGTTTTTCCTTCTGTGTTTTTCCCTGTCCTGGGGGTCCCGTTAGTTTCAAGAGCCTGGGCTTTCCTTTTTTTCCTTACTGGAATGTTCTCTTTCACCCCGCTGCCCACCCCCCCCCCACCCCCCCAGCAACCAAGGACCCTTTCCTGGTGATTTGTCGGTCGTTGCCTGGACTTGGTTGGTGTCCTTTCTTTTTTCAGCGGTGCTGATCGATTGGCCTCCCCCCACCGGGGAACAACAAGGCCTCCCCCCCGCCACTTTTTTTTTCCCCCGCCCATTGAAACAGAAGTTAACCTGGGGCCTGTTTTTCCAGGATCTTTCTCCCCCTCCCTCTCACTGAAGCGTTTTGATGTTGCGGCAAGTCATCTTTTATTGAAGTGCATTTTTCTCCCCCTTTTTGGTGTGCTTTCCCTTTTTCGAGACCACCGCATCCCAATGCTTACCACCCCCCCCCCCCCCTTTCTTTTTATCGCTTGGGAAGTCCTGTTTGGTTTGTTTCCAGGTTGGTGTGTGGTGCCGGCAAGGCCGCTCCGGTTTTTTTTTTCAGACCTTTTCTTTCCCCCCAAGCGTTCAATTAGACGCCAGAGCTTACGTGGCTTTTTCTTAGAAGTCTTGTATATACCTTTTTTTTTTTTTTCCCCTTTCCGGTTTATGAGGTTTTTTCCCCGACGTTTTTCCCCCCTGACAGTTCAACTTTTCTGTTTGGCCGGGTCCGACAGGCCCACTTCTTTGAGGTTCCTTGGCCTTTTTTTCATTTCGTTTCTGTTGTTGTTTTTGACGTTTTTTGCTTTTCCTCATAGCCAGGGGCGACGATCAGTAAGGCCGCATGAACGCGGGGGGTTTTTCCCCGGCCAACCGCATGGCGCCCTTCGGGCCCGTCTCTCTCGTCGCCGCTCTCCCACGTGTTACCTGTTCATTCATGAATTGGCTTTGTTCAACCCCACCATCTCTCCCCTCGCTTCCCCCCCCGTTTTCACCCACCTGTCTTTACAGTTGTAAGTGTGGGTTCGGTCTGTTTCTCTCCGTTCCCCCTCGGGGTGCCCACCCCTTTTGGCGACTTGTCGTTGCCCCTTTGGGTTCAAAACGCCCCTTTTCCCGCTGTGTGTTTTTCTTGAGGTCTTTGTCACGATTTTTTTTTCTACCATGGATTGTTGTTAAGTTCTGGTGCCCGTGGTTCTTTTTTTCCTCCTTGTTATGCTTTTATTCTTTTACCCCCGTAGGTGTCGGACTTCAAAACGCACCCCCACATCTAGCTTCCTCCAATCTTTCGGTCTTAGGACACCTCCCTGGGTCTCCTTCTTCCTTCCTTTGCGGGACCTCCGGTTGCTTCTGGGCGTGCTTCTCTGTTCTTCTTCTTTTCTTTTGATCCAACTTTTGGCGGGGATGGGTGTCATGCATTTTTTAACCCCGCCCCCCCCCCCCCCCATTCCTCCCGCCGAAATACATAGTAGAAGAAGAACCCTTTTACACCTTCATGTTCAGGACCTCCTTTTTCTTTTGTCACCCCAGTGTGGGATTTTCAACCAGTGAAGAACGTCCAGAACGGCTGGGGAGGCCCTTAGGTCAAATTTTTACGATAGTGTTTTTTTTATTGTCAACTATATTGAGCAATATTTCCCCATCTCATATTTACCCGTTCATACGATACCTTCCTTTCAGCTTGGTTGGATTGGTATTCGTTCCGTCAGGGCCTTCGTCAATTCTCATAGCCAGGATTTGGCGGGGGCCGTAGGTCCCTGTATGGGCTATTTTTTCCCCCCCAAGAAATCGCTCCCCTGTGTGTCGAGTGAGCAGTTTGGTCTTTTTTCTTTTTTTATTATTTGATGTTAGCCATAACTGTTTTTACCAACATCCTCCGTCTGTCCACCATCCCCCCCCTTTTCCAGGCAAATAATGACGTTATGCAGGCACCCTGGCCCTTTTTTTTTTTTTTTTCCGAGCCTTAAGCAGGCCCTGCTGTTGTATTAGTTTCTTAGTCTTGACACATCTCAGCCGTTTTTAGCTGTTTGTTCTTCAAGTTTTTCCCATAGTTTTGCGTTTCTGCGTGGGTCCGGCTTTCTTCTCATCCGCCTCCCCACACAAAACCTGTCCCCCCTATAACAGGGTGCTGTGGAACTTTCAGTGGCGTCTCGCTTTCTTTGTTGGGGAGACGCCGTTGGTTCAGTCCGCATAGGTATGAAGAGATTGTGCGTTACTTTTCTTTTCCCATCCGGTTATTTGGCATCCCGAATGAGTGACACGCTAGTGACCATTTCTGCGGTACACCCCTCCTTTTACCCCCTTCAAACCCCTTGGAGTTGTTGAGAAGCGTTCGTCTTTTTGCTCCCCCGTTTTTTTAATGGACACTCGAGAGTACTTTTGGTCTTGAAACTTGCCGCTGCCCCCCCCCCCCACCCCACCAGGACCACTCGTTTAATACGATGTGACCGTTCCCCTTGGGATGCCCCCACCCCAATTTGGTTCCCCTTTCCGGCCCGTTTTTCTGTCAGACCTGCCCCCACTCCACACCATGATCTCGTTAGTAGGCTACAACCCTTCGCCTGTGCCCCTGTGAAAAGGCACGTGAATTGAGTCGGCCCCAACCGAACACCCCTGAATTTCTTTCCTGGCGTTCCCTCCTCGTTTTTGAATCTTTGACCATCCCCGGGTTAGGGGCTTTTTTTTCCCCGGTTTTTGTCTGCCCCAGGACCAGTGCCCATCTTTCCTGCTTTTCTTACATTTTTTTTTTTTCTGAGACGCCCCCCTGTTTGGCGGGATGTACACCCCCCCCACCGTGGGTCCATCCCTGTCTAGGATTCTTTCCTTGGCCTTTTTTAATTTTGTAAATTGTAACGAGGTTACTGGTCCCCCGCCAGCGGTGATTGATAACACGGGACTGCCTTACCGTTCGCTTTCTTTCACAAGACTGTCCCTCCTCTCCCGATGGTTTCCCCCCTTTGACTTTTGGAAATTGGGTGAGGCCCCAGGTCCTCCATATTTTTCTCGTGAAATGTTGATCCCCCTTTTCCCACCAAATAAACCGAAGCCAACCAGGCCCCCGTTTTTTCTACTACTTTTGACGCCCATCGACAGGGAACATTTATATCTCTTTCCTCCTCCTTCCTTTTTTTTTTGTTTTTTTTTTTTACTCGGATTGACCTTTTTAAGTTCTGCGGATATTTTTCCCTTTTGCCCAACCTGGAAGTTACGTTGCCTTGAGGTCATACTGGTACTTTTTTTTTTCGACTTTGTCTTTTTTTCCCCCCTTCCTGAGCTCTGGTTTTGCTAGGAGGTGTGGGGGTGGTGTCCTTTTTCCTTGTGCAAATTTTTGCGTATTCCCTTGATTTCTTCTTTTTGTTCCTTCGTTTAAACGTTAGTAAAGTTACCGTCTCCCCGTTCTCAAAGGCTGCCTACATTCAACTTTGGTCGCTCGTTACCCCCCACTCCTTCTCGGTTTTTTTTCCCCCTTATTTTAACTTTTGGTTGTTCCCTTTGGGCGACCCGAGCTCATGACCACCCCCCAGTCCTCCGGACCTTTCACCCAATATGGCACCGTCCGCGGTCCTTTCCCCCCCCGCCTTCCCTCCCTTTGACCGCGCCTTAGGAGTGGTTTCCACCCCACCACCTCTGTGGTCCTTGTTCACAGTTTTCCTCCTTTTTTTTTGGTTTTTTTTCTAAACTTCTTTTTTTTCCCCCCTGCTTCCTTTGGATGCTGACCGAGATCTGTCACCCTGTTGCCTTGGTCGACCTCCCTTTGTGCTGGTTTCCCCTCCTTGGGTTCCAGACTTTTTTTGCACAGTTCAACGGTATTGTGCGTTCCAGGAGAGTTGCGGGCCCAGCCCCCCCGAGTGGGTCCTTGACTCGTTTGGACTTCTCGAAGGCCCCCCCCCTGTGTTTTTCTCCTTGGTTTTTTTTTTTTTCATAAATTTCCCCGCCCGTGGAGTGAAGTCCCCTTGCAACAGTCATCACTGCCTACGGCCTTTATTCCCAAACCTTATTCTTTTTCGATTTTTCCCCCCCCCGTACCCTTCCTTCCAGTCAGGAAGGCCGTTCTCCCCCGTTCTGTTTCATTCCAGTACCCATTGTTTTTTTTGCGTTCCTGATAGACACCTGTTGTGTTTGCCATTCTCCCCCTCTTCCTCCCACGCAAGGGTTTTTTTATAAACGCCAATGTTCGCGGATGTAGTGTCCCCTTTTTCCCCAAGTTTATCCATCCCCCTCTTGGCTTTTTTCTCTATTTACAATGAGTTATTACTTTTCCGGATGTCCTTGATATGAATGTTTTCAGATGGTTTTCAGTTTCGCGGCCGTTGATCCGCCTTCTTTTTTTTTCTCCACCCCTTCCCGCCCCCCCGCAAGCCATCCCCGTCCCAGCCAATAGGTCAACGTTTTGTTTTTAGGGCTTTCGGGCCCCCCCCCCCCCCCCCCCCCCTCTTCCTGTGATTTTTTTGGTTTTTAAGGTAACTCCCGAACGTACCCACGCCCCCCCCCCCCACCTGCACTTTTTTTGTCTTTCTCCCTTTTCCCCCCCGAGTGGCAGGTACTATGGATTTGCGATGACCCGATTGTCCCACCCGCCTTCTAAAACCCTCTCCCCCCCTGAAGGGAAGAATTCGTCACCCACTTCGGAACTGCTTCTGCTGGTTCAGTCATCGACCTTCCCTTTCCCCCAGATGTTTTTCCAAGTCAATGTCGCTGGGCTTTTACGATGGTTCGTATGTTCCCTTGGATGACTTTTTACAAATTTTCATTCCCCCCCCGTCCATATCTAGTTATCTATGGCAACATCTCCTGGCTCAGGGCAACTACCCTGATGTTCGACACAAGGTGCTGGACCTCCCCTCACCTCATCTGGTTTTAATGTAGTTACAAAGTACCCGCTCCTCCCAGAAGATATGATCTCTAGCACGCTAGTCTCTACATCAAGGCGACAGCCGAAAGTCTTTCCTGTTGTCTTTTTGCGTTTCTTTTCCTAATGTCCGATAAACACCATTATGATTCGTGTCGTTTACCAACTTCCCGTCCATCGCCCCGCAGGTGGCCGGTTGGATTTATCAGCCTCCCTCCTGTGGCTTTCCTAGTGACTATGGATATTTGGGGTGCAATGTTTTTTGCCCGGGTCGTTTTTCGGCTGATAAATTTTATTCTCCTTTGTTCTGGTGTTGCCTACCTTTTCCAGTCCCTTACTTTCCCGGCACCACTTTCAGTGATTGTCACGCTTATTGTAAAAACCCCCCCCAGTTAGTTTTCCCTTTCTGTCAGGTGTGGATTTCAGTAAATCTCGCCACAATGTCGTTAGTGCATATTTTAAAACCAAGGATTTTTTTACTTTTCAAGGATTTTTAGCAGATGTTCAACGGGCCCGATGTGCTTTTTTTAATGTCCAATCACCTTTGATCTTTCCCCTGGACCTCACTACACTTCCTGCACCCCCCCCTTCATCTCTATCGTGACCGAATGTAGAAAGATCCCCGTTCGCAGCTTACTGGGTGCCGCCCACAAACCATTTTCTCCGATTCCCGGGTGTGCTTTCACTACAGTTTTCTAATTTTGACACTGTTCCCCACTTTTCACGGACGCAGGTACCACCAGAATAGTCCAGGGCTCCTTTTCCCTTTTTTACTTTTCTTTATTTCTCTCTGTGTCCCGTGTGAGGTGGGTGAAGTGGTTGTGCCTGTTCTGTTCTGCCATAGACCCTCGTGGCCCCTTATTGCCCCCGTGTCCACCCCACTGGAGTCCTTCAGCGACCACCCCTTAAACTTTGCTTTTTGGTCTTCGCGACTTTGCCCCCCAGCCCTGGATCTTTCATGTTCACTTCTGTCCGTTTTTTTTTTTTTGGAAGTTCACGACGGCCCCGTACTCCAACCAACGCGACGTTGCAACAGTTACCTCTCGCACTTTTTTTCCCACCGACACTTCGCTGCGTCCCACAGGGGACGTGAGAAAATTCCGGGCCCTGGGTTGTCAGCTTGTTGTTTTTAGCTTTCCGGACACTTGGAAGGGGGCCAACGTTGGCGTGTTTTTCCACGTCTTTCAATCCTGCTTTGCCCCCTGACTACGTCAAAAAGACTTTTTTGATTTTTAACTCCCTTTCCGCCGGCCACTACATTGCTGGCTTTTTTTCCCCTCTTCTACCACCCCTTAAAGCATCCCACCTTTCGTTCCCCAAAGTGTGCCCAACCCCTTGGAGGAACCCATTCAAAAAAGCCCTTCGTCCCGTCATCCGGACAGGCCCCCTACCACCTCGTCCCCTCTTTCTCGACACCCCTTTTCCCTCCTTTTTCTACCCTGGCAGGCCCTGGTCGATCCCAAGACTGTCTTTAACCGGTGTGTTCCCCCCAGGCCTGGTTCTTGGTTCTTTTTTTCGTAGGCCCCCTCGTCCCAACCGTGTATCTTGGTTGGAGCTCATTTTTGAAGTTTGTTAGACCCCCCCCGTGTTGGGCCGACCCTTCGGTGGTTTCCCATTTGGACTATTTCTTTTTACAGAGGTAACTTTGGTGTATCGCTGTGAACTTCTGTCCCGTTCCCCTGCTTCGCAATGTTTTTCCCCCCACGGAATTTTTTCCCCCAAGTTCACCCCGAGACCCGGTTTGGGACAGTTTACGTTTCTACCCCGGGGAGCCTCCTCGCCCAACCGAGACTCGACCTTCCCCCCCCCTCCGATGTGGAATGTAAAATTGTCACTCCCCCCCAAACCATGGACGCCCAACCCCCCGGTTCTGCCTACACAACCGGATTTTAGTCGGCATTTGTTCCTGTTTTCTGCTGATTGGTCATCTCTTTCGTTCTGAAACATTCACCGTTCAGGTGCCGGTTCCCAACCACTTCTCCAGTGTAATACTCTTATTGTCATACTTAAGTTTTTTTTTTTTTAGTGGAGAGATACACGTCGGCCGTCTGTCGGGTCCCCCCTGATTTCCTCCCTTTTTTTTTCGCCTTTTTTACCACAAGAGATTTTCCCCTGGCTGCCCCTGTCCCCTATCTTTTTCTTTCTTGGTATTTCACGTTTTTTAGGGTTTTGTGTTGCGTTTTTTTCATGCCGGCTTGTTTCATGTAGTCCCCTTTCGCTTTGTTATCAGTTGCGCCATAGTTCTGGGGTCTTTCTTCACGCTGGTGGCCTCCTTCGTGACCAACTGGGGCCACCATTTCGTTCTGTGTTTTTCAACGCAGGGCTGGGTGTCCCCGTACCTTTCCCGGCCCACTGGGAAACCCAGGTCCCTTCTGGCTGATGCACGGATTCTTATAGCATCTCGACATCTTCGGCCTTTTTTTTTTTCTCTTTGATTTACGAACTGCTGACGCTCCCCCCCTTAATTTTGGCTTGTTCCGATTTCCTAAGTCGAACCACCTCTACAGCCTTCCCCCAAAGGCGCTCACAAAATCCCTGAACAACTCCCGAGTATTTGGGAAGCTAAGTTGGGGGTCGCTTTTCGAGGAAGAAAACCATGCGCTGTCGGGGTGGGGGGCGTTGACGTGTCCTTAAGTATTGCGTTTTGTAGGTGGCAAGTTTTCATCGGTTTTTTTTTCGGGGACGTCTTTTTTCCTTTTTGTCTTTTTTCTTCTCCTTTTGTGCTTTTTGCAATTTCGTTTTTTTTCCCTTTAGTTGTCTTGATTTACATGTGAGTGAAGTTATTTTATCTCTACACAAAAAATCGCGACGTGTTTCTTTCTCGCGACGTCCCCCCCTTCACAGTTCGTCTTGGTTGATTGCGATCTCTCTTTCGAGTTTGTGGATCCTGCCCAAAAAAAATCCCCCCGGTGAACTTCCGGCTACACCTGCCATGATTCACCCCTTCTCGGGGCACCCCCCTGTCTGTGGCCACCCTTGTTGTGCCTGCTGGGCCCGGTGCACCGTCAATCCCCCCCCCCAGTCCACCCCCCACACCGCACTCCCTCCCCCCCCCCCCCCGTGAGGGTGTGGCTCTAGTCGATTTGAACTACACTGTTGAGCCGCGTGTAGTACGTTCTGCAGGTCTTCTACCACGGACGCCATTGTTACGTACTTTTTATCTGAATGTTGCACCATGTTATAGTCCAGTTTCATTCATCACACCCAACAATGCATATTTCCCCATTTTTAGGGTTTGGGCATGCCTATGACTTACTTGGTACCGCATTGTGTTTTGGCAAGATTTTTTTAAAGAGTTCCTTTCTTTTATCTTTTTGCTCTTTTCGTCCCCACACCCCCTTTCAAATGTTGCCCCCCCCCATGAACCCCCCTGACCCTCTTGACCATTAAGTTTGAGAGTTTACCCTTTCCCCCTGGGTATTGCTTTTCAAATCTCCGTTCATGCGGTGTCGCGGGGTCGAACCGACTGTCTTGCCGGTTAGTGTGCTTTCCCCCCTTAGTGGTGTGTTTTTGTGTCAGTTCTGTGACAGTAATCGGCGTGACTTTTTTTCCCTTTTCCACATAGGCAACGGTTCCTTCGGCTACCTTCTTTTGCTGTGTGTTACTGCCCCGGTTTTACGCGGTCGTGGGTTTTGGACGTGATCATCTCGTGGGTGGTCGTTTTACTGCATTGACAAATTCCTTTTCGTTAAAGTCAGCGCCCAACTGACCTCTCTATGGCTTTTTTTGACTTTCGTTGCTTCCTGACCTGTGTCTATCTCTGCCGGTCTCCCCCTCAGAAATTTTCGAACCGTGAGCCCCCTTTTTCTTGATGGTTTGTTTTGCAGCTTTTTTCTTGAAATTCCTTTTTGCTTTTGACGAATTCCTGTTTCAGGCTGTTGCCTCCCCCCCCTGGGACCCCCCCCCCATCCGTGAAATTAGGCATCGTTCCTTCCCTGGGTTTCCCCCCCCCCCAGAATCCCTACCTTTTTCAGCCGAGTGACGGGTTTGAGTGGGGACTTGCTCGGGATGGGCCCAACTAGGGAGAGGTTTTCCTTTTGTGGTTTTTTTGTTTCACAACCAGCAATAATAGTAGTTTGTTTTTTTTTTTGCTCTGTTTGGCGCGCGACATTGTTCCTCCTTAGGCCGTCCCCCCTGAAATATAATAATTATTTTAGAGACGGAATTTTTCTACCGTTTTCTGGATTCTTCTTATTTTGTGCTTTTCTTTTTCTGTCAGAGTAAACGCATGAGTTTGGTTTTGAAGAGTTGTGACAACAGAACCCCCTGATCGCTTATTAGTTCAGGCGTAGCCAGACAGCTTTTTCTGGTTCTAGGCATTTTTTCCCCGTTTGCCCTTCCTTGTGGAATTCCAGTTCTATTGCGTGCTTTTAACACGGTAAGTATTTTTTTTTTCCACGCCCCCCCCCCCCCTTTTGAGTGCCCCCAGACGTTTAAATAAATCGCGAGGATTCTGCCCTGCGTGCACCAGTTTGCCCCCCCAATTACCATGGTTTTTACTCTTTCTGTAGTAGAAAAAGTGTTGAATGTGTAGTGGAACGCCGTCGGTTTTTTTCCGTTCTTTCCTTGTAAAGTCCTGTCTTCGTTCAAGCATTGTTTTTCGGGTTCTCCCCATCGTTCTGCCTTGGATTCTTCAACCCCCTCTCGTGTCACGGGAATTCGCTTTTTCTTGCCTTTGGCTCTTTGTCTTTCGGCTGACGGGTACTTCCCCCCTTCTAAGCAAGTTGGTGTTTTTTGTTTGCCCTAGTCGCATTCCCCCCCCCGTGTGGGGGTCCAGTCGTTCGGGGACTGGGATTTTGGTTTTCACAAAGTATGGGTCTTTTTTTCCAGGTGGTCGCTATTGGCGTTCTGAAATAGAACGGACAGTGCCCAATACATCGACCACCGGCACCCCTGTTCCGACCCCTTGTTTTTTTTTTTTTTTTTCTTTTTTTTGCGAGATTTCTCTCTGCAGTTACTTTTTTTTGCAGCGAGCCATCCGATTTTTTCTTTCGAGTGAATCTCAATGACGAGACTTTTTTTTAGGTTAGCCCGGACAGTGGTAGTTGGTTCCCTCCCCCGTGAGAGTGTTCGAGGCACTTGTTCCTGAAACCAAACCCTGGTCTTTACCTACTTTCAGTGGCTTGAAGTCAATTTCCCTTTAGGAGTGGTTTAAGACCCCCCCCCCCCCCTTGTGGCCCTTTTCCTTTTTTCTTTTTATGTGGCCGAGATTTTCTACTCCCCCCCGTGCAAGGGCGGTTTTTCACCTTTTGCCTGCTACCTGGTCTCTCAAGGTCAGGAGCCCCCTAGCGACACAGGAACCCCCTGCTGTCTTTTTTTTTGTAGTAGTTCCCCCCCCCGCATCGATAACGGCCCCCCTAGTTTTCTTGTTTCTTCGTTCCATCGCGATCTTCTCGTGTCTTAGGTCACCCACTTTTCTTCTTTACGTTTGCCTTGGAATGGTCCACGTGGGACCCCAGCCCGGTTTGACCCCTTTGATCTCTTCATGTTCATTCCAGAGTATATTTGAAATGAATGTTAGAGTCCCACCCATGGTACACCTCCGTGAGCGTTGCCCCCCCACCCTTTGGATTTTTTTTTGTGAAAGGACTTCAGCCCGCATCCCCCGTCAGAGAGCTTTTTGCCTTCCTTTCCTTTTGGCTTTGAGAAGGTCATAGGACCCCCCTTGCCCCATTTTCTTTTTTTTCTGGTGAGGTTCTTTGGTTGGGCGGCCCTTGGATTTACCATTTTTCACCCCCACCCCCCCCCCGGGACAATGAGTCGTCCTTTTCCTTTGTGTTTTTTCAACGCAGACCCAGGTCTTGGCCGTCTTCCCATTTTTTTCTCAAACGGCCAGTTCACACTTTCTTTTTTCAACCCTTCCTTGGGGCCTCCCCTCCGGAAAGACCTCTTTGTTTTTCCCCTGACGTCACACCCCCCCCTTCCCGATATTTGCGATTTTTCCTTCCGTTGGCTCACTGTCCCCACCCCTTCTGCTTTTTTAAGCGCTGTCTGCCGACACTTTTTCCCTGTCACGAGACCCTCTCCCCCCCCCCCTGG
>Ga0179593_1334279_pt1 | contig 13503 bp, 12 predicted proteins | sample CZODoug2_1_08_16_FD_185931 | JGI IMG/M metagenome (GOLD analysis project Ga0179593, IMG submission 185931) | Vadose zone soil fungal communities from Angelo Coast Range Reserve, California, USA - CZODoug2_1_08_16fungal (PacBio error correction) | ecosystem: Environmental > Terrestrial > Soil >... | reverse complement strand
TCCGCAGTAGAGTCTCCCCCGCTTTTCTCTTTCCTATGGCCATCTTTGATCCCCACCCCCACTTCACCGTCCCTTTCCGCATGCGCTCCTCTTTTTTCAACCTGCCGTCAGACAGTCGGTTCTCTTGTCCTCGGCGAATAGAAAGCCCCCTGCCTCATGAGGGGGGGTAGGCGTCACGTCATAACTTCTTCCTTTGACACACTTCCCTCTTTTTTTCTTCAACCGCTTGCCCAGCGGCCTCCTGTTTTCACGACGCGGTTCTCCAACGTCCTTTGCCTTTTTTCTCACACCGCGGCGTTTTTCGATTTTTATCTCATGATGTTTGTGAGTTTTTTCCACTTCTTTTTTACCGCCTTCCTCCCCTCTGATTGGCCCAACGCCTATTCCAAACGGGTTTTTCTTGCTCTGGTCCCCCCAGCACGACCAGATACACCTGATGGTCCTTTTATAGCCTGTATTTTCTCCTTCCTGTTTTTCACTCGCCCATCTCGTTTGACAGCGCCCTTGAATTTTTGAGGGTGTGAGGTTCTGTCTGTTTCTCGGTCCCTTTCTTGTTTTTGTAACCCCTTTCTACTGAACATCCCCGATCAACATGAATTCTCACCGGGCCGGACCCACTACTTGTGAATTTTTCCCTTTCCCTCCCCCTGATGCCCCCCTTTGTTTCGGAACTCTCGTTCCCCCCCGTAAATATTTTCGGTCCAATGACATGTTCCCAGTGCCTTCCGTCCCCCTTTTCCCGCGGCAACTAGCAATCAATTTTTCCCCTTTTTTAGCCGGAATCACTTTTTTGCCGGTTTTTCCCCAGACCGGTTTTGCTGGAGTACTTGTGTCTTGTACAGTGTCCTTGAATATACCTCGTCGACACCTCCTCGAGGTTAGGTCCCCACAATCATTATCTTCTTTTAAGTGTTTTACCCTGACCTCGTGATGAATCGTTCCTGCCTCCGACCCCATAGTTCTCTTTAGCCCCCCCCCCCCTTTTTCAGTTTGACTTTCGGCCGGGTGAGCCCTCTTATTGGCCGTTTTATGCTCCATCCGCCTCCTCTATTTTGCTCTATACGGAGGAATATCCCCCTGTCAACCGGACACCACCCCCATCCCTCTAGGGTTCCCCTCCCTGACCGTCTTTTTGCCCCCTCACCTTACAGACACCCAGATTTTTTAACTAGAACATCCATTGCACAGGGGGTCCTTGTCCCCCTTTGTTACTACTAGGTCATTTCTGTTGTGTTGGTCAACCATTTTTCTTCGATGACGGCGTTCTTCGATCACTCCCAGGCACGGAGTCCCCCAGTTTGAGCCTCCAGCCGACTCTTTCTTTCGACCAGGGATGTTGAGTTCTCTTTTTCCCGATACATTCACGACTAATACTAAAAGACGCTTTTGGTAGCCCTTAGACTTTTCTGGGTGGGACGACTTCTTCTTTTTATAACTACTGGTACCGCGTGCGGTGATTTGTTCTTCGAACCTTTTCATTTTTTTTGGAGTGCCCATTCGTGCTCCTGTTCATGAATGCTGCTCTCGATGTTTTCCCCTCAGTTCTCATCCCTAGCGGCTCAATTGAGCAACGTTCGGCACCTTGATTCGTTTCCCCCTTTCCCTATCTTGTAGTCCCCCCGTTTCTTCCAGAAAGCACCAGCACTGAGTGACTTACGGTGAAGTGTCGACGCCCAGTTCCTGCGTCCCCCTTCACCCCGACGGGCCCTGGCAACTTTTTTGGATCGATTTATGGCGTGACCCTCCCCCGCTTTTATGCTTTCCGGATTTTTTTGGTATAGTTAATATGTGTCCGTTTCCCTCGTTCATGTTTTTTTGGTTTTTCCTTTTGAACCCCTTATGCTGACGGCCCCCTATGATCTATGTGGATCGCCCGCCTCTCCAACAACCCCTTCTTTTGTGCCGTCCGATAGCCCCATCAGTAAGCGGTTGCACTCTTCTTGAGTTTTTCTCCGATGTAACTATTTTTTTTCCTATGCGCATTTACGAGGCTCGCCGAGTTTCTCACCCCCCTCCCCGTCCATGGCCCCCTTGGGAGAAAATCCCCGAACCCCTCAGGTCTTGCCCTTCTCCTCCTCAGTGGTTTGTTTTTTTTTCCGGAAATATTGCCTTCCATCGCGTGAGCAGTGTTCCCCCTGTAGGCGGTCAACCCTTCGTTCCTTCACTTATTTCTTGACGCAACTGCGCAGCGTGGTGAAGAAGGAGGTGACCACTGGTTCAACAGGCCGCCTTCTGTTCCTGGGGCCATCAAACAACCCTTGGTCTTTTAGACCTAACAATAAGAACTTCTTTTCAATTTAAGCCTGGCCCATTTATTTCTTTTTTTCTTTCCCTTGTTTTTTCGAATCGTTCGGAGGCCTGGTTCTTCCCTTGCAGTTTTTTTCCCTCTTGAAGTAGCGCGCATGCGCATCTTCTCTATCCCTTCACTGAGGATCCTTTTTTTTACGTGGGGGAGTCAGTGATTGACTTTTTTTTTTTTTTCGGGTTCGCCCAGTAGGCGGTTTTGAGTCTCCTCCGCCAACACCTCCCCCGAATCCCCGCCCCTTGATCCCAAGAGAATAAACAGCTACCTCATACCCACCCCACTTAGATTCTCCCTCCCCTACTGGCGGTTAGTCTTTTTTTTTTCCCTTTCCTGGCATGTGATTTTTCGCGACACACCCACTTCCTGTCTCGCGAGCCCGCGTGCCCCCAGAGTTTTTTCTCCATCGCGGATAAGGGAGACGTCTAAGATCCTGTTCCATTCCTTTACCTTCCTTTAGTTTTTCTTTCCGAGAGATTACATTTTCTCTGACTTCCCCCCCCTTTCTTCTTTCCCCTAGTGTGGTGTTGAGATCTTATTTCTTGCGGTGTTCCTTTTCCCTCGCCGGTCCGCTGCTTCTCGATCGTTTTCTGAAAGGATTGGCAAGGATCGGCGACTTCGCCGATCGCCTGCGCTTGTACTTTGATTTCACGATTGATTCCTGAAGGTGTTGTTGAGAGAAATCACCTTCCGTGAGCGCCAAGTTGTAGTCCGGTGGCGCAGCTCGACCTCTTTTTGTGTCTCGCCTCTTGAGGTCTCTCGCCTGTTTTTGTTTGGTGCGGGCTGGTTCTCTCGATCCACTTCGACAGCCTACAGACCCCTCGAACGGCTACCCCACTTCACAGCCCTCCTTCTTTCCCCCTTTCATTAGCTGCAAGTCTACTGAATACAGTTCGTTCATGTTGCAGATAATGCAGACCTCTTCGAACCCCCCCAAACGCACTTGAAGAACACCTGCCGCTGTCTCTTCCGCGATCACTTTTCCAACCATGGAAAGCTTGACCCCCCAACTTCTTTTGTTTAGGATTTAGCTTTGAGGCTTTTCTTTCGTCTCTTCCAGGTGTTTTTTTCCTTTCCTGAACATCGGAGGGTAACTTTGCCGCCTTCGTCGCCCCTTCCCCCCTGGCAAAGTCCTTCGTTTTGCGTCGGGTTGAACGTCCCCCCCCCACCTGGGGGCCTTGCCCTCTTTTTTCTTCCGACCAATTTTTCCGGCGCTCCCCAACCAAAGAAAGCTGTTCGCGGACTTTCCGCTTACCTGCTTTGTTTTGACCTTTGAATCGCTGTGGTGAGCAAATTTCTTTATCTCGGTCGGCGCTTCAAGCTCCATCCTTTCCCCCCTTCTCTGCCCGACCCCTCTTAGGTGAAAAGCTTACGCATGATGAGGCACGGAATCAATTCTTTTGGATGATCGCGATCATCACCCATACATCTTGAACACACTCCTTCAGGTGTCTTTTTTTTTCCCCTTCTTCTCCCATTCCCGTCTTCTGAATCGAGGAATTTTTCCGCTCCCCCGGATAATGACCCTTTTTTTTTTTTTCGTCCGCATCACGAACTAGATCCCCCCAAAACGGTCGTTCAAGTCAGTTGTGATTTCGGTCCTTTTCTTCTCACCCTGCCCCCTCAGTTCTTTTGATGGAAACCCCTCCTCCGTTTCCGTTCTCATGGTCCGATCTTTGTGCTGCTCTTCGCCGAAGTGTATGTTTATCTTTTTTTTGTTGAAAAAATAGAAGTCCTTTCATGCCCCCGCGCTGGGCCCAGCACAGTGGCATTTTTCCCTACACCGTCACCCTCAAGTTCCGTCCAAATGATAGTAGTTCCCCTCACTGCTGGGCTGTCTGGCGTTTTTCCCCGGAGGAGTGTTTTTACTGTATCGGTCATTTCCACCCCTTTAAACTCATCGGTTTCTTTGTTCTTGTCCTCCCGGGGTTTCGAGTGCCCTTTGTTTCTCGGCACATGCTAGAAGAAACAAGGTTTGTCTCCCCCATCAACCTACCCTCCATAAAGGCCAACATTTTTCCCTATGACCGACCAGGTTTACTGGATCTTCTTTTCTCTGGTCGCTTACTCGCATAAGCGCAAGCAGGTCGGAAAATTCATTCACCTTTTTTTGTTATTTCCCGTTTCAGACTTATTTTCTTATTCGGAAATCTCGGAGTCTACTTTTTGAGATACCTCTCCTAAAGTCGGCATCGACGCAGATTAAAAGTGAGAATACAACCGATTTTCCCTCCCTAACGTCTTGATGTTTTTCCACGCATTTACTTATGACCTCACAGCGCCCCCTTTCCACCTTCTTGGCCGATTTTGCGAAAGGGATATTTCCCCATGCCCTTCCCCAATAATGGAACAATCTTACCTTCCACAGGTTTTTCCTCCCCGGGCTGCCTTTTGATGTCGTCTGCCCCTGAACCCTTTATTGCTAGTTGCCTCTTGGCTGGTAGACGGAAGGAAATTGCCAGGTCCTTTTCACTCCCCGCCTCTGGACGATCCCCTGTTCCTTGAGAACAGCTGGTCATTCTGTCCTCTTCCTTTGTCTTAACCCCTCTTGACTGAGGAAAACAGTTGAATGTTCCTTCATTCGTTTCTGGCGACGTCTGCGCGCTTATTTTTCGTAATTTTTCCGGGTTAAAACAACACCCCCTCCGCGACATTTCTCAACCCCATAAACCCATCAGTTCAGGTCCTCGGTCTTCTCGCATTTCTATCAAACCCCCCCCAGGACTACCCCCCCAAAGTCACCATCCGGTTTCTCCTGATCTACGTTTTTTCTATACGGAAATAAACCCCGTTGGCCTATTCTGTTTCAACACGAGCTACTCAGGTATACTCTTTTTTATGTTTCCCCCCCAACAAAATAAAAATCACTCTTTCTCTTTGTCCCGCGCGGTGCTCTCCTCAATGAACTTGCCGGTGAGACACTCGAGGTGCCATTCGAGATGCGACTTTTTTCCATACTTTTTTTGACGTCCAACCACCCGAATTAGTAAACGTGATTTTCGACTCCCACCCCCCCACTTTTTTTTTTCGAAATTTCCTCCCGCGCCAGAGTCCCCCGCTCTTTTCGGACGGCCGGTTTCCCCGTCGAGTTGCCGCTCGCTCACCTTTTGACGATGGTTTTGTGGGCCTGGCGTCGCCTGGGGCACTTTAGCCCATAGATTTCGGATGCGCGGCGTGTCTTCATCATCGACAATCTCCTCCTTTATGTTTCCGCGAGATTTTCCCCGTCCGATCTCATCCCCCCTTATCCGTGGCTTCTTTGCACATCCTGCTACTCCCTCCCCATCGTAAGTTATTGAGACTTTAGAATGAGAGACTCTTGGTTGTCCCCCCTCCCTTCCACCAGCTGTCGCGTTTCTTTTTTTTTTTTCTGACCTACTCCCCTCCTGCTGGTTTGTGTAGTGGACCCGACCCAATTTAGGAAGTCCCCATCCCAGTCTTTTTGATTTTCCCCCTCGGACAAGCGGCCAGAGGTTTTCTTGAGCTCGACCGCGGTGCGCATTCCCCGTGGCATGCGGCCTAGAACCTGTTGAGAGGCTTATGGGAGTTGAATACCACATAGATTTGCACCGCCTTTTCTACGACGCGCTGTTGCAACGCCTATTCAAGGTTTTAAGCTCTTCTGGTAAACTTTTGCCCCGATTAAACGATGTCCTTTTATGTTATTGCTATAACGTGATGCTTTTGAGCTTCCCGCATTCTTCCGTCCGACATTTCTCCTATTTTCAGGAGGTTTTATGTTTGCTACGGTCTAGGAGGTCCCACAATAAGAATATGAACCTCCCCTATCGTACTTTCGAAAGTCCCAAGGAAGTTTCCCTCTGGTGAATAATTTTCCATCGTCCTGACAATTCCCAGAATAAAAATGGGATAATCTCCCCCCTTTTCCTTTTCCACTCCCCGGATTGTAAAGGTTTCCAATTCAATTCCCTTTTCCCCCTTTCCGCCTGCACCTTTGCGCAATAATTCCAAGGTGCCTCGACATTCACTTACTTTCACACCACCGGGGTTGTTAAGGTTATTTATTCGATTTCCACCATTCTTTTGAAGGTGAGGAATCTCAATGAGCAAGAACTCCTTGTTCACCCACTCTTTGTTTGCTCGGGTGCTTTTCAAATGAACCACAGTGTATGACATGCCCTGCCCGTCCTCCCTACATGATTTTGGTCCGTCTCCCCGGTTTTCAGCTTTCCCCCGCTTCGTTTCTCTCCTCTTAGGTAGAATTCTTGAATAACATTTTTAGTTGGGCATAATTGGTAAATCCTACACCCTGTTGACCTCCACAGAACATTTTACTGGGACCTACAGACCTTTTTGAGAATAAAAAGTTCTCCCCAGATCCCCCCAATCTCCGTATTCATCCGTTTAGTATTGCTTTCCGCAATTTTGCTACTTTAGTTTGGTCTTTTGCAACCCCCTTTATTCCCCCTATGCGGGCGTAGCAGTCAAGCAGCGAAGAGACACCGTTCAAGCCAATTTCTCCTCGATTTTATGAAAAGTTTTATCGTTGCTACGATCCCCGACCCGCAACTCCCGCGTGCCGTCAACAGAAGGAACCAGCCTTCTCTTGGTTTCTCCTATCGGGCGACTTCCTTTTAAGTCGTTTATTGGAGTACCCCCTCTTAACTGTTGGTCTAACTCCAGCTAGGGCGCAAGTTCATGAATTGAGCCGTCGATGTAGATTTCATAAAAGTTATCAGCAGCGCACCTTTTCCCTTTTGGGCACCCGATCGGTTGGGGGTTCTTCGCCCTTTCCCGGAGGTGGTGAAGAGCTGTTCCCTCCCTGTGTCCTTGTAGACTAACCAGCCTTGAACCGAACCAAGACAGTTCTCCCTGTTTTTACGATTTTCTTTCTGCGTCTCACAAGCTGTTCATGCCCTACTCGCTTGTTGAACCCCGAGTAGTCCTAGTTGTATGTTACCGATGCGTCATTCCCTTACCCACTTTTGATTTCTTCCAAGATTTTTTATTATCGACTTTCCTCTCCCCACTCCCTTTGATTCCTGACGTCTCCCTATTCCCCTCCTTCTTCGTTCTCAGCCTTTACCTATTTATCTACTTTTGCTCCCTGAACTAGTAAGAGATTTAGGACACCCAAACTCTTCCTCACCCGGCTAAAAAGTATTTTTTTTTTTTTTTTTTCGAGTTGTTCGAACGTTTTGAAATCAGGTAGTTTCTGTGTTCGGTCATTGTCTCCAGACTTTCTTTTTTTTTTCCCTCTAGCCATCCCTTGGCACAAAGAGGCTCCACAGGTGTAGTGTTCGGTTGTTTCCACCTCCTCACAGACCTGGTCTTTGCCGCACCCGCTTTGAAGTTTCGGTTCTACTCATTCTTCCAACTCCGCCTATCAGGTGCAGGCACTATCCCCCCCCCCACCTTTTTCCCCCTACTCCATACCACTCAGGTCCCCAGCTTATCAGCAAAGAGGAAACTGCGATGGTATTCTTTTTCCAGCCTACTGCCATGCCTGAGGGACCGCGGGTTCTCCCCTTGAGTTTTTCTCTCTTTTCCCCCTGCTGTCTCCTTCTCTCTGGTATCCTTGTTCCGTCGGGTTTTTTGGGGAGGTGCTGTGGGTACCCCGTTGCTTTCCTCTTCCGGGTTTTTTCTGACCTGGTAATATTCGGAGCGTATTCTGACCCCCCCAGACCCTCATCCCCACTCCCACCCATTCTCTCCCTAAGTCATCGCGTAAAAAACCGCTGAGAGGGGGTCGTGCTCCACCCTTTACTACGTCCGAGTTCGAAAGCATTTTCATGTGATTCTTTCTCCAACAACACTCCCTTTCTCTCCTGCTTCCCCTCTTGCCCACCCGACAGGCGTACACTCAGTCTGCTCGATTCGACGATCCTTGGTTCCAATTAATTAACTCAAGCTCTGGGTTTTCCCTGTTCCTCGCGTCTTCTTCAGCGGTTCTCTTGCGGTCACCGCATTTTTCCTCTCAGTTTTTTTGTGATTATATTCCTTTCGTTTAGCCTTTAGAGCCGGCGCGTAACACCCCGCCACCTCGCTTGAAAGGTAAATCGTCAAGGATCGGTCTCCTCTCCCTTCCTCTTTTCGCGTTTCTTTACGCCTTACCCGCTAGTTTCCTTTGTTTGATTCTACCCCCCTTTGTTCTCTCCCCCTTCCCCCGCGGGCCTTTAGTACATTTGGCTGAACTAGAAGCGGTGGTTTTACTGGATTGGGATTACGATTTATTTTTCATGGTTTTTTTTGTCTTTTTGCTGGGGGCGTTGATTTTTCGCCTACGACATCCTTTCAGTTACCTTCCCCCAGCTTCTTCCCCCTTGATTTTCCCATTCGCTCATCCAGAGCCGGAATACATGAATCCATATTCCAACCCCCTCCTTCCGAACCCCGCCGTCCGGTCTCCCCTTCTCTTTTCCTGAACTGAAGCTTGACACCTAATACCTAGCGGTGTTCCCGGTTTACTTATGAGAGGTTGAGAGGTGAGTTTTCTTCTTAAATTTGTGCGCCCTACGTTGGACCATGACGAATTCGTCCCCTCCACACTTTCATCTTTTTCTTCAACTCCCTCGTCTGTGAGGTCTGTTGCCGACTTTGGAGACTTCTTCCTAGTTTGATGTACTACCATCTTTTTCTTTCCGATCCGTCCCCCCCCCCAAACCCGATCTGAGACTGGAAGAGGCCTCCTGTAGGTTTCTTTCTCCCTTTGCCCCCGTCTTTGGTGTTAGACCATAGACCACTTTTTGCTAGTTCAGTTCAGCAAGTTCCTAGTCCCCTTCTGATGAAAGACTTTCATGGCCCCTTTTTCTCGTTAAACACAATGACTCTCGTCCTTTCACACCATCATTGAGCGAAATCCTTCATTGTTAGTGCCGGGAAAATTTGAAAGAGGTCGTCAACTAGGACCTCTAACCAATCTTCTTCTCCTTCCACGATTTTTCGGTCAGCCCCCGATACCAGGCTTTTATCCTGGGGTTCTTTGCTTTTACCTTCCACGCGTTCACGCTCTGTTGGATTTACCAAAGAAGAAGCCTATTCAATTTCCCCTGTATCCTTGAATGTCCTTTGATGAGCCTCTGGGCCAGTCCCTTCTCTTCTAATCATGAAACTCGCCTTACGGCTGGGAATACCACAAAGTGCGCAATTGTCCCCCCCCTTTCAACATAACTTCATTTTCCCGGGAGATTTTTCGTCAACCATTTACCTGCTGTTTTTCCGTCCCCCAACCGGCTGTCGGGCTTATCTTTACTTCGTAGCCACTCCTTTACTGGTAGACCTTCGTTTCTTGCCTCACCTTTTCCGCGCCTTCCTCCCTTTTTTTGGCTGGGATACCCGCATAGACCTAAAATTTGGAAAACCTCCAACCCCTCCCTTCCACCCCCCCCCTTGAGACCACCAAACAGGTCCCTCAGATCAAGCGGTTGAAGGGTCTTATCTGTTAGATTGGTCGCTTTTTAAGTCTGAATCTTTCTTTATTCCCTATGTCCTGTTATGGTGGATGGGATTTTTTCAGGATCTTGGTCTTTCACAGCTCCCCGGATTCTGACTTTCCTCCTCTCCCTTCTTTTCCAAGATTGCTCGACGCTCCTCACGATTCACTTGATCCGACCACACTCCCCCCCCTCCCCTCCTGTCTTTCGTTCCTGCGATTCTCCCCTGAGTCATTTATGATTTGACTTCAGAGAACATGCTTTTTTCCCATTTTTCCTTCTTCTTCGAAAATCTTAACTCCGCATACCCTCTCCCATCAACCAGTCTGTCCCCTCACCAGTGCACTCCCCGAATTATGAAAAGGACCCCCCTATTGACTTTTTCCCTGCGGCTGTTAGTTTCCTTCCCAATCCCAGTCCCGCATCACTCTACTCCTCTTTTCCCCTAGATGGGTTCCCCCTTCGCCAAGCTGGTCAGGATGCAAATTATTTTTCGTCAAATATGGAACCTTTCCCCAACCAGTCCATGGGGCCGATTTTTTCTACTTCTTTTGATTTATTTAATCGGAAAGGGTTACAAAAAAACCCCTTTTTCCCGATCCCTACATCCACAATAAGGCGGTTCGTGTCTTCCATGGCTCTCCCCACCCCCATCCCGTTATAAACTCCCTAAAGGTGAAACATCGGTACCGGATAGTGTTTTGGACCAGATGGAAATCCCCCCCTTTGGAACTCTTCCCCATCTATAGACCCTTTTTATGTGTTCAACCATAAACTATTTTCGCCTCCGGTGCTACTCAAATTGCCACTTGCCCCTTGAAACCGCGTCAGGTTCATTTACGTGAGAAGCGTCCTATTTGACTTCCCCCCCCCCAAATGAATGCTTGCAAGCGTTTATGCAAAACCCATAATGATTGAGTTCCCCCTCCTTTCCTCCTTTTCCTTCGCACCCGCTCTGGTAGGAATTCAGGTGGAAACCCGCGACTTTGAGCCTCCTAAAAGTTACTAGTGTTTGGTGATGTTTAGTAGGGGAGATTTCCTCGCCTGAGCGGTTCTCTTTCTTTTCCTTCCTCTCTTCTTTTCTTTACTCAATCACGGTTTGTTTTGACTCTCTTTGCCTCCCGTCCTCGAGTTTTTCTCCCAGCCCCCTTCGATGGGCCGATTGGCCCCCGCGGATACTCAACCCACATACCTTGAGCCGCGTTTTTTACTGCCGCTTCTTGTTAAACCTCCTTCCGACCCATCTTTTTATGTTTAGGTCACGGTCAATCATGCCCCCTGAAAGCAGGCATTCGGGTGTCGGCGAACGCACCCGCGGCCGACAACCCCCCTTAGGTTTTTCCACGTACACGAGTCCCAATTAGTATGCTCACCGTATTGGTGCTGCAGCTTTGCCTTTCGCCCGCGCGTGCCTGCGCAGAGATGCTGGTGATTTGCTAAAACCTATTTCTCTATTGTGTTCACCGCCCTACGTTTTTGATTTTCTCCCACATCACTCTACTTCCTCCTTACCCCTCTGGCTTTTTTCCGTGACTACCCCCGCTGATTTGTGATCTCTCCCTTTCCGTCGACCTTAGCTTTTTTTCCTTCTGTGGTGATATTGTTGGGGGTTGTGTTTGCCCCTTTCGTGCCAATGAACCCCACGGTACCGTCCCTTCCGTCCCTACCCGTATGCGTCCCATTTGTCTAGCCATCTTTTCCCCCCCTACCTTATGATGCACCTGAACGCTTTTTCACGGAAACACCCCTCACTCGTTCCCCCAACCTCGTCTCTTGTCTGTTTTTTGAGGTTGAACCTGTGCCTTCTTTTTCTACCCTCACGCTGACCCGAACCCTTTTCGTTTGTGTGAGACCTTGGTTCCACTTTTAACTTTCCTTGCAGCACGGGGCCCTTTCCGAACCTTTTTGTATCTGCCTTTTTTCCCATTTTTGCTTTCCTTTCCTATACCCTTGCGCCCTTCCCCCTCAGGGAACACTCCGTTTTTTTTTTTTGGGATTGTCACACTTTTTCAAACTCCTTATGCCTTCGCCCGTCCGACAACTTTTCTTTAGTTCTATGGTCGTTCGCCACTGTCCGTCCTTTGGGGGCGCCGTCGCGCCGTTCTTAGTCTAGTTGATCTGCGAACCCGGCTCCTCTCTGGGCCCCCCTCCAGGCGGCAGATCTGCCAACCGTGGACATTTCACCATTTCGGACGAGTTCCCTGATTTTTTCTTCTTCTGGCCCCCCCCACCGGCGTCCATGCTCCCTGACTTCTCCAGGCTTTTTTGGGATCTCCTTCCAAAACTTTTTTATAATGTCAAGTGGTTTTTTAGTTTGGAAAAATTATTACATCTTGGAGTATCGCATCCATCAACCTTGAGAGACCTGTTAAGACCGCCCCCGTACCGCTGGGCTTTCCCCATGGCTTTCGTTCTAGTTCGTCCCGTACCCTTCCCCATGTCCTCCGACTTTTTTGGTTCAAGATGCCCATTACGATTGTTGACTTACTATCCCTTTGTTCCCTCTACCGACCTTTCCCTGTGATGTTGGTTGTAGTAGACTTGTAGCACTGGTTTGGAGAATGACCCCCGTCGTCTCTCTAATAGAGTTAGCGTGCTCTTTTTTATACCTTCTCTCAGCTCCCGTCCTTTCACTTCTGTACAGGGAGCAAGGCGTTTATTCGGTGGTTTACCCAGCGAGTTGCCTCCTTGCCTTTCTTGAGCCAGGCCGAACAGCCCCGACCCTTTTTTTTTTCCATCTTCCCCCTTGTTGTTCCCAGATGATGCGCCGAACAAGCCGGCCTTGAAGCTCTTTGTTGAAGCTGCCTCACCGAGTTCCCTCAGGGACTAAGCGACGTTAAAGTGAACCCCCCCCCTTTCCTTTTTTTTTTTTTTCTTCCTTTCTCTGATGTTTCTCCGAGATAATTTTTACACCAAACGGTGATTCCCCTTGGCCTCTAAGCCCGGCTTAGTCTTTGTCTTTCGGAGTCGTTATCTACGGAAGCTTCTACCTTGGTTAAGTCCCTTTCTAGCATGAGAGCGCGTGCGAACAACCCCTTTGGAATTCCTTGAACCAGAAATTATGGGTTTCGCTGTCAATCGAGTTTGGGGGTTTGTCCGATCGAGTTCATTTTAGAATACACGCGTGCGGTGCAAGTGGCCCCCCACGGGCCCCGGTTTAGGCTGGAAATTTCAGCTATGCTTTGCCGCCCCCCTCTGGACCGTGGGTTTTTTCCCGTCAGTCCTTCGTCAAGGTTGACACCTTGATAGGGTGGCACGAGAACCCCCACAACAATGGCAGCGAAGCCCTCCATTCTTTTCAGCAGGTACGCACCTCCGACCGCTTCAGATTGTTGTCATGGAATCCTGTTGAGGACCTGCCTGCGGGTTCTTCAGGGCGTTGTTGCGATTAGGTCTGTCTTTTAGGCGCATGCGTTGATGCTAAAGATAACTTCGTCGCTTGGCTGTACGGGTTTAGTTGCCTTTTGACCCCTTCCGGTGTATGAGAGGGCGACTCTTTCTTCCCTAGTAGTCAGAGACCCACACCAGCCAGTCTCAGCACACCTGATACGACGTAATTCCTCTGAGTGTAACACCCACGATGGAGTGTGCACCGTTACTACGGCTCTTTCTCTTTGGCGATGGTACGGCAGTCATTTTTTTTTTTCTCTCCCCCCCCCCCTTCCTGTTCGCGGAGCAAGCTTTTCACTGATAGAGAAAGAGAATGGACAGTCGCCTTTCTCCTGTTCCTTTTTCCTACCTTTTTTTCAACTCTTGGGTGGCTTGAGATATAAGAGACCGGCTCTTTGAGATGGAGACACCGAATTC
>Ga0179593_1517063_pt1 | contig 13504 bp, 13 predicted proteins | sample CZODoug2_1_08_16_FD_185931 | JGI IMG/M metagenome (GOLD analysis project Ga0179593, IMG submission 185931) | Vadose zone soil fungal communities from Angelo Coast Range Reserve, California, USA - CZODoug2_1_08_16fungal (PacBio error correction) | ecosystem: Environmental > Terrestrial > Soil >... | reverse complement strand
CGGGTCCCTCCCTAGCGAGAGGAAGAGACGACTCAGCCCGGTCTTTCCCTCTCTCAACAAAATGTCGCGGCGACTTTTTTTTTGCTTCTCGTGGAGATATATTGATTCCCTTTTTCCTGCTGGCTTCTTCCTGCCGGAGAAGGCTTGCCTTGCATTCCTCTCACCTCGGAAGACCAAGCGATACCTTTTCTTTTCACTTCCCTATTGAGAGACCTGGTCGTTGTTGATCTTCCTTTAAATGCGCTAAACCCATAGCTCTTTTTTTTCGAGGAGGAAAACTTCCTCCCTGTCAGTCAGGTCTTCCCCTTCTTGTCGGCGTCGTCGCCTCCTACGTTCTCGAACCAAATTTTCGTCTCCGAGCACGAAGAGCCGCGCCCCCCCGTACGCGGCACCTTTCTTCCGAAGCCCGTTTTTTTTCTTTATCAGGAAACGTCCCGGCTCCTCAAGGGAGAGCCTCCCTTTTCATGGGGGAAGCCGACCTCGATCGTTTCTTTTCTTTGTAGCCAGGCGTCGTCTTCTCTCCCTTGTCTAAAAGCCTTTTGATCACATTTTGCCTTTTCTCTTTTTCTCCGAGATAGTCTTCCTTTGTTCTCTTCCCGGCGATGTGTCGCTACAAATTTTTATTCACAAGAGAACGGCAGAGCTGGCTTTCTCGTCGGGCATAGGCAGGGTAGGATTTCTTCCTTCGAGCGATTCGTGGCTCCTTTGCATAATTGAGATTGTAATGCCGGTATGTGCAAGGCTTTTGTCTGGTATTTCCCTTGCCTCCTTTCTCTAAAGCGGTCGAGTACCCCCCCCCGCAGAGGAAGAGTTTCGCATTTTGCTCGTATAGGGGCATCGTCTTTTGTAATAGGGTTGAGTCCCCCCCCCTTCCCGGTCAGAGCCGATTCCTGTTTTCCTCTCGCGGAGAAATAGCCTGCGAGCGATGTGGAGAAGCCGAAATTTCTCCTTGGCTTTTTTGGCCCCTGTCCTCCCATAGCCATACCTTGGTCTCAACTCATTTTCTGGTAATCATTGTGGAGGTATTTCCTCTGTCTGCCAGCAGCTTCAGGCTCGCCCCCTAGCACCAATTTTCTCTCTTCGCTTCTTTCTTCCCCTCGACCATAGAATTGCTCTTATTGTCGCCTTTTCTCCGATGATTGCAGATAGAAGCGCACCCTCCTTAGCGAAGTCTCTTTTCGGCCTTTTCGCTCAGTTGATGGCCGGCATTTATTGATGCACGAATCGTTTTTCTCATCGGTGCTCCTTAAAATCTTCTCGTCAGGATAGGAGACCTTCAGTTCCAGAGCAGGCTTCCATACTGTCCTATTCCCTCTTCTCTTTCCAGACGCCATCCCCCCCTTTCCTTTGGTGACGGTGCCAGTCTTTCTCTTCGACGCACTCCCCCCCTTTCTTCGAGGATTTTTGCGTCCTGCAGAATAGGGCCTTTCTACTTGACTTTCCGATCGAACGGAATTATGCTCCCCTTTTCCTCGATATGCTTCTGCACCATCTACCCTTCTCCCTTCCTCATTCGTGGCGGTTCTTCCGTTTCCCCCCTTTCCGCAACCACTTGGTAAGACCGGAATTTTCACCTTAGGAGAAATTGCCGTAGATCCTTTTTTTTGTTTTTGAGAGAGGAGTGCGACGGCCCTCCTTTTTCCCTCCGGTCTAGTCGGCTTGACCTTTTGTTGTGCGCTCGATAATGCATGTTTCCTGAAAAACGTCTCTTTCTTCTGGTGCAGGAAGCATCTCGATTTACCTCAGTATCCTTAATTCTTTTTTCTTTTATCCCAATGAGAAAGGATGATCTAGGCTGCAATTGTCCACCCCCTATTCCCCCTTCTGCCATAACGTGTACCTGTTTTTTCCTTCTCTCCCCGAAGTCCCGCGAATGTAACCGTCCCCCTCGATTGATGGAGGATCGTTCCCTTCCATAGGAGGACGGAGGCCTTTCTGCATATCGTGCTGCTCGGCAGCTCCCCCCTCAAGTCTCCCTCTTCGCATCGGAACGATTATTTTTTTTAGCAACGATTGCATCTCCCCCATCTTTCCTCGCAAGGGACGCGCGCCTTCCCATCAACTTCATCCTTCCGGCCTCTAATGCTTTTTCTCTCGCCGAGGTAGTCGGAGGCTTCGATTCCCTTCTTCGCGGCAGATGGGGCTTCCCTTCGCCCCAATCCTATGGCGGAGGTTTCCCCCCCTTTTCTGCATGTCGCGCAAATGGTTTCTTTCTTCGCTGCGAGCTGAAGGGGGAAGCCCCCTCAAGGAGGAACAGATTTTTCTTTCTTCCAAACGGTATCCCTTTTTCGCAAGGCCCCTCTTTCGGGAGTCTCCCCCCTCCCTTCGATTGGGCTTTTTCTTCTCCCGCGATATGCGACTCTAGGTCCTGTGTGAAGCTACACACGCGATGAACCGATTTTCCCTATTTACAGAGCACATGCCTTTCCCTCTCTGTCCTAGGATGGTCTTATATTTTTGGAGGAGTCATAATTCTACGGACTTTCTTCTTGGAAATCTGCCGGTTCCAATCGAATCATTCTCCCTGTGCGAAAGACCCCTCTCGAGCTGCGCATCCTCTCCTCCTCCATGCAGAGGACCGCTTATGCAAAGCCTCACTCCTTTGCTATGGGTGCCTAAACCTTTGAAGGAGGGGACAGCCGGCTAAGCGCTCCCGAGGAGCATTTTCTCTTCCGGAGCCCTAGCGCACACCTTTCTAAGAGGCAGATGCTCCCCTTCTTTTTGCCACCGGACATCCCTCCCTGCCGGGGCCCCGACCACGCAATTAGACTTTTTTCGGTTTACCTCCCCCGTCCCGAGGCGCTTCCTTTTTCAGTTGACGGGCTACTCTTTTCGGGAAGATTGATTTCCTTCCCCCGGAGGCCGCAGGGGTTCTTCCTTTTTTCGCAATACGCATAGGGGTCTCTCTCCACGTAGGTCGTGCTCTACCAGTTTTCCTAAAAGGAACCTTATTAAGAACAGCATTTTGTCGCCCCTTTTCCCCTTCCCGCAGGGAATCTTTCTCGCATTTAAGGCGTCCCCCTCCAGGACTAGAAGCATCAGGCTCCTTTCCCGGTATCGTGGGTCGTTTTCTCCATCGCGGTGAAGGCAAGCTGCCGTATTATCGAAACGGTAGATCTTTCTCTTCTCCGGACGATGAGAGTTCCTTCCCCCGGCGCCGCGACTTTTTTTTCCCCCCTCCCCCCCTCGGAGGAGAGGCGCTTTTTTTTTTGGCGGTAGAATCAAGGACTCTTCTTCGTTGTTGTTGTTGAGAGATCTGCGAGGTTCTCCCCTCCCCTTTGAGCTGCAAGCGCCGCTACGCAGGATTTTGAGTCTTTCCCCCCCCCCCCCCCCCAATTCGCGGAGACGGTGTTAACCTTTGTGAATTCCTTTCTCATGAGGAAAATCCGCTCTTTTTTCTTTGCGAGCCGGCAGCCTGCCTTCCGCGCGAGCCCAATTTCGTCTTCTCACTTGGCACGAGGAGTGCACTCGTTTCTCTTTCCTTTTTTGTTGATCAGGAAGACACGGACCTTCCCGTCGGGCCGGCGCGGTGACCCTGGGCGTCTCACTATTTTTCTTTGTATCTGCCCAGTCCTGGCTTTTTCACCGACAGACGTCCTCCTCAAACCCTATGCGTTTCCTCCGAAAGAAGCGCTCTCTCCTCCACCGGCAGAGGAAAATACCCTCGAGGACGAGCGGATCCGGCACTTCCGAAGGCACGTTGATCCCCTTCCCTTTGCCCGGGGTCCCCTCCCTCTCTATAGGAGGTGTAGCCGGCTTTCTTCCGGTGGAGGAAACATCCTTTCCCCAGCGCATGTCGGCGGCTCCTTTGTGAGCTTTCCTCGAGAGAGCAACAGCGGTGAGAGGACCGGAGATGTTTTTCCTCTCTTTGTTGAAAGACCCCCTCCCTGGCAGAGCTTTGCCGTTCTTTCCTCTTGCCTTTGCATGGCGGCGGTCTCACCCGCATTCTTTTTGGGAGAATTAAGCTGTTCCTCCCCTTCTCATGGGAAGCCGCTCTCTCCCTTTTTTGTCCCACGTTGGGCGCGCTATTTTTTCCTTTCTCCTTTCGCAGCGTCGTTGTATTCTCCGAGGAAGAGATGGGCTCTTCTTCCTTTTGGGCATGCTTTTCGTGTAATTTTCTCCCCCCCCCGGAGGCGGACGAGGCCCCTTCGATAGACACGATACTTCGCGATTAGTTGGAGACGCTCTTTTTTGAACTGGCGGACTATTGCTCCTTCCTCTCCGTGGTCTCCACCTTGGCTGGTTAGTTTTTTTCCTTTAGTAGATGTTTCTCGGTGCCAATCCCTTTTCCCCCTCCTCTAGATAAAACATTGCGGCTCTGGGTGGCACATCGCCCATCTTTTTCAACCGCTGCCTCTTCTTTCTCCGACGACCTTTTTTCCCTTTCCTGATAGGAGTAGGAGTATTTCGTGAAGTTGATGCGGCACGTTCTTTGGAGGATGATGCGTTTTGGCGTTTCCGCCATACGAAACTTTCCTATCGGCAGAGGACCTCTGGACGACTCTCCGAGCCTTTCCATAATTTACGGAAGTCCTCGCAGGTCCAGCCGCCATCCTCTCTTTTTTGCCGGGGACCTTGAGGCGTAGAAGACACAGTCTTTTTTTTAGAAGAAAATTTTTCATTCAGCATCGGCTGTTCCTTCGTGGAAGGGTCTCCTTCGCTAAGAGAAAGGAACTTTTGGTCTCGATCAGTCTTCACTCCCTCTTCTTACCAAGCCCGGACAGATCGCTTTCTTTATCCTCATTGGAAATGATAGTTACCCATGGTCACTTTTTCCCGACAGTGATGGCGTAACCTATTCCTTCTCATCTTCTCTATTTTCCTCCTCATAATTTTTTTCTTCTTTCCCGAGGACACTTCGAATTTTCATCAAGTATAGTTCGGATGGACCCCTTTTCGATGATCCATTCCACTTTCCCCCCCCTGCAACGAGATCTGTTTGGTTCATGACAGTCGGCGTTCTTAGGAACACTCGATGCTTTCTCCCGGTCTATCGGTCTCTTCTCCCCTGATAAAGGAGAGGCCTCATTCTGAAATTATCCAAAACCACCCCCTTAAATCTTAATCTCACGAGACTGTCAACACCCACCAGTATCGATGTCGTTCCTTTCCTCTCCCATCTGAGGAAGGAGGAAAGGATTAACGCGCCAGGATCTCATCATTTTTTTTCTCCCTCGGAAAGATGATGTTAGGATCCCTTTTCGCCGGACCAGCTAAGCGCATCCGCCTTTCCTTTTCTCCCCGGAATAACCCTCCGAACGATAATGACTTCTGAGAGGTTCGTCGCGCTTTCCCTCTTCGGCAGCGGGTGATAGCCCTCAAGCTCTTATTTCTTTTTAAGAACCAGCGCGCTTTCCCATGGAGTGTCGAGGCTTTTTTTTTCCCTTTAAGCGCTTGTGTTCCCCTTTCTCTCCTCCTTCACCTCCACAAGGAGGCGAGCGCTTTTTACCAAGGTATAGGCCTATTTCCCTAGTCCGCCAGGGCCAATTCTCTCGTCCAAACTTCCCTTTCTCCGTAGACGGAGATCCTGCGTCTCCGCTCGGTTCCCTGTGGTAAGTCACCCTATTTTCCTTCGCCCCGCATGCAGAGACTCTTCTTCCCCTGCTCCCAATCTATTCCCGTTGTTTTTTTTCGAGCGGTTCCTTCACGGGAAAAAAATTACCTTCTTCGCCCTGAGACGGGAACTCTTGTTTCCCCCCAGAAGAATAGATGAAGCCTCCTCTCGCTCGAGATGGAGCAGGAGTCCTTTTTCTTTTTTTTCCGGCAGCCTGCCCCCCTTCCTTCTTCCTTTTCTCTGGTTCCCAAAAGGCTTGAAGGAGACCATCGCACCCCCGCGAACCGCGGATCCCTTCCCGGACTATATAGGCTCTTAATTCCCAATTAAAGCCGCCGACGCTTTCCCATCGGCTGGTCGCCACCGTCCCTCTCCGGGATAAAAAGACCCCTCCCCGATTAGAGTTCGGTTTTTTTGCAAACTAGTCTCCTCTCACAGTGCAGTCCTTTCTTTTCGGTGCCGGATTCCGCCTCTCTTTCTTTGGGGCAGATTGATTTTGGCCCTGATTTTTGGCGCGGCTTTTTCCGCCATCGCATAGGGTGATTTTTCTCCTGCGGTGAGAAGACCCCGTTGCCGAGAAAAGGAAATGACCTCAAGCGTTTCCTTTTCCTGCAGAAGGGATCTCTTGGCTCGCATTTTCAGGGAGGGCCTTTAAAACAACTCCCCTATTTTTTGATAGGAGTGACCGACGCCTTTTTTTTCGTGCCGGAATTGCTCCTCCCTCGGTTCACTCTTTTGCGGCAGTGCGCCCCTCCCCCTCTACGGCGCCACGGTCGATTTTCTCCTTCTTTCATCATGATGATTCTCCGACCTCTTCACAGTCCAGAGAAGAGCAAATTTGTTTTTTCCCCCGCCGGAGGAGCGGCGCTGCCGATTTTTTTGTTCTGATCCCGGCCTCGGATCTCTCTCTTTTTCCCTCTTTTTTTTTTTTGAGAGATTGCCGAGGACGGATGCGCCCATTTTTCGTCGCTAGCCCGGCGGTGGGCTTTTCCCCCACAAATGTCGCGGCTCCGGTTCCCCCTTTTCCCTTCATCGTCGGAGCTCCTCCCTTCTCTCTCTCGACAGTGTTATACGGTCCCGCAGATGATGTGAAGGCCTTCAATTCGGCAAGCCCAGTCTTTTCTCTTTCACTCCGATCGGAGACGGGGTTTTCCCGGAAATGAGCTCACCCCCTCTTTTCGTTTCTTCCGCGGCGACAACGCGGTCTTCCCTTTTCAGGGCCGGGCTATCGTCTTCTTTTCTTTCGGCGCACCGACAGCGGTCGAGCCCCCCCTTGAGGAGGAGCCCGACTCGACGGCGCCCTCCTCCTGGCCGCGGGCCAATTTTCCCTGCCTCGGAAGGCGTTCTCCTCCAGGAGAGGAGCTGGGGGCGTCCCCTCCTTTTTTCCCTGGGACGCGCCCCTCTTCTAGGAGGGGTATAGCCGTTCTTTCGTTCGGAGGAGTCTCTCCCGACAAGCTTTCCTAAGAGCCTCGTCGTCCTTTTCTGTTCGCGAGGGCGGACGCGCACATGCTCCGAGGCTTTTTCCTTGTGGCCGTCACCAGCGTCTTAACCCAGAGCACGGCGAAGTGTCTTCTCGCGGGCATAGTAGTTTTTTTCGCGCGAGAAGAGCGAGCGATTCTTGGGCAATTCCGTCTGCATCTTCTTTTTTTGCAGACGCGCGCGGCCGTCTTTTTTCCGTTGTGCGAGTAGTTACAGTAATTTTCGCGGAGAGTAAGGCCCTTTAGGCAGAGCTGTTTTTTCGGTATAGGGTCCCGTTTTCCTTCCCGTTGTAATTTTTTATTTTCAGGGTAATGCGAGTTTTTCTATCGCGGCGATCGCCTCCCAAGCGCGATAGTTTTCTCCCTCCCGAAATCTTGTTTGACGAGGTCTTCTTTTTTCTCCAGAGGCGTTCCCGTGGAGTAGTAGATGTCTGCTAGTTCTTCCTTTTCCCGATTAGGCGAGACTAGTTCCACCTGCATCGCGAAAGGAAGAGTGTTGTTTCTCTATGATGGCAGAGAACACCCCCCCTTTTTCCCTTATTCTTGATTGAAGATCGCAGCTCTCCTTCTAGAGCGTGGTTACCTCCTTTGTTTAACCCCCCCCGCCCCTTTGATGCCGGCAGCTTTTTTTCCTCTTATTTCTGTCGCTGGTCGGCTCATGTGCTAGTTCCCAATAAATAGTGCAGAGGCTCTCAATTGAGGCTTCGGGCCCGTCTTCTATTCCAGCTACCTCTATTGCGCGGGTCCCCCCTCCTCGAGAAGGTGGTGCCTTTCCTCCTTGAGTCGATCACAGTTTTTTTTCTCCGAGAGGTTCGGGGGTGCGCATGCTTTGCCTGATTCTCATGAGCAGGTCTTCCTTCCCGGATTCCATGCTCCTTCTGTTTCTCGATTTATGATTCTGCACTGCTCCCGACCCCCGGACAGATACGGCGGGGTCTCTTTCCCTTGCCTCTCATTTTTCCCTCCTACGAGACCTGCTTGGCGTTTTTTCTTCCTTCTCTGCATCTCTATCTTTCCTCCTATCTCTCGAAGAAAGGCGCATATGTGCTCGGTCTCGTCGGCTCGGTTTTCCGTCTCGATCCTGCCCCATACGTCCTTCCCCGAGATCTGTCCGGTTTTTTTGTGCAGAAAGATGATTTCCTCCCCCTAAGGAAGCAGGGAACTCTTTTCTTCTTTGGTGCGCGGTCCTCAAGGAGAATGCACCGTTTCCCCCCCGAGCAACTCCTTTTCTCCCTGTGCGGCGACGCCTTTCCTCCAGGCACACCAGTTCTTTGGATTTCCTCAATAGGAGGACTTCCTTATGGAAATATCGCCTTTTCCCGCAGCCTCCCTTTTGCCGATCGGAATCTCTTTTTCCTGTTAGGAGGGGGCGCCTTTTCCCGAGGACTCACCCTTATCCTCGCTGCGGCAATTCCGCCGAAGCCTATTACTTTTTCCTGAGGTCGTAGGCGCGTTTTTCTGTCCCCGCGCTTTCGTTTTTTCCCCCCTCAAGCTAGCACAATCCGTTTTTTCCGAACCAGCGATGCCCCTGTCGCGCAACAGTTTTTTTTTTCTCAGGCGAGACTGAAGCGGGACTCTCTAGACATCTACTACTCCCTTTTTTTCTTTCCCCTCCGCTGGAGACCTTCGGCGATGGGCGTCCTTTCCCGCCAGGGAAAGATCCTATCGACATTCGCGATCTCCCTTCGCGGCGATCTCTCCCTACCCGCCTCGGCATCTGTCCTTTCTTTTTTTTCAGCCCCCTCTCACCGAATGCAACTGCTCTTTTTTTGCGCCCATGCGGCCTCTTTTTTTGCCGTACTTCGCCCGAGTCTTTTTTTCCCTCACATTTTAAATCCCAAAGTGGGCGCACGCTCTTTGCTGCCCAGGAACATCGCACAATTGGCGCCACTCCCCTTCTGTTCGAACGGAGCCGATTTTATGACCGCCGTCCCCTTTTCTCACAACTCTTTTGACGGCGCCCCTTTCGGCAACCGCGGAGCTTGGGTCGCCCCCCTCGCAAAAATTCACCCTCCTAGGCGATGATCCTTTAAGGACATTCCCCACTAACCGACAGCACTATTCTTTTGTCCCTGCCCCCTAGTAGACTTCCCGATTAACGTGCCCTTTTCATTTGACGTTGCCTCTTCTCGTCTGAGGGGCGATACGAAGGCTTTATTCTTTTCGTCTTTTTTTCCTATAGTTTTTTCGCTGTAAGGTCCCTCATGAAGGGGACGATACCCCCCGACATCGTAGTTACTTGTTTTTTCCCATGAGGAAGCCCGCAGCGATGGTGTATTTTTCTTTTCTTAGATAACCACTTCTCGATCGGAGTGCACTGTTTTTTTTCGGCAGAATTGCGAACTGGTGGTGGCCGTCCTTTTTTCCCTTTTCCGATAGCGCCTGTACCATTCGGAGTTATCATGAGGATCTCCGACGTCTCCCCTTCCCCGGAGCAGAGACATTTGTTTTTTCCCTCACCCGCCGGCGGAGCGGCGCGTCTTTTTTTCTTCTCGGCAATCTCTCTTCCCTCCTCCGAGGCGGATGATACCCGCCCGCTTTTCAGCGCCGATCCGCCGGCGGTGCTTTTCCCCCCCAGTAGCGGCGCCGTCTTTTTTTTACTCTCATCGTCGTATCATTTGTTTACAGTGGAGCTATCGGTCTCCATGCTTGCCGGCACCCTCGTTTCCCACGACCAAGAGATACTTCTTTTTTCTCTCCGGCGAGCCTTCTTTGTTCCATGGGCGCTCATCCTCTTCCGGACGCAGGAGCCCTTTTTTCGCTAAGATTTTTTCCCGGCACCGGCTGCTGGGGGCCGAAAGAACGGGACCCCCCTATGAGGAGGCGCACGATCCCTCCGGCCCTAAAACGGCCGCCTCCCTCGGCCGAATCGGTTTATAAGGGAAACCCTGAGAGGCGACGGTCTTTTAGAGGCCTCGACTCTCCTCTTTTCTTCCCCTAGATTCTCGGCGACCGGCGTCCCTTAATCCCATAAGAGTGATTTTTCCTTCTTCTTCGGTGTCTTGGATTCCGAGGAAGTAGTACTTTCCGAGGTTGCGGAGCCCGTCTATTTTTCCTTGTTGAGCACCCCGTATTTTTTTTTCTCTTTTCATGCCGCTTTTCGGTGGTCATAGAGCGCTCGCTTTCTTTGAATCAATGCGCTTGTCTCTCGTGACAGGATTCGGGTCCTTCTTCCCGGCTCTGGTTCTGCAAGCGGAGTACCCCCCGCGAGGACGATGATTCCCCTCAGGTGCTCTTTTTTCCTCGGTTCCATCTTTAATCTGTACCACACGGGACGTCGGCGGTCGCGATAGCGGCGACTTTTCCTCTCCAAGCGAGATAGTTGGCCTTTCTATCGCCCCCTTTGGAAGTAGAAGAGACCGTTTCTATGGTAATCATGGTTCTTTCTTTCCTGTGCCAAGCTCCAGTCTCGCCACACCATTTGCCGAGACAGGAAGCGCTTTTTATTGAGAGATTGAGGGAGAGCACCTCCCCCCGATAGCCGCGAAGACGACCTCTCCCTTCTCTGAGGCGTCTGGTTCAGAAGAGAGTCCCTTTTATAGATGTCGGCGCATATCCCAATATCGTGCCCTTTTCCTTCGATACCCTTGCGTAATTACGAGTCCCATCATGTACTCCTCCTCTTGCGCGGTCCAGCCGTTGACGTGGTGCCTTTGTGCTCTTAGACGCACAGTTTTCCCCGAGAGATCGGGGTTTGCGAATTGCAGCATCGTTTCGCAGTTTTTTCTGACCCTGATACTTCGCGTGGTCCCCAGCGACGTCATGATCGAGTGCAGTTTTTCCTTATCTCTCTCACCCTCCGAGGAATCACATAGGCGAACTTGCTCTCTCTATCTTTCCTCCTTTGTGAGAGATCCGATCATTTTCCAAGCACGTTCCCCTTGACCAAGGTTTTTTCCTCTCATGCCCCTTCCGGTAACCGGAAATTATATGTCCGGGCTGTGTGGGCAGAAGAATTCCCCGCGAATTAGGTAGATAGGGAGAAGATCTCCTCCAAGCAGAGGATGGACGAGAATATAGGCTACCTGTTAGAATTAAAAGGAAAACATGATGGCGGCTTCCTTCTAGGGAAGGAGGAAAGTTAGATCCGTCCCCTCAAGGATAGCCGTTCTGATGTTCGTCCGGGTGTTCGCGAGCGCCTTAAGCGCTGGGCCGGCATCACCTTCTACGCCTAATAATGCCCCTTTGAGGTTCCTTCCCGCCTCCCGCGATTTTTCATCCGATGGGCAGACCCTTTTCCTTTCCGGAAAAGTTCCGAGGCGAGCATGAAGCGGCTTGTATATCGAACATCACACCCTCTTCCCCTTTACTGCCGTCGATGGGCGACTCGTCAGCCCCTTTGGAGTTTTTCGCGTAGCGCGCGATCTTCCTCGGTCCTTTCCCTCCTTGTTTTCCACCTAGTACCCCTTTGCATGCCCTTTGCATGAGAACCTTTCGCCCACTTGGTTTTTAGAGCGGATACGAGCCCACTTTTCTCAGGGATAGCGAGGCCTTCATCCTTGGCGCCCGATAGCTCGAGATGGCGTCCATCGAAGAGGCCCGCGTTTTCCCGCTTTTCTCAACAACTGGTGACGGCGACCCTTTAGCAGGGGGAAGAACCCTCTAGGCCATGATCTTTTGGAGAATGATAAATCTTTGGTAGAAAACGGACACCCTGGGATAAAACGACTCTCGATCTCGTTCTGGAAAACTAGTCCCTTCTCCGAGAACGTGCCGGCTCTTCCGGATAAAAGCTCGTCCCTCTTCTTTCTGCTGCTTGATTTGTTTCTCGTATGATTAGGGCGCCTTCCCCTTTTTCCCCCCTCTTCCGGACGCGCCCCGCAGGACGTCCCTGACATGTGTTGTAGACGGCTTCTTTCTGATTTGAGGCTCATTTTATCCAACACGCACGGCCTGCCGCCGCGGGACCGGTATCCCCTGGAATTGCTCCCGAAGCGTTCCTTTTGCGATCAGAGCCGAATCTTCGCGGGATTCATCCTGATTCCCCACCCAGCAAGGTTACCCTTTTCCGTGCCCCCCCCTCCTCTGGGCGCCGGTAGCATCCGACTCGGCATCTTCCTTTTCTTGAGAGATGACAGGAGATGCACCTTGCCGCTCCGCGGCGGTTCTCCCGTCTCCTCCGTAATCGGAGATAATCATGATGAAATACTTCCCTATCGGAGTGATCGCGGCCTCCGCGCGGGAGAAATAGTCCTCCCCCCGCGTTCCGCATTCTCTCGGCACCGAACTTCAAATGAGATACCGTTGGCGAAAACGTCTTTTCAGTCTTGTCTTGTTTCTTCGTCGGAGCAACGACCTCCTTTTCTCAACCCCTATTGACAGAGGCAGTCCCCCTTTCCCAACGCGGGAAATCCAGACCGAGGACTTTTCCTCCGGCACAGCTGCTTCGGCCTTGATTTTTTGTTGCCGGGGGACGCGCCTTCTCTAGGCGGGGTCGTTGTCTTAGTACGAGGATGTACTCTCCTGTCTGCCTTCCCGGCGGCGGTGGAATTTTTTAGAGATAGTTCGTCCTGGTGCGAGGGCCATCCCCTTTTTGTTTTCCTAGCACGGACGATCCCTCCTGACGAGGGATTCTTTTTTCTAATGCGGCCAGCCCCCCCCCATTCCGTCTGATCATCTCAGAGTTCCGTGTTTTTATTGCCCGGTGAGGCCTCGAGGACAGCGGCCCCCACGCCTTCTTGCTCCCGTTATTTCGGTATATTTCCTCTCAGTGGATTGACCACCGGGAAGGTTCCCCTTTCCGAGTTTCCTCTTTCCCTTTTCTTTCGAAGGCGCATAGTTGGCTCCTCCTTCTGCAATGGCGGAAGAGGTCGAACATCGCCCTCTGCGTTTCAATGGTCTATTCGAGTCTCTTTTGGACCAAGAAGCATTTTTTTCTTCGCAGAAGCGGGGTTTTCGTGACCCTCTCCCCGAGAGATTGATGTCTATGAAGAGATGCCTCGCTTCAGATCTTCTTCTTCTTATCGGAGTAGGCATTTTCTTGCCGGTCAGAGAGTACATTCCTTTTCGGAGAATAGGTGCTTTCCTGAAATTATCCTTTTTTTCTCCCCTCTGCGCCGAGCAGGCTCTCCCTTTTCCTCCTATTGAGCTCTCCCCGGTGGTGCCGGGGGAAATTTTTAAGTGTGGGCTCTCTCTTTTTAGTATTGCAGCAGAGGCTGCTTCCAGGTCTACTTAGAAAGACCTCTTTTTTCTTTAACTGCCCTTAGAGGGGTACTCTTTTCCTTCAGCCAAGGTACCTCTCTTTCCAGTTCCCTTAATTGGCATGATCTCCCCTCTTTCAAGCGAAGAGGAACTTTTTTTTATATGCGAAAGGGCCTTTCTTTTGGGTGTTTGACGATATTTTGTTTCTCGCGTCAAGTAGCCTATTTCATTTTCAATTCTCGGAGGCTTTACCCCCCTTACTCTTGCCAATTACGGAACCCCTGCAAAGCGTAATCTGTAAGGGATGGTACTTTCTTTTTTAATAAGATAG
>Ga0179593_1666985_pt1 | contig 13505 bp, 11 predicted proteins | sample CZODoug2_1_08_16_FD_185931 | JGI IMG/M metagenome (GOLD analysis project Ga0179593, IMG submission 185931) | Vadose zone soil fungal communities from Angelo Coast Range Reserve, California, USA - CZODoug2_1_08_16fungal (PacBio error correction) | ecosystem: Environmental > Terrestrial > Soil >... | reverse complement strand
GGCTTTTTTTCCCTCCCATTTGAGGGTATCACTCCGAGGAAGAGAACCACCCCGATTTCCGTTGTTGTTTTTGGTGTGTTTTTTTTTTTGTGGGTTTTTGTTTTTGTTGGTTTTCTGACTTCTCCGGATCACACTCCCGTTGTTCTTGGGGTGTCTTCTCGCTTGTCCCCTCACGGTGAATGCTTTTCTCCTTTTTTGACGGCAGGGAAGAGGCAACCGTCCCTTGCGCCTTTCCTTTTCGCCGGTCCTGAGTTGGCCCTCTAGACTTTTTTCCCGAGAGCCAATTTTGATCTCTTTTAATTCCTTGTTTCCTGACCACTTTTCGACCTTTTAGTCCGTGCTGAAAATGATCGATTTTATCCCTCCTCCCAATCCCCCCCCCCGGATCCCCTTATCCCTCGGGGATGACTCCTTGTTCCCAATTTTTCCTTTTCTGCCCGTCGGCGATTCGTCTCAGTCCCAGCTTCTTCGACGGTCTTAGAAACAACCGAGGCTCCCCCTCCCCTTTTCCCCTGCGCCATAACGAGCAGTTCTCTCTGTTCTTCCCTCCCCTCCTCTCCCCTTCTTCCCTCCTTTGAGATCGTTCAGCGTGTTGCGCCCTCTGGCGTCCTCTTTCCTACGTGGTCAAAAGATCATTCCCGCGCCCCTCCCCACCCTTCTTCCCTCATTCAGTGTCACCTCTTTCGGAACCCTTCCGTGCTCCGCTCGCGAAGTAGTCTCCTCCCCGCTCTTTTTCTCCTCGGAGATTCGAAAAGGGCGTGACCACTTCCTCCCTGTTAGACGAAGACATATCCGTTTTTCCCCCCTCCGGAAGTGACGATCCCCTCTTCTTTTTCCCCTCTGATTCCCCTTACTCTCTCATTGAGATCTCTCTTCGAGCAACTCAGAGGGGTTTTCTTCCTTTTTCTCTCTCCTCCTGAGCCGAGCGGCCACCTCTTCAGCTCTTTTTCCCCCAGGGACTCCGTCGGCTTCTTTCTTCCCCTTCTTCACGGTCTATCGCCACTCGCATCCCGTCTCGCGAGAGAGAGGTCTGTTCCTTACACTCTCCCCGCTGTGCCTCCCTTCCCCCTTGCATTTCCTTTACGTTCTTCACTACTTTTCCTCGGATCCCGCTCAAAGAATAGGGCGCCTCATTATTTAATGGATTTCCATTGCTTTTTGAACAGCGATCTCTTTCGACTCCCTTTGCAGGGGGACATTTTTCGAGACGCGCGGATCCCCTCTCTCTTCCAAACGATGTCACCCCCTCCGCACCGCGGTTTTCTCTTCCAGCCCGACCAGGTCCTTTTTCAGGGATGAAAACCCCCTTTGCCCCCCCCTCGACCCCTGTTGATCGAAGGGCTCGCCTCATCTCCCTCCTGGATCCACTCGTTCTGAAACGCCTGAACCCTGGACATTCGCGTGAAGAAAAAACTAGTTTACCCTGCCGACCGTTCCCCGAAGCGGCTGTGCCTCGAGCCTCCCCCCCCTCTCTCGCGTAGGCCTACACTTCCATGCCTCTCCCCTTTCTTCTGAGAGGCCCTATCTGTTCTCTGTTTGCGTCGGAAGGAAGCAATCATCTTGGATTCCCCCCTCTCAGTCTCATCGACTTCTCTCACGACTTAGGTCGAGTCCTCCCCCCTATGCGGAGAAGATCGCTTCGTTCGCAGCTAGAAGAACGCCCTATAGCCTGAAGCTGCGCTACTATCCCTTCAGGCTACTTAACCTCCCCCTTAAAATCTTCGTGATAGGTGGATTTATCTCCGGGTTGAATGCGTATATTTCTCCCCAGCAACCAGAGCCTTTCTGGACCCTGTAGACCTCAATTTTTTCCGCAGGAGCTCGCTCCCCCTTAAAAAGGCGGAAAATTCATCCCCTCCTACGAATCATAGGATCGTGACCCGGCTGTGAGACCTTCCAGTATCAAGTTTTTTTTTTATCGAGGTCGAACTTCCTTTAGGATGCGTCCTGGAGCCCCCCGACTTACGCAGGCTTTCGTTTTTTCCCTTCACGTGGGACCGAACCTCCCAGTCCTCTTCCCTTCGGTTCCCGAAACTTTCATTTTTAACCACCGGCCTCTTTCTCTCGGACCGAGGAGAAGTCGCTCTAACGGAGACGATTCTAGATCCTCCCTTTTAGAGATCTCCGCCTGATCTCCCGACCCCTTTTCACCCAGTAGTTTTTGCCCCCCAGACGTCCCCGGGATGTGAAGGCCCTTCCCTTCCCTCTGTCCTGCAGGGCTGTTCCTTTTACCCTTCGACGATCAACCCCCTACCCCCCTATTCACAATCCTTGTTCTCGTCTTGGAGATTCAGTCGCTCTTTTCCGCTGACGTCCAGTCTCTGGAGGTTTCCTGCTCCGCAGGCCGTCTCCCTTCTCGTAAGATCCTCCCTTAATCCCTCTTGACAAAGCCCCTCATCTTGCCTTCTTCTTTTTATCGTTCAACCTTCTTCCTTTGGTTTTTTAGATCCCTCCTGATACAGCTCTTTTATTCCGTAGATCGAAATCAGTTAGAGCCACTTCCCTGCTTGCTTCCCTTCCATACCCCCAACCCCCCTTTATACTACGCGTATTCAAGCAGACTTCGCCCTAGCGATCACCGACGCTCCCTCTCTCCGCTTCCCCCTCTTTTTTCCCACGTGTTGCGTCTACGTACCGACCCCTACTGCCTGGACAAAGTCCCCCGTGAACGGTCTCCGTTTCGAAGCAGAGGGCGTGGCCCCGAACCATCGACGCTTTCTTTTCAGACTGCTGACTCCTCGGGCTGTTTCTCTCTTTTGCGGGTGAGAGACGTGATCTTCCTCTTCGTAACAAGAGGACTCGTTCCCTCATCCCTCCTGGCTACTTGGTCGCTTGTTCCTCCGATTTTTAGGTAGAAGCACCTTGGATCAGGCCCCGCCACCTTTGGTTTAAATTTTGGAGAATCCCTGGTCCTCGTGTTCGTTAGGTCTTGACGGTTTTTAGTTCTCCTCTACTAAACATTGACTCCTGATCGACCACCGCCCACCGCGAAGAAGTATATTCTTTTTTTTTCCCTACTTGCCCGCTCTCCGAGTCTGAGTTCTCCCCTCCCTGTGCATTTTGCCGCCTGCTTTTTTACATGCCTTCGCGAAAAGCATTGCAGGTCGTCCGGATCCAGCTCGGATCTGGAGTCCAAACCAACTCTCCACCCAGGACCGACGACGGGTAGAGCTCTGATTTCTGTCTCAAACGTCTCTTCTGGGACTTCTCGCCGCGTTATGGACCAAGACTCCCTCATCTTCCCTCCGGCGATTCTTTGGTTTGCCCCCCGCTTTTTTTTTTTTCCTCTCACACATATTAGAATCTTCTGTATCTTTGCGTAAGCATACGATTGTTCATCGCCTTCATTTTTGTCTTCCCGAAGTTCTCGAGCTTCTCTACGGGGCGAGGCCTTTCCCTTCTCCCTCCGATCGTTCCGTCTCACTTCTCGTGGCAGCGAAGGGCCGGCCCCCCCAGTTTTTATAACCGGTAGACTGTTGCTCCCTAGTCCCCCCTCCCTAGGTGTCGTTGTTCCTCGTCTTCGGTGTTCTTTATGGGCACTGCTTGTTCCTGTGAAGGGACGAGTTAATAAATATGTCTCTGGATTAGGCGATTGATGTCCCCAGCTTCTCTTTCGTCATGGGCGGACTCACTCTTCCTTGAATAATTAAGAATGTCCACCGTTCGGAGCGCCTCGTTGAGGATTTGCCGTGAGGTTAAGAAGGTTTTGTCGTTTCTCCCCTTGATCAGCTACTTTTCTGTCCTCTGAGATGGCCTCCTCCCCCGCGGCTTACCATGGTCATCTCTTTCCCCCTCTTAGTATCAGGCTGCTGACTCTTTCTTAGAGCGATACAGTTCTTTCTTCTGTTATCCCCCTTCCCCTCTGCAACTTTCCATCCACTCCCTGAGCCCGGAATCGAAGTTCATCACTCTGCGGGCCTCAGTCTTCCCTGGCGCGTCCGTTAGAGCCTCTTTTTTCTGGTTGTGCGACTGTCTCTATGGCCTCCTTCCGCTTTCCGCGCCGGTTGGTGACAATTTTTTTCTGGTCTGAGCGCGATGGATGTTCCCCTACCTTTTTCCGTGAGTTGTTAGAGCGCACTGTCCTCCCACGCGTAGGTTCAGTGCTCTTTTCCTCGGGGATAGAGGCAGACTTCTATCTCTCCGGCGGGGCTGTCTCGATTTTTCTTTCTCTCGTTTGCGCCCGGTCTTTTCTCTGTGTTCTCGAGACTCTGCGAATAATACGCGACGCTTTCTCTCCTTCTTTCCCCCCCTTTTTCGAGGGGGTTTTTGATGTGACGACTGCTTTTTCTCTCTCGGGTGCCTTTTTCTTCGATTTAAGTCTTTACTTGCGGCCCCTCCGAGCTGCTGAGGAGGCCGCAAACCCTTTCTATCTCCCTCCTCCCTGCGGCCTTTTTTTTTTCCTGTGCTTTTCTAGGACAAAGGCTCCATGATGGCTTCTGCCTTTTTCCTGTAAGCGACTGTGCCTTTCTCGGAGAAGCTGGTGCTTTCTGACCGATCTCGTCCCGTTTTCTTCCCAAAGGTTCTCCCCCACTGAGGCTTACCTTCCTCAGTGGCTGGTTAAGCGGACTTTTTCAAGAAGGACCCTCCCATTTTTGAAGAAAGGAACAGACCCCGCCCCTCCCCCCCACCGAGCATCAAAGGCGTCTTAGTCCCGGCTTCCCACATAGGCGACCTCTGGTATCCGGACCCATTAGAAAGGAACCCGGTTTGATCGATAACCTTCTTAGGCCCCCCTTTCCTCAGCGTCTAAGGTTCTCGAATTCCTTGCTAGGACCGTCCCCCCAACCCTAAACGTTTGTATTGTCTAGATCACTCGCCCCCCCCACCTCGCGGGTGACGGCCCGTTTCTTGACTAAGGGACCGCATCTGAAGAGCCGCTCTTTGCCGCGCCCCGAGTATTTAATCTTAAGTCATTTTTTTTTTTTTTTATGAGAGAGATTATAGCCGTATTTCTTCTTGAGTTTTTTCTGAGAAATCAAGAGGACCAGCGTAAATCACCAAGCGCCCTTTGACCGCCCAGGTCTCTCCCGTTTCCCCCTTACTTTGCCGTGTCGCTCCTATGACCTTCAAGTAGAGAACCTAGTCCGAACCCCCCCTCCGACAATATGAGCACCCGACGAGGCGCTCTTTTCCCCTCCTTCCGAAAGGAGCCTCTTGTCTCCCCGACCCCCTGGAACGAGTGATATCTCGAGGACGTTAACCTTGTCTCACAGACCGACCGAGTTGTTTTTTTTCAAGTCCGGCTTTCACCTTTCGATCGAATAAAATCAGAGTTTTTTCCGCGCTCTTGGATGGATCCTTGCCCTCCTCCCTGCGCGAGTCTCTTTTTGGCTACGTTTATCGCCCAGCTGCCGCGAATTTCCCTCCGTCTTCTGCGCCCCCGCATACCCCCTCTCATTTTTTTTTTCTCCTTCCTTCTCCCCTCAGCGACCCCCACCTAGTCTTCGTCCCTCTTTTTTTGTCCCCTCATCTCGTCGACGTGTTTCCCGCCATCTCCCTTCCGTCGACGAACCCTCAACTTTCCTCGTCACCATGCTTGCCAAGAGCGCCTTCCAAGGGAGAGATAGTACGCTTCCGGTTCGTCGCCCCAAGTGAAAATCTTTCTTCCTTCGACTAGAACCTAACTCCGATTTTTCCCCCACGAGAATACTTTCCTTCCGCGGTAAGCCATCACTTATCAAACAGTGTTTTCCTAGCCCTTAGTATCTTTCCTAGACTTGATCTCAGTTTCTCCCGAGAAGGAATACTCGTGAAGCTTCCCGCGAACTCTCTCCCCCCCCCCCCAAAGTTCCCTCTTCTAGGTAGAGAAGTAGGATAAACGGTTTTCTCCAACCCTCGATAGATTTTCGACCGTGCGCGCCCCTTTACCTTTTTCTTCCCCCCCCTTAGAAACTCTTTCACTGATTCCCCTTGCAGGAAACCTCCCGCTCAGGACTTGGCAAGCCTCTTCAACCGCCTTTCACCTCCCCGGGGGTCTCCTTTCCCTTCGGAATTCCTTTTGATACCCAATCTTTCCTCTGTGATTGACCCACTATCTTTTTGTATCCCCTCCCCCTAGAGGGGAACCTTCTCAAGTTCTCCTCTTTTTCCAGATTTCCTCGTCAAAACCACGATCAGAACACCAAACGTCTGTCTCCCTCATCCCTCTCACACAGGTTTTTTAGTTGAAATATTCAGGGATTCTAAGTTTCTCCCTTTTTTTTCACCGACAATACTTTTCCTCGAAGAACCTTTAATTCTCAAAGAGTTGTTTCCTCCCTTCTTTCTTTCCCCTTCTTAGTGCCTTCGCTCCCCAAATACAATTTGCCACCTTACCTGCGCCGAAGCTCGCACTTTTGTTTGACTCCCCTATTTTTTCACTCTCCATAGATAATTGAGAGGCCACCTCTTGATCGTTCTTATCCCCCGAACGGATTTATTCACTCCCAGATTCCTCCTATCACCTTCCTCCGAGGGAGTACCTCGTGATCACTTCACCCGCTGGTTATGCTACTCACTTCTCTCCTGATAGTCGAATTCCCTGTAGCGACGCTTTCCCCCTGATTCATTCTCTATTACCCCCTTAATTGTCGGCCCTGAGGCGAAGTAACGGAAGCAACCTTTGGGGGATTCCCTCCCCCCTTTCAGGGCGGTCACTGCTCCCCAAGTAGTACTTTCATTTTTTAAGTGTTCGTTAACGCTTAAGAGACCCTCCCCAGATGATCCTGTTTCTTCCGGACTCGTGAATCCTTTAAGGTGGCAGACTTCAGCCACCCCCCAATTGAAAATTCACGCCCCGATTGCTCCTGTTCCCTAGAACATTGAGGTGTCCCTGCCATTTTCCAGTACCTTAGGCGGGTTTGAGTGGCTACGTCGATCAATCTTTCTTGAGGAGTCCGGTAGATCCCCCTTTCTGACAGACACCCGAACCAACGTCCGCTTAAATTTTCACATGGCCCTGTTTTAAACAACCCTCTTTCCTCCTGCATTCCGCTTCCTAAAATGACTCTCCCTCCAAAGAGCTTAAACTAGGAATAGCGGCTGCTCGTCCCTTCGGTAATTTTTTATTTTCTGAGCAGAGCGTCTATTTTGAGTTTCCTCCGTTTATCCGAGCCCCCCCCACTAACGGAGACCTTCCTTCGAACAGTACGCTTTTTCCGTACCGCCGCTTTCCTAGCTCCATTGTTCGAGCCCTTGCCTGTTTCTTGTCATTAAAGGAGGTCTTCCTCACATTCCACGCGCACCGATCTTTGATATCAAAGCGGTCTCTTTTTCTTCTACCAGTGGCAGATGAAGCGTTTCAGATCCCCTCCTTCTCTTGAGAGGATTTCAGGCAGAAGTCCCTTCCCTCCGAATGATCTCTTAAGGTAAATCGTTCTGGAAGTCCGAATCTTTCTCCTCCCTTTTTATTTAATACTCATCCATTTTCGTGAGCCTCTCTCCCGAGATGTGCTTTTCGGAATTGAACAGGATACCCCCCTTATCAGTCCAGAGAAGAAGGCGGCATGTTCGAATGCAACTAAAGAGTGCTATACTAGTTAAATCTGCTTTTTACTGCCTTACCCCACTGGCTAGATACCAGCTTGGATCCTCGTCAGGTTTGAGTCTTACCCTTTTTTTCCCAGTCCCCAAACTGATCCAAGAGCGACGCCAGGTCTGCTCCCATTCCTTCTGAAAAGCCTATTTGGATGGACCTGCTTCCCCGATGGGTCTTCCCCGTCCCCCCTTGCCGTTCGCTTGGGCGTGAGGAGGCTGACGCTTTCGTCGAGAGAACTTCGTCCTTACCACGGTGGAATTTTTTTTTTTTTTCTCGGCGACGAGTCTATTAGCTCTTGTCGATCTTTTTCCGCGCAAGTCGTTGAAGCCCGCATCGGCCCTTTTGAAGTCGGTTTGTTTTTTTTTTTAGTTAAGAAACTTGGTTTTCAGTTTATTCTCTCATGAGTGGAGATGGGTTCGCTGGAACCGTGTCCTTTGATAAATGTTCTTTCGTTTTTCCCCCTTGTCTTTAAACCCTAAACCCTCCTTCCGCTACATCGACTTTCTCCTCCTTCTAGTGTTCCGCTTTTGGGCTAGGGTGGGAGGACTTTAGACCCTTGGAATTCGCATTTTCTTCTGCCTTAGCCCACCTCTCCGATAAGTGCTATCCCTTTTTTCCCCCCGCGGATACGGATCGGACCCAGCCCGAGAGAAGGCACCGCATTTTTCAGGTTAGGAGATCTTTTTTCCTGACCCCCCTCTCGATGGAGCAGCAAAGCTTTTTAGGCAGGATCCCTGTGACTCCCGAAGACTTTTTTGAGCTTTTCTCCCCGAAGATGCTTAGGGGTTCTTTTGGGACTGCCCTTCCGTAGCGACCCCCCCCCCCCCCCACCCGCTTAGACCCCCGAGCATTGAGTAGAATTCCCATTTTTCTTCTGACCTTTCCATAGGCCGTTCTTAGCCCCGCCGAGGGAGGTGTCTATTCGCCTCCTTCAGAAGACTCCCTCGTGGCCCCGATCTCCCTAGTCATAAATAATTGAGGAATAACAAGCTTGTTCTCCCTTCTTCAAGCCTCCTTGGAGGGGGCGCGTTAGCCTTAGACATTTTTTTCCGTTTACAGGACCGATAAGAACTCTTCCCCCCGAGGAGTTTCTTCCCCCCCCCCCCCCCGTGGCGCTTGAGCTTTCTGGCGGAAGAGTTCGTCCTCCCATCTCCCCAACGAAAAAATGGGGGCGTTGATTCCTTCAAACGATTTTCCTTCGTTTCTTCCGTAACGTGTTTAGAGCGAGGATGGTGTACTCTTTTCGATTGCCCATATCCCCTCGATCGTCTGGGTTCCCTGCTTTCCACACTCTAGTATCAGGCCTTGTTTTCCTTTTTATGAGAGCCCTCCGGGGTTCGTTTTCCTTTTTCCCTTCTGATGGCCCCTTTCCTTTTCCCTCCAAGGGAGTACTTGAACTTCCATACTCCCCCTTCTCCTTTCCCCTCGGAGTTGACAGGTTTTTTTTTTTTCCTCGCCGATGGCTCCAGGTTCCGCGTTCGGTGGGGCGATTTTCCCGCGACATCCTCTCCGTGGTCCCTTTTTGGGCCAAAGTGAGGTCTTCGATCTTCTGAGATGGCCGGCGGTAGTTTTTTTCGCGCCCCCATCCCCCCCCCCCCGCGGATTTGCTCGCATCGAGCTCCCTTTTCTGTTCCGATACGTGTTTTTTTTTGATCGCGACTCGTCAGGTTTTTGTTTTTTTTTCCTCTCGATTGGTCTTCTCGTCTTTTTCTCCCGCGATGGATGACTGCTTTTGTCTGAGCGCCCGTTCTCCTGACCGAGATTGACTTTCTTTCTTCAACCGTAGTCGGTTGTCGTTCCCCGGTTCCGACTGCTGGGCACCGGTTTTTTTCTGATCGGTCTGCGACCTTGCAGTTCTTCTATGCTAAGGATGATTTGCACGCTTGTGTCCACGCTTCGGATTGACGCTTCAGGAAATTGTGAGGATCTTCCTACTTGACACGGCATATTTCCTCCATTTTCTTTTCTTCCGGTCCGACTCCCGTTAAGGAGCTGTGAGCGCGACCGCTCTTTTCTTCCTGACGATTTTTTTCTACAGCTTTCCCTCCGCGACAGGAGCGCCTCGTTCCTTTTTGAATGCTCGTTGATTACCCGATTTAGGCGAAAGCCTTCCTCCTCCCCTTCGTTGTAGTGATGAAGCATCTGACCTTTCCCTCCTTTTCCCCCCCCGACAAAGGACTCTCCGTTCCCCCCTTCGCTTAGTTATACGGCGCCCTCGTTGTTCTCCGCGAACAACCCGTAGAATGGACCCCTCCTCTCTTTGTCGCATTCCCCGGTCCTTATTTTCCAGTCACGAGTACCTTGATTTGCAGTATCGGCGCGGACACGGTAGATTTCCACGTTCTTGTGATTATCCTCTTTTTTTTTCCCTTCCCGGCGGTTAATGCGAGTTCGAAGCCCCTTAAATTTTTCAGAAAGAGAGAGAATATCTTTATCCCGTTGTGTTGTTGAGAGTTTGTTTTTCATCCCTTTTTTATATTCAAAGAGTATTATAACTGATGCCCCTCCTCCCCCCCCCCCTTCCGGCCCCTCGCGGTTATTCCGATTGACTCTCAACTTTCCGGCAAAATGTGTATTCGGAGTGTTCGCGAAGTTTCCCAGTACCCTTTTTTTACGGAGACTCTTTCGCATGGTTATCCCCTCCCTTCATAGATCAAACGCTCACGCGCAGTTTCGTGCCGATAACAGAGTTCGGCTCTTTTCCTTTGCCTAGGCGATAGTCCCCCCTTTTTGGGGAAGTCACCAGCCGTCTCCCCTTTTCCCCTCCGGTCTGTAGTAAGGATGCACTTTTTCCTCTCCTCCTGTCCCTAAACTCTCGTTCCCGCGATAGGGGATGAGATCTGTCCTTTTTTTTTCCACTGTGAGATATGACTACCGTTCTTTTCTTCCCCTCCCCCCTGCACTGCTTCGAGGCTGGCTGCACTTCTTTTATTACCGCCTCCTCACCTTTTTCTCGAGGAAAGGGTCCGTACTAAGTTTTTTCCCCCTCAGGACATCGTTCCGCGATTTTTTCTTTTCCCTCCTCAGCTATCTCTCCGTTTCCAGAAAGTCCCTTCGTCCAGAACCTACCAAAGTCCCCGTCCAGAAGGTCAAATAGAGGTCCCCCCCCTTCTTATCCCCTGTGAGGATAGTATCCTCCCCGGTCCCTTTCCCTCAACAGGGACCCATCCGCCTTGGATCCTTTTTCTTACCGTTTTAACAAGGTACTCGATCTCCCGTCGAAGGCAAACCGCGCCTCTCCCGCATAAAGTCAGATTACACTAAGCAGCGCTATTTCTGGAGCACGCTTTTTTTTTTAAAGTCGTCTCCACGCCGCCTGAGAACCCCAACACCAAGGCCCATCCCCTTTCCCCCGCGAGCGAACTTGCCCAAAACTAGAGGAGCCTTTCCTCCGTTCCCCAGGTTCGCGACGGTTTTTTAATAGTCAGCCCCGTGCGCGAAAGATCGATTCAGCACCTCTTACCGACTTGTCCTCCCCTCGATGCCAGCAATTCCACTTTCTCCAACCTGAATAAGATTATGTCGTCCCCCTTTTCCCAGACCCTGGAGGGCGCTCTACTTAGGTTTGCTGGATAAGGATTTTCCCTGTTCTTTTTCCTTCCCCCTGACGATGAAAGTTTTCCTTTCCCCCTTCCGCTGCTATGTCGCAGGTCCCATCCAGAGTCACCCGTCTGAAATATAACTGCGCCTTTTTTCTTCAGCGCGGTCGCCTCCCCCTTTTTTTGAAGTCTTAATTCACGCTTTTCCCTCGGGAAGAAGGAAATCGTCCCTATCGTTTTTTTTTTTAATCGTCATCCGCGGGATCACGTTTATGAATCGTCCTTCCCCTTTTTCGAACAGGTTCCTAGCCTGACCCCAGGCGCCCCCCCATCCCCCGCGGAGTCATCAGAGCATTTTTTTTAGGCATTCCTCGATCCGGTGCTTCCCCCTTAGAGCTTGCGCGGCCCATTCCCCCCCCCCCTATGATTAGTAGGACATGACTCGATACTCCCCTCCCCGCGATTTCCCTGAGAGCACTCCAAGCCTTCGGGATAACACGCGGAGGACACCGCAATTATCCCCCGAGAGCCCTTTTCCTTTTTTCCGCGCAACCTCCATTCTTTTTTTAGATGCAGCGAATCTGGGAGCACTCCTCCCAAGATTCGGCCCTTCCGAATCCAGGTTTAATCTTTTTTTTTTCCGTAGCTTGCCTGGTGCCCCACTTTCTGTGTCCGAAAGATACTAGTTTCCGAATTTTTTTTCCCTCCGCGTTCCGAGGTAATTCGTTTTCTGAAAGGCAGCCGCCTACCGGAGGCAAATGCTCGAATTCCCGAGCTACTCCGGCTCTCGTCAACCTTCCCTTTTTCGCAACTTCAGTATCCTTTCTGGTTGATGTAGCGGACTTATCCGGTGAGCGATATCAAAGGTACCACCCTTTCCAAAACGCTTCCTTTTCTTATTGAAGAACCGACCTTCGACGAACCCGTCAGCCCTGGCTGCCCCCTTCCACTTCTTCCAAAAGTAAAATCCTCTTCGCGGACCGCGGCATTTGGTACTGTAAGTCTTGCCGGTTTGATCATAGACTCTCCCCCCCCGGCTAGAGTCCCCTTCCCGTCGCGAAAGTGCCTCCAACTTTTTTCCGGTCTCGGCAACTTTGGCTTTCGCGTATTTAGCTCTCCTTGCCTGATTATTTTCCTGGCAGGCGGGCATAGGTTGATTTCACCTTTTCCTTTGATGCTCGCTCCCACCCCTTCTGGTGGTGGCAGACCCTTGGAAGAGTCATGTCCTCTCCTTTGATTCTCGAGTTTTGCTACGCGTGCCCTTTTTCGGATCATACGCAGTCGGGAGATCGTTAAGATTCGGCCTTGGCTTGGATCCTACAGTATCCCTTATCTCTGTCCCCCCCCCCCACCCCGGTTTGTGTTTTAGACTGGGTCCTCTCCTTTGTAGGGCATTTCCCTCTCTCCTTACGCATTGACGATCTGAAGTCTTATTTCCGAGCGGCAGGACTGATGTTTTCCTGATTTCGTTCTTCTTTCTACCCGCTCCAAGCCCCTCCCCAATGACTATTCGATCACCGACCTTTTTTCGGTATGAGATTTGTTCTTTTGCCCGTATTTCCCCCGCACCTTTGGCACTGCCGGCATAGTGCAAGGTTCGAACGGCCGGATCTCATTCCGTGAGTTCCGAGACCATCGATGGTTTCGAGGCAATTGGCTCTTTTCTTCGATGTCGGAGCTAGACTTCCCCTTTTTGTGAGAGACTCTTGCCCCCTCTTCAAGAAGTTTTCCCCGACGGCGTACCGACTTTGGATTTTCTCGCTGGTAGATTTTTGCCCGATTTCCCCCTATCGGCGCAGTTGACGTGCTTTAGTCTGCACGTGGTTTAACTCGGGTTTCCCCCTCGTTGCAGCAGGGTTGTTTTTTTTGGGAGACGTGAATATTCACGGGATAGCATTGGACCCCTTCCAAAGAAACCGCCTCCCTCTAAGGAACGTTGCGCAGTGCTCGTTTCGCGAGACGTATAACTCTCTTTCCTCAAATTAACTTTTCTACTGGGACTGAGTTCATTGACAGATTACACGCTAACGCTCGTAGCCTTTCCAGAGAGCTTTTCTACGAGGACATCCACCGAGTCCCTTAACGAAAAGACGCGTTCTTTTCAGCACTTTCCTCGCTTTTCTCTCCTCCCACGATTCTTTTGCGGCTTATTTACTTTCGCCGTTCCCTTTTTAGAAGAATTCGCGCAGCGGCGATCTTTGACAGCGTTTCTTCGAACCGTCGCCTCCCCTCCGAACGCTGGCGTACAGCAAGAGTTGTTTGAGCTTAGACACCCTTCCTCTTGCCGACCAGTTACGCCAGCTTTTTCCCCTGTTGCTTTTACCGGGTAAGGGACAGTCCGACGCCACAGGTGCCCTTAACTCGTGAGTTTTTTTTTTTAAGTATACTCTTTTCTGGGTCCTACACTTTTCTCTTATGATGCTCTCTTGAAATTTGGGTAGGGGTAGGCT
>Ga0179593_1459434_pt1 | contig 13505 bp, 9 predicted proteins | sample CZODoug2_1_08_16_FD_185931 | JGI IMG/M metagenome (GOLD analysis project Ga0179593, IMG submission 185931) | Vadose zone soil fungal communities from Angelo Coast Range Reserve, California, USA - CZODoug2_1_08_16fungal (PacBio error correction) | ecosystem: Environmental > Terrestrial > Soil >... | reverse complement strand
TATAGACGCTTCCCCCTTCGACTCTCCCGACAGCCCCCTTCGCCCTCCTCAGCCGTCGGTTATACTGGATTTAAAATAAAGATTTTTGTTAGCTTCACCTCTCGTTTCCCCGAAAATGGAATGGTACGACCCCGCCTTCTCTCCCCATTCCACACTTCTGTGATCGGTTTGCATTTCACGCGAATTTCTCCGTCAATTTAGTCATCCCTTAGGAAGATGATGTAAGTCCTCTCCTCCCCTCAAGCACCAAACCGATGGCGAAGATTCCATGTTTTCTGTCGTAAGGATACCCTTAGTTTTGGTCGGTTAACCCCCCTTTCTTGCTGAAGACTTACGTTAGGGCTTGTTCAATCCCCCCTAGCCGATATAAGGATTCTGCTCCCCCATTCGTTCTTCGTTTCTTTTGCTTCAATTTTTTTACCCCGGACCTATTACTGAGGATCGTGAACCTCCAGTGGTCACCCCAATTTACGACGTCACGTTGGGCGACGGACGACACTCGCCTAACCATGAATCACTGGGATTACTCATTAAACGTCCTTACCCCCCCGACCCGAAACCTATCCGTAGGTACACGTCGCTTTTTTCTTCCTCCATTTTGGATCGTTCCACGACCTTTCTGGACTGTCCGAAGTATCCGTTTTTATTGAGAGCCTTCTCGCGCACAGGAGTCGCTCTCCTGCGCTCGCCAGTTTGCTTAGAGAGCTTCAGGACCGTTCCTGATTCCCTTCACTGTTTTGGTCTTCTCCCGACGGTCGCCCTAATGAGGTCAGGTTATTGCATTTTCTTTTTTCCTTCCAAAGCTGTTTTTTTTGGATTTCTAAAGCCCTCCCTCTGTACTTGCTCTTTTTCCGTAGGTAAACACCATACAGGCTAGATCCTTCTTTCCTACCCCCTCTTTCTCTAGTACGGTCAGTGAGAGCTGCCGTATGACCCTTGGGCACTACATCCCTATTCTGAGCGACAAGAAGGAATTTCTATCCGCCTTTTCCCCTTTTTCGCCGGCAGTTTCGGAGTAACCTCAGAAGTATAGCGGAATCGCGTCCCTGTGCCCTCTAGTTCTGGTGGAAGCCGAGTTGCCGGGATAAAATAGAGGTTGCTCTCCCTCCTCTCCCCCTGGCGCGTCGCCTCGAGCGTCAGCACGAACTGCGAGCAGGCCCCTTTCCTCACCTCAACGATCTGCCCTGAAGATCCGAGTTTGCGGAGCGGTGTTAACCTTTCGACCCCTTTTTCTTCTCTTCGTTTTCACTAGATGCCTAAGGTCCTGATGACAGTTTTTTTCCCAGAATGGCTGGACTCTCCTTTCAATTTTTGTCTAAGAAACAATGGAAGAAGACAATCTCCCTCCCTCCCCGCAAACATCGCCGCCCAAAATTTAGTTCGACTTGGTCGACATCACCCTCTCGTCATTTTCGCCGTGATACTGTTCCGCGACCTAAAGAAAGAGACTTTCCTAAAGAAGGCTTTCAGATTCCTCCTGCCGGTCTCGTATCCCCGCCTGCGCTCGCGTCTTTGACCCTCCTAGGGAGGACTCGGCCCCTCGAAACAAGAAGGAGCAGGTTCCAATCGTAGCTCTATTAAGCAGTTCGATATCCGCCGCCCTCCCCTTACCCCATCGCTCAGCCGATGACTATGTCGCGACGAAATCGTCTGAAGCCCGTTGGTTCCCCCCTATCCTGACACCCCCAGAACCACTTATGGTTCCCTAACTTTCCCCTCCTTTTTTTCTCACTCCCGGCAGTGCCGCCGAAGAGGACGACCTGACTCGAGAGGTATCCGCCGCGACCGACCGGCAAAGTGAGGACGCCTTTCGAAGCGCCAGCTGTCTTCCTTTTCCGGCATACTTATCGACACACTTCCTACCACCAGCCCCTTGAAGTGCCCCTTTTAGTGCGGCCGCTCGAGCTAGTCCCACTTGGCTCCCAGAACGCGAGGCCTGGAGTCAACAGCGCTCCTTCCTCTGAATTACCTTTGTTTTGCCTTTTTTTTAAGCGAGTTATTTTTCGTGAGAAGACAATTTCTTTTGACGATTTCCCCCACCTCATTCTCTCTCCGGCGAGCTTTTTATACAAGTGACCTGCAGATGATAGGCATCTTTCCGCCCCTCTTTCTCTTTAAACCCGACCAGCCTCAGACGAGATCCACCTATGTTTAAAATAGAAAGAGACCCGTTCCAGGAACGCGCCTGGACTTTGTCTCTTTCTTACCCAATACAGTTCTAATGGTTGCGCACACCATCCCCCCTCCCCGCCCTTCTCCCCCCTCTCCTTTCTGCCCCTGAGAACATCCGGGCCGCCCTGCTTGCTGAACGATGACACTCCTTTTAGTAGTGAAATGCTTTTGCTGGCTCCGCTTCCCTTATTTTCTTTACTTCTCTTTGCTCTCATTAAGAATGGACCCCCTCTGCCCCTCCGACCGACGGAAGTAGCGACGTCCCCACACGGCCGGGTCGTCTTGGCGTCGTCTCGGACCCGCGCGACTCTCTCCTCCCCTCCCCGGTGCTTTCACTTTTGACTGGAGATGCGAAAGCAACCTTAGCTCCCCTTCCGAGTCTCCATCTTCGTCTTTTTTTCTCCCTCTTTTCGGCCCGAGCCGGAGCAGCGTGCGCTCTAGTTACCCGTCTACTGCGATCTCTCTCTTTCTTTTTGTTGTTTTTTAGCCTCTCTCTCCCCTTTATGCCGCGTTTTTTAGGAACGGAAGAGACCTGATTCTTCGCCGCCGCGCGTGATCAGCGTACTTGTCCGCTCCTCTTTTCCCTTCTCCCTCCCCCTGCGTTTGACTGCCCGACTTAGAACCAGGACTTTTTCGTCGATTTTTGCGGTTTCTACCCGACGACGTTTCACCCCCTCCCTCTCTTGTCTGACCCTACACTTTCGTGCGACATCGAAGGTTGCCCTCGTTCGGATTTATTCGTCCTTTTCTCCATATTTTACTCAGCCTCCCCCCCTGACAGTCATAGCCTCTGATTGAGAAAGTCCGCGGTCCTCAATACTCCTTTCTCCGAATCCGTGATAGATGCAGTCAGAGACAGGATTTTCCCCCATTTGACCTCCTCTTCTTTTTCTATTTGCTTTGTAGCTTGAGGTGGAACCCCTCCAGCGATTTTAGGCGTGCTTTTTTCCGACAGCGCCATCCGTCCCCAGTTTTGCCCTTGCCTCGGATTTGAGCTGAAGCAAAACTGTACCCCTGGTTGCCTCTTTTTTCGCTTTGTTCTTTATTTCTGTTTTAGAACCCTTGCGGTGTTGAGCATCTTCCTTATCGTTCGAGCCTTTTAAGAACCCCGCCTGATTTTTTTCGCCTTCGGAACGACTCCGCGGGCGTCGCCCGCAAGGAGGAATTAAGGTAGGCCAGCGCTTTCTCCCTGAAGGCATCCGGTACCCCTTGTATATCAGTTAGGATTTTGTTTTGGTGTGTTTGTTTTTTTTTTTTTTTTCGGCCGCTTTGGTCTTTCCGGGTGGCTTCGGAGCGAGGATTAGTTCCTTCACCTAAGACCACTCATACCCAATTCCGGTCGGTTCCTTCGTTCGTCGGACTTGACTCTAGGCCCCGTCTTGGCGGTATCGTCCGAGGAAGCTGCCCGGCCGAGTTATGAGTCTTCCCCGATTTCGTCCATCTTCTCTGGCCTGTTGCTAATAGCACTGTCAGGTTTCCTGCGTCCCATCTCTCTTATGCCTCTTCTGGCTGGTATGAACCGATCTCTCGTCCTTGCCCCCGTTTCTTTTTTTTTTTGGGTACCTGCTCCTTGGTGTTATTGAAAAGAGGCAGTATTTCCCTTTGACTTCGGATTTTCCCAGTCTAGGGATTCCGCGGCTTCGTCCCTTCCGTCTTTTTTTTCCGCGTACCTTCGTAACTCGCGGAACGGATCACGTCGACCCTCTGCCGACCATGTTGATGTCGACCCTGTCGTCGTTTGTGATCGATTCACTATGTTTCTTTGATTTAGTACCCTCTCATGTGCTCAGCGCATGCACTATATCTTTTTCCTCTTTTTTTTAAGCCCCAGTACCGTAGTGAATCTAGTCCAACCTTCATCTCCCTCCCTTTCCTGCCCACCAGCGCCGAGTCACAGATGTTTCTCTTATTGGTCCGAAGATTTTTTCTGGTCCCCACGCGCCTGCATTCCCCCCCCGTTTCTGCTCTGCACTTTAGTATCGAGTAGAGAAAACAACATAGTTGTTTCAGGACCCCTTCGTCCCCCCCTCCCCTCCAGCATAGGGTTTTTCCCACAGGTCACGATAAGTTAAAGTCCTCGCAATTTTTGAATTGTTGAGCTAGCGACAGGAGGATTGACCGTCGCGGATCGACGAAGATCGAGGGCTAGTTCGGAATATACCCTCCCTTTCCCTACGAGAGACCCCTGCTATCGTTAATCGTGAGAGAACCGTCGCTTTTGAACGTCGCAAGGTAGGTTGAGATTTGAGTATCCAGTCCCGCTACCTCCCCACACGGGGAGAACAATTATCACCCCCGCCCCCAGTCCAGAAGTCCTGAATAGTGACCGCCTCAGTCTTCCGTTCATCCTCAATGCCAGGTCTGAACTAGGACATGAGTAGAGCTAAGAGAGCACCGCTCCTTGCTTTTTTTCCCCCCACATAGAAGCTTTTTTTTTCTTAAATTTTCGGCATTCAGACACCCCCTTCTCTTCGCGTTTTCTCTCCCCCCCCCCCCACAGCGCCGTCTTTACTACCGCACTCGAAAGCGCTGCGTTTCGGGCCTGTTCCCCCGCCCCCGTCCATGCTTTCCTGACTAGGTCGGCGCCGTGCGCCGCCTTCAGGGCCTTTTCCCCTTTTGTTTCCCCCCCCTGGCGTGGTTTTTTTTTTTGCACGTGATTCTGAAGCCCCGTCCTTTACAATTGGCTTCGCTCGCCAGGACCCGCTACAGGCGAGAAGTGCCCCCTTGCTCCTCTTCGGTGCTAAGTGAACGCACACCTTTCAAGGGTGCGAGATTAGAACCCAGTTTTCCTCCAGAAACTATTTCTTTTTTTTTTCTCCCCTCGGTTTTCTTTTTTTTTTCACGCGCGCCCCAAACTGCGATTTCCTCTCTTTCTCCGCTTGATCTCGGCTTGCTAGAACGCAAACTGGTCTTTGGAATGGGTCTCCTTCCCTTCCCATCATGTGCAGATTTACTAGGGTCCCCGTACCTCTGAAAGTCCGCTTTCTTTTGCAGGACGTCGTGAACGTCTCGCCCCCCAATTCTGTCTTCCCCTCCCTCTGCCTTCCCCTTGACCTTTCCTCTTTTCTCCATCTTCTGTCCCCTTTTTGGGAGGATTTTCGACTTTTGCACAATGAAGAATTCGAACCCGAAGCTTGGTGCGCTCATCGTGTGAAGATGACCTCCCCCGGGCTTTTTCCCCTCCCTAGGACAGGTTTTCGGCCCCTTTCCCTTCGGTCCGTCTCTCCAGTAGAATTGACAAGCTAGGGACTTCTAACCTTGTTCCCTCGATTTTTGCCTTGGCTCTAAAGCTTCCCGATCCGGATCCGTCTCCACTCTCCTTCACCGAGCGTTGATGGTACTGACGCAGCTTTTGCCTTTACCCTTGTATAAACCGATTTTCCCCCCCCCTCCCTCGTCCATCGTTTCCTGTTGCACTTAGAAGATCCCCGTAGTCGTCCCCCCCCTTTTCGTTCTCCTGGTTTTCTTTCCCAGAAAACTTCCGTAGGCGTTCCTCTTACACCATCATTTCTTCGTTCGGGGCGCAATTCCGGTTTCACCGGTTTTCCCGTCTTCTTCTCTTCCCCCCCCCCCCCCCCCATCCAGGGAAATTGAAGCCGGACTTTGGCTTGAACTGGAGTTAGTCCGTCACACTTCCATCCTTTTTTTTCCCCTGCCTTAACACCCTCCGAACCCCTAGATTGCGCGGGGGCTAATTTAGGGTTTATGAGTTTGGTGGAGTAGACGGGGGATCTGGAATCCTTCCTCCATGGTTATCCGCTTTCATTGGTGAGAGAGGCTAGAGTAGTACCCTCTTCTAGCGACCTCCTGATTCCTTCCGGGTTTGCAGGCTTGACGGACTATTACCAAGTATATTCCAAGGTCTGGTCGGTCTCCCCTGTCGCGTGCACGTTAAGGCAGCAGGGTTGATTCCGTCGTTCTCCACCTCCCGTGGGCTTTGCGCTTTCTTGAGATTAGATCCAAGATGAATATCCGCCCTTCCCCTATCATCGTGTGCTTTAGTACTTCGAGAGTTCTGCGTAGACAGTTCTTGACCGATTTCCCCTCGCTACGAAATCATTGCCGATTTTATCTCACCTTCTCTGCGCCTGGCTTTTCACCTTCAACACCCTGTATTGCGACAAGTACCTTACCTTAGACCTGTCTTCGCCCCCCTTTTCCCCCCCTGCAGCTGCTTTCCGATTGGGACTAACCTTCGAAGAACTGCTGATCGTGGCTGCCCTTTGCGCTCCCATCATCGCTCGAGTTAGGCAAAACGCCCAGATAATGCCGTTGATCAGCTCTTGTTTGACTTTCTTGATCGTTTTGCGAATTTCGTCGTCGGGACGAATACTAGGTGCTGTGCCCTCCAACCTTGACGTTCTCTTTCAATCGCTCCTTCCCTTCGAAGCATATGCCCTCCCTCCCCCGCCCGACCCTTCCCTCCCTGAGCACTCGACGTGAGTTTTCCAGACGGTTCCTCCGTCTTTATTCTCTCGACCCGCCACAATATCGTCACTCTCCTCTCATGCTTAGGAAATTCTCAGAAGACGCTGAGCGATCCACGCCTTCTTCTTTTTACCAACTCCCCTCCCCCGAAGACCGGCCATTTGGGAAGAGTTTCCACCCCGGCAAGGCGAGAAACCCTCCGGCTTCTCATTCTTTCTGTGATCCGTGCCGCCCCCCCTCGGAAACGAGCGACTAGATGAAGATTGGGGACGCCTCATTCGTCCAAGTCCTCTTTTTTTCCTCAGCGGGAGGGAGGCCGTTTCCGATAGTGAAAATTAAACTTCCCGAGTGTCTTCTTTCGACGCCGCCGCCGCGCTTCGTCCTCCGGGTCCCGCCGTCCCAGTAGACGAACTCAGGATTGTTTGTACGCCCATCGCAACTCTTTTCTTTTCAACCCACCCGTGAAAAAGGACCCGGCCGACCGATATTCGCGAGGCGGTCCCTTTCGAGACCCCTTGCTTAAGCACGTCGAGGCGCCGCAAGAATAGCCTGAGCATGAAATTCTTCATTGGATTTTTTCCCTCCCCTCCCCCCTCCCCCCTGGATTTACTTCGCGGTTACCAAAGACCGGTGTTAGATTCCCACTAGTCGATAAACTCCAAGGAACTTCCCCCCCCCCCCTCTTCCTCGACGTCGCTCTCCCGATGGACCAGGTTACATGAAAACTCCTAAAAGTCACTGATGTTGCAATTCAATCTGCCCTCCCTATTTTTCTCTCTTCAAGGGTCCGGCCCTTCATGATTAATGGAAGAGCCCCTTCCGCCGAGCCTGCCTGTCTGCGTGGTTGAGAAAAACTGACACCGCATCTTTAGGGCCCCTTTGTTCCCCCCTTCCTTTCCCTGGAAATATTACCGCCTTCTCCGTCTTCAGACCCAGCTATTTTCCTGGCGTTCCCGACGTCCGCGTTGCTGTTATCACTCGGAAGAGATGTTAGCACTGATGCTCCCTCTTCGAACATTGGAAATCTCCATTCTCCAGAATCTCCGAGTCTTTTCTGAGATGCAAGCAAGACGTTACTTTTTAGAAATGACAGGTTTTTTTTGCCAGCTTCGTCGACGCCGCGGCGAACGCTCGCACGACCCCCAGCTGGTGGTTCGGTTTCCCCTCCCTTCTCTGTAGTGCGCACTTTTTCCTTGCTGCCTCTCGACCTAGAAATTAAAAGATGCGTTCCGGAAAAGACTTTTACTTTTTTCATGTGCGCTCCGCCCCCCCCTTTCTCCCCTTGCCGCACTTCTAAATGTTGATCGATACTCTTTCCCAGTTTTTGTTTGAGAGAGACGACATTTATTCTGTCAAATTGTGAAGCCGGGCTCTCTCCACGCTTAATTTGTAGTTTTGAGTCTTCCGAATGACTTAGGGCAAAGATGGTTAAGCCCATCCCCGCGTCTAACCCCCCTCTCTAAAGGTTAGGAAGAGGGTCTTTTCCTCCTGACCTCTTCCCCCCCCTCCTTGATGCCGCTTTTTTTCCTTTGAGATCGACCTAGTTCTGGTTTCGAGGAGATGTAATGTTTTGATCTAGCACTCCTCCGTTCTCCTAAATCCTGCCTCCGTGATCCCTCCTCCCAGGAGAGTCCCCCGTCACCCTAACACCTCTTGTCTTCCTCCCTCCCTTACCCTGCAGCGATGCAAGTTTATAGGATTGGCCACGTTTTTTAAGTCTGTTTTCGGTGAGGGTTCGGTGATTTTTCTGCAACACCATTCGGCGACGGAGGCCATGAATCTTTTCCTCCCCCCTGACGACCTCTATTTTTCCCTTTGCAAAGACTCATTCGTGATACTCCAAAGAGGAACTGTGTTTGATTCGGATCTCCTTTCCTATTTCCATCTCGGAAACCGGTTAAGTCTTTGAAGGCTTGGCGAGGTATCCTGAATAGTTTACCTTTAGTAGCTTCCTCTTTCCCCTGATCGACAGCCCGATGGTCTTGACGAGAAGTCGTAACTCCCTCTTGAGCCCGGGCGCAGGCCCCCCCTCTTTCGGGACTCCTAGAACATGTGTAAAAGTGCGTAGAAGTAGACATGAATAGAGCTTATTTTTTTTTCTTCCCTCTTTTTTGATCGGGGTAGCGTTTTTTTCTTGATCTTGGTGAGCCATCCGCCATCCCCCCCAGGGCTTTCCTTCTTCCTCAATTGAGCCGAGGCTAGCGAGACGGAATCTACTTTCTTGTGCTTCTTTCCTCCGGGGTTGGACGGGGCCCTTAGAAGTTAGGACGCCCTTCCATGTAGGAGATTGCGACTGGAACTTCTCTCCAATCTTCCATTCTGCTTCCTCGATGGTTTCCTCGGTAGAACGAACCCCAGATAGTGACCTAAGACGGTATTCCTCTTCCTTGACCGTGTTTTTCTTCCCTTCCTCTGCCGTTCGTAGCCCGGATGTGGCTTCCCAAGAACCAAGGACCAACAGGCGTATCGATGTCTGGGAATTCTATCGATGATGTAGTTCCGAGTAAACCCCGTGAGGAATAGACATGCCGATAAGGCTGTTTTTTTTTCTTTCCCCCTCGTCTAGTCGACCTACACGAGCGGTTCCCAGAGCCATGTTCCGAGGTCATTGGCTATTGTCGTATTTACGAATGAGCTTATTGAAGCTGGTAGATTCCTTGTAGTTTACATCGATTCTCTCCCTCATCCAGTCGGCTCCCCCACCTCTAGTCAAGTTTGACCTCGCTCGAACTTGAGGATAGGGGAGTTCCTGCGCCTCGCGCGCTGCTGCTCCCCTCTGCTCTCGGCTTGAGCGAAGTTCGGCGTGGAGAACCAATCTGATGCCGTCTCCACTTCCCCCCTCCTCCCCCCGCTCGCATCGGGCATCTGTCTACCAGGATATGCTGTCTGAAATTTTTTTTTTAACGGCGCTTCCCATCCTGGTTGGACAGGCGGCATTATGGAGAGACCGACGAAGCTGCTATCTCTTTTTTTTTGTTTGCTCCCATCGGGTGACTTTGTCTACCCGGCTTCTTCTCGAGCGGGATCCTCTTTATTTATCCTTCGGTGGTTACCCTATGATCCCTAGGTGAGCTTTTGCTACTCCTCCTGCCAAACCAGGTTAGAGCACGACGACTCAAGCATTGCAGCGACGCGCCGACCCCCGCCAGTCCGATCAGGAGAGGAACAGGAGATCTGTCAATTCCCGCCTTCTCTCCCCTCCTCCGTCATTTTTTTTTCAACCCCACCCTGGAAGCTGCCCCAGTCTAGGAAGTTTTTCCAGACATCTTCCGCGTTCGCACCACCATTAAGTCTACTCGCCCATAAATTACCGAGCATTCTAGGTTTTTTTGTTTAGAGACTTTGCCCCACAGTAAACTGATTAGAGACGCCAGACTGTTTAGGAGAAAGTGTCTTGGTTTTTCCCCTGGCTTTCCATTTTTTTCCCCTGCTGGGTACTCCCCCTGCCGGCAGATCCCCCCCTTACGCCGTCCCATTTTGCTCCCCCCTCCCTCTAAGTCACGACTTTTTTAAGGAGGACCCAATGATATACTGTGTTGTACAACCCACATCAAGTAGGAGTGCAAATGGGCAGAATACCGCTCTCTCCCTCCAGTTCTCCCTCCCCCCCTCTCCCTTTTCGCCATCGGTTTAGCTTCCCTGGGAATAAGCGCTTCTTACTCAAGATCTTCTTCTACCCTGCACAACATCTCACCGGTAGAAGGTGCTCGCGGACATGTCACCATTCCCCTTTTTCCTGATGACGCCGCCCCACCCAATGGTGACCCTCGTGTTGAAAGCATTTCTGCCAGACTCCCCTGGCCTTCTTTCTTCCCCAAATGGTTGTTGTCCGCGATCTTTTCAGTTGTGAAAGAGTAAGCACATCTCTCTCTTTTCCTCCATCTAATTTTTTTTTGTCTGATCTCTTTTTTCCCCCCACCTCCCCGCGTTACAAAGACTTTCTTCGTTCCTGAGGTCCCTTTTTGTCGCAGACTTTTCCCGAGAAGCCTTCACTTTCAAATAACGAGCCCGTTAGACCTGCAAGACTGGAAGTCCGTCTTCCTCACCCCCTTCCTTGGGCCAAGGATTACCCCGTGTTGTGAGATGTTGTTCTTAGTCCCGAGCCTCTCCGTTCTGAACCGCTCCATTGCGTCCCTCGACCCCTTGCTTGACGTCCTCTCCATCAAGCACGTTGAGACAAAGAGGCAATAGTCTTATGTCGCCCCCCCTTTTTTCCTGACCTTTCCCTTAGTAGGAAAAAATTTGAGTGAATGACGACGGTTGTCTTTTAAACCAGGCGTTATGCAGGGAAGGCGTCCGCCAGCTACTTTTCTTTCGTCGTTGGCTTCAATTCCCCCACGTCTTACCCTTCCCTTACCGCTTCTTCGTTCCCCCCCCCCCAGGTGAACACCGAAGCGCCGGATGCGGCGAGCTGTCGCTCCCCTGACAATGTTACTGGCGTTCCCCCCAAGTAATTTTTAAAAAACTATCGTCCCTCTTGATGATGGGGAAACGTTTTGAGGGAGGATGCGCTTTTGCCAGCTACCCTTGATGATGCTCTCGGAATGCCGAATGGAGGCCGCCAAATGGTTTGTTTGAGAGAATCCTTGCGCCTCTGCTCCGCCGCGCCTTTTTTATTGAGTAGTTCGTGCAAGAGCATGATCCTGTGCGGTTCCCCCCTTGGCCTTCGAGGGCTCTCCCCGATGCACCTGGTCTTTATAAAACGATGTGTCCTTCCTTTTGCATCAAGCTCACCGATTGAAGGCCGTTCAACAAAGAAACTTCCATCTCTTTTTCTCTCTTTCCCCCTAGTTCAATAACAGCGTCGAAGTCGCCGAGGGTCCTCACCGACTACATTTTTAAGAGAGTTATTATTGTAATTCTATCCTCCTGTTTCCTTTTTTCCTTTTCCCGTCCCCAACCCCCTTTAGATGTGGCGTAGTAGTCCTGATTCTAGGCTTTGCCCCCCCCCCGTTCGGCCCCTCCTGCTGAACATTCGGAGTGGTAGCCCCAATTCCTCCCGTGCGTCGCTGTCGCCGACGCTCTCTTTGGAGAGGACAACCGAGAAAGAGCTTCTTTCTTTCAGATCTCTTTGTGTCCTCCGACCTTCTGATTGTGCTTCTGTTTTGCTGATACGCAGTCGCCTCACTCAGGTGATAGGCGTCCTCTTGCCTCTCTCTTTTTCCCCCTTTGCGCTGCTCACCTTTCCATTCATATTCCCCCAAGATACGCCCAACGCTTCCTGAACCCCTCTGCCTCTCTTTCCCCGAGGTTTGAGTTTTTTAGCCTTAGTCTCCTTTACTTCGAAGGAGACCCCTGGTCCTCTTTTCCTCTAGAGTGACCCGCCCAACTAAATCATCGAAGTCCGACAACTTCCTGCATTCTTATCCTTCAAGGCGACTGACGTTTTTTAATTTCCCCCTGCAAGCAACAGAACAGCAACGCGCGGCTTTCTTTGCAAAGTCCATTCTCTTCCTAACCGGTTTTCATTCCGATTGTTTGTGACCGCCGACCTATCCGCAGAACAGATGAAGATGGTCGCTCCTCCGGACCCCTTTCCCCCTTCTAAGAAGCTCAGATGGATTGAGAACAGACATTTTCCTAAAGGTCAGAGCCGCCTGTGAAGCATCCTCCTCTGCCTTCCGCCTTGACCCCCTTTCTGCAAAGGTCTACTCTAAGGAATGTACACGGCTGTACGCATAACGCACTTTTTTTTTCTAAACTCGCCTCATCCCAAAACCAGCCGCGTTCCCCAACATATGCCACCAGTCCACCAAATCGGCGAGCGGCGACTAGCCAGAAAAATTACCGTCGTCTCACCCTATTTCCCTGCGCCTGAACTTCTCATAGAGAGTCGGAGGAGCGTTTCCCCCTTAGCCCCCCCTTTCTTCTTACATTTGGTTTGTTTCTTTTCTTAAGTAAGTTTTTCACCCTGACCATGCCTTCCACATTCCCTTCTACGTCCGAGGCACGAGAGCGCCCGGGAAGTCTATCATATTCCTCACCCCCTCCCCCTGCTGGTTCAGACCCTAATGGATCGAGAGGCAAATTTTTGTCCCCCTTTGCCCTTCACATCTGCCCTGCGCCTCCCCGCAGACCGCTGATGGTGTTGAAAAATCACATCCCCGACCACTCCTCCCAATAATATAGTCCCCCTTTGCCACTCCGGGCCTGACATTCATTTCGGATTTGGCACTTTCGTCTGTTTTTCCTAGAACCTCTTGCTTTCGTCCTTCATCAAGCCCTTCGGATTTCTTTGACTTTCGCGAACTAGATCCTCCCTTTCCATCGCCCCTTTTCCCCCCCTACCTCCTCCCTCTTTCGTCTGATGAACTCGCGCCCGTCCCAAGGTCGGAACATGATGGCGTTTTTCTTCTCCGCGTCTCCCGCGTTCGCGACGCGGTTTCGTTTACCTTGGTTCGACGCTCATGCTTTTTTCACCCAAGAACCCTTGGTTTTTTTCATCGCGTCCTTTATTTCTTTCACATCGCCGTTTTTTTTAGCCGAGTCCTAAGAGATCTCTCCTTGACCTCTTTCTACTTTTCAGATCTCTATATTTTCTCCCTTTTTTTTTTTCTCTCTATTCCGCGAAGCTGGGTTCAACTTGTTGAGCCGGGCGAGCCCCTCCACGCGTTACGATAGGGCGGCCCCCGACGTGAATCAGAGCATCCTGGCGCTCTTCCAGAGCTTTTTTTTTGAGACCACTCCTTCACCCTTGAGCTTTTTATTTCTCGGACGTACGTCCCAAGAAAGGTTCCCCTTTTGCTTTTCCTACCTTCCCCTTTCGGTTGCGAGCTGACTGCTACCCGGTATGCGCTTCCCCCCCCCTATGGCCCCTTTCCTTCCATACTCTCTCCGGTGACTCGACGACATCGCCTACTTTTTGAATAGAACATGCGGTGAGAGAGTACCCCCCCACCTTTTTT
>Ga0179593_1423273_pt1 | contig 13505 bp, 9 predicted proteins | sample CZODoug2_1_08_16_FD_185931 | JGI IMG/M metagenome (GOLD analysis project Ga0179593, IMG submission 185931) | Vadose zone soil fungal communities from Angelo Coast Range Reserve, California, USA - CZODoug2_1_08_16fungal (PacBio error correction) | ecosystem: Environmental > Terrestrial > Soil >... | reverse complement strand
GTGAAACTCACTGGATAATCCCTGAACTCTCGCCGTCCTCTTCGCGATTTCTTAGATAGCCTTTTTCGTGCCTTTGTTTTTCAAATCCTTTCTCTTTTCTCCTCCTTTCGTGTGAGATTTTATCTTTCCTTTCAAAGAGCAGTTCCTTTACTCGCAGCGAACGTGCGCGCAGATCTTTTAGCGGGTGAAGCGCTGTTTTTTCACGACAAATTTCCCTCCAAACCCCACAGTGACTTTTTGTCCCTTTCCTACTTTATTGTTGTGCCGACATCGTAAAAGGTCAAGCGACTAGGCCACAGCTGTCGCTGTCTTCGATGCTTTTTCAAAAGTCTCCACAGCTCAACAACCAGGAGGGGACCCCCCCCCTATCTACTTGGCCGTATTCGCACTTGATGGAATCTTCTTTAGTTTTCCCCCCCTTCTTAACTGAATAATCGGTTATTCTTATTTTTCGTCTGCGCGGCCTGTCGACCCCCAAACATCTCTGCGAACAGTAAACAGTGCCTTTTTCCCCTCTCTCCCCGGATGTAAGACACCCTTCTTTAAGGTGGTTTTGGAGCACAGCATATTATGCCATCGGACTCAGATAATCGTCTCCCCTCCGGTCTCACACCACCCAATCTCGCTTTTGGCGGTTTAGTTTTGCCCTGTGAATCCCTTAGAAGACGAAATTTGCCACCATCAGGCCCAGAGGATTTGAGGGAATTTTTCCTTGTCCACAGACCGATAAAGTCCCGTAAGAAGCCCATCAATATGTTCTCTTGTAGGAAGTTTAACCCTGCTAAGCTTCCTATTATACCAGACAGTAATCTTTTCCCTGCCAAAGATGTTTTTTCCTCCTTTTCATGAATGTAATTATCGAACCATCCGCGGCTAGCAGCTTCAGATTTTTTCCCATTCTCCCAACCCCTTTTTGTTTTTTTTCTCCGCAGGACACCTTCCTATCAGCGCCTAATAAATTTTGAAGGGGTAACTTTTCCCCTTTTCTTCTCTTCAGTCGAGTCTTTGAATTCTCCGATAACCCTATCGTTTTTTGTGATCATTGTCGCCCATCGAGATAAGTGACGCCCCATGAATCCCTTTCTAAGTGGCACACACTAATTATTCCCTCCTCCCTTTTTCGTTCATCTCTGTTTGTTTCCCCCCGTAATGTTTCGGCGCATTCTTTTTAGGCCTTCCCTCTCCCATGCCTACAGGGCAAGCTTGCATGGTTTTTTTCTTTGCCTCCATTTATTGGCCCCTGGTGACCCCCATTAAATTTTTTTGGGTTTAGTTGACTTACTCTGACAGGCTCGAAAAACTAGTCAAGAGGGAGAATAGTTTTTTGATTCCTCCTTTTTCTGACACCTTGATTAGATTCCCTTCGTACGTCCTGCGAGGCAAGACCCTCGATCCCGTCCCCCTTATTTCCCAAACTGCGCCTCCTTAGCGAATTTGCCTGATCTCAGATATTAATCTCTCTCCACCCCCTGGCAGCCATTTCTGCGGCCCCGTAAGATGATTAGAGAAATTACTCATTTGGTTAGAAGATTCTATTTTTAGGTGCAGAACACAAAACGTCGAGATAGCCTCCTTTTGTAAAGGTTCGTTAAAGGTTCCCCCCCATTCGTTGACCATGGCTTCTGTTCGCCAGATGCCCCCCTTTTTTCCTTTAAGACTTTTGATGGTTTTCCTGTTTTTAATTTATGAAAGATGTTTGGCGTAGTAGGACTCCCTCTGATCGGTAGGTCCTTCTATTTATTTTTTTTCTGGCCAGTCCCGGCCGTGATGAGAGTTCTTTGGACCCCCCCTTTCCAGTTGTGTTTGTTGAGAGATCTTTGAGGTGCAGGAAGCGTTGTTGCTGCTTTAACATACGGTTTTTTCCGGCCAGACCAGCCAGACTCGGCCCATACTCCGGTCGTTTCCCAGCCCCTTCTTTTTTTTCTTATTCCCTGACCCAGGTCCCCCCCCCCCTTTTTAACACATCCCATAAGATTCTGCAGCAAACGTGGTCCTAGACTTCGCCAAAACAAGAGATCCATTTTCCACCCTTCATTTTCATTGGAACAGGAAACCCTGAATCCCTGGCAGCTCAACAGACGTCTGCCCCGGCCATTTACGTAACTTAAACCCGTTCTTCATTTCCATTTTTTGGAAAATAAGTCTCCCCTTTTGTTTCTCTCGGTACCTTTCTTGATCGACGCAGTGCACAAATTTCATCTCTGCAGGCCGGTGGAAGAGGTGCGGTATATTTCCATTCGCGGCCTCTTCTTCCGTTCCCTACAGGAAAACATTTTCTCCCGAGGTTTACCCTCCGAGTCCAAATTTTTTTTTTATCTATAGGGGTCCGCTCAACTTATCCCGTCCCTTTGTCAAACCTCTATCCCAGGAATGTTGGTTCCGTAGTCCAGTAAAGTCGTTTTTAAAGATTTTTCCTTTCCCGGTCCTCCGGGGTTCTTTGGTCATAGCTTCCGCCGGCAGCGGAAGTTGCCCAAACCCCATCGTCCTTTTTCCACAAAACAATCCTCCACAGCACGGACTTCTGATTGGTGTACCACCCCGCCGCGTTGATTTGGCATCGTTCCGCCTTTCTCTCCCTTTTGCCTCCTTTCCACTGACTAGAGGGATCGTTCCCAAGTGTGCTGGAAAAGAAACACTCAGCTGTCACAGCCAGTTTTCATCCTACGACACGGGAAAGTGATTTCCTGCTAGTTAGTTTTTTCCTCCTAGCCAAAGAAGACATTTCCTCAAAGGTACCCAGAGGAATTACCCTTGTGATAGAAGAGGGAGGGTTTTTCATTCCCCCATACATTCTACTCCACCCAGGTTTTTTCCCAATTCAGTCTTTTCCTCTTCTTTTGTCTTCGCGCCCCCCCCCGTCAAGATTCTTTTGAATTGCACTATTACTATGTGCCCTATGTCGGTTATGGGACAAAACGTGTTTCATTGGCTTAACTTTTCGTTATGGGGGAGGGCCCGAGCTTAGATAAGCTTCCCTCTCTTAAACCACGTGTTCCCCCGCAAGCGAGATTCGCGGGGGATCGTTTCTTTTCTCGACCCCATGTTTTCTTACTACTCGTCAGACCCTTTGTTTCAGCATTTTTCAAAGCACCGAATTCGCCGGTGATTCAGCTTGATCTTGATTGAGATTTGGGAGTTTCTATCGACTTCTTTCCATCCAATGTTTTCCTCCCCGCCTCCGATCCCAAAAAGACAATTCTAAATATTCTGGAATTTAATGACTCTTCTCTTCCAATCAATGCGTTCATGGATTTGTCTATTTTTCCCTTTGGATTTGTGGACTTCCCGTCCCGCGAAGTCACCGTTCAGGTTCACAGGTGTTACCTTTTCTGTTCTAATGTTAGTTCCTCTCAATTGTTCCGATTTGTACTCATATGTAAAAACTCAATGTTTTTTGGAGGACTGTCATGTCTTGAAAAACTAGACACCATCTTCCAGTACTCTCTGCGCGCAGGTTTTTTTTCTTTTCGGTCCAGTCTCTTCCCCCTCTTTTGCTGGTATCTTCTTCTCCCTCCGTTGTGTTGAGGATGATACCTCCCAAGCTATTTTTATTTCAATCGACGCCACTAGCACGCAAGATGTTTTTCTCTGTTTTCCTCTTGGGTTGACTTTTTCACCATTCACAGTCTCCACACACCAACCAACCCTCAACCCTTCGTTCCTACCGCTTCCCCATCTTCGAAGGCCGAATGCGGATGACCGATTGACGGGGCCACAGTGCTCATTTTCCTAGATGTCTTAGATTCTTCCTTCAAACCCCGTTCCCCCCCCTTCGGGGATACCGTATCCTCCGTCGGACGCACTTGATGGTTCCGACTCTTATTTATTCACAGAGTAACTTTTAAATCGGGACGGAGAAGGCCGTGGTATCTCGGTTTCGAGTTTGCCCACCCCCCTCTATGATTTCCCCACTTTCCTTTCAAAACGACGCGCAAGGCATCTCAAGGCAACCCCGCTTCCTTGGTTTGATATTTTTTCTGCCATTTTCCACTCGGAAGTACAGTCTACCCTTTCTTACCTGAATCTTCGATTTGACACGATCCCACGACGACCCTTCTTTTTTTGGATTGTTCGCGTTTGTTTAAATCGATTACCGCCCCCCCTGGGTTCCACCGCCCCCTCCCCCCTTTGCTGACACTAGTTTTTTGGTTGGATCCACCTTTTGCAACCCGATCCGCGGACCCCACCGTTCAGACTTGAAATGCGCCGCTTTTCCGAAGGAGAGCTCACTTCTCCCAGAAGCGTCTTCTTCAGTTAGTTGTATGTTGTTTCTTTGAGTTTTTTTTCCTTTTAATGTAATGAGATCTTCCCTCTTCGCACAATGTAGACCCGGTTCTTTCCAGCGTCCAAAAAGTTATTTATTTATGCTGTTTCCCCCCTCTTCTAAGACTTCCACCGTCCTAGCTATCATCCCTTGCTGGATTTTTTGGCTTTTCTCCCCTTCGTCGCATTGTACTGTCCCACGGTTCCGCATCCGGTGAAGTACTGGTCAGGTCTGAAAATCTATTTTTTTTTTTTTTCTGACTTTTTTTTTTGGTTTCTTTTTTTTTCACCCCCCATTTCAGAGTCCCGTGCTTTTTCCTTTTGGGACCTTTTTGTTAACCGTGTCTGCTCGGCGGTCGACTCTGAAAGAAACCATCACAGCAGGCCTTTTCGCGCCCCTTCTTCTGGCAGCGACTTCTCTTTCCTGGCTCACACCCTCCTTTTGCTTTAAAGGAGGGTTGACGGTTTTTTTCCTGTTTAGTTTGTGTAGAGCCTGGTTTATGCCGTGTGTATCCCCCTCTTCTTAGGATTTTAATTCTGTACTTACTACTGCTTCACGATCACGCACATGCCCTGTCGCATCGATTTAAATTCGATCTTATATAGCTTTCCCCTTTCTTTCCTGTGTCTATCTTCTTCCTAGTCTTTTCTATTTTCGTTTTTGACTCGTGATACGTCAATTGGCCGGTTACTAACTTCCTTTTTTCATATATGGAATGCCCCTTGTCTTAATTTCAATTCCGTGGGACCAGGATTGTTGTCGATCATCCTGTGCCCACGTTTGGAATATGGCTTTGATTTTCACCTTTTCTCCCCTTAATCCCCCTCTTTGTTTCGGGCGGCGACCGCGTGTTGGGTACTTTAACTTCTAATGGACCGTCTTTTTAAAGAAGACACAACCTTCGTGGGGCACTCCTAATCCCTTTGTTGTTGTGAGAGAGTTTCCGGCAACAACGTCCCCTCCTTTTCTTCCATTTAAAGTGACTTTTTCTTTTGCCCAGACAAGGGAACGTTAGGACCATACCGCAGCACTCACCGGGAGGTTCAATAATTCCCTCTACCCACACCAGTGAAACAATCCAATCCTGCAGGACAACTGGCGAAGGATTCGGCGGAGACATTTGGTCCAAAAGGAATCACGAAGGCCACGTGTAACTCGAGTTTTTCCCCTTTGACTTTTTTGTGCACCGGCCCGGGCTTCGTTGTTTGTTTTTTTGTCTTTTTTTTTCTTTTTTTTTTTTTTCTTTTTTCTCGTTCTTCTTTTCTTTCTTTTTCGTTCTCTCGTTCTTTTTTTTTTTTTTTTTTTTTTTTTTTTTTTTTTTTTTTTTTTTTTTTTCCCAGCCTCTCCCCCGGCCCCTTCTCCGAATCTCTTGAAATCTTGACGTTTCACCCAGGTTTGGAAATGTCGAGATCAGGGCAATACCTAGTCCTGGAGTTTCCAGTGGGGGAATGGTGGCTGGACCTTCTCTTCCTTTCTACGTAAGATCCTATCTATCAGCGGCGACCAGAGGAATAGTTCTCCCCAATTCGTTACTAGGTGCTCTCCCGTGAATCCGTCCAACTTTTTCCCTTCCTTTTACTTCAAGTGCCCTTTTTGTGCTCACCGAAAGAGCTGTCTACCAACTGAAGAGTGGACCCTCTTGCCCCACGGGCCTCCGTTGCTCGTTTTCGGTCATAGTCGTAGCAGCGCGCCTCGGCGTGTCCAAACATGCCTTTAACCCAAAACACTGATCCCTTCCCGTTCAAGCGCGTTGAATTGGTGTTTTTCGTATCCATTCACCTCGCGATCTGGGAAGAGTAAGTGATGATCTCCTTTTTCCCTGAAATAAATCCAACTCGTTTATGTGATTCGACTTTCCCAGACAACTCGACTGGCAAAAGTTCCCCCCTTTGCCCTTTGTATTGATTTACTTCGAGGCTTATTGACGCAAGCATACAGAGGAAACGGGTTTTACTTCCTTTCCTCCCCCTCTTCCTAAATGTTCTCGTTTTTTTTTCTATGAACAACGGACTGACACCCGGTTTCTGAACAACTTGAGAGCTTGCGTATAAGCGATCTTTTTTTCCCTCGCCAAGTCTCCAGCTCCTACCAGCCGGTCTGGCCGCGGGACGGTTATGTTCAAACGTTTTCCTTTCTAAAGGAATCACCTTTTTTTCCTTTTTGCTGGCCAGATGAAATCGTCCAACGGAACAAATGACCAGTCCCCCACTCTTTCTCTATTATTTTTGCCTGACCAGACCTGGGTTGTTTTCGGGAAGCTTACCCCTGGGGTCCCTCCCATCTTTGCATCTCCAGTCTCCCCCCCCCATTCCTACTTTGAATCTGCGATATTGCGCGTGTTTGCCAGTAGAATTTTTTCTCATTTTTCTCCAGATCTGAGACCACCTTCTCCTTTTAAATTACTTTACTGCTCCTCAGATTATTATAACTGTTCATCGGACGGAAAGGAACTAGTTTTTTACCAATCTTTTCTGTCTTGGATTACCGTCGACGTACAATCGCAATTAGACATTTGGCCTTCCCTCTTTCTTCCCTGAGGTAGGATGCAGATCTTTTCGGTTACTGTCTTTATTTTTGACGTTAAATGTCAACGAAACTCTGACTATTTTTCAAACCCGATCCTTTTTCATTCGGTCGCCGATTAACGCTTTTTGGTATCTCTCTCCCGTTGTTGTGATTTTTCTCCCCCCCCTGATGTTTTAGGCCTCTCCAAAGATCCCTCATGAGCGCACGTGCGAAGAGTTTTGATCATCGTTTTTCTAACTTAACCTTCCCTGCACAAAAAAACCCTTTAGTTGCCCCCCTCGTCTTGCAGGCCGATTTTTCAAGCCTTAACCAGGCCCCCTCTTCTTTTCCAGCTTATAAGAAGCGAGTCTCGATCGAACGTAAGTCCCCAGAGTTCCACGCCTCCCCCCCCCCCCCCGGAGTGGAAAAAACTCCCTGGCCTTTCCGGGACGCGAAAAGCTGATGATCGTACATATTCCCTTCCTCCGGTTCCAGACCTTCTTTAATGGCCGGGTTTCTGCGTCCTTGTCCGGTTGCCCCAATCTTCTATTTTTCTTCCAATTAAGGCAAACCCTGTTTTTCCGTTCCCTGCATGGCTAGTCAGACTTCACGTGGGTTTTTGATTCTTTTTTGCGTTCCCGTGGAAACCCCTCTTGACCGTACTTTTGTGAAGTATTGATTTAATCGTCTCCCCCTTGCACCAAGGTTGCCAATCACCGCTCGCTTTCGTTTTTTGAGGTTTTTTCCCTTTCATTCCTTTCTTGAGAAATCATTTTCAGACAGGCGCAAATGGTGAGGCTGGCTCAAAAAACTTGGTCCCTCCCCCTCCCCAGAGGCCCCAAGCTTACCAGCGCCAATCACCTTTGGACTGGCGCTTCCCTTGTCCTCCTCCAGTGATTCCCCAGTACGCGTATTTTGTTTAAGAAACCTTTTTGATGCCGTTCTTGAGTACTTTACGTGTTGAATAATCCCCCCGAGGCAGAACCCCTCCCTTTGGCTCCTATTCCCCCCCAAGTTTCTCTGAGTCTTTTGCGGCTAATCTTTCACCACGTCTCGACTTACCTCACTCCCCCCCCTTTTTTGACCTGGTTGGAAACCTTGACCTTTTCTTCTCGTTTTCGTTCGCCCTTCGGTTCGACCTCGATCTCTTTCCCTTGACGTCAAGGTTCTTTTTTTTTTTCCAAAAAAAAAAGAAATCTCGGCGACTTTCTCCTCCCCAAGAGACGACGAGCGTTCTTCTCGGGTGACAATTTCCCTCGTTTTTTGAGTGGTTCCTTTCCCCTATTTTCTTTGGAACCCAACCCCCTCTTTCTTTCTTCTGATGAGACATGACGCGCGCCTCCAGGCCCGGGGGCTCTGCAAGTTTTTGTTGAAGTCAATATGACTTCTTTTTTTGCGCAAAAACAGTTTTGGACGCCTTTTACGTTTGGATTGAAAAATTTCTTACGAGGGTCCCCTCTGTGAGAAGAGCTGGTCGCACCTTCTATTTTTCCTTTATTCGCCGACTAATGGCCGAAAACTTCCGATCCGCACAATTACCACAACTGGCGAATCTTCGATGCACCATTTGATGATCTCCTTCTTCTTTTCCTTTGACCGCTTCTTTCCGGTCCTTAATTCGCAAACGGATTCTGGTCCCTCCTCCCTTTTCTCCGTGAATAGTAAATGCTGTGCAGCCCCCCCCCTTCCCGTTGCGGCTCCGGAATTCACGTTGTCCTGTTCTTGTGTAAAATTCCGTTTGGAACCCTTTTCTCTCTGTTTTTTCTCCTCCCTAGATTCCCACGTGTTTGTTTTGTCATGTTGTATCCTACAGCTCTTCTTCTTAGGAGTCCAGAGGATTTCTTCCTCTTTCTTGTTTAGGAAGTTTTTTTCTTTTTTCACCTCAGAAAACACACTTCGGTGTGGTACCTCCATCTCTCTTTCCTCTACCTAATTTGTTGTTTATCTCTCTTTCAGGTGCAAACGTCCGTTTTTTTTTGTCCCGGCCGGAGAGAAAGTTCGGACACTCCGTGTCGCCTGTTGCAATCGTTTTTTTCCAGGATTCTCCACAACTTCCAACCCAGCCAATTGAAAGACAACGTGGTCACGAAGATGCCAAACTCCCGGAATTGACACCTGACGAAAAGGACCCAAATGGAATTCGCATCTTCCCTTCCGTTTTGTCTGCCCCTATCGAGATCCAACGTGCTGGTCCAGTGACGCATTTCTTTGCACAATCATGACGTCTCCAACTTTTGATCCGCTCCTTCCCCTACGATCGAGATCAGGCCGCCTTAGGCGCAAGTTTGGGGTCGTAGTCTCTGGCGTTTCCTCAGACTTCCCTTCCCCCCTTTTCCAGCTTTTTTCCTCACCCTCTTCTATAAATTTTCTTCAGGGCACGTGCAGCCAACAGTCACCCCAATCCAAGGGAGCCCCCCTTTAAGTTTTGGTGCGTCCCGTACTCCCTGACATTCTGCCTTCGCAAAACAGCGTTGTGGCACGCCCCCGGCCTTTTCGAGTGATTTTCTTGACTTCCGCCCTCTCCTCTGATTTTGTCACCAACATCGAATTTAAAACAAACGAAATGGACTCTTCCTTTTTTTGGCCGTCCTCCCGCTCACTCCGCGGTCTGGAAGAGTTGACTCTTCTCTATTTTCTACCTGACCACGTTGACCCCCGATCGGATTGATTCCCCTCCCCCTGGAAGGTCCCCGTCACCCTCTAATGGCAAGACTTGTTCTCCACCCTTACAGAAGATTGCTTTCTATTTCAAGGGTAGTGGCGAGTCATCGCCATCAGAGAATGGGGGGTACTTGCCAGCGGATTACCTGGACCTTTCTTTCTTTTCCCCCCTGACCACCTTTACCTTATAACTAACGCTCACCTCGGTTCTCAACGCCCTTTTTGGCTGGTATATGAGCGGAGTCAGTCAAGTATCCCTTCTACTCATTGTCTTTTTCGCTTATCTGGCTAGTATCCAGGCCTCACCCGTTTCTTTGAATGAGGGTTTTTTTCCCCCTGCTATGTCTCCCGAAATCGATTACACGCGTAAAACCTGACCCAAGCTGTATCAGCGGTGGGATCGTTTGAAATCCCGAACCCTGGGCTTTCTCCGATTACTTTTTTTTTTTTTTTTTGCTCGTTTTTACTGAATATGCTTTCGCCCCCTTATCACCAGTAACGTTGATCTGTATCCTGTAGATGCACCGTTCTGTTGGGATTTTTGAAGAGAATTTTCATGTTTCCGCCTCCGCGAGCATTCCACACGTTTCATTTGCCTTTCCTGTCACTAATTCCTCCCATCCACTTGTCCTCTAAGTCTTTCCTGATATATTTTTGTACACTGGTTGGAGTGGCCATCTTTGGATACACGCGATGACGTCCCCCTTTAGCTTTGAACTGAGAAATTTTCTCCCTTTTTTCCGGCTTCGTTTTGCTGTATCCGGCATCTGGCAATCCCCCGTGTATTTTTTTTTCTGTTCCCTTTTCTTTTAACAACCCCCTTTACCCTCTCCAAAGATTACAGACTCTCTGCGCGTGCCCGTTGGGGAGATATCCTTTCCCTCTTTTGTCTTGGTTGGTATCTCTTTCTGTCGTTTGTTGAGAGGAGAGTTGGATAATCTTTTAGAAAGACTCTTCTCTCGCTTCAGCTTCTGTTGATCCCTTTTTTTTCAGACATAAAACAGCCGCACAAAAATAAAAAGTGCGTTTAAATCTTTTACCGATACCCCTTCTGTGCGTCAGACGTGGAGATAGGGCCACTCTTTTCTCCTTGTACTGATTGTCTCTTTCCTTTCACTTCGTCCAAACCTTGAGCCAGCATGCAACGCCTCCAAATTTGACCCCAACCTATTTTCCGTCCAATTCGGTTAGAGTTCTTCCCGTAGTCGGGTTCCTGTAACGTTTTCCTTGTGGTATAGACTTTGTCGCAATTCTCTGCGTCGCCTTACACAATACTTCCCAGATCCATCTAAAGAGCTTCTAGATTCACTTTAATGGGGTATGCAACCCTTATGACACCCGATGCGTCCTTCATCATCTTCACCCCCAGTTATCCCGATTGCCACTCCCCGCTATTCTCGCTTGCGGGGGGGGATTTTTTCCCTGGTGAATCACGAATTAGTCCCGGTACGATCATTTCCTCCCCAGCCCGTAGCCTGCGAACCCTTAAATTTCCCCTCCTTGCCATCGTATAAGGAAAATTTTCGAATACGCTGGAGACGGGCGAGGACACGGACGAGCTAACCCTTATCCAAGCCCCGTCTTGCCTTGTCAGTTGGGGTGCTGCCTTTTGAATGTCCCTTCTCTTCCTCCGTAACCGCCTTGAAATGATCCGATGGCGACTTAACCCCACCCCTTTTCTTTTTGTATGCTGTTGACTCATAACGAGGAATCCCTCCCTTTTTCCTTTTGGAAATCCCTTTGCGGCCAGTCTGAGTGTATGTTTCCCTTTTTGACCGATCTTGTCGTGATTGGTAGTCAATCCTCTATCCAGAATGCGTTACCAAGATCCGGAGCGGCGGAACCACACCCTCTAGTCCCTTTGACTTTTAATTCTGTGTTTTGTGACCTGTCCGATTGTTTTCCCCTAAGATGATCGGCGTGCGGTTGTTTCGAATATGAAGCAAGCGCCCCTTAATGAAATTGGCAAGACAAGGTAGTAGCGACTTTTTCCTAATGGCGCCCCCCCATTTTTAAATTGGGCTTTTTTTTGACTTTATGCGGAACGTTTGAGCCCTGCTGGGAGGACTAGGGTGATGCAATATGATTGTTCAGAAAACCTGTGATAGATTTTTCCGATGAAGGGCCGCGCCACCCCGCTTCCTTTTCCCTTTATTTCCACTGGTTCGCCCCTCTCTCCCCTGTCCTCTCTTTTTTCCTTGGTTTATTAGATTTGATAGAAACCCCTTTTGAGCTAGGGAATAAGTCAGGGCTGAGCAGACAAAACGTCGTTCAAAGGTTTTTTTTTCACCTTTTCCCCCCCTTGTTCCTTCTTTTTTCTCTTTGTTGAGTCCTAGGCACTGGTCCTGCAAGTTGTTCAAGTCCGGCCTTATGCACCTCTTGAGGCAGGCTTCTTCCTCTTCCTTTCCTTGTTGTGGGCACTTAGTCCCCTTCCCCTTTTTGACTTATGGTAAAGCATCCAACAAACATTGGCATATCTCTTTCCTCCTCCTCTTGTGTGATCTTTTAGGTGCAAAAGTCCTAAGTTGTGCTTCTACAGCCTTCCTGGACGGACCCCCCAGAAAGTACTCGGACATACCACCGCGGTTTCCTCCCTCCCGTCATTGACCTTGCGATGGCCCCCTTTTTGACACCCCTTTTTGAAAAATAAAATAAAGATATTTTTTACAAGTATGAGCACCAATTTGAAACCATGGTCCAAAGGATTTCCGTTTACTCCCCCTTCCCACCTTGATTCCGCCCCTTGTTGACACAGGCAGAAACGTACACTTTTTTTTCACCCATTGCCCCCCCCCTCCCTTCTTTCCCCCCCTTTCGCTCTTGTAAAGGTTTTCCCCGATAGAGCCGTCACAAAGAGGCGTGCCGCTGTGGAGGTCAAATTACTCCTTCCAGTTCGTCGTCCTTAACTAATCAATCAGCGTTTGAGGTTTAAACCCTAGGCTCCTCGTATAGGTTTGGGCCCCCTTCCCTTCCCCCCTCCACCGTTCAATTTTTCTGCCCAATTAAGTGGCCAGCCAGAAAGTCTTCTCCGCAAAAACAAGCTCCGCAAGGCTTCCCCGGGCTGCCGGGGCGAGGGCCGGTCATATTTTCTGAGCCTTTTCCGTAAGTTTCCGTTTCCCCAAACTCTGTACCTCCCCGATCAAATTTCAAATGGGGGGGGGGGGGGAAAAATCTAGGTGCCATGGTGTGCCCACCGTCTCAGTCTCTCGGGATAAGGCATCTCTGCTCTCGATCCCCCTTTCACAGTCCTTCCCCCCCCTCCTTCTTTTTATGCCGAACAGAACCCTACAAATGGCCGTTCACGTTCCACCCAGGGCCCAATTTTCGTGATTTTTCCCTCCCGAGGACCGTGGGAGTTCCGAGATCCCGCAACAGCACAGAGAACGGGTTGTTATTTTGCCTTTCCTATAATGTTCCTTTTTTCTTTCTTATTTAATGGAAAACGTCATTGAACTTGGCAGCACCTCGGGTTCTGAACAATACGGGCTGCGAAAGATTGAGCTCGTTGTTCCCTTTCCTCCCCCCCTTCTACAGCGACCTTCTACGGCTGGACGTATGACCACGTGGTTCTTCGCCTTTTGGACTAAACCTCCCTTTCCCTTATTTTCTGGCCGATGAGTCGGAAATCGATGAACTACCACATGCGAGCTGTTAGAGTTGTCCCCACTCGACTCCGGGCATGACGCCTCGGGTTTCAGTCCAATTACCCCTATAGGTTCATCTGACCCCCTTAGCTTATATTGAGAGTAGGTGGGGTTCTAAGAGTACACCGAGAACACAACAAGTCTCTCGCATTTCCTCTCTTTTCACCCATTCCTCTGGACCCTTCCAAATCAAGTGGCTCTTTTTATTTTTCCCCCCCCGAATGTGGCTTCCTTTTTCTCCACGTTTTAATCGAGACCCCCCGCTTCGGAGCTGGCTCATCTTTCGGTACGGATTCGGCCTTTTACTCCTTTTTCCTGTTTTCATATTTGCAACCCTTTTTTTTTGTCGGACTTTAATGTCGGACTATGATCCACGATAAGTCATTTTTCTCTCTCCTTCCGGTTCCTCTGTTTTTTTTTTTTGTAACGCT
>Ga0179593_1356211_pt1 | contig 13505 bp, 28 predicted proteins | sample CZODoug2_1_08_16_FD_185931 | JGI IMG/M metagenome (GOLD analysis project Ga0179593, IMG submission 185931) | Vadose zone soil fungal communities from Angelo Coast Range Reserve, California, USA - CZODoug2_1_08_16fungal (PacBio error correction) | ecosystem: Environmental > Terrestrial > Soil >... | reverse complement strand
TTTTTTTTTCCCACAAGAGGGCATCGTTCTAGTCGCACCACCCACGTTCCAGGAGCTACCTTGCCTTGATTTGGGGTTTTTTTTTCCACCCTCTCCTGCTTTTTTTGTAGTTTAGAATTCTGCTTCATACATTATTTTTTTTTTTGTAAGGTTCTCTTGCTTTTTTACGGTGTCATCCCTTTGGTCCAGTATTCTTGTTGTGACCCCCTTCCTTTTTGGTCTTACTGACCTTCCGATTTATCCCTATTGTTTGCATTCACCCCCCTTTTTTTTTACCTTTCCGTTGCACCCGCGAGGAACTTCCATTTATGGCCCCGTCCTCCTTCCCGGCGTTTGGCATTTTTTAACCCAACCCCCTCGCACGGATTTTGTGCTCCAAACTTCACGACCCCCTGAGTTTTTTTTTTTTTGACCAACTCTCCCCGACAATGCTCCCCCCAGCATCTTCGTCACCCCTTTCCTTCTGAGGACTTTGGATTCGGTGTAGGTCCTTTTGAGTACTATGCCTCCCATCGCACACCCCCCGCCTTTACTCCCCCCCGTGCGCTTGTCGTTTTTTTTTTTGATTCTTTTTCCCCCCCCCCATCTCCGAATTTTTTGGATCCTACCCCCTCTGCTGAACCGTCCCCCCGACGTGCGCCCTTGACCGATCGGCTTGTCCCGGTTGATTTTTTTTTCTATCCCCCTCAGGAGTATGTTCCACAAAGCGATTTTTCCGATCCCTTTACCCCCCTTCTGCGCTCAAGGCTCTCGCGCCCCACTTGATGTTTTTGGCTCTCCGGGGGGCACCTATTAAGGTCAACCTGACTACTACTTTCCCTTTTTATTATAACCTTGGAATGTTGTCGTTCAAGGATGCGCCGCTGGGTTTTTTTGACACTGCCCCTTGTTTTTTGCGTTGTTGTCCGCTTTTTTCCCCCCCTCCCCTTCGTGTTTTTTTTCGTCTTTTCATCAGGTACCTTTTAGGCGAGAAGGTGCCCCTTGTTTTTTTCTGTTGGGCCAAATCCTTTTGTCCTTGGTATAACCTGGGAATTGTTTTTCTTCATGTTTTTTTTTTTGAAAGGCTTTTTAAGTCTTGTTGTTTTTCAGGTCCTTCCGTTGCTTTTTTGGTAACGGCCTCTGTCCCGCATTCTTCTTTTTTTTTTTGTCGACCATTTTTCCGCCTTTCTCGGTGCGTTGTTCGGCCCAAAAGTTTCGCGTTGGTTTGTCACTTTGCGGTTCTGTTTTCAAGGTTTCGGCTCTACCTGGCCCCTCCCGGTTCGTTTTTTTTTTGGTTTTTTTTTTTTCCGTTGCCCACCGCAGCGAACGTCCCCGATTGTTTCCGTCCTTTTGAAATTTTCTTTTTTTGCGGGCTTGCTAGACTGCCCTTCAGGACCTGCGCCGTCTTTTCCCCAACCCGCCTTTTTTTTATACCCTCTCGGCCTTGCGATCCGTAAAGCCTCTTCCTTTTTTTGCAGGTTTTCTTGTCCTTTTTTTTGGTTACCAAAGTGTCTTTTACGAGTATTCTGTTTTTGAGTACTTTTTTTTGAGTCGCTCCCTGCGCTATCACCCTCCTTGGTTTTTCTTTTTTTTGCAGCGGCGTTCAAGTTCCGTACGGACGGCCCGAAACCGGTTTGATTCCTTTTCTTCGTATACCTTTTTTTTTCCCCCCCAATGCCACTCTTTGAATTTTTTCACTCTGAAGTTTTTCGAGGTTTTTTTTTAATGTTTTACCCCGTGGGTTCCCTCTCGAGCGTTCCCTTCATTTCCCCCCCCCCCTCCCCCCTCCCCAGAGAGCGTCCAAAACTTTGCCTTCCTTTTGGTGTTTTTGGTTGATTGAGATGGCTATGGTTTTTTGATATGCCCCCCCGCCCCGTTCTCTTTGCCCGATTTTGTCCTGATTTAATTTCCCCTCCCTTTTTTTCCGAGTTTTGCCCGACCGTTCACCTTCCAGGTCCACATTGTTCTGTTTTCATTTTTTGGTTTTCCTTCGTTTGGAATTTTTGTATGTTTGACCACCCTTCGTTCCCTTTCCCTGGGGGCCAGTTTGTGCTGACAAGACTCCCCTTTTTGTGAACTTCGCCTTTTTCTTTTTTGTCCCTGCCTTCTTCCCCCCCCCCAGACTCCTGAGAGCGTTTCTTAAATATTGTCCCAAGCCTGCAACCTCCCCCTCTTCCCGTTTTCCTGTTTCTTCGTTTCGCAGCCGAGCTGGTTTTTTACCCCCGTTTTCCCCACCCCCCTTCTCTTTTTTTCCGTTCTTTTTTTCCTCTTGGTTACCTATATGCGCCATTTTGTTGACCAGCCCTGTCATTTTTCTTTCCCTTTTTCCCCCCTGGACCTTTTTTTTCCCTCACATTCTAGAAACCGTCCCACGTATCGTGCAGTTTTGGCCCTTTTTTTGCCAAATGTTTTCGCTTCCCCTTTTTTTCCGGGCTTTTCTAAGTGATGAAAAGACTCCCAGTTGGTGGCTGATTTCGGTTATGGAGCTATCGATGGTCTTTAGTGTCGTTTGCCCTCCTTGTCCCCATGCGTTGGGGTCCGTCCAGGCGTAAACCCCCCGGTTCATTTTTCTGTTGGACCTTAGACCCCCTTTTCGTGACTGTCCAAATTTTTGTCCCGCCCCTGTTACGCCCCTCCCTAAGTCTCTTCAACGTTTTTCTTTATCACTACCGTTTTGGTGGGGAGCCTGAATTTGATCACCTTTTAAGACTTTTCAAACCTTGGTCCATCATAACAGCCGATAAGCTGATTGGTCGATTTATTTTACGTTTCAGTTCCCGTTTCTTTCCAAATTTTTCAAGCCTCAATGAAGGTATATAGTTGAACCCCCCAATACCACCCCGGTACCCCATTGTCCTTTTTGAGGTACGTTGCTGCTTCTAGTCTACCAACGTCAAGATGACCCTTTGAGGTATTGTTTTGCCTTGACCCCGGGAACCTTCAATTGTTGTTTGACTTGCTTTTTTTTACAGCAAACCCCCTCACACGTTAGTTGCTCTTCTATTTTCGTTAGATTTTTTTCAGTAGTTTGAATATCCAACTTGTGCGACAGACCACCCCCCCCCCTTTCCCGTGCAGTTCCGGTCTTTTTTTAACGTTTTTGAATTTTAGGTTTGTTTCCCCTAAAGCGCTTTTTGCGCCGGCTGCTTTAACTTTTTTCCCTGATTTGCGGTTTCTCGGCCCTTCCCTCCCAAAGCTTTTTTTTACTGAGGTGATTGGGTGGATTCAATCTTCCTTTTTTGATTTTTTTGTCGGGGTCATTTTTTTGACACACATCCCATTCGTTGACAATTTTGTGGCCCCCCGCCGTTCCCCTCTTTCCGGTCATCTGCCCCAATGGGTTTGGTATACATTTTTCCTTTTAGCCCCGTCTTTTGTTTTTTTTCCCCCATTTTTGTGGGCCATAAGATTTTGTTCCAGGAACCCGTGCCGATGTCACCCCCACCCGTTTGACCCCCTTTTCCACCCGGCCCCCTATTTTTCACCCCCCCCTCTTGATTTGAGTTTAAGCGGCCCTCAGATTCGTATTTTCTTTTGCCACCGCCTTCGGGTTCTTAGGCATCCCCTTTTCCTTTTTTTTTTTTTTTTTTTCGGGGTGCCACTAGCCTCTGCCCCCCTCCCCCCTCTTTTGTAGCGAGGAAGATCTGTTTATTTTTTTTGGCCCCAACCCGGCAACACCGCCCCTTTCCTTGTCTTCCTATTTGGACTCTTTTTTTTTTTCTCACCACGCCCCCGAGGCCATCTTTTTTTGTTGTTGTTTTTTGATTTCATTCCCCCTCCCCGCTTGGTTTTTTTTTGTTTTTTTTGTTTTGTTTTTTTTTTTGTTTTGTGGGGCCCCCCCCCACCTCATTTTCTTTGAGCTTTTTTTAGCCCCACCCCCATTCGGTTCTCCGCTCCCAACTATTGGTTCTGGTCCTCTGCTTCTTTTTGTTTTCTCGCCATCCCTGACTCCGTCACACCCCTTTCTTGATCGTGCTGGCGTACACCGTTCTAGTTTTTCCCAGCTTGGCATCGGCTTTCCTCCCTATTTGTTTCTCTAGCGTTTGGTAGCTGTTTTTATAGGGTGTTTTCCTTAGGGTCCGGAACTTTTTTTTAATGCCCCCTGGACCTCCGCTTTTTTTTTTTCCCGATAGTTTTTCCCCCCCCCTTTTTCAGCCGTAGGGTCTTCCAATTTTTTTTTTTGATTGGACCGTTTTTTCATTCACTATCTTCACAATTTTCCCCTTTTTTTCCGCTTGTAGTTTTTTTTTCCCCCTGACACGCCTCAACCCTTGCTTGGGTTTTTTTTTTTTTCCACCCATTTTTCAATTTGTCCCGCCTCCGCTCCCAACCCCTCCTTCTTTTTTTTGATTTTCTGTTTACTGGTAGGGTCTTTTTTTTTTTTTTTTTTTTTAGTCCCTTAATTTCTGAACATTACCGCACGTGCTCCCCCCGCCCTTATGTTCCTCTCCCTTCCCCATTTCCCCCTTACCCTTACAATAAGAAGTCCTTTCGTTTTGAATGACCAGCAGTAGTCTTTGCCCAGCCGTATGGTTCTGTCTTCCCCTTTTCTTCTTGGTGTTACGTTTTATTTTTTTCCTTGAATTCCTCCCCTAATCCATGCGCCCCAGTGCCTGTCCTTACGGTTTTGACCCCCGTTGTTGCAAGGTTTTGCCTTTTTCCTTTTTGGGGTCTCCCCCCTACATCTCCTGCGTCCGATTGCCCCCCCCGCGGTCCCCCCCTTAATTGATTTTATTTCTCTCCTACTCACTGGGGGAGTTCCAAATTTTCCCTTTTCTGCCTTGTTCACCCGTTTCCCCCTCCCTTTTTTTCTTGTTTTTTTTTTTCCCCAGCCCGGGGATAGCTAGTTTCAGGGCTTGATTCTGTGCACAATTTTTCCTGTGGCTTGGTTCTCTCTGTTTCAGTTCGAGTTCTGACCCAAATCCCTTTTGTACTTTTCCTCCAACTTCTGTGTGTCCCGACCTGGGTTCCCCTTTGACTCCTTGCGTAACCTCTCTTAAAACCCTTTTTTTGCCTTCATGTAGGTTCCCCCCTCCTTTTTCAGCCTCCTCTTTTTTTCTCCCTTTAGACGCCCTTGGCTCTTAATTTTTGGTTTTTTTTTTTTTTTTTTATCCCCTTCTTGCCAAAGTGCCCGCTGGGGCCATCCCACCGGTACCTTTTTCCTTTTCCTGTTGCACCTCTCCTGTGTTCCTCCATTGGCCCCTCTCTTAAGTCGTTGTGTTGGTTCCCCTCCTTTTGGCCCCCCCTCTCCTACCAGGCTTTTACGTTTTCCCTTTTTTTTTTTCCAGTTTTTTTTAGGCGTTTTTAGTGTTCTACGAACTTGTTTGTTTCCCACGCCTCCCTTTTCCCTTTGACACTGTGGCTAACGATTGATTTTCCCAACTTTGACTTTTTTTTTTTTTCGGTGAGGTTGTGTTTTCCCCGTTCGCCTCTGCCCCGACCCGGTTTGTGGAATTTTTTGATTTCATCAAGAATTTCCCCCCCCATTCTCCCCCTTCCCTTTGGTCCTCTTCCGCCATTTTCTTGCCACTCTTTACCCAGCTCCCTGATTAACGTTTTGCTTGACTTTCCCCGGAACCAATTAAACCTTTGTCTCCCCCTTATTTTGTTCACCCCTTTTTTTTTTTTTTTTTTTTTTTTGATTCTCTAGTTTATATTTTTGCTGTCTTTACCACAAGCAAGAATTCCCCTCTCTTTTTTCCCCCCTTCGTTTTTTTTTGATTATCTTCCTCTTTCTTTTTTTGAGTCCCCGTGGCCCGAGTTCCCTTTCTGTTTTCATTAACCCTTTATCCCTATGCATAATCTTCAATTTGTTAAGTGCTTGCATTTTCCTCTGGGGTGTTTTCCTCCTCCCGTTCCTTTTCCCCCCCGTCCCCCTTCCGAATGCGACCCTTTTCCGTTTTTTACCTTTTTCCTGGTCTTTTCCCCCTTTCCCAACCATGCGTCATTTTTTTCCCCTTTTCCGGTGTGTATGTCCCCCTCTTTCACACTACGTCGTTTTTTCTCTTGGGCCCTTCTTCTCCTTCCCCCCCCCCCCCCCTTCCCTCAATATGAGCGTGCTTCGAGCCCACAGGCCTTCTTTTTTTTCGTTCCACTCTTGTTTCCCAATAGAGTTTTGTTTTTCTTTTCGGGATTTTTTTCTATCCGACAGTCGCAGGCCGTCCCCCCCCCCCTACAAACCTTTTTTTTCCTCTTTTCTCTTTCCGGGCACCCCCCTTCCCCCCTCTTCCTGGTCCAATTTCGCCCTTCCCACCCCTTGGCCCCCTCCCACTTCTCCTGGACGGTTTTCCTTTTTTTTTAACGCTTGGGGCCCGTCCCCTTCGATTTTCCCCCCCCTTCCTTTCACCCTTGTGTCGTGGTGGTCGAGGTTTTCCCTACCCCTATGGGCTTTCCGACCCCTCCCTTCTGTACCATTCCTTCCCCTGAATTTTTGAAATCCCCTTTTTAACCGTCCCCTACACCCCCTCCCGAGACTTTCCCCCCAAGGTCCCTCCCTTTTCTTCCGCCAATCAGCTTCCACTTTTGATATTTTTTTTTCCCTCCCCCTGAGGCTCTTGCTCCCGTCCTTCCTTTGCCGGTTCTCCTTCCTTGAGCCACCGGTTACAGTTCCGGCGGTCTGGCCCCACACACCCTCCTTTTTTTTTTCCCTCCTTGACACTTTCCACCCCTAGTCCCACCTTTTTCTATTTTTCTCCCCCCATGTCAGTTTCATTGTTTTCTCCTCCCGTCCCCCCCCCCCATCCCCTTCTACCCCCCTAATCCTGTTGCAGAAACTTTTTTCCTTTTTTTCACGCTCTTTCTGCTTGCTATATTGTTGCCCCCCCCCCTAGTCTACCCTTTCTTAATTTTTGCAGCGGCAGTTGCCCCCGTGGTTTTTTCTCCCCTTTTCCTAATCGGGTTAATGAAGTATTTCGTGGATTTTCGAATTTTCATTACCTTTCCTTTCCCCAACCCTCATCCTGCCCGTGATCCCTAATCCTTTTTCCAGTTTTTTTTTCCAACTTGTTTGATTGTGTTTCAAATCCCCTACAGTTTTTTCCGCCCTTCTTTCTTTTCCACTTTTTCTGCCCTCATCTCCTCAGGGTATTCGGATGTGAGGTGCTGGTACCTAGGAGCCACGAAGGTTGCCCCTTCCTCGAGTCCCCATTCCCCCTCCACAAGTCCCTCCCTTGTTTAATCTTGGTGGTCTGCGTTCCCAACTTTTTTCCCTTTACGTGGTTGTCTGATCGGTTCGTTCCCTTTTGATCCCCCACCACCCCTCCTTCTTTGCGCCTTGTGATTTCCCTCCCCCCTTTTTTTTTTTTTTTTTTCCCATTTCTTGGCCAATTTGTCCACTTTTTTTCCCCCCTGTCCCCTTTTCCCTTCTTCTGTTTCTTGTCCCTCGGCCCTGATTTTTTCGTGCCTCTTGAACTTAGGTTTTCCTTTCCTGCTCTTTGTCAACACAGATACTGGCCCCCCCTCGCCAAGCACTTTTTTAGCACCTCCCCCCCCATTCATTCCCTTTCCCTTTTTCCCTCCCCCCCGATTTTCCGGTTTCTTGGCCTAGTTCGATAAAGGCGTCTTTAGGCTCCCATTGCCCCTGTCCTATGTCCCCTCTCCCCCTATGCTGGTGCCCTCGCGACGATTTGTTTTTTTGTTCCCCCCCTTTTTTTCCCTTTTCACCCGAGGGGTTTAACCCCCTGACACTTTCCCCCCCTTCCCACATTCTCTTCCCCCCCCCTTTACTCTTCCTCCTTTTTTTTTTTTTTTTAGAGTCCCTCTTTTTTCTCCCCCCTGCTTGCGTTTTTCATTTACCATTTCCCTCTTCCTTGAGCTTTTTTTTATTTTTTTCCACCAACGGTGATCGTTTCTTCGCTCTCCCCCTTTTTGTTTCCACTCTTCCCCTTTGGTCTCGCCCCAACCTTCCCCCTGTAGCCCCACCCGCATCTCGTTTTTCCACATGCCTCTCTGTGTTAGTCTTTCCGAGCCTGTAATCTTTTTTTTCCCCTTTAGATTTTTGGCTTCTCCCGTGGCTTTTTTTGACCCCCATCGGCGCCCCACGTTTTTATGTTCCCTTTGCATTCTTTTTCTTTCCCTCCCCCTCTTTTTTTCCCCCCCCCTATCAGGCCGCCTCCCCCTACGATGACCACCCCAATTTTGACCACGGTCCCCCTGACCCCTTCTTCTTGTATGTTTTTTCCACCACTCTTTTATCGTCCCTTTTCTTAGGGTCCCTTGAACCCCTTGGGATCCGTCCCCAATCTTCCCCCCCCCCCCCCCCCAGGAATCTTTTTTTTCCCCCCCTTGTGCATGGCTTTTTGCATCGACCTGGCCTACGCCTTCGATCCTTTTTTTGTCCTTTTAGCCCCTTTCCCGCATCCGCTCCTTTTCCTTTCCCCCAAGCGTCTTTTTTTTCATTCCCCTTGCCTTTTCAATTGACAGGTCGTGTTTTTTCATTTGCCAAATGCACCTTTCTTCGGATGTGAATGCCCTTTCCCGTCCGTTCGCTCTCCCCCAGGATTTCCGCTTTCTTTTCTTTTGTCCCTGTGTCTTTGTTCATTTCTCCATCACTCCTCCCCCCCGGAACCCCCCTCCCTTTCCCTCAGTACCTTTTCCTCCCCCCCCCTTTTTGGTGATCCTTTTGAGTTCCTTCCCGTCGGGTTCCTTTTTTCCCGCCCCAATCAAATTATTTTTTCTTGGCATTCCCCCCCCTGTCTCACTGGTTCTTTCCCTTTTTTCTTTTTCTTGCTCTTTTTCTTCCATCCCCTATGTGAAGATTTGAGCTGTTTTCTTTTTTTTTTTTTAATAGTCAAACACGGCCGGTGGTGTGCCCCGATTACCCTAGTTGTTTGGTTTTTCTTTCGTCCTTTTCTGGGTTCTTTTGTAAGCTTCCCTGTGATTCTCACCCCTCCCTTTTTCTGTTCTTCTACCCTTTTTGCGCGGACCTTGACCAGAATTTTTTCGTGGGTTACTTTCGTTTTCTTGCAGTTTTTGATTTTTCCCCCATGCCCGGTAGCCGACTTTTCCTTTTACCCTTTTTGGTTCTTTATTAGTGCATGCGGGCCCCTCGGTCCTTTTTCCCCCCTCTTCTACCCAACACGTTTCCATCTTTTTCCCACGACGAACCACTGTCCTTTTTTCAACTTCGACTTATCATACCCCCTGGACTCCCTTAAGTGGGTTTCTAGGTGGCTCCTTTCCCCGATGCTCCAGGCCCCCCCTTTCCCCCGCCCCTTTCGACGGCTACTCTGCGTTCTTCTTTTATCCTGAACTAGCCCTTAAGTCTGACATTCTGGCTAAAACAGTGCGGTGTGATTGCTCTTCATTGCATTACTTTCCTTATGTTCTTTTTGTTCCCCCCCCCCCCTCAGTATACCGCGCCTCTTGGTGGTTTTTCTACTTGTCGTTTCCCTATTTGACCCTTCTAGATTCCCATTATATTGTGCATTTCCTAATCCCCCCTGGGGCTGAAAGGCGGTCTCCCCCCTTTTCCAGCATTCCCGCCCCCCTGTTATCCCCCCATTTCCATTCCGGCACTTCACTTGTTCCTTCTGAATCTTCATTCGGATTTTCCTGACCCCCCTCTTTTTTCCCGTTCTTCCCTTGTCTTGTGTTCTTTTTTTTTTCTACTTCCAGCCCCTTTTCCCCAATTTTTTTAGCTACCTCGGTTTTGTCTCTGCTGCTTTTTGGGAATTTGTCAGATGTCAACCCGTTCGGCGCTGGAATGAGCGTCCCTTTCCATCCCCTCTCCCGTACCTTTCATATAGGCTGTTTGTCCAAATTGGTTTTTTCATTTTTTTTCCCATTTCCCATGATTTTTTTCCTCGCCTGTCTTGCCCCCCCCCCAGTTTTCTTGTGTGCCGCGTCCGAAACCTTTTTCCCCGGACTTGAACAAAATTCGAAAGCCGCTTCCCTTTTTTGACGGACCATTATTTCACAACACACGCTTGCTCCCTCCTTTTAGCCCAAATAGTCTTTGTAAATCAAAATCCCCACCCTCTTATTTTATGATCCTAACCCGGTCCCCAAGAGTTTTTTTTAGTGACCCCCCCCCTTTCAGTTTTCACCTTTCACCCTCCCTTGTTGATCGTTATATCTAAAGTCTCCCCCCCAGCAAACCTTTCTTCCTTCCCACCAACCACGTCTTGGTTCAATTAACTTCCCTCTCCCACTATCCCCCCCCCCCCCATCTTAACTTTTTCCAGGGCGGGGTTGACTGGTTTCTAGGCTTTCTAGTTTTTTTTCATTTCCCCAGAAAGTGTGGGTCACCCCCTTCTTTTGGTCCTATCCCTCTCCACTCCTCCCCCTTCTGACTCCCCCGAGTAGAGCCCCATTTTGAAATCTCTTCCCCCCTCCACCACTTTCCCCCCCTTTCCCCCGATTTTCAAGGGTACACAGTCCCTATTTCATCACAGTGTTCCTCCCCCCTTTTTTTTTTCCCCGACCCTGGGTCCCCCTTTTATTACTTGGGGTTCTTTGATAGTGTCATTCGGGTGCCTTTCAGGAGTACCCTCCATAGTTTTAAGTCCCTCCCCTTTACCTAGCCTATCAAGTCAATCCGGGCCCCCCCTTTGCTTTTCCCAACCACCCCCCCCCACAGACTTCCCCCGATTGCGAGACTCCCCACCAGAGCACCCACATCCCCTTCACTTTCCCTTTCGTTTTTCTTTACTCTTTTTTCCGAGCTGCTTAACGGATCCATTATCCCCAGTTTTTTTTCATTCCTTCTTTTTTTTCCTTCTGTACGCGTGAAGCCTTTCAATACTCTGCAAGAGACTCTTCTGGTTTCCGGGGTTGCCCGTTGGTCCGTGGACTCGTTGCAATGCTTTTTTTTTTTCCCTTCCCCGTTTGCTCTTAGGAACTAATGCCATGACCCCCCCCCCGTTTCTCCCAAGGATTTCTTTACTGTTCAATCAGGATAGCAGTCAGCTCTTGGGGTGTTTTCTGGTGAACTTTTCCCCACATTCCTTCCCCCTTTCTTTTAAGTTATCCAGTCCTTCCTGGGACCTCTTTTTGCTACCTCTTATTCTGCTTTTTTGATTTCTCTTCGGGTCTTTCTAGCCCGTGGTCGCCTCATCTAAATCCCTCAACTTTTTTTCCCTTCTCTCTGTTCTTTTTTGGGGCTGCCCACGTCATTTTTTTTTTCGTCTTTTTCTTCCTTTTGACTTAGCCAAAAAACCCTCCCGTCCCCTGTTGCCCCCAAATGGGTTTTTTCTTTTTTTACGTGCCGCTTGGCTGGAGGGTTCGGGAACAGGTGAGTTGTAAGAAGTTTCAGTTCATTGTTTTTTTGTCATCCCCCACCACCTCCTCTGACCCCCCCGCGCGTTCTTTTTTCCTTAACTTCCGGTTTTTTCTTCCCCACACTTCCTGGTACCACAGATCCCCCATTCCAGTCCCTCTACCCCCAACTACAGACTCCCACCCTTTTTCTCGCCCTCCCCCTTCCTTCCCTTTTAGTTATCCTCCAACCACAGAATAGTTTTTCTTGGTTGTGCTGGTACCCCCCGCGCCCCCAATTCTTGCTGTTCCTCCAGTTTTTCTATCCCCCCTCCCTGGCTGTATGGCCCCTGTTGCATCTTCCGCCTTCTTTTCTTGTACCCCCCTTGCCACAACCCTTCCCTGTTTCTGATGTTTGTCTTTCCCCACGCCACTCCCTTCTTCTTTTCCTCTCCCCAAGTTGTTTGTTTTTTTGGATCGCACTGGCTTTTGTTTTTTCCCATCCCCAAACCCCCCCCCCTTCCTTAACCGGTCTTGAAACCTTTTTTTTTTTTTTTGGTCCATTTCTTGCTTTTTCCCAACTCTGTTTTTGGTTAGTTGCCGCTGCGGCCACTCTCCCTCCCCCGAACTCACTCTCTCTTTGGCGGTTCGCTGATTTCTGTTAAGGTGTTTTTTTTCTTTCTTCCGGGATTTTTGATCCTTTTTCCACATGGGATGTTTTTTTTGACTCCTCGTCTCGCAGGTCAATTTTCTTTTTTTTTTTTGAAATCTCCCCCAAATTTTTTTCTTTTTACTTTTTACTGTATATGGTGCACTGTCTAGTTTGTAGCCTCGTCACTTGCCTCCGGCGTCCCCACCCTTTTTTCCCCCATTTTTTTCTTTCAGAACTTCCCCAATGTGAAGCTGGGTCGTATCGTTCACATTTTTTTTTTTCCCGGTTGTTTCCTTTTTTTTGTCCTTTCCCCTTCCCCTGGGAAATTCGCCAAAATGGCTTTTGACCTCCCCCCCCCTCACCCACCCCTGCACGGCTGTAAAACACGTTGGGCTCTTGTGAGTGTCTGTGCTTTCCCTGTCTTACTTCCCTTCCATGCACGTGGTGTCCCCTGAAAGTAAAACATGCAGCCCCCTCCCCTTTTTTTTTCTTCACACGCTCTGTCCTTTGTCCCTCTTCGGTGTCACAGTTCCTTCCATTCCAGTTCCTTCGTTTTTGTTTGCCATCACCCCTTGGCACCTTTCTTCGACTATGATGGCCAGTCGATTCTGTCTTTGGCTTTTTGTCCCTTCTTTGTTTGACGTAACTTCCCCCCTTTTTTCCCCACTCGAGTGCCAAGCCCCAGCTTGGCCCTACCCCCCCTCTAGGTGTTCCGTCCTGATCGGCTTCTCTCCGCCGCCCCTTTTCCCCTTTTTCCCACCACTGCTCAACTGGGGGGGGGTTGGTTAATTCTTTTCCCTCGACCCCTTTCTATCTCCTCACATCTCACCGCATGTAGTCGCCCTTTTTCCCTGTTTGTTGCTTCTTTTTCTGTTCCTCTACCCGGTGTTTGTTTTTTTGCTGCCTTATGCGTTCCGTCTTGATCCGGTGCCGTTTGTTTGACCGTTCCTTGCTGTTGGGTTCATGGCCTCCTTGCCCTGCTTATTCAATCCCTTCGTTGGTTGACATTCACCCCTTGATTGTTCCTTTCACTGGGGGCCTTGAACGTCTGGGTCGGCCCTTTTTTTCGCTTAAAACTGTCTTTCATTTTTGATGTTTCCCCCTTCTTTTCCCGGTCCAGAATTTCCGTGGTAGGAGCCTCCTTCGGTGGGGCCGTGCTGCCCCCAAACACACTTGGTTGTCGTTGCACCGAGAAGTGTTTCCCTTTTTTAGGGTACCTTCTCGCGATTCCCCCCCCCCCGCCCCCCTTTATCGTTTTTAATGTTTCACCCCGATTCGCCTCTTGTGCTACTCCTTTTTTCCTTTTCCCCCCCCCACTTTCTTGCGGTTTTGTTCTTCGAACTCGCGGAACCGTGGTTTACACCGGGGATTTTTTCTCCATTGCCCGGTCCTCTACGAACCCCATCGGTCCCCATTATGATTTGTTTTTTGTTTCGTGATCTCCCTCCTGCCTGTATCCTCTTGTCGTGTTTTTTTGCCTCCTGTAGTTACCGGGCTTTTTAAACCTTTTCTCTCCTTTTTAGTCGCTCTGGTGCAGCTGCAGTCTCCTCATACCACCTTTGGGGATCGTTGCAGGTTCCCCGTTACCCCTTCACCCTTTTTTTCCCTCCCCCTCGGTGTCTCATTCGTTTATCTTCTGCCCCGCTTTCTCGCTAGTTTTTCCTTTTTCCCCCCATGA
>Ga0179593_1331231_pt1 | contig 13505 bp, 11 predicted proteins | sample CZODoug2_1_08_16_FD_185931 | JGI IMG/M metagenome (GOLD analysis project Ga0179593, IMG submission 185931) | Vadose zone soil fungal communities from Angelo Coast Range Reserve, California, USA - CZODoug2_1_08_16fungal (PacBio error correction) | ecosystem: Environmental > Terrestrial > Soil >... | reverse complement strand
CGCGCTTCCTTTCTTAAGAAGTTTCCCTTGGTCGCTTGGTAGTGCCTCCCAATGCTCAAGACTCAGTTTTCTTTTTGTCTTTTTAACAGACATAAGACTCTCCCGTTCTCCTTCAGTGCCGCAGGACGGTGCCCCACCACAATTAGATTAACTTCCCCCTCCCCCATTTTTGACCTGAATTTGATTAAGATCGTCCTTTTTTTCGTTTCTAACTCCAAAGGTCTAGTCCCTTAGGATAGCCTGGCCTTTTGAGTCCCCTCCCAAGGTCACGATGAGTTGCAACTTTTCTCTATTCTTTTTGACTGATATCGACATTTTTATTTCGCCCCTCATTGAACCCGACCCCACCCTTAGAGCAGGTTCCCAACGCACTTTTGCAAAGGTTCGCGAAGCTCCTTGGCGGTTGCTTTCCTTCCAGCCGAATCCCCTAGGTACGTGAATCCTGTTCGCATTTGCAGATTTGAAGAAGGTTTTCAGGACTCAAAGGTCCACATTTCCCACATCCTTAATAATACGGTCGATTTAGCGTATCTTTTTAAAAAGCATTATTATACCTCAGGACGGTTCCTTATCTCGGTTCCGGCTTGACTGCGAAGTACAGTTCTTCTTCCCTCCAGCTTATTCCAGCTATCACCTTCCTCCTCCCTCTCTTGATTCTTACCTTTTGCCCCCCCCCTTTAGCTGTCAGACCCCCTCTCCCTCCAGCGGACATTTTGAGGATTCTCCTTTAGCGCTGCACCCTCCTTTCTTTGGTCTTCTTTAAGTTCCGTATCTTCTTTTCTGTCAGTCTCGTCTAACCTTTATTACGCCCTCCTCACATTGGTGAATACCCCATTTCTCCAATTGTTTAATCATTCACAAGTCTTCCACCAACCCTTTCGCCGTTGGAGTGATTCCTCTTGGGAAAATGCATACCCCCAACCCCCCGCCACACTTTAAGGTTTCTATCCCCACTCCGCCCCTTGCGATAAAGAGAACTCCCTCTTGGTCGAAAACGGTTGCTTCCCATTCCCTTTTATTCGAAAAGAAGTACCTTGGTGCTAGTGGGATGAGTGTCGCTTCGTCCCGCTTTCCCTACTCAGACCTACACATGTTTTCCTTAACTCCCTTCTTAAGAACAGGACAGGCCTGCGGTTTGGTTAGCTTCTTGACTACGACCTTTTCCCAAACCCCCCCAATAGTTTCTCCCCGAACGCTTTTTTATTCCCCCCCGTTTACCTCCGTCGTTGCTCCCAGCCGAGCCTTCTACGGAATGGATCCTTCTACCCTTTGATCAGCTTAGAACTGGACTTCTACCACGATCTGCATAGTTTCTAGCAGTTCGCCGGATTAAAGCCCCCAACCTCCGCTTAAAAATGACCATTAATTTACCAGATCGAGTCTTTTGGTTTTTTTTTTCCTTCCCTTTTTATCCCACCGCATTGAAGTCATCTCTCGGACCTCGTCCCCGCAGGCGCTGCACCCACCCCCATACAAGTAATTTGGACAAAATCCCCTCCTTTGTGCTGGGGTACTTTCCCCTTGATGATGCCCGTGCATAGCGTACCGCGGTGCCTGTAAGGTAACCACCTCGTTCACGTTCTTAGTTTACTTTTTTCCCCCCAACACCCCCCCCTACGTCCTGTCGATGTCTGTTTGGAGAACTAAAGTTTGCCTCCGTGACGTCACGAGGGTGAAATACCCTCTTCGTCCTGGCTTTTCAATACCTTTAGACTCACACTCTGTCTCGTTGCGGACAAGTGGACTTAACCACCGGACTTCCCGAAGTTACATGACGATGTTTGCTTCGCCCCAAACTCTCATCCTACTGGATAGTTTCCTGTTACTACTCCTCTGGTCCAACCCCTCCAGACCAGCCAAAGTACCCCCTTCTTGCCCTTACATCACCCCTACGCTTCCATCCGAGTCATTTTCTATGCCTTACTACAATTCCCCCCCTTAGTTACTCTTTCATTTTTTTCCCACGGGATGACACCTGAGTTCTTTGGCCCCCTCACTATGTTTTGAATACGGCCCTTGTATTTCAACGGACAAGTCGCTACCCATTTTTCGGTGGTTCAATCCTTTTTGACAACTTCCTGAGCCAGGCAACAGTAGACTTTCAGCAACCTTATGCCCGTGTGACCGAATCTTCGTGCAAGCCTAGATACCCTTTTAACCTTCGATACCCAATTGTTTTGACTCTTTCCACGGAACTAGCCCGTTGAATTCCCCCACCCCAATGTCCGGTCTTCGGTCCTCCAGGCCGGGAATCACCCAATACCTGGAACGTTACTCCCGTTCCCCACCTCTTCTTTTTTTCTTTTCCTCGTCTTAGATAGCCCCTACTGGCCTTAGGTCCATCTCGATCCCCCCCGCTTTCTTCATAACTTGAATTAGTGATAACCCCCTGCCCCCTTTCCGTGACATTTGTCGCGTGCTTTTTTGACCTCTTTTTTTTTTTAATTCCAGAACGGCTGCGATGTGAATTTGAAAGCCATCGACGACACTTCCCCCCCCCAACAACACACTCAAACTCACGTTTCCTTTCACTTTCTGGTTCGTAAGGTGATTGTCGTGGTAACCATTGTTTGATGAGGTCTCTTTTTGTATGGTGCCACAATCCCGGAGAAAGCGTACCGTAACACCTGCCTCGTTCCTCCCCTCTCTATTCCTCTCCTCTTTTGTTGTTGATCGCTCTGCCCCAAGATGCTTTTTCCATCTCTCTTGTCCCGTAAACAGTCTATCCCTCCTCCAACCCCCTGTTACATACCCGGCACTCCAGATTTCAAAAAGGGGGCTTGCGCGTTTTGGGCCCCCTCATCAGGTCGTGCCAATCTCTAGTCCTCCTTCTTAGACCTCCTCCAAATGGTTCCGATGCCCTTCCTTGCCCCCTAAGATTGCCCTTCGTGTTGGCGAACCCCTCTCCCCCTGGAGCTCTGCCGCGGCTTTTATATTTTGCCCGCCAGGTCGGGTAGTACGCTAGCGTAACTTACGATTCGGGCCCACGTGTTAGTTTTCCAGGTCGACCCCCTTTTGAAGCCTATGATACGCGCATCTCCTTCCTTTTTTTGCTTCAACGTGACTTTCTTAGCCGACACCCCTTTGTGTTTTCCCTCTAAATGTCCTAATCGTGGCCTTACTCCTCTCTTGTTACGTTCGTGGTTTTTCTCTCAGGATAATTTGGCCCACCGAGTTACTGATTCAACAGTTCACAGAAGGAACCCATGGCCTAGAATCCTTCAAAGAGGCATCCAATAGTTATTCAGACCACAACTCAGCACCTCGGTTGGCCCCCCAGTCCGTCCCCGGTTTGCCTCCGTAGTAGTCACCTCGAACTCGACACTTGAGTACCGACTTCGTATTTTATTTTAGTCACAATTCCTTGTTGATTAGGTTTTTTTCTTTTCCCCGGGGAAACCTTCCCCCCTATCCCCGCTATTGGTTGAGCCCCCCCAACAGGTGCGTTTTTCCCCCCCTTCTGGACTCCAGCTTGGACAGTAAAAGTGGGTCACCCCCGCTGTATCATTCATGGTACTCCTAGAATTCCTCTTGCCGCCAAACACGGCCGTTTCCATGGTACCCTCGTCTGAAGTGCCGGTTCTCTTGTACTTCCCCAGGAAATTACCTCCAGGCCTTCTGGTTTGGGCTTTTTTCAAAGTCACACTAAGTCCCGATATCAATCCGCGTTACCTCACCCCGATTTCGTTTCCTGTAGCGCCACCTACTCCCCACCCCCGCACCTCAATGAGGTTGATGTTGGGCGGTCACCGGAAGTGATGTGTTGGAACGACTTGACTTTCTCCCTAACGCGTCTTTATAGAGCATCCCCCATCTCTTTGTCGACCCTTTTTGGCCTTACTTACACTTGTTTGGAACCAGCCCACCTCGACTTCTCTCGGTTCACTCCTGATTCCTTTGGGGGAAGGCCTGTTTTTGTGTGCGGGATTCCTTTTATTGACCATTTTCTGCTGACCACTAGGCCCCTGACCGTTGCAGTTTGCCCGCGCTGTCCGATGGTCCCCCCTCCTTCCAGCCTGACTCAAAGTAGGCTTATTGCCTGCAATTTTAGCTTACTATTTTTTTATCAACAAAAGTGATTTGTCCCCCATAGTTGGTGGGCTTCTTCTTCCAACAACCCCCGACGTACGGACTGATATTTTTGTAGACCCGCAGGTCGGTCTGCGGTCCCTCGTCCAATCGCACACCCCTCATCCCCCAATCTTTTTTAACAAATTTTGCTCCTTTTAATCTTCTGGTTCGAAGGACCCCTGATCGTCGCTCCATGTCCACGCATTTAGATCCCACCCCCCTCTTCGTAGACCGTGCTCGGTAGCGCCAAAATTGGTTTTTCGACAAGGGGACTCAACCCCCTGTTAGACTGTTGTATTATGTCTAGCTTCTTCAGCACTCGGCCCCATCACCGCCACTCCTGTCCCGAACGTTCTTTGCTGTTCAGGAGGAACTTTTTCAGTAACCAGTTGCGTGCCAGTCCCCCCCCCTACCCCAAGTTTTATCTCCCTTTGGACTCACTGCGCCGCGCTTGCTTTGAATCGCCTATTTTTTTTTTCCCCCCCGACCCTTTATGAATCCTTTAAGCTCCCCGTGAGGCACCGATCAGGATAAACCGAGCGCCGTTTCGGCATTCTTTTAGGGGCACCCCGCCTATCCCGTGCTGCGTCCCTTGGCTCGTTCCTTCTTCGGTGAAACGCTGTTTCCCAGTCTTTCCCCCAATTCCTTCTTCCCCTCGACGTCAGGATTCTTTACTGTTTTTTAACCAGCCGGCCCATTCCATCCCGTTATTCTTGCTTCTGGGACTGGACAGGTATTGCTCCGTTACTCCTCTCAGCGGGACAATTCCCCCCTTTGAAAGGCACCGTCGGCCACTCCCGCAGCGTCTTCGCCTGTTGAAGACTTTAAAATCACGTCGTCCTTCTCTACTGTTCATGACTGGTTTTCCCTTTACTTAGGAAAGGTCCGTGAGGTTGTTCGCCTAAAAATGTCCCTCCTGGCGTCAACAAAGCCCTAGCTTCGTCCTTTGGGATGGCCTAAAAAGTTCCAAAGGAGTCCGCTTGTGGTCCACTGTCGTTTGCTGGCTTTCGTCGCTTACCAGGCGAGAGTAGATGTAGCAGCCGTCCCCCCTTTCCCCGGCGTTTCTGTCAGTGTTGGTCCACGGTTGCTGCCCGTCATTCTGCAGGCGATTGCTCCCCTGTGCTCCTCTTTCCTATAGTCCCAACCCAGTAGGGTTTCGTCACGACCCCCCCCGATCACCCCCGCGAACCCGCTTTTCACCCTCATTATGACATCGGCAATCTCTATCTTTCCTCATACCCCCTTTTTTTTTGTCTTCCCCTTCTTTCCCTTATGTTTCGACGTTTTTCAATTTCGTTTTCCTTTAGTGTTCGCGGTGGATCGTTTACCATTCCCCCTTCGCTATTGGTTCTATCTTTCTCTAGCACCTCCCAATAAGATCGTTTCGTACCTTTCGTGTTGCAGTAAGTTTGACCCCAACCCTTCCTATCCCTCCACGCCGCCCGTTTGAAGTCTGCGACTTCGACTCACCCCAAGTCTCCCCTCACTCCTTTTCAAAGAGGATCGAACCAGGGACCCCATAATTCCCCCCCCCACCTATTGCGTACCGGCCTCTTTCTTCTTTTCCTCCCAGTTTTTTTTAATTTTTATTCGACCAAGTCACCTTGAATAATTATATCGGAACCTTTGTTTCGCTGGCCGATCCGAGACCTATCACCCAGCTCTTCTTCTAACCTAAGATCATCCAGACTTCTGTCCGCACCCTCAGGTTTCTCTTTCTCCCGCCTGTCCTACCAGCGAATGAGGCGTAATGCAGACAAAGTTCAGTAATCGAGAAGAAATTGTTGATTTTCTTTGTCACCTCCACTACCGCCCCCTTCTGAGTCGCGGGAATTTGAGAGGCAGACTTACCTTCCAGCCACTTATTTTTTTCCCCTAGTCCTGCCAGCGATCCACCTTCTCCTACACTTGAGACCTTTTTTTTCCAAAGAAGCTTCTTCTACCTGGTTTCGGTTCCCCAAGGGGATTTTTTGCTTCATTGCACTTTTCCCTTCAAGTATGGTAGTGACTTGTCGAGTTCCCGGCCTTAGGCTCACGTATCCCTCCCAGAGAAAACGTTGTTTTTTTATTTGTCCACCCCCTCCCCTAACTTTTCCTCCCTGCCACAGAATCCACAAGTTCTTTTTCGGGGCATATGAGATGTTTGTTCTACATACTCAAAGGTCAGCCCCCCCATCTAAACTTCAGGTTGTCTGAGAAAACTACATTCTTGCCCAGCTCCCTATCTCACCGAGATCTGGGCTCTCCCTACTTGATTGCATGTCTCGCCTATCATGTCTTCGACCATGAATGAACAAACTTTTCTTAGTGGGCTTAGTTTTACCCATTAGTCAGATTCGTCAAAGTAGGGAGCAGGTCCCGCCGACTCGCCAATTTAAACTTTTGCTTTGTGTTTGGTTTGTTTCCCCCCCCCAACCTTAAGTCAACTCCTTTTGGTTTCTGCACCTCCTCTCGCGGACGTTGGAGTCCCCCACCCACGACTTTTCTATCCCCCTTCATGGAGTCTACCGTATCGCTTCCGCGGGGAAGCTCGGCACTGGTCCGAAGCTTAATTTGCATCACGAGGATGCCCTAAACACACGAGATAAACTATAATCGTGAGATTCGTCTTGGTTTTCCTGCGGCATCCCATATGTCCGTCCAGTAGTAGCGCCCACCTTCGTTACGTCACTCGGTCTGGCAACCCACCCTTGTTCGACCATCCCCAGCCTTCAGGAGTTTTGATTTTAATGAGAAGGCTGAACCGCACCCTGAGGGTAACTGCTTTTGAGTACGTTTACGTAGTTGAATTTCGACCCCCCAAAACCCCTAAGGAATTATGCTGGTTAGAAACACTCCCCTCCCTAATTTCTCACCAGCACGCGGTGTACCCGGCACAAGCTTTTCCTATTCAGACGTTCTCTTCCCCCTTCCCCACTCTCTTTGGTGATTTTGCCTTGTAATCCCCCCGCGAGGAAAGCTGTTTCGTCTTCCTCGGTTCTTCTTCTAACACACAACAGCCCCCCAGTTCTTTGTGATCTTTCCCGGGTACATTATCCCAGTTGACAAGCTTTCTAAGCTTCAATTTTTTCCTACCTTAACCATTCCATCAGCTTACGCACGGTAATTTGGCTGAGTTATTACCTATCTCCACCATGTTTAAGTCATGGGAACGTATTGAGGATTGGCGCGTTTAAATACGATTTTGGTGTTACTTGGTGGGTTGTATTTCGTTACTTGGTCTTCGGTGTGGTTTTTTGTGTGCGCCTCTCTTCCTCTCTTTCCGGGCTCTTTGGTTTCTCTTCTTTCTGGGTTGTGGTTGGTTTTTTTGGGCTTGTGTTTCGTTCTCTCTCTGTGTTGCTTGTGCTTGTCGGTTGTTTCTTTCTAAGGTTCTTTTTTATAATCCGGCGGTCTGTAAAACTGAGATCCTTTAGTAGTGCAATGCCAATCCTCCATGGCCCCTTATCCGACGCTCAAGACGCCAGTACCAGCTTCAGATGACTACTGTTCCTTTTTCTACGAAAGTCTGTCGTAAGAAGTCAAAACGGCGTTTCTACTAACACAAGAGACTTACTTTAGCGTATAATCGGTAATCATAACTAATGCCTTCAACCTATACCGTTTCCAACTCCTAGACCTATTTCTCTCTTTATCCCCAGAAATTCTTTTGTGTTGGACTACCTCTACCAGAGGAGCAACTTCACATTTCATGGTGCTCACCAGCACCGTTAAGGAATTTCTAAGTGATCAATAGCCCTGAGGACTTAATCTTCTCGACAACAATCGGAGCCCTGTCCGAAACTATGAAGTAGCTAACACCAACAAGTAATCCATAAAATGGTGTATATTGATTCTGTCCCATTGTTGCTGATAAAATTGTACAGGCCAAGCTGCCCAGTTGCCTTCATGCTGTGAATCATCTATATACCCCTTTCACTCACTACTCCTTTAGTTTTTGCCTCCGATAGTCCCATTACCCCTGTCACCCCGGCCTGTAAGGTACTTCAGAGCTTTCTCAAGTTAAGGAAATACATCATTCCCCAAAATTTAAATAATAGGTAATTTCACATATTTAAACCAAGGGTCGTAGTGCCTGTCTGGTGGGAATACCTTTCATCCATGGCTGCAAGCCTTGATCCTCTGCGACCTCCCGGCGTATCCAGCACCCGTCGACAACTGTCAAAGGCTTTGGCCTTCTTACAATCATGCCCCCCCTGAGAGAGACTGATGTGTGCGCCGCATGCCCGCCCTTGTCGGGTCCCTCGCTCTTTTATTCTTCGTGGAAACAGTGCTAGGCCCTTTTGGTTCGTATGGATCCGACGCGGCTATCTCGCAGCCGGCTAGGGGTTGATGACCCGCAGTTGGTCCTGAGACCTTCCCCAACCGTCGTAGATCGGAAAAGAGCGAGTCCTCTGAAAAGAGCGATGTGCAACCTGTCTCGCTTGGTTTCGATTCTGGCTACACGATAAGGGTTCCCGTCGGTGATATTTTCAAAAGAGTCCCCCACGTACGAAAATGGATAGCAAGGGTATCCGCATTCCCCCCTCATTTGAGCCAGCTTTTCCAAACCGCCCCAATCCTGGGGTTTTAACAGTACCTCCCTTTCATCTTTTTTTCTCATGACTCCATGAAATGTTCCTTAATTCGTTTTTCTTAGGTAGTACCAATCATCTCTCTATTTGCCTCGTTTACCGACCGAGGTTAACCCCGACCGGAAGTTAACCTACGCCCCTCGCGGGCCCGAAGCACCAAGCACAAACCACTGATTCTTTCTAAGGCTGACCCTTCACCCTGTTGACAGTCACGTAGGACCCCCAGGGCGCGCACGACTTTTTCTTCCTCAACTGATTGAGAAATCCATCCTATTGTCGGCTCCCCCTAGTTTGCCGGGCCTTTTCCCGTTTCATTTTAGAACCCAGGCTTCGTACCTCCGTCTTGTGGGTTTGCGAACCCTCCCACAATCCGGCAATATAATCCCTAGTTTACTCATAGTTAAGGTTCCGTGCACCCCCCCTCTACACCACCCATGAACTGGGATGTGACGGTACCAACTTACCGTTTATTGTGGCCAGGACGTCTTCATTCTTTTCTCTAAGGTTTTATTCGAGAGTCTTCTTATGGTACGTAAAAAATGAAAGGTCTCGATCCCGGGACCCAGGAGGAAGACCTTTTTACTTAAACTTTTTTTGTGAGGGCCTCGTTGCGACAAATCGGTCCAGCGAAATCTTGAATCCCTGTCTATACTGATCCCACCGTAACCCCCCTGCACTTCTTCCAAAGTCGGTTCTTTTCATACCCCTTCAGAGGATAGTCCCCCAAACATGTTTTTCCACTTTTTTGACGTCCGATGGTGTTTTTTTGCGGTTCAGGCCCCATTCCCCCCCCCCACGCCGACCTGGTTCATGGGCTTCTGTAGGACCCAATGACCTTGCGTCTCTCTCCCCTTTTAGTACGAATAGCCTAATTTGCAATAATACCACCTCTCCCCACGGTTTATGATGTCTACAGGTTTCCCTGCTCCCCTTTTTATGCTACATCCCGAACATCTTCGAACCAAAGGGAGTTCTTGAATGTTCTCCCTCACCTTCTAACAAGTCTGGATATTCCCACCATGTTTCCACTTATGTTTTCCCCCTGGGGGGTTTTGGACAGAACGTATATTACCCACGACACTCGGTCCTCACTGTGAGATATTTGAAGGCTTCCCATCCCCCCGGTCGTTTCTTTCTTTTTCATCCCCCCTTTTTTTATAGCGGCTGGAAACCAAAAACAGTAACTGGCTTTCCGCCTATGCAGCACCCCCTCCCCATCCTCCTTCCACAGGATGTAATCTTTTCCTTTTCTACCAAAGGCGAATCCTCCCCCATTTATACCCTGCTCCGCTTTAGGAGTGCGGTTCACAAATGGTAATCCTCCCTTCTCACGTGTCTCCCCCTTTCCTTGCCGGGCAGGAATCGATTGCTGGCAGTCGAGGAACATCCCCCGAAAGAGTCCTCGATTTAGGCTGCCTATTTCTTCACCCCGGAAATCCTCAAAGTTATTTATTTCTATTGCCCTTTGGGAACTCTTTCGACCGGAACAGTACCAGCTCCCGGCTTTTTACCCATCGGCGATCCTCCCCATTCGTCACTCCCGACAAGGCGTCGCTTGGTGATTCCATTTAATTTCCCCAGCCTACCGTCCCCCTTCCTCACCCCGTTTAACTGCACTCTTTGTGATGCACCGCTTATCCCTTTCCTTCCAAGCTTTCTCTCCCACTCTTTTCTAACCTTAAAAATCAAGATCTTCTTTTTACACGGAAAGAGTTACGCCCTCAGTTTCTTGGCGTTCCCAAATTCCATGCCCCTCCCTCCTTTGCTAGGCCCGTTTTAGGTAGTTCGAGACGGCCCAAGTCGAGCGTTTTTGAAGTTCGAAGCTTCAGACAACGTTCCTTTCTTCCCGACTAGTTTGTTCTCCCCCCCCTCTGGCTGTGACCCTGAAGTGCGCCCGTCTCCTTAGCAGAGTCTTCTTCGCCTCGAGAGTTTTGTTTCGACCCTCTTTTTGTAACCTATTTGTCCTCAATGATTCCCTCCCCCCAGATACCACGATTTCAAACTATTTTCTCATAAGGTGAACTTCTTCTATCATCTTTACTACCTTATTTGTGTTTCCCGCTGAGATTGCTTATGCAGAATATTTTGTCCATTTTTTTTTTTCCTTTTTTGCTTCGTGCGTATGCATTCCTTCCCTCCGGTTTTCTCGGTATCTATCAACTGCCATAAGATTCGCCCTTGCTCCATCCGTAAGGTTTGTTCTTGGACCCAACCCCAATTCCTAAGCAATCTTCCGGCTCTAATTATCAGATCTGCCTTGTACGTATGACCAACTCTCCTTCTTTCTCCCTTATTGGCCCGCTGGAAGGGGTTTGAGGAAATCCAAATTACTCTGACCTTCCGATTTCTTTTCTGGTAGTTTTGCCAGTAAGGCCGTTTATTTCCGAATGCCCCCCCGGCAAATCCCGATTCCATATGCGAGCTTAATAACGTCAGTTGGCAAAGTGCGCGCCTCTGGCCTTATTCTTTGTTCTTCACCCCCGGCCGAACGGACCTGTATTTTCTAGTGCCGTAAGGTTCTGTCATCGGAGTGCTGCAAGTATAGGAGTACTGAAGCCTACCGTTAAATTTCACCCTCAGTAATTAAGAATAACCCCAGATCTGCTCCTAAGTCTTGTTCAACACCCCCCGCCTATTCCTGGTTAGGACCTTCCGCTTTTGGCAATTGGATAGGTCGCTTCCGAAATTCATACCCTCTCAAGTAAAGAGTATTAACTAATAGCCGCACCCGTCCCTTACCGGGTTTTAGAAAGACTCCTGAAAAAGAGAAAGATTTCATCACTGAGCCTCTTGGTTCCTAGAGGTGTAGATTAAATCTTCCCCCTATTTTTCTCGTTAAGTAGTATTGTCTCCACGAGGAGAAACAGCCCCTCTTCCCGTTGATAACACTTTTTCCAGACTTCCCACTGCCACTTTCCAGACCTTTTTAATATTCACTCTACCCCAATGTTTCTGTGGACTTTTGATGCCGATGACCGGCCCCTCTTAAGAAGACCCCCACGGTCTAAACTTTCGTTGCGATCCACTCCACTTTTAGACTTTTCCTGTAAAGAGAAACGCCTCGTTTTTTCCCAGATCGTGAATGGCTATCCATTATGTCATCTCCAGAAGAGACCTTTTTGCTTTGGGGGCCTGAGTTTTAGTATAGGATAAGAAGCCAGACACCGGCTTCTGCCCCCCGCGTCCCCTTGTCCCTTCTCCTGCTGTTTTCCTCGTTCGACCTCACCCACCCCAAATCGGTCCCCAAGACAGGCAGAATTTATCGCGACCGTCTTCGGCACCAATCCTCCTACTTTTTTATCTTTCATTTAGCTTCAGAGACTCCATCATTGGAACCGCCTGGCATCTTTTCCCTCTCTTCCCTTCAGAGGATTCCTCACCAGAAGTCCTTTCAAATGATTTATTTTTCACCTATAGCGTAGGAGGTTTCTCCGCTTCCCTAAACGTCCTGTCCTATTTAAGTCCCTATAACGCTATTTTCTCCAGGACCAAATGAGGCCTGCCACCATACACCTCTTTTGCACCCTTCCAATCAAAACTTCTCGTCGTAGTTTGTCTCTGTTGTTATAATTTTCCTTATTAAGCACTTGATGGTAAAGAGATTCTTCAGGACTTTCCTACTCTCAAACACACACAACCCTCCTTTCTTTTCTAGTCCTTGTCCATCAACATTCAACTCCCGGTCAAAGATGTTAAATCCCAGCGTCTTATCTAGTCCAGGACTCTTCGCGACCCAATTCATTCTCTCCCTTGAGTGAACCCGTGGTTTCTACCCCCACCGATGAATTAGCCATTCCGCGGTGGATTCGACAACCCTCTCTTTTTCTTTGTTTACGGTCCAGGTATAGCACTTGACCCTCCCTCATACACCCATTGACATTTGTAATAACCCCTGAGATTATCCCTTTCCCCCCTAGTTACTCCTCTGCCCCACCTGGGACTTACTCTTTCCCCCATGGATTTCAGGATTTGCGGGCCTTCCCACGCTGTTGCCTCGTACTGTCGAATCCCTCTCTCATCCCCCATTTTTGTCGGTGGTCAAGCTCCCAACGACAGAACGTCACCCCCTTTATCAGTCCTCACAAACTCAGCCCGGTGCCAGACAGGAGCCAGCAGATAACCTTATGGATCAGAAAATTTTTTTTCTTATCATAACTCGCATTTTTCCTCCCAACAAACGAAGACTTGTATGGCGTATAGGATGGACCATAAATACTCCTTTACCCTACTACAAGTTTAAAACCGCTCGGAGCCCCCGAGAGAATGTTTCACGGCATACCCCTGATCACAGAGGACTCCTCTAAATGGAACCTCCGTCGAAACCCTCATCCGCGTCGGAATATTTCGGGAGATAGAATCTTCCTTTGAATACGCCTTCTGGAGAGCTGGTGGAACGCCATTTTTTTTTGTTTTGCTTAGTCCCCCCCCCAACCCCAAAACTTAAAGCACCCCGTTTCTAGGTCTTACCACGTAGGATGGAAACCCTTGGCGGCTAAAACTGTCGAGCACGCGATGAAAAGGACAATGAATTTGCCTGAACTCATACGCTATTGCCCTCATAAGAAGTGCTTCCGTTAGATATTAAGCGTTACCCTCTGAATGGCAAGTTCTCGTCAGCTTCTAGACACCGGAGTAAATTACCTTAATAAACACCCCAAATTTTACCATCCTCTTTTCCTCCCCCACAGATTGAAAAACCTTGGAGTGATCTTCTTGCTTGTTTGTCATAAGGCATCTTGTACTTGCCAGTCTCTCTGAGAAGTCTATATTCAGCCCAGTTCGACGCACTCTGCACCCAAGGCCTTACGTCCTCCCGACTACCTAACTTGTTTGGTGCCATCGGGCCATACCTTGGTCCTCTTG
>Ga0179593_1320713_pt1 | contig 13505 bp, 10 predicted proteins | sample CZODoug2_1_08_16_FD_185931 | JGI IMG/M metagenome (GOLD analysis project Ga0179593, IMG submission 185931) | Vadose zone soil fungal communities from Angelo Coast Range Reserve, California, USA - CZODoug2_1_08_16fungal (PacBio error correction) | ecosystem: Environmental > Terrestrial > Soil >... | reverse complement strand
CTTCGTGGTTCGGTTTTTTTTCTCCAGTTCTCCCGCGACCCCAAGTCCGTACTGAGTGACCGCCTTTTTTTTGAGCGGTGCTCTGCACCTCGAGTAAAAGTACGTCCGAAACCGCGCCATCACCGGCTCGGACCCGTAAATCAACGGCCCTTCCTCTGAGCATTAGGAGTGTCGTGGCCGCTTCATTTAGATCGGGTGGACACACGCTTTTTACGACGGCGACTAGCCGCTCAATGTACCCAGCCGGTAGACAGTCCCCTGCGGCCCAAAGTCTCCATGTCTCCTCCGTTGAGGAATATCCGATCTCTTTCATTTGTTTTTGTGGAGAGATCATTCGGAACGACACAGGGCTGCAGCCTCAAAACGCCCGTTCCGCTTGTTCTCCCACGTCAGGGGCCCCTGGTTTTTAAGACATTTCCTTGCGCGTCGGTCACCCCTAGGGATTTGTTCCACGCTAAGTGCCTGTACTTCCAAGCCTCCCGGATCTGTGTCATAGACTGCCGTTGCTGGCTGCTTATAGAGATTGTGCGTTTAGGACGTTAACCGCGCCCCGAGGTCGTCCTCCTGCGCCCAACGCCCACACTTTCGTTTCCCCCGAATCTAGGTCCTGTATCCTTCGCCGACCACCGCTGTTTTCTCGTGTTTTCGGTTGCCGGGCATTGGACGGTTGATGGCTTTTTTTAGAAGTTGCGTCGTCTTGGTGCCACGAAACTTCTCCGGAAATGTTAGACCCTCGCCGGGGTGAGGTGTCGTCGTTTTGCAGTTCCCCTGTTTTCAAGCGGAAGCTCTTTTCCCCGAGGGATGGTTTCTACTCGCGATGAGAAGGTTTGTGGTGTCCATCCTCGAAGCCGTTTCCTCCGATTCGACGATTTCTCCCAACGCCCGGCCGGCCGGCTTCTTTAGTTTTTTTTCTGTCCCCCTCTTAAGGTTCCGGTTTTTCCCCCCTATGAAGAACGGTTTGCACCGGCTTGACCTCTCGGGGCACCTTACGACACGGGCCCTGCCTTTATATTTTTTTTCCTCGGTTTGTACCGACCTGAAAGCGGTGACCCATCCAGCGAGCACAGCGTTTTTTTCGCACTTGAGCCTCGTCCCGAGCCCCCAAGAAAGTTCCCGAAATTTTCTAAGCAGCGGACGGCTGCTTTTTTGCCAACATGCCACGGTGGACCCGCGGGCTTTCCAAACAGCGCAAGATTGGTTAAACTTCGCTCCCTTCGGTGGTACCGCTTCCCATCAAAGCCAGCGACTAAGTCGTTGCCCTTGTTCCAACTTGAAGGTCACGGACGACAAGCTTCTCCCCTTCGGGTTTTGTCCCCCGCATGGGCGCTGCGCGCGCCGGCTGATCCAGCCTCTCTTCTGCCGGATGGTAGATCCCCCAAAAACTTGTTTCCCTTTTCCCGTTCTGCTGATGTACCAGCCGTTTTAGTTTTGTCAGCGTTCTTTTCTTTACCCTCCTCTTCCCCCCCACCCAGTGCTCGGGCTCGTCTCGAGGTTTTTCCCTGGCCATTCTTCCAAGCAGGTACATTTCCATACTTACGGTTGGCGCGGGTCTAATTGTTTACTTTTTGGTTCGTTGGCCCCCCTGCTTCTTATGGACCGAACTCGGTTGCTCCCTTTTCTTCGTCGATGCCCGACGTTACTGACTCCACCGGGGTCTTCGGGAAGCCTCCAGCCGGTTTTTGAGGGCTTCTTTATTGACCCGTTTTCGGTTCCTTTTTCGGACGCGAAACTCCTCCCTCCCCCTTTTGAGGCTGCTGCCGGGATTTTTATTTTTGAGTAGACGATTTGGACGGTCGCCTTCCCCCCCCCCTTAATCAACGCGAGCGGCCCCCCAGCGACCCTGCATGCCCCCTGGCAGTGATGTTCCAACGCATTGTTCCAGTCGGCCCTCCTCCTCTTTCTACGATGGACTCGCCCCTTTTCTTTTCCTTCTTCGTTTTTCTCACGGGGCCCGACGCCTCTCCTCTTGTGCCTCACGACCTCCCCGTTCTTTCCGCCATCCGCACTAAGCCTTGAAAGTCGGTTTTAATTGATAGGTGGCTTCGAGCCCGTTTTCTTTTTTTTTGCCGCAGAGCTGGTTTTCCTCCGGTTGTTTCTCTCTACCCCACTTAAAAGGAAGCCCCATACGTTTTCCCGCTGTCCCTCTGGTGGCTCTACGGTTACGGACGGGTCGTTTTTTAAGACTGCAGGAGCGGCGGCTTTCCCTCGAGTTACGACCAAGACCCTCCGTTCCGAATCCATAGCTTTTTTTTGTAGCCTGCCCGACGTGTTCCCCCATGCTTTTTCCGGAAATTATGTCCCTCGTCAGAGTTCATTTTTCGTCTGTTGTGTTTGTATCGCGTCGAGTTTTACGGTTTCCCTAGACCGTCCTTTTAAGCCTTCGTACTGCCCCATCCTTAATCACGGTGCAGAACGCTCGACGGTGACTTTGCTCAGGAGGGACCCACCTCGCCGTCCCTTACTCTAGCGCATCTTCAGAAGAATTCTTCGCTGTAGAACCCCCCCCTTTCTTAGCATTCGATAGAAGTTCGACGCGGTGGGTTGTCCCACTGTCGGTACATTGAAACGTTCAACCACGCAAAAACCATGTCTTCAACCGGGTACCGCTCCGCGACTTCCGTCATGCGGCTCTATTTTTTTTTCCAAATTTTTTTTCCTCTCTCGAGCACGAGGCGTTTTTCCTTTTTTTTGGGGGGTTTGGGGCGATTTGAGTCAGTTTTGACTTGGAATTCCACTGTGCGTTGAGCCGACGCGGGCAAAGGTTTTTTGTATTGGTAAATCTCCTTTTAGAGCTGGAGATGGTTCTCTCTCCTTCGCGCCGAGGAACGGGATCCGGCCACAAATAGTGTGAAGGATAGTTTTTTTGATGTCTTCTTCTTCCCCATTTTAAAAGACTTTCGTCGTGGAGGCCTGTCCCCCCCCCTCCGTATAGCGAAATCCATACGTCCCGTCAACCTTTCTTCTTGGCGAGGGTGGGTTTCTCCTCGTCGGCAACCGCTCCCCTTTCAGCGATCCTCCTTTTTCCTGCTAGTGCGCTCTTATTCTTCCGGGCGACCGCGTGGTTGAAACAACTTTCGTTCTAAAGGTACCAGATCCCTCTTTCCCTTGTCGACGGACATTCGCGGGTTTTCCGTCACACGTCGCATCGCCCTTGGCTTTTCCAAAGCCGGTTTTCCCGGCAGCCTCCTACTCTGACCCCCTTCGTTTTTTCGAATCGTTTCCGGAGGACCTGATCTTCGGACGTGGCTGGCTCCCCGGTTCTTCTTCTGCTCCCAGACCGCGGCGTGCCCCCTAGATGAAGATTTTCGCTCGACGACCCTGACCCCGGTCGGCTGCCGGTACGTTTGTCCGGCGTCGGGCGGTCCCTGCAAGTCGGGTCCCTTGACCACCGTTATTTTCCCCCCTTCCCTGATACTTTTCTTTTTTTTTTTTCTGGCACGGCTCCCGCGCCACGACTGACTGCGATGACCCCGCCTTGTGGGCGGCGTGCGCTGCTTCGAGGAGGACCATACTCGCGGCCCATAGCACCCTTAGAACTCCTCTCCCCCCCCTTTCCCCCTGATCTGGCTTCGGAGTGCTGCTCTTCAGGTTAGTGTGGACACCCCGCGTTTTTCCTTTCCTTGACGACTTTAAGGCAAGGTCGTCCATTCCGGGAGAACAAGGAAGGTTTTCGCCGGACCTGTCCTTTTTTTTCCCCATGCCACGGTAGGTACTAATCTTCTTTCTCCCCCTTGGTTTGTGTTGGATCTTCGCTCTTTCTCGGCCTCCCTGGCTTGAGCCCCCTCAGGGACGCACTTTTTCCCTCAACCAATTACGGGGTCTCCACTCTTGTAGCCCGTTCTCGTCCGCTTTTTTTTACACCACGCGGTGGAAAAAAGATCGAACCTGCAGTGCCGCACGACCAATTTTTCCTCCCTCCTCAGGTATGCGCGTCTAGGTGGTTTCTTTTTCTGTTTTTGCCGGGCGAAGTACTGGTTTTCCCCCTAGGTTAGAGAAGAAGACCGCCTGAGTCCTCCCCTTTTTTTTTTCTTTGGCCTGCGTAGATCCCTTCCCCCTTCCCCCACGCGCGACCTCGAGGGGGGTTAGGTAGACGTGATTCGAAGTTCTCCGGGGTTTTTACCGCCGTACCCCAACGAACGGACGCCCGTTCACTCTTTCTACCCTGATTTGTGAGGTTCGAGTTTCCTGTTCGAGGGGCCCCTCCAGAGAGTGGTAAAGAAGTCTTGCCTGACGATGACGGGGATTTTGTTACCTCGCAATAGTCGCAGCTCTCATTCTGCAGACGTCACCCCCCCCTCCAGACTGCACGCGAGGCGTTTACGCCACCCGTCTGAAGGCCCTGGTTTTGAAAGATCCCCGCCGCTCTTTCCTTAGAGGGTACGAAGTCTGCCCGTTGACTTGACAGTCGTTTGCCCCCCCCCAGCACGTTCAGAACCGCGGCCGCCTTAATAGAATAGACCAGCGCAGCCAGTCTGCGACGGTACGGTCCTTCCGGGCCCGTAACCCCTTAAGTTAAACGGCCCCTACGATCTCTCTTTTCAGGAGGCCAGCCACAGACCGCCCAGCGATTCGTCGCGCCTGAACAGGGAACAGGCCTCTGCGCCACGAGGTTTTTTTTTACAGATCGGGAATCTTCGCGGCGTCCCCTTTTCTACCAATCCTTCTCCTTTCTGGTCAAGAAGCCTCCACCAAACCTTTCATTCGGTCAGCCGTGGTTATGACCCTTTCCTCTGTAGGTAACCCTCCTCTCCCTTCATGGGAGAAGCTCCCTCTTGTGACGCCCCCCCCTTCGTCCCATTTTTTACGAAAGTTCTGTTGGGCGCGGTTTTTTCCCGTTTTGCTTACCTCAACATGGTTTGGAGTTTGGGACCGGTTCCTTCGAACGCTCTTTCCCTCCCTCCGCGTCGGCTGTCGAGATATGACTTCCTGAAGCGGATCGGTTTGAAGCCCGCCCTCCGCACTTAGTGGATTCCGGAGGGTCCGGGACGGCGTCCCTTTTGGCTTTAGAAAATGTCCCTCCCCGAATCATGATGCTTCCTTTCCGCGGCGACGACGAGGGGAAGCTTATGTCCCTCCACTTTTTCATATGAAAGAGAGACCGTCCCCCAACTAAGGCGCGCCGCCCCCCCTTTAAGGCTGTTGCCGACCAGCCTCACAACGTCGGGGCCCTCAGCGTCCATGGATGAGCGCGCTGACGGCTTGCTGTGGTCCGTTACGCCTTCCGACTATTGCACTTTTCCCTTCCCCCCCACGAACAAGTAAGTAGGGACTATCGCCCCCACTCCTCTTCCCCCAGCGGGATCCTTATTTCGCTCGTTCAGGTTGTGTTTTTTCTCTCTCTCGGACTAAGAAGATTTGTTTTTGTGAGAGGGAAAAAAACCTTCTCCTCCCCCCCCCCGTCTTCCCGCTGCCCTGAAAGGGCCGCCTTGGCGGATGGCGATTCTACGTACTTGTCTTGGAGGCAGAACTCCTGAGTCTGGGCGACCCCCCCCCCTCCCCCCCCCATTCCCCTCAGGGAGCTCTACTACCTAGTTCTTTCTTTCGAAATTTCGTTCGGCAACCCTTCCCTTCCTCGTTCTTTCTGTCCGCTGGTTGGGACCTTTTTTTTCCGTTATGGAAGGGGAGAGAAGTCCCCCTTTCCTCCCTTTTTTTAACGTCCCCCTTTAAACCGGGCAGCACGTCGACGACAGTCGGAGAAGGCCCGCTCTTCTTTACACCTGCTTTCCAGGTCTGCATCGCGCATCAGCCAGAACGCCTTGATTCCCGCATCCTCCTTTACGAAGGTCATATAGACTCACTTCCTGGACTTGTTGCTCCGTGCCTTCCAGCTCCGTTTCCCAACCGCCACAAACCAGAAACCTGGTTCTCCCGAGCCCACCGCGAATTTGTCCTTATGCTTCTGATGTTCCGGGAAACCAGCTTTTCCATAGCGATACTCGTCCTGAAGCGGGCGAGAGGGTAACCTTTTTTTTCGGCTGACTTCCCTCCCCAAGAGGCCGACTGCGTCAGCGGGGCCATTATGTTTTAATTTGATGGAACGCGCAGCATGTCCCTTTTCATTATGATTTCCCGCTCCCTTCAGTTCCCGGACTTTTTTCCCTCGCTGGGCAGGATCCGTTCGCTGACTCATACTCCCGTCCGGGTATCGTTTTTTGGGGAGGGCTGTCCTGGTCCGACCGGAATCGTCCTATTTTTTTTTTTGAACATCTCGGGGTTCTCGGATTCCGAGCCTGCAGCCCATGCGTACGCTGCGCGTGCGCGAGTCTTTTCCCGCTTTTTTCTTCCGTGTCTTTGTCCCCTAAGGTCCGGCGGCAACGAGGACCCTTCTCTTCTTACTTTTAGAAGGTCACCTTCGGCTTTTGCCAAAATACGGCATTCGTCCTTTGTAAAGCGGGTTACTCAGGACGCTCCGCGATCGCGCGTTTTCGTGCTAGTTTTTTTCCTTCTCGCTATTAGGCTAGACTCCTATTGGACAAACCCCACCGCTCCCTTAGCCCGGACTCCTTCTTTTTGGCTTGACCCTCTGCCTCAGTCTCCGACTTCTCTACAGAAACAGACCCCCCCCCCTAGGCTGCCCGGACGTGTTCCCGGTTTCTTGTCTTTAGTTTTCCTTACTACCGCTTCCTAGGAGACGGCGCCCCCTCCCCTCCTCCAGACCACACTCGACGTGCGTTGGTCGGGCGATCCAGCGCAGCGCCGACTTCCGGCGGACTCGTTTTCTCGGGCTCTGCTGAGATGCCTTCTGTCGGTCGACTTTTAAAGCGCCAACGACCCTAGAGAGACCACTCGCTTGCGCCTTCGCGTGCTGTGCCCACTTCCGTTCGTCGCTTGTTTTTCCAAAAGCGTTTTTCCCCCCTAGCGCCGTCTCCCTCCGTGGTCCCCGGACTGTTGACTTCCCCCCAGGCGGACAAGTCGTTGCTCAGTCCCTTTGTGCCTCATACGAATTTTCTCTCCCCTTTGTTGTGGTTGAGTTCATGTCTAGGCCGTACCCTGGCGTCTTCCCCATTTCCCTAGGACGTCCGGTTTCTAAACCGACTACGTTTCCGCGCGGGATAGTTTCCCTCCCCGGTGGTGTACAACTCGAAACTCCCGAGGTCCCAACACCCTGACCCAGCACAGATAGTTCTGCGAGTCTCGTTTTTTTCACCCGGTTTGGTAGCGTTGCTCCGTATGGTTTTTCTCGGTGAGAAGTCAGTTTCCCGAGCCCCCCCGTTCCTCTGCCGTCGATTTCGTTCGGAGTGCGATTTTCCGCTAAGTGAAAATTCTCCCGTCGCGTTCTGGAAGGTGTCTTTCCCTCAGGCTCACGGGCAGAGGCGCCCCCCGTTAAAAGACCCGGCACGCCCCGGTAGATCCCCTCCCAGTGAGGTGTGATTCTTTCAGTTTTTTGCATATCCAGAGAGGCCCGCCCTTTGCTCAGGGAGCTTCCCGGGGGATGTGGTCCCTAGCAATTAGAGACGGTTCCCTCTGATTAGAACGAGACGCCGCAAATCCGCCGCTGCCGTAGGCGGGCCGTTTCCACGCGGTTGAACCCTTTCTTTTCCCAAACTTGTCGATTGCACCCTGTTCATGAGCAGGTCCCCCTTTCACAGTCGAAGGATTATGGTTCTATTCCGTCACCTGCCTAGTCCCGAGAAAGACCAACCTAGAGAATTTTTCTCCTCCCCCCCGGCCCACCCTGCCAGAGAAGAAAGTAGAACAGCAGCGTTCACTGAAGTCAGTCGGTGCCTAAAGCGTTCCGTGACCCCCTGTTCACCCGGAGCTCCGAGATTCCTCGTTGGTACCGCCTACAGACCCGCCACTTGCTTCGACACGGTGGATGACAGCACGTTCCCCAGATAATGAGCCAAGAGGGTTTCCCCACGATCCGGTGCTCCCCCCTCTCCTTTGCACCAGCTTCCGCCCGGAGCCGGTTCCTCGACAGAAGTCACTTTCCCAAATACTTGGCAAGCTGGTTTCTTCGCCCCATCGGTGGTAGAGCAGCAGTTAGGCCCACCTCCCCTTATGGATTTTTCAGATCGCGACGCTGTTTGGTGGCGGCCAACTATCACCACGACCGAAGTAGCACGTTGGAGCTTATAACTTTGTTTTTTCCCTTCCCCCCCCTGGGTTGGAGGTGGTGGATTGACACGTGTGGCGGACCGACGCTCCCTAGGGGCAATCCGACTAGCGTCGATGTCGACAGTATCCGCACAGCCCGCTTATTTAAGCACTTCCCAGCGAAAGGGAGCTGATTTCGAGATTTCCGTCCCGGTGGACCCCCTGGCGGCGAACCCGTCCCTCGACAGTTACCGTATTTGCTGTTTCCCTTTTCTACGCCCGTGAAAGACGACTGTGAATCGACAGTCGCCTCACCCTTCCCTAGAAAGAGATCCTAACACCAGCGCAACTTTCCCCCATAAAAGGGACTGATTTTCCAAGCGGGGACCTGGCCGATACATAATATGCAGTCAGTTTTGCTGCGTTACGGCGTGAGTACTCTCCATCGGGCCGCGCCTAAGACTGTCGGCCCTTCCCCTTTACCAGTGCACCTTCTTCTATAGACCCCATCCGTTCACTACTTTGAAGAGGAGTCTCTTTTTCTCCCTCTCTTCGCGGTAAGTTGATATATATATTAATCCTCCTCGTTGTTGTTGTAGACTACATCCGCCCCCCTCTACTCCCCACCTACGTCTTTACCTTTACCTCCCGCGGTAGTTTTTTCTGTCGTGAACATGAAAGTCCTGAGTTTCCCCGAAGGACTGTGAGTCCTCTTCGCTTCCCTAGAGGAGTAACGACAACTCCTCTGCCTTTTCTGGGTATGATAGGTCTCCGGCCCGACTTGTTCACCATGCGGTTATGCTGCCCGGTGAGCCCAGTTGTAGGTGTAGCTGTGTGGCCTCTCTCCCCGCGTCCCCCGTAAAAGATTGCCAGAATCTCGTCGCCCCGCGGTCACACGGCCGGTCTCTCGGTGGACCCTGTGTAGGCGACGGCGTCGTCGGTCCGGAGCCGTCATCTGGTTCCTGTAAGCCCCCCTCCTGCAGGCTTCCCGCATTACTGCTGAGAATGTCCTTTGACTTCTTTCGCGGTTTCGTTCGCCGTTCCGGTCAAGCCTCTTTCCCAAACGCCCACAAATGCGGTACCCCCCACCTCAAAGCCATCGTTCCCGCTCCTATGGGAGGGCTGAGTTGTCCGCCGCGGAGGCTGTGTTCCCCTACGGCTTGCACGGTTCCCACCGGCGGGCCCCTTTCTCTCGTCTTTGTCAAGTCTTTCTGTGAACCGCCTCCGGCTCCTTGTCGGCGGAAGATGTGTGAAGCGCGGTATCCGCCGCGAAAATTGACACCCTCGTGGCGCATTCTGGGTAGAAGTTTTCTTAGCACCCGGGTCGACAACGCCGTTTTCTGGGGTATGTGACCTTACGGGACCGTCCCGGCTTTTTGCGGCCACGGACTATGCGCGGTTTTTTCCGACGAACCTATGATTCAGCCGCGCTCGACGGTCTCTTCTTTCTCTGATGGAGATTACCTCTTCTTTTCTTTTTGTTCCCCCGAGTAAGGTAGGACGAGGCCCGATCCTGCGGCAGTTTGCTCCCCTTCGCGGGGCTCTGTGCACACAGCGGCATCGAAGGTGCCCAGCCCTAGGAATCTACCCCCCCGGAGGCTTGACGTGAGATTCCCGCGAGAGACGTTTTTTTTTTCGGTTCGCCTATGTACACCTCCCAAAGGCTCATCTCGAGCAATCTTTCAGCGGGCTTGTCCCCCTTCCCTCTGCCTAGTTTCCTTCTCCCTCCTCTCCAAACCGCCACACCCTTCGATTCTTTTCCGGAAGTGTTCTGTTCGTCCTTTCGTGGTCCGTTACAGCGGCCTGTATGGAACGGGCTGCCCCATCCCCTTATACTTCCCCCCCCCCCCGATTTCCTTTTTCTTTTTCTGGGCGAGACGATCCTGCCGCGCCTAGACGCGCACTGCCGTTTTCGAGGGTCGCTGCTGGCCTAAATTAGAGAACAGTACGTAGCCCACAAAGCCTCCCACACGCCTCGAGCTCGCATCATGTCGCGGCTTCGTTCGTGGGCTGTGCCGCTTCCCCTTCTTGTGCGGGGTTAAATTTTTCTGGCCCGTCCTTGTCCGAAGACCGCGCAAGTTTTGTCCAGCCCCGGGCCCGGACTGGTGTTGGGAGGGCCCCCCTTGAGCTAGTGATCCCTCGGTTCCCAAGATATATCCTCATTTTTCTCAGGTGGGTTGTGAGAGAGACGGACTTCCGACATTGACTGGCTCACCCGACAGTTCTTGGCATCACCCCCCAAGGTCCCCACAGGTTAAGACCCTGAGGATCTAATTCAGGTTCCCAAGAGGCCCGCTCCGAACGTCGAGAGGCACAGCACGCCGTTCCTTCCTAGAGAAGTTGACTGAGAGTTTTTCTCTAGATTGCGGTTGAGAGTTGACGTTCTTGATAATACTGGTCCCTGAGGTAGCAGCGCCCAGAGCCACACCTGTTCAGCGCTTAGGGTCATGTCTCTCGTCTGTAGCAGGATTTAGTTTGTCTCGACAGTAGGTGGTGCGCTACGGTTTCGGGAGCGTGTAAAGTGTTCTCTTGTAAAGTTTGCCCCCGAGGAACCCACACGTCCTCTCCGCGCCCTGGGGTGCGTGTTTCTTAGAGAATTCCCGCCCTTCCTTCAAGAAGTGGCCAGGAATGGCGCGCGATCCGGGGATGTGCCATCGTGACGCCCGTCTCTGCTTTTCGTCCGAGAACGCAGCCGGCGCTGAGGACGGGTCCTCGGCTCCGGCACCCCTTTTCTGATTTGCCCTTTGCAGCGTTTGCCTCGCAGGGCCGCCCCAAGCTACGACTTTCTATGTTATCCCCCGTAATGGCACTGGGTGGTGAAACCGTTCCCCTCCTTTCGCCCCCTGTCTCGCCCGTCACGCGCAGTTGAGAGGAATTCCCGAATCTCCGGTGAGAAGAGGCGTTTTTTTTTTCCCCCTTGCGAAAGATGTTTCAAACGGCCTATTATCGGTTAAGTGGACAGACCCGCCCCCAGACATCCTGGCAGTTTCTTGGTAATGACATGTCCCCTCGTTCCCAACAGATCCTGAGACACGAGTCCGATCTGGGATCTTTCGCGGCCGCTCCCTGACTCTTTCCAGCCGCTCCCTTTTGGTGAAGGTCCCCAGGAAAGAGTACACCTCCTTGGCCCTACTCGCGTCGGTAGTCCCTGGGAGGCCCGCACTTCCGGTATTTCCATCCTCGCCCCTCCCTTCAGGAGGGCGCGGGATCTGAGTTCTTCTGTTTTCCCGGCCCCGAGACAGCCCCCGCATTTCCTTACGTCGCGTTGTCTCGGGTCTACGTGTTTGCTCCCCCAGGTTTTTTTGGGGAACATTTTGCCAGGCTGGATAATTTTCCTCCAGCATTTTCCGCGTTGATTCCCCGCCTCTTCGAAGAGAGCGGATGTTTTCACCAGCATAATTCTTGCTCGTGCGCGCGGAGCCGTTACGTTCCCTTGTTCCGATAAACCTTCTGACATGGTCAACGCGGCTTTGCTTCCTGTAGCGTTGCGACGACGAGGAAGCCCGGTCCGTTTTTCCACGTCATCAGTCAAAGCGGCTCCGTTCCATCCACTTCCCCCCCTCCTTCCTTAACATGGAAGGATGTTTGACAGACCTGCATGTTGACATTTGGCCTTTGATGATTGAACTGGCGGCGATTCGTGTTTACTCTCTCTTGACGCTATCCCTGGATGTAATTTCTTCCTCCCCTATAGAGGCCGTCAATCCGCATCCCCCCTGCAGTCGGGTCAGCTGTTTGAATACGTATTTCGAGGCCTATAGGTGTATGTGGTATTTGTCTGAATATCTATCTTTCCTTCCTCCGTTTTTTTTGGTGCTTCAAAAGAGGTTGTACAAAATTTTTTCAACGTACAACGCGTTTTACGCTCGCAGCCACCCATCTTCCCGCTGCCTACCGTTCGTATGTCGATTTCCACCTTTTTGAGGACGACCTGTCATTTTTTCCCAGTCAAGCTGAGGAGTCTACCAATCCGTTAAGAGTCCACATTCTCCTCTTATTAGCGGCAAGAAGTGTACCTGCGGGTCGTCTTCCAACCTCCTTTTACCCGTGAGTGTTTCGCGTCCTCTTTCGGGGGAGATGTTTTAAGCTAGAGTTCGAGGACTTTTCTTTTAATGTACATGCTCCTCTTCGTCGCACGCTGTACATCAGGAACCTCCACGTTGACAGTGTTCGGTCTACTTTTCGGAAGGAAACCGACGAAGTCCCGGTATCCTTCCTTCCATCAGAACCGCCCGTGCTTCTTCTTTTATTCCGAATCCGATGCGATGTCGTACTCTACCTTCCTCGTTCGCGAATTGTATGCTACTTGCGGTCTTGCCTGCACGCTTTCCAAACCCCAAACCATTTTTCCTGAAAGTATCCCCGATACCCCCGTCTCTAATGATGTGCTTTCCCTATTGAAGGGCACATGAGCCGCCTGCGCTTTTTAGTACGATGCCGCGTTCGAGGAGTACATAAAGGAGTTCCTCCCACCCTCTCTGAGCCTCCTCCATTGACACGGATTTCTGCTGGACCGCTCCCCGGTCCAGCATGCGCGGGTCTTGCGGGTCCTCGCCGAGGCCCGTTTTCGTTTACCCCCTCTGTGTTTTGCTTTCTGTTTCCGCCCCCCAAATTCTTTTCCTTCGCCTTCTTTTTGTCGTAAACGCCGGTGTCTTTGTTTTTTTTTTGTCGTGCCGAGGGGCATTCCAACTTCCCGAATCCCGCTATTTTTAGAAGTGTACTCTTTTCCGAGGGGGTCATCCCTCATCTGACCGGATTTACATGCCTCTCTCCAAGGGCGAGAGTGAAAGGCTCTGGACCGGGCTCCCCGCCAATGGATAGTCTTTTCAACTCTTGCAGGACGGACGAGGACCCAGGCCTGCGGATTGTGTCCCCTTGCGCTGATTTTCTAGTGACCCTACGACCTTTTCCTTCAACGCTTTTGTCATGGCCCGCTTCTCTCTTTCTGGGGAGGTGCTAGTCTCGTCTCTTGACGCTCTGCCGAGTCTTTTTCCACATCAACGCTTGTATTTTTCATTTCTCTGTCCGTGGAACCCCTTCTATTTTCTCACCAATTTTCCTCTTCCGACACCCGCGTTTTCCTTCCTTTTTTGAGCCGTTCGTTGTAACTCTTTAAATCTTCCTTCCGTCCCCACACCTTCCGAAAAAGCGACGGTCTTCTGTAGTCTGAACGTCCTCAAGAATCTAAGGAGCTGACCTCCTTTGGTGCGCGGGCGGCCCTCTACTTCTTCTAACGTTTGCGGACCTTTACCTTCGCCCCCCAGGCAACCTCCACGACAAGGATATCTCGAGCCACATTTGAACTTTCCTCTGAGCTTTCCTGGGAATTACGTCTTTACGTTGTGGAAAAAAAGAGTGGTTCCCTCCCGTTCGCCCTGAGACGCGGTCTTCCCCAGCCGTGGCCATTTGCCGGTGGGATGAGGTCCCTTTTCCCTTTTTTTGATAAGACCGGTGTTCGGCCTCCTACG
>Ga0179593_1758656_pt1 | contig 13506 bp, 16 predicted proteins | sample CZODoug2_1_08_16_FD_185931 | JGI IMG/M metagenome (GOLD analysis project Ga0179593, IMG submission 185931) | Vadose zone soil fungal communities from Angelo Coast Range Reserve, California, USA - CZODoug2_1_08_16fungal (PacBio error correction) | ecosystem: Environmental > Terrestrial > Soil >... | reverse complement strand
CATTCTTATGTTCTGGTGTTCAAAAAGATAACTTCCCCTCCGTCCCTGGTGGGATTTCCCTTGTCTTTTTATTCTCCGGCGTCAGAGTTCATAATGATTCTTTTTTACGGTCGCCCGCACATTCCCTTCCTCTTCTGGTTAAGCTGAAAAACCTTCCCCTCCGTCGGTTTTATAGTCCTTTTTCTTTTCACTACGCCCTTTCTTTTTTTTTTTTTCCCCAGTTTCTTGACCTTTGATACACGTTCTCTCTGGTCGGGTTCTCCGGCCTATACTTGAAAACCGTTTTTCATGATCATTCCTGCCGTTTTTTCCTAGATCTTATCTTTTCGAATCACGGTTTCCTGGACTTGCAGTCGAACTTATCTCTTTTCGATCGGTGCTGGCGGTCAAAGACCTTTTAATGTCCTCCTTCCTTTCCCCCCGCCTCGGTAGTTTTTCGCCCTTTTTGGATTTCAGGGTGTCGAGTTTTTTTTTTTTTTCGCAGGGCTTTTCTTTTCGGACGGCTTTCTATCATTTGGGTCGGGCTTTTGGTGGGTGAGGAAGGCTTTTTTTCGCCCCATACGAGGGGTTTCCTCTTTTCAAGTGTTTTTCCCGGCAGACTGGCTTTCCCCGTTTCTTGTTAGTTTTTCCGCCTTAAATCCATTTCAAACTCCACATGCTCCTGGTGATTCTTGATTCTCTTTGTCTGCCTAGGCGCTTTTTTTTGCTTTCTTAAACTACAAGAATTTTTCTCATCCCAGGTCACATAGTTGTAATCACCCCCTCCTTCCTCTTCCCGTTGGAGCGGACTCGAGGGCCGTATCCTCGGAAGTCGCCTGGAGAGGACCTGTCGTTGACAACTTTCTATTCCGGCAATGGAGTCTTTTCATAAGCCTCGAAATTCGTCCCCTGTTGAGTAGTGAACCCTTCTCAGGAGTAAGACGACTCCCCCTCTTTTAGCCGTGGTTACCATTTAGATCGAGTATTCTGGGGATCTTCTGGGAAAGCCGGACGGGCTGGTTTTTTTTTATTAAAGCTCCTTGTGGTCCCGGTGCGGTTTCCTGCTCCGGAAAGGACGGAAAAACTCGTCGTTGCATTCCCTGTCAGCCGCCGTTGTCTTTTCAACTTTCTCAAGTTAATTTTTTTTGGGACCTCCCCTCCCCCCACTTTTTGCCAATCCTTACTGATCTTGGACGCGTTTCGGTATAAATGAGGAGTTTATCGTCTTACCATGTTCGGACTGACTTGCAGCTTTCCCCCTCAAGCTATTCCCCTCCCCGACTCTTTTTCCCCTTGTCTTTGGCTCCATGTTCCTCCACAGTCAAGGGGCTAACCTGTCCCGTTTCCTCATCCAAGGAAATTCCCGAGATCCCCCCCCTTCTTTTAGGCCCTTCTTCTTAGTACTTCCTCCTTTTTGAGGCTCGTATGTCCTCGGGATTTTTAGCTAGTTACCATCCTTTCGCGGGACAGATGGCCACAGGTGAACCGCCTTCCCCCTTTCTGTGCGAAAATGGAGCTTTTGGTTCAGCTTTTTTGCTGTGGCTTTTTCTTTCTACAGGTACGGTGAGACTTTTCTTCCGTATGTTCCCTCCCTATCATGGAGGGATAGAAGAACGCGTCTTAGGTTTTCTGCATCCTTTTTTACTCTAATTTTTCGGGTTTTTTCCAGTTCCTCAGCTCCCGTCCCCCCCATGACTAATGTTCTTTCTCCTTCCCTATTTTTTCCGCGGCAATGGCTCTCTGGATCCCGGTACGGACAATGAGATTCCTTTTCCCTTTTCTTCTTCCCATCCTTCCCCCCCTCTGGGCCTTTTACTCCGACCCGCCCTTCTCTCTAATGTCCCCCATTTTTTTTGACTGCGCCCGCCCCCCCTTTCTTCGGCTCTACTTTCTTTTCCGGGTGGAACGTCTTCAGTATCCCTTGGCGTTTGCCTTCCCCCTCCTGCCGGGTCTTCCACTGTCAACGCCGTCCGTCTTTTTCCATCTCCCAAGCTGCGCGACGGTCCTCCCTCGAGGAGGATTCTAATTGCCCCCCTTTCTTCGGGATGAAGAAGGTCTTTAATTTGGTTGATCCAGTAGTTCTTTTCTCGGCTTTATTTACGTCCCACCCCGAACTTCTAGGCACCCCGCAATTTCCTTAAACCCTTGGGGTAAACTTCCCCCCTAAGTAATTTAATCCTCGGAAACACCGTAAACTTCCACCCTTTTTGATTCCCTGGAGGCAAGGACCGGCCCCCCTTTGCCGCTACTTCCCATCCACCCGAGGTTCCAGTTCCTTTTCTCCCGCCGGCCAACCTCCGCCTCCCCTCCCGATCGGGGCAGGAAACGTCCTCCCCTCATTCGGCCCCCACCCTACCAACTTCGACCCCCCCCGGCCTGGCTAGTGCCACCGTCCACCGCTTAGGTGTAACCCCTCTTCCGGCCCGGTTAAGGTCTTTACCGACAGACCCCCCCGCCTTCCCGATCGCTTTCACTGCTGTTGAATTTACTTGATCCGCGGATCGATGCTGAGGTTGCTTTTTCTCTCCCACCCCCACCCCCCCCCTTTTTTTTTGCGCTGGTTCCCCCTACTTCCTCCACCGTTCTTTTTTGTCTGCTCTACAAGCCATTTCAGAGCGGTTTTTTCCCTCCCTTCTGCGGTCCACGACAGATGTGCCTCTGTCTAACAGCGTCAGGTTGTTCAGCGTGCCAAGCTATTCTTTTTTATCCCGCGACACCCTTTTTTTCGTACGCGTTACCCCTTCTTGCATAAAGAACGACAAACCCCCGTTTCTCGGATTCGGTATCTGTGGCCACTTCTTGCCTAGATGACATGCGTTGACTTTCTTTCCTCCCAATCCAGTTCTATCACCCCCCAGTTCTCGATTTCCTTGTCACGCTCCTGAGAAGACGTCCCCTGGTTTCCCTGGTATTGAGAGTTGATTCCTCGATACTTCCCGTAATTACTTCGCTCAGTTTTTTTCTGCCTGTCATTAATGAACCTTTGTTTGGTACCTGACGTGTAGGGATGGTTGTGGCCATCTTTTCTTTTCATGTGTACCCTTCTCAATGTCCCTAGAAATACGATTCTGTTTGAGGCTACCCTTTTTTTCGATCGAAGTCTCAATTTAGTCTCTCCCCCTGCCCGTAAATCGGAATCCACTTTCAGTTTCCTGCCGGTTTTTTTCATTTACGGTCCTTTCTTTTTAGCCCCCCCCCTTTTGATCTCCCTTTCGATGGTGATGTCGTCCGTTTTTTTCCCTAATTTTTGAATTCGAAGGGTCGCCGGGTCGTTTTTTTCCAATTTTTACCACACCGGTCCCCCGCGTTTTAAAGAGGGCCGCATTTTTTTTTTTGACTTTTTATTTTGTTAGCGTATGTAGGCTCCTGAAGGAAGCTCTTTGGATTTCTGGATCCTGGTGGCGGGTGCGGCCCCTTGGCCTTTCCTTGAAGATAGCGGCCCTCCGTTTTTTTCGTTCTCTTGTGTGTCCGTGGCTGGCATGGAAGTTGTTTCTCCCGTCCATTTATTCTATGGACCACCACGGTTACCTTCTGCGTGTTTCCTGAGCTGTTCTCTTTTTTGATAGTTTCTCTCAGGAAGATCGTGCCCAGGTGCTTACCCCACTTCCGACTGCTTAATAACCGCTCCTTCCAAGGTTTCCCTTAGTGGTCCCACATCTTTGGGATCTTTTTTCTTGCCGTAGTATGGACAGCGGGTCTCTTTGCAGTTTTCAGGGAGTGCACTCTTTTTCATTTCCCGCTCTGGCATTATTCATCAGCGAAAATTTTGCTCCTAATTCAGCCGTTCCAGACCTTCTTTGTTTTTTAGTCGACCTCCCTTCGCGCAGGTTCCCGTTGTTACCCCGGACTTTTCTCTTCGGCACGTGGTTTTGCATTTGGGTGCTTCCTTGTCTGGGAAGTTTTCCTGGATTCCCCTCCCCCGGTCTTGAGGCGCAGCCCTCCTTCCTCCATTCCCAGTCGGACAACCTATTTTTTTTTTGAAATGACACACGGTCCAGGGAATTGTTTTCCTTCTTCTGGGACCCCCCCCCCCTGAAGAGTCCTTTTTTTATTGGAATAGACGGAACCCCTTCAGTCCCTTTGCCTCTCTACTCGGTCTTCGATGCCCTCCTTACCTTTGGCTACTACGTAAACTCTCCTTCAGTACCCGGCCGATTCCCATAAAGCATAGAAAATTTTCCCGCCCTTTACGTCTCCATGGTGCCAACTCTTTTTGATATTGTTCTGGCCCTTTTCCCCGTTCCTGAATCCAGTTTTTTTTCTTTCAAGCTGATACAACCTTTTATCCGGCGGCTTCTATCCTAATCTAGTCTTGTTTTTGAGAAGTGGCAAGAGAATGATACAGTTTATTGACATCACCGTGGGTTTTTGTCTTATTTTTTTGAGTCCTTTTACATAGGTCTCCCTCCCCTTCTCTTTCAAATGGGTCCTTCGTGAAGGGTGTCTTGGGATTATTTTCATGGACTGTTCGTTTGATCCCTTCCGTTCCCGAACCTTTTGAAGTCGTTTTCGTCTTCTCCCTTCCCCAGGTAGACGTGAGTTGGTCCCACTTCGTCGAGATATATTTGTTTTTTTTTTGTTCTTTTGGTCGATGTAAAACTTATCCTGGTAAACCCCTCCTTTTTCGCAACCACCCCTCTTCCAGGTTGAATTCCGGCCTCTTTCTAAGCCTTTTACTGGAAGCCGGTTGGATTTTTTTTTCCCCTTTTGGCCATTCTCTTGAAGTCAGCTGGCCATCCCCCAGTTTTTTTCTGGATCTTTCCCCTTCCCTCAGATCTCCTCTTTTACCCCAAGCTGCGGGCACCATCCTCAATTAGAGCGTCCTCCTTTCCCCTTTCAGGTCGGTGGAATTCCCCCCTTACCCCTCATGGAGCCCCTGAAGTTAGCTATTCTTTTATTTTTACAATCTTTCCAGGTTGGGTACAAATCTTGATTTTTCGGGGAGATCTCTTTCCGTCTTTTTAAACTAGCGGGACGCTTTATATTTCTTAGTTGAAGCTTTGGACCCAAAAAGTATAACAATTTCTTGGATGTAAGGTCGGGCCTTTTTGGTTCTTTTCCCCCATGTAATTCGATCCTTGTACCAACGATCCAAACGACTGAGTTTCTTTTCACCAGGAGTACAATTGTCCTTACCCTTGGTTCCACCCCCTTCCCTCCACCATGTTTAAAGCTCCCCCCTTTCCCCTTCCAATTCCGAGTTCTTTCCCCGGTACCCGAACCCTTTCTCCTCAGGCACCCCCCTCTTCGTGCCAATTTTCCTCCCTACCCCCTCCCCTGCCCTCCCCCCCAGACTCCAGCAGAGGGATCACCTTCGCACAGAGGCCGCCCCAGAACCGACCCCGACACCCCCCCAACGGCAGTCGTGACCCTTTTCCGTGTTTTTCGGTGACACCCCTCTTTCCAGGGCCGTGCGTACGCTGGCTTGACCCTCTCCCGCAAAATAGAAGCTCTTACAAGCTGTATCCCTAGTCGATCTCATGCTTCGGCCGTTGTATTCTCTGATACCAGTTGATAGCTGATAGGGCCTTTTCATTCTCAGCAATCGAGCGTTTTTTCTTGCCTGAGACCCTTTTAGCCCAGTGCGCTCGATGTAATCTTTATGAGCGTAACGGACGTATGCCGATGTTATCCCCCTCACGAACTTTTTCATTTTTATTTTTTCCCCCCAGCCATCTTTCCCTTTTTCCACCTTGTAACAGACCCCACTTCGATAGTCGGCATTTGGCTTAGAACTTCAGTCCGAAGTTATTTTCATTTTCCCCTCCCCTTGGCCCCCCCAAGGACCCGGCGTCGAGCGTTTCATCTTCCCCACCGATCATCGAAACTGTGGGTCTTTCCCCCTCTTCTTTCCACTCCCTCCTTTTTTTTCGAGTCACACCACGTTTAATAGGATTTTCCGATGTGGGTGGGCAAAAGAGCTACCTATGGTTTTATGGTCCTTTTCTCCCTTCCTTCATGCAGTCATTCGGACAGTTTCCGTACGTCTGTTTTATGTTCTTCACCGGTTCATAATGGATGCTCGGGTTTCCCTATCCCAAACCCTTCTTTTCGCGTGTCTTGAGTTCCTTCGTTCGTGCTGGAGAAAATAGTTCGCTTTTGGCCCTGGCTCCTTTTTTTTTTTTTTTTTCTGAGTGCGACGACCCTCGATCGTACACTCTTCAAAATGTGATATGAATCACTTATATTCCTTCCGGCCCCCTGTTTATATGAGTATTTCCGTTATACGCTCGAAGACCTCTTTCGATTGGGGAGGTAGTCCGGTCAAGCCCTGTGAAAAGACGAAGGCCAGTGCTTGTGTGTTTCCACCTGATGAGGTTTTTCCCTGGGTAAAGATCTGGGTGTTTTTCCGGTCTTTTTTCTTCATGGGGGGGAGGAAGTTTTAATTTGTTTTTTTCCTTCTTTCTTTCGTTGAAGTTTTTATCTTGATGAAGGGAGGGCTTCCCCCCTCGGGCCCTCAGCGGGGGGATTTCCTAGTAGAAGTTTTTTTGCTTTTCCTCCGGGAAGTAACCACTGGTTAAGTTTTTAAGAGTCTCCCCCTTGTTTCCTACGTGGCCCACAAGGGTTATTTCCTGTTCCTTTTTTGACTTTGACGTACTGTGTTGGTTGTCCTTGGTTCTTACGATTGCCTTTTGTAATACCTATGGTGCTTCCCCCTTACTGACCCCTTTACTCCCGGCTAAATGGTGTTCACCCTCCACGTCTGCCGTCCCCTTACTCCCCCCTTGGCTCCCGTGTCTCGGTTACGTTCCTTGTTGCCCTCTCCGACCTGTCTAGCGTCCCACCGGTGTTTCTACCCCTTCATTCGTTGGTATGACTGCAATTTTTCGCCCTCCTCGTTTCTCCCTTTTTTTATAGTTTCCTTTGAATCGTTAAGACCTTTTTCACGGGGCGCTGCGTACTCCTCCTTTGAGGAGTAATGTCCTTTCCCGTAGATCGCTATGGCCCTGGTGTTATTCTTCCTGTTGACTGTGGACTGGCCTTCCGTCTTGCAGCTTTTCATTTTTCCCTGGGGCGCGCTTCCCCAGTCTCAGGTCCCCTTCTTTCCCAACCTCGCCGAGGAATATTCCCAGCCCGGCTTTTTTTCCTTTTTTCCAACGGCTTCCGGGCCCACACCTTCATTTCTCTCCGTGGGAAATTTACCGCACAATTCCCCCTGCGTGCCTGCTCGTGACTCTTTACGCCCTCCCACCCTGGGGCTCAATACGGAACCTAACCCTCCCCTTGGCAGGTCAAATCCAGGCCCCTGCTCCCCCCCCTCCCCTCCTTCCACGGACAGTAGTTCCTTTGTGTCAACAGCAAGGGGGAGCTCTGGGCCATTTTCCTTCCCGCGACAGAAAGATCTTCACTCTGTACAAGGATCCGGCGTCCCCTTTTTCTATATATTTTTCCCCTCTATTCCGTTCTTTTTCGAGATGGTTCCCCTCTCCTTTTTCCCACAAGGGAATCTGGGATTTCGCCCAGTGGAAACGTGCCCAGTCGGTTAGGAATACCCCCCCTCTTTGCGCCTTTTTCTTCCTTTCTTTGCGGTGATTCGTTTAGGGGTGAATCCTTCTTCTTGATTTCCCCCCTCCGTACGGAAAATGGTTCTTTTTCCTGGTCTTTGACATGTCTGTTCTCGTCAAGACTATTCCCCTCCTCTTCCCGAGTGTTCTTTTTTGCACTTGTTGCTTTACGTATCCTTTCCTGGAAAGGGAACAGGCACCCACCCCATTCTTTCGTCCGGTGTTCCTCTCCCCTTGAAGTCTTCCTGTATCGTCGGGGTTTTCCCGGTCTGGCAAAGTTTTTTGCGACTGCCCGACCTCATTCCGAAAGTATTCCCCCAGTTGTCCCTTTCACAAACGCTTGAGGACCTGCAGCCTTCTGGATCTCCCCTTCCCGCCCCCGTGATTCTTTTAACGTGATTCTACGATGAACCCTTTGTCCTGAACAGAGATGAGGTCTCCCCTTCCCATTTCTCTTTTTTAGGCAGAGGGGTAAATGTGATTCTTCCGGTTCAGATATCGTAGAACGCTTCTTCCTAGCTTTCCTAACTCCTCTGTCTCCTTTCGGGCAAGCTGGATGCAGGTTCCCTTCCTGCTTGCTTGATGACTCCTTTCGGGATTTTTTACCCCTTCTCAGGCTGGCTGAGTAGGTTTTCCCCCCATGAACACAAAAGTCACAGTCTGCTCCCATGTGTTCCCCCTTTTCACCTTTGCCCCCCTTCTAGACCCGGTTGCTAGCTCACCACCACGTACCAGTTCCCCGCCAGGACCCCCCCGTCAAGGAGCCTCTGACGACTCGGGCCAATCTTCTCTTCCTAACTTCCTTGCCTAAAACCCACCCGCGCCTCCCCCTCAGAGTCCTTTCTTAGGAAAAGGGATCCAGTCCACCGTTTCCCTCCTGACCCCCACCACGTTGTCGTTTCCCCTTCCCTTGGCCGTTCCCCCTTTGTGTTGCCTCACACAAGGGCGCCTTTCTTTACTTACTTTGCTCCTCCCCAGGCACAATCAGTTCATTGAGAATGCTGTTCCCCCTTCCCGTGTGCGTCAGATAAGCTCTTGTTTTTACCGAGTAGAAGCCCTTTTTCGCCGATGATCAGTGATCCTCGCGCGGTTTCTCCCCTTCGCGCACAGGTAGGCCCGAGAGCATTCTTCTCTCTTTTAGTCAGAAGCTGCTCTTGGTGGCCCCCAGCCTCCCCGACAGTTCCTGTTTCCCGTGCCCCCCCTCTTTATTTTAAAGAACCGGGTGCCCTCCGAGTCGTCGTGATATCCCTTCTGTAGGCCCTTCCTGCGGCCTGTGATAAAACCTTTCTTTTCCGACCTTTGTTTGACCAAGTTCCCCCCTCCTTTTCACGGGTTTTTGTTGATCCTATCACTCATCTTTTTTTTCTATGTGACTCTCCCCCCACAAAGTCGAGGATCCTTGTTCCTTTCGTTTGGGCCAGATCCCATGTCAGAAGCTCCTTGGTGGGTGTCTGATTCGGATCTTCTTTTTCTCTAGTACGCCCCTTATCCCCGTCGCGTGTCGCTGTTCTTATTTCCTCTGAAGTGATGTTTTTTTCCCCTTTCCCTGATTTTTCAGTTCTGGGGGTTCTCTACTTATTTTATCTAATTCTCTTTTCTGGACGTGAGTCTATTTGGTTCCCCTTTTCCCTTTCGCTCTGCCGATCCGTCAGCATGCACCGTTTTCGTCTTTTTTCCTTCGAAAACTTTTGTAGCCTCCCCCTTATTACTGCGGCCGTCTTGATTTTTTTATTACAATTTTCCCGGCAGTTCAATTACCTACTCCAGTTCTGGCTTCTTCTTTGCTGTAGGAGGGTTTTTCAACTCCTAACCTCGTTTCCGTCACCGGTGTTAGGGCCCTCCTCACCACCCTCCCGGGCATCTCCCTTCCCTGTGGGTTTTGATTTTATTGTTCGTACTTCTGGTCAGGTTTTCTTGGCGGACCCTTTTTGCGGGCTTTTGAGGGTTACTTTTGTTTTTCCTCTTTGGCCTCCGATTTTTTTTCATAGTCTTGCGTTGTTACCTGTCAGACGTTTCGTCAAATTGGAATGGGGTAATGTTTTCTTTCACATTTTTCTTTCTTTCTTTTCCCCCCCCCCCCCAAACTGGATTCCCTGCCCCCCAAAGGTCGCATGTGTCTTGTTGTGGTGCTATTTTACTTTGGCAATGCCCTGGTTCTTCCCCCCCCCCCCCAGTACCGCGGATTTTCTCACTCATCAAGGGTTTTACCTAACATTTCCTCTTCCCTCCTAGATGTGTCTCTAAATCCCCCCTCGGTGGTCCCCCGATTTCTTATATAGCACGGGCGTCAGTTTCGTCGTTTGACCACACTATCCAGGCAGTTTTCCTTTTTGGAAACACCCCAACCCCTTCCATCCGAACTTCTTCTCTTTTTCTCTTTTCCTGAAGACTGCCACTCCCTCCCTTTTCCGTTGAGACCTGCCCGGCGTTTTTCTTCTCCGCGTTTAACCCCTGATAGATGGATTCCTTGTTTTTTTTTCTTCGGGTTCCCCCCCTCATTTGATTTGATTTTCCCTGGCAGCTTCCTCCCTCATTGCGCCCCCTGGGAGGCAGCCTGAACTGTCCAGGATTGTCCCCCAATTTTCTTCCTTCCAACCGGGAAAGAAAGGACTTTTTTGGTTGTTCACACGTTCCCCCTTTCCTTTCCCAACCCTCCCCTCCTCTCGTTACATCCCTCCCCCCAGCCCCAAGACCGTGTTGAGGCTTTTTCTCCCCGTCTCGATGCACACTACCCTTTATTTCCCTCTTCTACAACCCGACCTTCCCCCGATTCCCTGACTGGTCAACCAGCCGTTTTCCCCCTCCACAATAACTTTGTTTTTTACCCACTTGGTTTCCTCCCCTGCGCAAAACGCCATTGCGGTCTCAGAATTTTCCCTTGGTACACCGACGCGGAATCCCTCGTCCGTGATGTCCCCGAGGACCTGGGCGGGACCCGAGCTAAGAAGCAGGTCTGGTTTCTTTTTTTCTGTCCGCCGCCGGATTACAGGTTGGTTCCCGGCGGCGTTCCTTTCCCTTTGAATTTGCCCTTGACGTTTTCCCCCCCGCACGGGCGCAGTGAGGGGAAAAATTTTTTTTTTTTGTCCGGGGAGGGAGGGGGTGGCGGCTGGTGGGGGAAAACCACCCAAGACAAAGACCCAAAACCCCCCCGAATACCCCCCTCCCCTCCCCCCCAAAAACCCCCCTCCCCCCCAACAAAACCCCACCACCCTCCCTTCCCAACTCTCTCCAAAACCACGACCCCCCACCAGCCCCCCCAAAAACACCCGAAGGTAAGGCCTCCTGTCCTTTTTTACTTCAGTACTCCCCCTTATTCTTTCCCCTAAGACGCTCTATTAGATTGGTCTTGCAACTTGGGTACCCCTAATGTACCCCTCTTTTGGGAGTGTGAAATTGGTATTCCTCCCCCCCAGGAAGTTGCTTCCTTAATCTTCTTTCTTGGTGTCGACTTTTTTTTTCTCTTTCGAGGCTGGCCGCTCTTTTACCTGTACCCTTTTTTCAAAAGAATTCCAGTCGATTTTTCGTTGCCCAAGATCGACACCAGTTTTAGATTCCTTTCCCCCATTGGAGGCCTTCCCGCAATGTGTATTTTCCTGAACCGTTTTTTTTTCTTTTTCTTTCAATGGAGACGACTTTCTGAGTTTCCTTTCCTTCCCCCGTCCTGCGGGGGGTCGAACCTGTTTCACAAACGCCCCTTAGCTGTTTCTCTTTGCTGTCTTTTTTTTTCTCCGGTTACCCATCGCGGAGGAGTCTTTCTGATTTTTCCCCCCTGTAGATTGTCCTGGCTTCTTGGCTTTTGCAGTTTCCCCTTTCCCTGGGTGACCCCCATTTATGGTTTCCTTAAGGACGGCCTTAGACAACGCAAAATAGGCTGCCTCCCATGGAGACTTGTTCCCCCTTGTGGTCCACTCTACCCCTGTCTCCTCGGAACAACGTCCCCCATTTTTCTCCCTGATGCGTCGCCCACCCTTCTTTCCTCCGTGAAAAAAAACAGCGTAGGTCCCCCTTTTGTTTCTGCCCGCACCGCCCCTCTTGCCTCACCCCCTCCCTTGCCGCCACCTTCTTTCTGCCTTTCAACGTTTTTTCATGCAGGACGACCAACAGAAAGTTTTTTCCTCCCCAACGGCAGGGCCACCAAATTTTCTTTTTTGTTGCGGTGCGAACACCGAGGGCGTCCGGTGCGTAATTTTCCTTTTCCCCGACCACAGCACCATCGTCCTCTATAGTCATTCTACTGAGGGTGGGAACCTGATTTCCCCCTTCTCAGCCCGGCGACACTGGCCCCGTCCTTTTTCTTCGGTATGCTCGCACTTTTTTTTGAGATCGGAACCCCCTCTTTCTCTATTCGCGCGGATTTTCGCCTACCATTTAGCAACGTTTCTACTCCCCCCCCCCTTTTCTCGTATAAAGCACGACTCGGTCTTTCCCTTTCTTCGGACACCAAGACGAACTTTCAGGTGTGAGTGACCCCATGCCTTATTTTCTGACATTTGGACCGCGGACGTTATCTTCTTATGAGGAAGTACACCGGAATTTCTTTCGTCCCGAGGTCCCTTTGAAAGGCTTTATGCTTCAATTGCACCGTCGGGGGGGTTCTTTTCAAAATAAGGTTTTGTTGTTTAGTTCTCCCCCCCCTTCCAGAGGGAGTTTTGATTTTTCCCCCGCTAGACGACGCATTTTCCTCTTTGGATTGTCGTGCTGCTTTCTGGCCATTTCACTATAAGAAGTCATCTACCCCGATTTTTTCGGTCGTCTTTCTTACCTTTACCAGTTTTGGGCAACTCTTACCCCTTGCCGGGGCTGCCCCATTATTCTTTTTCCTTCCCTCATCGGGCTGGAGAAAAGAGAGCGCTGCTTTTCCCTTTTCCCCGGTGAGACGAGGCTCCCCAGCCTCTTCTGAGGAATCAACGTCCTTCGGCACAACATGGTGCTGCCTGTCTGGCTCTTATAGAAAGAACTTTTTCTCTAAAAGGTAGCCCTTACGATCGCTTCGAGATTGTTATTTCGGTTCAACGCCATGAACTGACGCGTCCGCCTCTACGTTGTTTTTTCCCCGGGTTTACCTTCACTGGGCCGAGGCCCTCACTTTTTTTTTTCGTTGGCTGTTAGAGTTGCCTGAATTATGGGTTTTTTCGTTCTGCGGCCCGTTATCGAGGGTTTTTGGGAAGGGGTGGAGGGAAGGAAATAATTCTTCCCCCCTCTTTGGGCTGTTCCTAGTCGTCCCTAGTGGTCGGGTTCCCTTGGATTCGTTGCCTGGTTTTTCCCCGGTCCCTTTTTTTTGAACCCCCACGTGTTACTCCCCTGGTAGAATTTTTTCCTTGTTCTTTTGTTTTGGGTTTTTGCCGTTCATGCAGGGTCCCCTTCTTTCTGTCCACGCAAGAAGGCCAATGAAAGTTTTTTTTCCCACATCCAGACCGATCCCATTCGGTTCTTTTTCTTAGATTTTTCCCTGCAGCTGGTACTCAGTCCCTCCAGGGTTTGTGGCTTTCCAAGATAGATCCAGTCCATTCGGTTGTTTCTTAGATTTCCCTTTGATAATCATTTCCGACTCCTTCTTGACTTGAAAGGGGCGCCCTAGTTACTCTTGCTTTTTTCCTTTTTCCGAGTTGGTAACATTCTCTTTTTTTTAGGCCGGGTTGTCGCTCTTTCAAAGTTTCTGGAATGGAGGCGGGCTTCCCGGTCAGGACCGGGGCTGGCAGCCTCCAAGGTATTCTCCTCTCTTTTTGAAGCCAAAGGTCGCCAGGTGGTTCTTTTTAAGCTCAGGCCCAACACGTGATTTTTCAATCGACCTCACCCTTTCACAGGCAGCTCTATCCTTTTTTTCACTAAGGTATAACTGTTCGGTCCATAATCCTCCCCCCCAGTTCGGCTTCTTTTCCCCTCACAGGCCATGCCCCTCCTCTCCAGGAAAACGTCGCTCAGGATCGTAGCAACTATTTTTTTTCCCTAGGGAAACGTGGACAAGTTCCGCTATATCCTTGGTGATGTAAAGCGCTTTCTACCCCCTCCTCACCCCCTGGCC
>Ga0179593_1590560_pt1 | contig 13506 bp, 16 predicted proteins | sample CZODoug2_1_08_16_FD_185931 | JGI IMG/M metagenome (GOLD analysis project Ga0179593, IMG submission 185931) | Vadose zone soil fungal communities from Angelo Coast Range Reserve, California, USA - CZODoug2_1_08_16fungal (PacBio error correction) | ecosystem: Environmental > Terrestrial > Soil >... | reverse complement strand
AATAATCTGGATTCCTCCTCACAATTTCGCTCTTCCTATTATGACTATGCGACCCCCTGCAAGCCAACTCTTTCTCCCCCCTTTATTCTTGCGTATTTCTTTCTTTGTGGGTTTTTGTAGTGCGTCGTAGCCTTCTTTCACCTACGACCAAGATCGGGATCATTTCCGGTATCTAGGGAATAATTTCCTCCCCTTTTCTTCTAAAGTTATTTCCGGCACGTTTTGTGTTTTTTGGTCTTTACTACTAGCCAAAAATTTTTGTCATCCGGTTGGCTCCCCCCCTTTTCCCCTGGCATGTTATAACAGGCGCTCTTGAGGTGAAGTTTTTTTTATCTGCCTACCTTCCCCTCCTCCCTGGAGTTCTAGAAGCCGGGAATTCCCTTCTTCGCGTTTTCACACCAGGAATTGACCGTGCCATAGCTGGAGCGCGTGCTCAATGTCTTTTGACTTCTTTTCTTAGGAATATTCACCCTTTTTTAGAAGTCTTTCCCCTGTTCTCTAGGTGTTGCACGTTCCTCTTTCCCCCTGTCTCATATTCCTTGCTGTTTGAAATGTGCTGACTCTCTTCCCTGTCGCCGCCCAGGGATTGCAGTTCTCCCGCCTTCCCGATTGACGAGGTTTCCCCCCAGACCTTTAAACAGTGACCGCCGCGGAAACCACCTTCTGGGCCGTTTTTTTTCTTTTCTCACTCCCGCTCTCTTTGACCTGAGTTATGCTAACCTCGAGACCCTACCGATCATAGGCTTTTTTCTTTCGTTTCTTTTTTTCTCGATTGTCATGCTGTCTTTTTGTTTTCCCCAGACGCTGGATATTCGCTGTTCGAGGGATTGTGTTCAACCGACTTCCCTTTTTTCGATTCACGCTACTCAATAACGCTCTTGGAAGTTCCCCGCCACTCTTCTTCTCTCACGGTCTTTTCCCGCTTATCTTCTTTACCATATGATCGATCTTTCAATTTCCTTTCACCCCGACGGTCTTTCTTTGGCTTCCTCTGGAGTTCTCTCCTTGAGAGCATGCTAGTTTGCCCACCTTCCGCGCCGGCTGGTCCCCTCCTTTTCCTTAAGCTCCCGGCAGTACCGTTGTGATATTCTTCTTTGCCAGAAGCCTTTATCGATGCTCTGATTTTTTTTCTTACGTCAAGTTCCTCTCTGTACCCGATGCCCTTCCCTGAAGATGGCTTTTTCGTGCCGCGTTTTTTTTTCTCTTCATGGTGAAATCTTCACAGCGAAGTCCGTCTAGTTTTTTTTTCGTTCCTTATACACCCCTTTGGAGTTTTAACTCTTTTCGTTCCTGAGAATCCCCCCCTTGCCCCAATTTTTGTACTCTAGTCTCTCCCGGAAGCTGTCGCTTTCATTTTCTTCATAGATCGAGAAAATAGTTTTGGCCGGAGGATGCAGGTCTCCCCTTCCCTTAATGTTCCCTTCTTCCCTTTCCGATCTCTATTTCCCTCCTTTTAGCCTCCCGTACTTCTATTTCCCCCATGACTACACCTATTCGACATGGCCCTCTTGGTTCGATTACGGACCCCAGTGTCCTTTGCGCGTCAAGATGTCATTACAAGTTAAAGTCTTCTCTGGCCAAATCTTCTCTTCCCGTTTCGCAATGAACGTTTGCCTTTTTGCGGCACGATCGGTCTTCTTTCCTTCCGCAAGGCCCTTACTTGGACTTTCGCGGACTCGCAATTTTTTCTTTTCCCTCTCCCCGACCCCGCCATTAACTCACACTTCTTGCTCGCACTCCCCGCAACTACCGGTTTTCCTTTCTTTAGCGTTGGTTATGCTTCTTTTCTCCCAGTTCCCCCCCGTGGCGCAAGGATCGTCCCCCAATTGAGCCGCCCGGATTTTTCAAGTATCCCTTTTTCGACAGCTGGGATCTCCGCTCCCTCCCAGCCCATTCCGCGTCTTTCGCGATCACTGGGCGTCGTGTGATAAATTGATACGATCGACGCCCTTTTTTTAATTGGGCAGGGGATTTCCGTCCTCTAGGTTTTTGTGACCGTCTTTGGGGCCAATACTTTTACTTCCCCCTGATGCAGTCCCTGCCTCCTTCGGTGGCCTTGATTTTATAAGCCAGTCGTCTTCCAGAAACGAACCTCGCGAACCAAGCTTACCCGTCGCTTTTCGCCCGAATCGTCTTCTTTGTTCTTTGCAGATTTTTCCCCTGCTACGTTCGTCCCATCGAAGCCTTGGATTTCTCACACAAAATCCCCCGTGCATAATTGTGATGGTGAGAGAGGGGCCTGGAGAGGGTCAGGACGTCCTTTTTCGATGCCCTTTCGTGGTCCGCCCCCGTCTGACTTTTTTTTCCGACAGTCAGCGCAACCAGCAATGTTTTTTTTTTTTTTTTTTTTGGTTCACCCCCCGCTTCCCCGATCGGCCGCGCCCTGGCAGTCGTTCTTCAATCCACGGATTCTCGCGTAGGTGACTCACTCCCTGACCCCTCCTCCAGGTAATTGAGAGTTTTTTGGCCGTTTGTACAATTCTGGGCAAATAACTCAATTTCATCCGCTTCCGATGATCGTTTTCTCCGGCGGCCCCCTGGCCTTCTCTAGTTATTCCCTTCCTAGTTTTATGCTAATTTGGGATTTTCCATTCCGCTTTTTTTCCGGATACCGATCCCCCCCCACATGTTGTCTTCTCAGGTTTTCCCGTTACCAGCCAGGCTGCCGTATGATCCCCAACAATATCTTCTCAAGCGAGGTCGAAATCCGATCTTTTTTGAGTTTCTTCTTTTCTCCTCCCTCAGCACCGCCTCCTTTTTTTTCCAGTTCTTTTCCTCTTCCAGATAAGCAATTCCTCCCGACAAGATTGTGAATTTTTTAGGCTATTTTTCCCCCTTCTCCCCGAACCTTCTTCTTGAGCGGCTGATGCCCCATAATGAGACTCCATCTTTCTCTCTGGCACCTTCTATCTTTTTTCGAAACCGGTCTCGAGCTCCCTTTGTATGGTCCGCCCCGAGTACCATGCGTCCTTTTCTAATCTTTTCCCTTCCTTTTTTATCGGGAATAGCCTTTTTCACCTTCCCTCCTAAAAGGGTCCAGCCCCTCCTTTGCCCCCATTCCTTTTATTCGATGGCATTCCTCCCCTTCTTGAGGGGCTTCCCGCCAGCACAAGGGTTTCCTCTTTGCCCCCCTCACTCTCCGCCGGCGTTACATTATTGGGTCCCGCTTTTTCCCTTGACTTCGCACCCCCCCTTCCCCAACCCCCCCCTCTTTTCCCACTTCCCAATTCTTATCCGTTTTTATTCCTCCCTCCATTGTGCTGGTTTCCGACGGGTAGAACGCCCTTCTCCCTGCCCAACCCTTTCCCTGGTCGTCGACGTACGATCATTGGTTCCCTATGAACTCTCTCCAAAAAGCCTCTTTTCCCGCCTTGAATGGCGACCCAGTGACTGTTTATCTTTTGGGCGGTGTCCCGTTGACCCAACGGAATCTGGCGGTCTTCAAGCTCTCTTGGCAAGCTACCAGCGGTTTTTAGTAGTGTGCCGAGGGTTTATGTCCTCTCTTATCTTTTCTTGCTTTTTTCGTTCAGTTCGCTTCCCCCCTCCTTTTCAATTTAGTTTTTCAGAATGTGTTGAGCACCCCCCCTATCGGTCGACCCCCCTTTTATTTATCATTTTTGAGGTCCGAGATATTTTTGTGCTTCATCCACCCTCCCTGCAGACCCAGCGTCATTTCTGAATTTCCCTCCCATTGCTGCACTTCTTTTTTCCCCACCTCCTTCCGACCTCGAGGTCCCCTCCAGTGGTGCTAATCGTATCGAAGTCCCCAACGAAGTCTATCTTGCCACCTTTTCTTTCTGATCCCAGCAATATTCGTTGGTCCTCGGTTTTGACCGTAAGCGCAATTTTTCCTTTTTCTATTTTTTTTTCTCTTCTTCCCTGATCGTGTCCCCCCCCCATCCGGGCCAACTCGTCTGTTGTGTTGAGAGTCATCTCGACACTACCGTACGTCCCCCGACTCCCCCAGTCGGTTTGCTCGGCCGTCTCCCGTGCTTTGCGCCAATGACCCGTCACGTTTCAATATAGAATGGAAACCGCGGCCGCCTTCTTTGGCTGTTTTTGATTGACACGACTAGCCTCCGAGTTGCCGTGGCCCTCAGTGCTTCCCCTCAGCCACGCGCATTTTTCTGGACAAGCTGCCTGGTTTCATTCCATTTTGTGCCCTTTCCCGGATTGTTCTTCCCCCTGCTGCCTGCTGGGAGGCCTCTGCCGAAATTTGTGATTGCCTCCTTCCTCAAACGCGGTTAGCAACTTTTCTTTCCAAAGATTCTTCCCGTTGTTAGGCTTTTTTCCTTTCCCTGAGACCGGCGTTCTCCCCTATTTTTCGCTCCGGTTCCGATCTCATGTCGCTTTCCTTCTCCTTATTGCAGGACCCTCTTTGAAGTCGAGTTCTCTTCGAGTTTTTTGCATCTGCAATTTTCGGATCATTATTGGATTGGCTTTTAGGTGGTCCTCCCGTTCTGCGTTTCCTTATCCCTTCTAGATTAATAGTGACGGAGGGTTTTTACATTGCCCTTCTCTCTTCTTTTGTTTTTCCCAGTTCCTCGATGCTGGTTTTTTTTCACCCCGTTCTTGCTGAAGAGGCCCACGTGGTGGTCATCTTCCTGTCCTCCACCACAGGGCTCTTTTTTTTTTCATCGCCCCTTTTTCACGACTTCCTCGTTCATCGGATTTCCCTTGACTTTTCCGCTCCGATTTCCCTCGCTTTACTTCTTTCGTTCGCGCGTTGCCACTTGAATTTTACCTCTCCAGGCGTGCTAAGAAGTGCGTCTGATTTAACTCAACCTTCTACCCCGAGGACTTTCCCCTTTTGAATCGGCGTTTCTTTTCTTTTCAGCGCCCGATTCGTCCCTGTTTCTCGATATGCCTTTTGGACCCTTTCTTGAATTCGCGGAGTCCTAGGTACCGCTTCCCTTTCCTAGGACGCTTGATCCCTCTTCTCCCTCAGGCCATGTTCCTCCCCGCTTACCTCAGACCTTGCCCCCCTGTAGTCGGGGGTTTCACCCTCTTTGTTCGTGGATACCCCCTGTGCTTGACAACGAGGGTCAATCTCTGAATCCTCTTTTTTTTTTTTCTTGACCTTCCGGTCTTTGGGCCGAGCTCCTTTTTCATGAGGCGCGGTCGTGTTCGAGTTTACCGTCTGCTCCTGGTCTTGTAAACCTTCTGGCGCCGCATGCGCGTGTTTTTCCCCCCCGGCCAGATCCACCGATACAGACCCCTTCGGGACCTTACCTCCAGAGGCATTAGCGCTCGTTTTATTTAACCCCCGATTTTCCGTAAACAGATATTGAAACATGCCCCTATCGCCTTTTCCTGACGCCTTCATCTCCCCCATTCGCTTTCTTTTTGGTTTTACTTCCACCTCCCTCTCTGCGGAGGTTCATCCTTGAAAGCAATCTCTCTCGGGTTTTTAGGTCCTTTAACCAATCTCCCCTTCTTACCTCGGACCGTTTCCTCTCTTCCCGTTTGGAATTGCTAACAGCCGCCGTCCAAGAACGGCGCGCTTATCCTCCTTTCGTGTGTCCTTGAAGGCTCCCCCCCCCCCTTGCCACCCATTCCTATCACAGCCGCTCCTTTGGGCTGTTTCCAGTTCTGTTTGGTTTCCGGGGTCCCTGCGAGTTCCGCTGACCTTTATCTCGTGGCGTTTCGCGTTTCATCCCGTCTCCTGCTTTTAACAAGGCTTAACTGTTCCCAGCTACGTCTCTGTTTTTTTCTTTCCGGTCCTTTGCTCTCCCCGACTCCTTGCCGAGCTAGAAGCCCTTCCGCAGGATCTCCTTTTTTTTCTTGGAATAGCCCTCTATTCTTTCCCTCCTTTTGTGTGATGAGATTCTCCTTTTTACACCTTCCCTCATCCTGCGTTCCTTTGGTCTTTCCCTCTCCCCCGCACCTTTTCCTTTGGCGACGATCCTCATGACTTTCTTCCCTTTCTTTTCACGTTTTTTCACCTGTGAGAGTCTTTTTTTCCAAATTTCCCCTCCCCTCCCAATGAAAGCCCGTGTGCGTGCTAGGTTCGGCTTTCTCGTGGAAGTTCTTCCTCTATTGCATATTGAGACGCGTTTCCAGGCCCCCTCAACGCGCTGCCTGTCGGGCATCGCCCACTTCCGATTACCCCTTCAGAACCCTCCTCAGAGCGCGAATTTTAAAATCTTTCCCCTTCTCCGCCCGTCTATTTGCCAGCCCAGTTTTGAGTCCCTCGATCGCTGGGATTTATGCACCCATTCCCCCCTCAGCCTCTTTTTCTAACGCCCTACTGAAATTCCTGGGTCAATGTCTTAGTAGTGAGATTTACCTTCTGTGCTGTTGGTCCTTTTTAAATCGGTTTCCTCCCGTGTCTCTTCGCCTCATGTCCTTTTACGTCCCGCTTTCGTGGGTCTCGGGCGTCTTAGGTGGGAAATCTTTTTTTTTTTGGATTTTTGCCTCCCCTGACTCTTCCCAGGCGGTGGATTTTTTCTCCAAGTGGTCTCCCCCTGGGAAAGACATCGCTCCTTCCACTCGCTCTTCCCTCCTGAATCCTCTTATTCAAGCCCAGTTTTGAGGATTTTTTGCAGGCTCTCCTCCCTTCTCCGGGACCTCCTTTCCCTGGGAGGTCTCCCCTTCCCATCGGCCCTTGACGACCCTTTTTTTGTCTCTTGGCGCTCCCTTTCCCATGGCCTCAGGAGCAGTCCTCGAGGCGGCGGTTCCCCTTCCGATCGTCTTTTTCCAACATGCCCCTTCTAGCTGCCCCTCTCGGACCTCTCCCTCCCCGCTCGGCCTCGTTCCCCCTCCCCACGGCTTCCTCGCGGCCCCCCGGGGTTCCTTCGCCCTCAGATTACCTTTAATCACCGTTTTCGAAGTCAATTCCTTTTGCCCCCTAACCGGGATTCCTTTTCCTTATACGATCGGCGGCGTCCCCTCTCTCCAGATCAAGGAACAGGTAAGGCTTTTCTTCCCAATATCCTCCCCCCTTTTCTTTGCCGTTGGACCGTTAGACGCTTTCCCCTGTTGGTTCCTCTTCTGACCCCTTTACCCCCCGCCCCTTTCAGTTTTCTGAGCTTGTAACGTAAAAGAGCTAATTTAACCATCACGATTTTTGATTCTTTCCTCCCGACGCCTCCCAGCACGGCGCCACCTAACCCTTCTCCCAAGATACGATCCCCCCGAAATCACGATCCTTGCTTGGCAGTACCTTGAACGAATCCCCTCCTCCCTTTATGCGCCCTGTCAACAATTTTTTTTTTCTTACTCAGCGGACCCCTTTCTTGATCTAGGTCCCTGCCGAGAAACGAGTTGTCCCCTCCCCCCTCCGTTAAGTCCAGGCGTCAGACCAATTATTGGCAATAGGTTTTTTCGCCCTTCGCGAGTCTTCCTCCCTGGGCGGTCTTTCTTCCCCCCTCCCGCTTCGGAAGTTAATCCAACCTGTCCCCAATCTTTTTCCCTTGTAGTGGCTTTTATGTGCGTCCTCCCACGCACCTGGTCCTGACGCTTTGCCACCCTCGCATCATCCGTCTTGCTGGATCGTGGGCCCGCCATTATTTCTTTTCTCCATGTTACCCCTCTTCGCTCGTGACGTCAACATTCCCCCTTGTTGCGCCCCCGCCTCCTTGCAACGCAGCAAACCGTCAGTATCCCCTTTCTGATTTCATCCACTGGCCCTTTTTTTGCACCGATGCCTTTCCTTTCCTGAGGCAGTCCGTCTTCTTAACCCTTTGGATGGTAACACCTATTCCCCCCGTTCATATTTCGTTCCGCCCCGCTCTGGTTCTCTATACGATTCGGGGTTTTATCGCAGTGAGGAAGAGGTCTACTCGAGTTTTCCCCTTTGTCTGTTCTTCATTTTAGCTTTTGCATCCTTTTTTTCCACTCTCCGGCGTTCCTCCTGTCTAGCACTATCGTCATTCTTAATAAGTTTTTTTTTTTAGAGATCCGTCGTTGGTTTTTTTTTTGACCAATTCTTTCCTCCCGCATATTTCAAGAGCATCCTGATCCCCTTCCTTTCCCCACTTAATACGACACCCCAGACATCATACCGTCGGGTTCTCCTTCTCACGGGAACCTTCTCCCCCCCCCCGTAGATAAGTTTGTTTGAAGTCCAACTTCTTTTCCGGTGTTTTCAGCCAGAAACTTCCCTCCTCCCCCGATAAGACCCACTCTTTCATCGCCCTTTCTTTCGCCCCCGGTGTTTCAATAGTAGGTTGTAAATATCGCCTCCGTCTGTAGTTCCACCTTTCCGTTTGAATTGAGGATATGCCGTTTTCCCTTTTTTTTTATGCCCGGCAAAATTTGCCTGAGGAACCCCCCTTTCCGACTTCTAAATCGGAAAAAGCGCCATGATGTTTTTCCAGAAAAGCCTCTTCTTATTTTTCCTGATCGGTTTCAAAGCCTCCTGCACCTTGTGTGCTTCCGCAAACTTCCCCCCCCCGCCGCCCGTCTGTCCGCGTCATTCATTTTGGAACGACGTTGAGATCGGTGAATTTCCCCTCCCTCCCTGCATGGCTATGCAACTCCCCTCCCCAACCGGTTTATCACGCCTGTACATTCATTTACCCTTGACTTGACGGGAATGCGTATTTTAAACCTCGTGATCTCTATTTTGACCGCTTGAGCCTACAGGGCGCTGGCTTGGTAAGACCCTTATTTGCATTCCGTTCCTTCTCAGTGTGATGATTGACTTGCACCGCGTACGTAATTTAGTCACCTTCTCCGGTATTGTCTCGTTTGGTTTTTTCGCCCTTCCTGCGCATATTCAACGCCCCTCTTTTTCATCTTGTTATTTCGAGTAGAGATCCGATCAATGGCCTGGTTTTCCCGCCCCTTCCTCCTGTGTGTTTTCCCTTTTCTGAGTTCTGATTCAAAACTTGTTTGTTCCTCCCCCCCTGTCTCCCCCCTCTCCATCGGCCTCCCCCACAATACCACCACGCATTTTTGAGCAGGCCTATAGTGAGGCTTCATTTTCCTAGCCTTTTCAGAATAATCCCAAGTGCCTCCCTTTCTTGCTGGTTCCCACCTTTTTTCCCGCTCCCTTTCGAAGCGCTGATCATACCTTGAGGACCCGTTTTATATTCACACCCCTTTTTCGAGGGAAGCGGTTTCCCCTCTCTCGAGTCTTTTTCCGCAGGTCCCCTCGAATTACCTTGCTGTTTTGAAACCCGGGGCGACCGCCCGCGTTCTCTCCGTGTAATGCGGCCAGGAGCGCGCCCGGGTTCTTTGTCTCTCCTCTCGACCCAACTCTCCCCCCCCCCTACGCCCTTACCACCTTTTGGCGATGGTAGTGGACAGCAAAGGAGTTCGATTTCGCGTTCTCGGTTCATTGCCCACTTCAAGCGCTAACGAGTCAAGCCATCGGTAGCAGAGAGCTATTGAATTTGCGAGAGTTTTGTTCGATTTACCGGACTCTTATTAAGACTTTTTATTGATTTTTGCGGAGGTCCCCTTTGGGAAACGATTGTCCACTTCCCCTGTTCCCCCTCTCCCGACCGACGATGCAATTTCGCTTAACGGGATTTCCCCCTCAAGTAGACTTTTAAACTTCCTTGTCATTATTATTTCCCTTTCAGGCCGCCTGCCATTTCCCTGCTGCGTTTTTCCTCTTTGGGTTTTCTCAACTGCCTCGCTTTTGCGCCCGCCAATCGGCGATGGGTCGTACAACCTTGCCGCGGGTCCCATTCCTGCTCCTAACTTTTACGATGCGCAAGTTTTTTTACTTGAAACGCGCCGTACCTCCCCCGGCGCCGTGCTCCCTTTTTTCGTTTGCTGAGGAATCCGGATTTTAGATTTCCAGCGGAGCTTTTCTTTTCCGTAGGGTTTTTGCGCATATGCTTTTTTTGAGACCAAGTACTTCCGTTCCCCCTTGCGTCCTTTTTACGAGTGCGCACCGCGTTCTCTCCCCTTTTTTTGCGACGTTTAACGCACCGTCTTTCTCAAGGGTTTCCTTCTTGCATTTCTTCTTTCCATCGGTCTTCCGCCAAGAAAAGCAGCTAAATTCCTACCATGTGATGATCGCATTTCGGTCAGTATCTCTATTACCTCCTTCCCTTTGTGAGTTTTTCCCCACCGACGCATAGATAAGGTCGTCCCTCCCGGATCGATCTCGGCAATTTTCACTTTCTTGGCTCTATACTGTTTCAAGCTTACCCGACGCCTCAATTAACCAAGGAGTCGAAACTTGCCTCTCTAAAGTTCCTCCCTTCCTGTGGTCCCTCTACCTCGCGCCCCTGCCATGAAGGAATTTCGCTTCCCACCCTTCCTCCCCCCCTATTGCTCAGTGATCTGAGGCCCTGCGGTCCCAAACCCATAAATGCGTATTCATAGACAAGCTCCGCCCGCTGCAGCGCTCCCTTCCTTTTTAACATTCCAAAACGGTAGCAAAGATCTTTCCCACCAACGGTTCTCTGCCCGCCGGATTTCTTTTTTCGCCCCGCGCCAGGATCCATTGTGTAGTCCCCGCCGCTGTTTTGGTATCCCTGATCTTAGTTTCTCCTAAATCCTTTTGCTCGATCCCCTCTGACCGCCTTATAAGTCTATACTCATCCTAATGCAATGTTAAACTCCAGGTTTGCTGGGATTACAGTGCGCCTCTCCCCCTTGCCCGGGTCTATTAGTTTGTCCCGTCTGGGGTGGGAACTCCCCCTTGTTGACACCTGAGGAAGCCTCGCCATTCTTTTTTTTTTTCGGTATCAGAAGTCACTGTCATCTCCTTTAGCTTCTAGTGCTCTCGGTAACGACTCCCCTTTTCTTGATTCTGGCGGCCTGCCAACAACGGTAGATTTTTGATTACCTTGAAGTTTTCCGTCTTTCACTGTTTCGAGCAGATTTATCCCGTGTCCAGTCCTCCATGGCAGGTTTCCTCTGCACACTCCGTTGCTGTTCTCCCGTTAGACCACTGACCTTCCCTCCAGAATCATTTTTTACCCAGGAACGCAGTCTTCGAGAATCTCCTCCCCCTTTCACGAAACTTTCGATATCCAACCTGTGTGTCCCTTTATAAATCCCCGATCCTTAACGCTCACGGTTTCCGAGCACGCGCTTCTCCTTGATTCCCTATCAAATTCCTTGTGCACCGACAACTCGGATGGAGGCGACAATAGCCCTCCTCAGCCCCCGCGTCTTTCACGTACGCTTTTTCTTCCACACCTGTCCGTGGTTGGATCCCTGAAGAGATTTTGAAAGATGACCCCCACGTTTGACCACCCCCCCCCTCATCTGCTTTCCAGCCTTTAGAAACACAGCTCTTTTCGCTGGCAGCCCCCCCTTCTTTCGTTAAAATGCTCATAGATTCGTGAAGCTTTTCACCAAGAGATTTCTCTTCGGCCGCTGCCACAGCCCCCCTTGCTAATCCCGTATCCAGGATTTTTTCTAGCACCACGAAGAGTGTCCTTTGGCTGAGGTTCTCCCTTTTCGGAACAGCCATTTACTCGCCTTTCCCTTGCGGTGAAAATCATTGTATTTCCGGCACGCTTTTTCGAGGGCCCCCCTTTGCGCGCTCAAGCGGTTTGGCAACAAACAGCCCTCTTTCCGCATAACAGCGTTGCAAGCGGGCTACCTTTTTGATTTTGACACTATTTCGTCCCGCCGGAGTCCCGTGTACAGTTCCCTTGACCGTCATCCAACTGGAACCAAACTAATTGAATTTTAATCTAATGGCTAGCTGGGGAGGAGGTACTAAATCACTTTTAGGAAGATGCCCCGATAATGACTCCCACGATGCTTTATTTCCCGTTAAACCTTCAGACCTTATGGCGGCCGCTTTTCCTCGCTCATGAGGACAGTTAATTGTTTTACCAGGGTTTTTTTGTCGACCAAGACGAAGGGGGCTTGCCCTCATCCCCTCAACGTCGTTTCCGTACTGATTCATTTTCCGAGTTGACTCAGTCCCCCCAACCCCGATTGCATTTTTCGACGATGCTTTTCGGGACTTCGAATGATTATCCGGCGGGTTCTCGATTTTTTTAGCTACATTCACCGAGACCAGATCTTGCGGTTTCGCCGCGCATTGGCAAATAGAATCTTTTTTTATACTTTTTGAATTCCCCCCGAGGGAGCAACCCCCCCGTCTGCGTCTTAGAGTGGCAGTTTGGTCGTCTTATGGGGTTTCACTTTAGTTTTCATCGATGTTGCAGAATGGGCCGCGCCCCCCAACCCCTTCCGGGAGTGAATCTCTCTTACTCCGTTGTGTTCTTTTCTTTTATGAGAGATGGGTTCTAAACCCGAATATCACATCGATTGAGACCTACACCCTGATGCCCGACACCTGCATTTTGTGCCGTCCCCTTTGGACAGTGTTTTCTCCCTCGCTACTTCCCAACCCGGATTCTCTTCTCTTGCGTGACTCCGCACCTTGCAGTGGCCTCTCCCCCGTGCAAACTAAGCCTCCTCTATGACTCTTCGCGTCCGAACTTTTTTCTCGTGAAACATTTCCCCCTTCGGGTTAGGGCATCAAAAGGAGCAGGATGAGACCCCCCTACAGGCGGTGCTGTGATCTTGCGTTCTCCCGCTCTTTTGAGAAGTCCAAACCCCTGCTTGAATGCGCTTAATAGCGAGGACCAACCCGAAATCCTGAGCTGTGCCGAACTGACTCTCCTGCCGGCGGGGGGATGATAGCTTTGCTAACACCTAGGAAGGCTCTCTTGCGACAGGTGAAATAACGGCTTCGATGAAGTGTTGCTCTGTTGGTCTGCACGTGCCGTTGTGTGGAACTCTGACGGCGGCCTCTTGGGCCAGAGAAACCAAACCTCCGGTAGCCCGCTTTAGCCCCCCTCGCATTGTACTCCTGTGTCCATCAGCTGCGTGTGAGTCGTTAGTCCCCCAACCTCCAGGAGAGCTGTGGGCCGCCTTGGTTTTTTTTGGAGACCATTATTTGCATTGCCGGCATTTCCCAGTGGGCTAGGTCCCTCAATGTTCTGTTCCCCCCCTTTCGAATTTCTCCTCCGCCCCCACCCCTTTTAATAGGGCCAGTTGATCGGTTTTGCGCCGTGCCTATCTTTAACAAGCGCGGCTTTCCTTTATTTTTGTGCTCGAGGGCGGCGCTCATTTAGCCATTTTTTCATGCTCAGCTTTTTTTTTTGAAGGCTTGCCCCCTGTTGAAGCCCAAAACCCAGGGTTGTCATCGGTTCCCCCTCCTTCCCTCGTCTTTGCAATCCACGAATTTTTTTTTCCTGTTAACTTTGAAAATTGCTCAGTTTACTCTACTTCCTCTGCCGTAACGAAGTTGTCGGAACTGGACTGCTGCCCTTCTGCCCTCTCCCCTCTTGGCGGCCGTTTTTCATGTGAGTCGGAGTTGTTCTTCTTAAAAGTGATTTTGATTTGTTCTTTGACCGACCCTGCGGTCTCTCTTGGAATCGACTTCCCTGCTGTTTGAAACCTGGTTTCTGAAACTTTTCCCGGATGGTCGTGTTCCATGCGATGCCTTCTTTCCCTGCCAGGGACTAGGGCGCATGTCCGAGGGGGAATTTATCCCCCCCTATGCGACCCTTGAAAGTGGGCATCTTTTTTATGCTCAAGGCTTCCCTCCTCTCACGTGAGAATGTTTCC
>Ga0179593_1351260_pt1 | contig 13506 bp, 21 predicted proteins | sample CZODoug2_1_08_16_FD_185931 | JGI IMG/M metagenome (GOLD analysis project Ga0179593, IMG submission 185931) | Vadose zone soil fungal communities from Angelo Coast Range Reserve, California, USA - CZODoug2_1_08_16fungal (PacBio error correction) | ecosystem: Environmental > Terrestrial > Soil >... | reverse complement strand
AGATACACGAGTGTTGCGGCTTGTCCCCCCGCCCGGGGCAATTTTCCCCAACGGCCCCCCCTGTCCAATGGATCTCCTTCTTGGTTTTTCCCCTCTCCTTTTTGCTTCTCCTTTTTGGTCTCTTCAAAGGAGAATCCGTGCGCGAATGAATGCTCCATGAGGTTCGGGACGCCATGAAAAACTTCCCCCCACCACCCCCCCCCTGACCTTTTTTGAGCTTCCGCTTCACTTTTTTTTTTTCTTTTTCTTCGCTTAGCAGGGGAAGCTAACCCCGGGCTCAGCCCCCGAGACCCATTTTACCTGACACTGTTGGCTCTGGTTTCCTTTCCCCAAAACCGACGACCAGATTCCTCTCCTCCCCTCTGTGCTTTTCTCGTTGCGTACCTTAGACTCCTTTTTTTACAACTCTTTTTGATAATCATACCTGTGAATTCCCTGTATGGACATTTCCTTTTTTCCTTTATTGCTTACTTTTTCCTTGTAACCCCTCCTCCTCCCCCTTACTACCACATCCCCTTTTAGTTATAATTTATGACCTGGGAATGGCCCGTAATTCTTTTTAGTTGACTTCCCCGGACTCTTTATTTTCCGCCCCCTAAACTCCTTTCCCCCCCCCCCCTTCCCCCATTGTCTCCGCCTTCTGGATACTACTGGTCATGAGGTTTGCCCGACCCTGTTGGTGGTTACCTTTTTATTTCTGCCCCCTCCTCTTCACAGATTTTTCTTTTCTCTCCTCTTATGACTTTCTACTTTTCACGTTGCAGCACCTGCTCAGTTGATGAGCCCCCACCTGAACAAGCTTTTCCCCACTCCAGACCCCTTTTTTTTGTGGATTGTTTTCCCCCCCTGGGTCCGTAACTGTACCCTTCCTTTTGCACTCCATTCGGCCCCCGGACTACGGTACACTAAGCCCTTCGAGGACGTTCTCAACCCACTCTTTTCCCCCTCTTTGAGCCTCTCCCCTTTTTTTTTCTCACCCACTTGAGCATGCCTTCAAATGTGTTCCTTTCCCTTTTTTTACCTCCCGCCTCAATCCTTCCACCTTTCCCCTTTTTCAAACTTGTACCTCATAAGGTCAGACCGCGTTGGAGTTCCCCTTTTCTCCCCTTTTCCGTGTCCCCCCTTCATTCCTGTGGTGAACCCGTCCTCTCCCCTCAAATCTCCTTCTCTCCTCCTTTCCTTCATTCTCTGTCGCCTTTGACGCCTTACATTTGATTTTCTTATTCCCCCATGGGCTGCCACTTTCTTTTTTTCTGCGCCCCGCCCTTGTTGCCCCCCTCCTTTGTAGCCTTTCCCTTTTTTTCCTTAAGACCCTTTCCCCCATCCCATGACAGTTTTTTTCTACACCGCCGGACAAAAAAAACTCACCTCCCACGACCCCTCCTTTCCCATGCGCTTTTATCCCCTTTTCTTTCCTTTCCCCAGATCTTTTCTGATTCCGTTCTTCACCCCCAAAAAGTCATGTTTGCGAATATCCTTTCCTGCCTTCAGGACATTTGACCGGGTTGCAACTTTTTACCGCGTTTTTTCTTTGATTCAAGGGACCTTTCCTTTTCCTTTTTTCGTTGGGACTATTGGGCCTCCCTGTGTTTTCGGATCTTTTTACCTTTCTCCCGTCCCCCCCCATTTTTTACCCGACGCACCTTCACAGTTTGAGTCCACCTCTACACATTTTTTTTTACCCTGTTTCTGGCCTCGTTTTGACTTCCTTCTGTTTGGAATTTTTCAGTATTTTTCCTTGTCCCCCAATGGCCCTACGAATTTTAACTTGCGGAGCTGCATTTCCGAAACAGCCTTTTGAATTCTTTCGCCTATTACCGCCTCCCTGCCCCGGGTTACCTTTTTGAAGACCCTTCCCTTCTCCCCCCTACCTCCATTTACCCCTCGGGGCTTGCCTTCCCAAATCCGCCAATCAAGTGTCCCCTCTCATTTTTGAACTTTTTTGAAAGCATTCAGAAAAATCTTTGTCTTTCCCGTTCTTCCTCGATTTTCCCTTTTCTTTTGGCCTTTCCCTCCCCTGACTGTCCCCTCTCCAATCGGCCCCCTGGCCGCGATGAGGTTTTTGCATTCTCTGATGCATACTTATTTGTTTTTATTGCTCGGCTCTTCTCCCTTCTTTCCCGCCCCCCTTTTTGGATGGACCCGTTGGTCAAGGGACCGTTGGTTTTGGCTTTTCTGGAATTGCTTTTCGTCTTGTTGGGGGACATTGGTATGTTTGTTTTTTTTCGATCATGTTTTTCTCTCTCAACCTGTCTTTCCTTCTTACTCCCCCCACTTTTTCCTTTTTTGCCCCCTAAAGGCCCCTTTGTTTACAAGTTGTCCCGACAAGGTGTTTTTGGCGGCCCCCCCCCCCCCCCCCCTGCCTCCTTTCCGTACCGTCAGAATTCGTGAGTTCTTCTTTATCTTGTGTGGCCCTTGCATTTTTCTTTGTGGATTTTATCTACCTTCCTGTTGTGTTCTTTTGCTCTTTTTGTTGCCCTTACATTTGACCCCCCCCTTCCCTCCCCAACCCCCTCCCTTTTTTTTCTCTTTTTTCCCCCGCTTTAGTCTTTTTTTTATTTGTGTACCCCGCACTAATATTATGGTGGAATAGGTGGAGAGGTGACCCTGTCTTTTAGGAAGTTCTCTTCTATTTTTCCCTGTCTCGGGTTCCCGTCTTCCGTCCCCCCAGTTTTACATTCTAAAACCCAGCTTTTTTATGTACAACCAGATCAGGTAACTTGCGCTTTTCCTCCCCGGTGTGGGTTTCTATCCTTTTTGTTTTTCTTCCCACTTTGGACCTTTTGCTTTGTGTTCCTTTTCCCTTTTTTTTTTTCTCTTTTATTATTCCCGGGTCCCCCAGAAAAAAACTGCCCCCCGGACGTTTGGTGGCCCATACTTCCTGTATTCTGCCCTAGGACCTTCATTTCCCCCCCCCTGTTTTCCTGTAGATGGAAAGTTTCCCCCATCGCCTTTTTTTTTTTTTTATGGCCCCTGTTTTTTTTTCTTTGGACACCCCACGCTCCTGGTCTTGCTTTATCACTTCTCGTTTGCTTGTAACGCTCCGAACACCTGCTGATCTGAGTTAATGACTTTTTCCCAGCTTCATCGTCTTTTTCCAATCTTTTGCTCACCCCACCTGTCTTTCTCGTAAGACGTTCTCTCCCCCTTTCCAACCCTCGTGATATTGCTGAACAAAAACCGCCGCTAATTCCGCCCCCTCTGTCTCCCTTTCAACCATTGATTTTTGCTGCTTCCCACTTTCCTCCCCCTTTCCCCCCGCACCTCGCGTCCCTTCTTCTTCTACGACTAAAACTTCAAGTACCTATTCCCCCCGATTCGTTTTTGTCCGACACCTTTTCCCTCCCCTTTCTTTGCTAGTTAAAGGTTGGCGCCTCTTCCGCATCAGTTCCCGCATCGCACCATAGGCCGCTTGGTTTTGGCTGGCTTCTGACTTGAACCTTTCTTTCCCGCTCCCCACCATCTCCCGAGGATTCTGCTACGTTCCACACGCGTGCTATTATTTATCCCCTTTTTAATCTTGTTTGTGGACTTCTCTAGGACTCTTTGGTTTTTTTTTTTTCCTCTCTTTCGGATTTGGTTATACTGTTTTCTAGATCTCTCCTCCTTTTTCTCCTTGCGGCGCACGTTCCCCGGATGGATGCTGCACAAGGTTCGTCTGAGCGTCCACCTTTCACCCTTTTGTTCGTTATGTCGTTGGTCCCTTCTTTTCTTTTTCCCCTTTGGCCGTTTAGGCTTTTTTCCTCCCCTTCTTTTCTAAGACTTCCGAGGTTGTTACTTTTCGTGATGGCGGCATGGGAGGGCGCAAGGGATTGTGTTACCGTTTGGTGCCTCGATTTGGCGGAAAAACGTTCCGGTTTTTTCCCCCCGTCCTTGTTTTTTTCTTTGAGCAGACTTTTTTCCCCCCCCTCTTTCCCCCCTACATTTCCTATTCCTTTTTCAGGACTTGGATGCTGGCCGTACGAGGAACTCCACCCCCTGCACTTGGCTTTCCCTGTCCAGGCCCTTTTACCTTTTTTTAATGCCCTTTTTGCATCTCCTCCCGTCTTTTTCGTCTTCTTGGAAGTCCGTTCTCAGCGGACACAACATCATGGCGATGTTTTTTAGTCCAACCCCTTCCTTGTTTTAGCTCGTCCCCTGGTTTTTTTTTTTTTTTGTTTTTTTCTTTTTTTTGTAGCGTTGCCCTTTTTCTTCCCCCCCTACCTCGCGACTTTTACGCAGATATTTTGGGGTGTCAGAGCCCATTTTGACTTACGTTTCGCTCGATTAACCGTTCCCTTTCTTTGGCCCCCTTGATGCCTTTAAACTCCCTCCCTTCCTTGACTCTCCCCTTGGACCTCGTAGAATCCTCACTTGCTATTTTTTTTTCTGGGCCAAAGTGAATTCGTTTGCCGGTTACCACAAATCCGAAACGTGCCCTTCCTGCGTTTTTTCCCAACACTTCAGAAATTTCTTTTCTTTTTTTTTTCTTTCTTTTTCCCCCCCCCTTTACTGCATCCCCCCCCCACTCCTGAACTTTCTCTCTCCACAACCCTCCCGTCCTTTGCACCTCCAAACATTTACAGTGTTTTGTTCCCCCCTTGTTCTACTTGGATTGGCCTGCCGGGTTTTGCTTTTGATTCTTTTTGTGTCCTTTTCCCGGTCCACCCCCATGGTTTTGCGCCCCTCCCCCCTTTCTTCTTCAGGGTTGTTGTTTTGAAACCATTTGCCGGCACTTTTTTTGTAAGTTCTCATGGTACCCCCCTTTGCCCCTCCCACTTCCCATGTCCCACTCCCACCCTTATTTCCCCCTCCCCCCCCCTCGCACTTCTTCTTGTTTGGCCGAACCGTTTTTAAGGGGGCGCCAGGACTAGTACCCCTTTTCCCCCAGTCTTTTCTGCTTCTAATTTTTTGCCGGTTTCCTTTCCTCTTTCATTTTGAGGCCCTTTTTCTGGGCGTAAGTCAAATGATAACGTACAGGGGAACGCCTGAAACACCCCCCCATTCTTTCTTTTTTCTGCCCTTCAAAGGACCCCTTTCGACCTTTTTTTCTTTCTTATCTTTTTTTCTTCTCCTCGTTCTTCCTTTCTTGGGGGATAGTCGTTCTGAATCCCGGGCGCTGTATAGGGGAGGGGATAGTTACTGTTTTTTTCTGTCCTCTCCGCCCCGTTTATTCACCTTTTCTTTCCGTTTCCTTCCTCCCTTTCCACGGTCCACATTTCTTCTTTTTTTTCCACCACTTTTTGCCCCCCCCCCTCCGAATTTATCCGCTTCAACCCCTGTGGGAGATGGTGCGGAGGAGGATTGTTGCGGGTTGACGTTATTCTTTTCACACATTTCTTCCCCGTCCCCCACCTTTTCGTGGCCCCCTCTTAATTTTGCACATCTCGGATAACCGGTGTTCCGGTTGAGTTTCCCATATGAGAATAGCCAATTCTCGCAAAGCCTCTTTTCCCTTTTTTTTTCTTTTTTCCTTTCCTTTCCTTATCTGGTCAGTTTGCTTACCGTCTTTCCTTCTCCTCTTTTTTTGTTTTCCTGGAGTCCCAGAGTTTACTGGCGTTGACTTTTTAATGGTCATGGGGGGGGGGGGGGGGTCCTCTTGCTATTTTTTCCAGGTAATGTTTCCTCCTGTACTCTTTCTCCCTTTCTTGGGAAAACGGCCAATGTTCGACATTGCCCTGTGTGGACGGCGGTTCCCCATCTTCTTGAAATGAATGACCCCCCTTTTTCTGTTCCCCATATCTTGGTTCTAGGTTATAGACCTTTCACGGTTTATGTCGTTAGGATTGGTCCTTCCCCACTCCCACACCCGTTTATCTGCCCCCTTTCCTTTCCTCTCCTTTGAACCGGATTCATTTTGTTCTGGCCGTTCCCCGCCTTCTTTTTTCCACTTTGATGTGCGGCGGTTTCCCAGGTTTTTTTCGTCTCACGTGTTTCTTCTGAAGTTTTTTCCTCTTCTTGACTTCCGGTAGTTTAGCGGTCGTTTCTATGGCTTCAACTTTGGCAAAGTCCATGTTTCAATGCACCTGTCGTTAACCCCCCCCCCAACCTTCCTTTTTGTTTCTTGCTTTCCCCTTTTTTCCCCTCCTAGTTTGGCAGGGCCCCAAATGTCCGCCAAGGTCTGCCCATCATCTGAGAGACTTCACCCCACCCTTCTTCCGCCGGATTGTGTTTCTGTTGCCCGGAATGTCGCTTATTCCTGTAACCCGGATTGTTGACCTTTTCCCGTTTTTTTTTTATTCAGATTGAGTTGCTTCCCTATTCTTTTTCATTCGTCTTCACCAATCCCCCCCTCCTTCCTTTCTTTTCCTCCTCTACATGGTCCTTTTTTCTTCTCCCTTTTTCTTTTTATTCCCCTTGAGTTCCCTGAGTCCCTCCGGTACGGAATGTATCGGGAAAAAAGGAATTCCCTATAACACACCGTTTGATTGGACTCTCTACTTTTTCAAACTTCCTGGCCCTCTTTCCCTCTTGGTCGCTTCTTGTACTCGTTTCGATTTTGGCTGTGACAAGCCCGTTTTCTCTTTACGAGGAAAGGGGATTATGCTGACCCTGCTTGTGGCGCCTTGCCTTTTTTTCGCTCCATTTCCGCTTTGCCCCCCTTCCCACTTCTTTTGTTGGTTGATGCGTTTAGTTTGGATAGCACGCTCCTGCTTTTCTGAATCCAAGGGCTTTTCGGTTTCGCCTGGTTCCTGATCTTTTTGCTCCCTTGGTCCTTCCGTTCATGTGTGACTTTCTTTTCTAGCTTCTGGTTAAAACTTTTTTGGCAACTCTGCGATCTTTTTCCTTATTTTATCCTACTTTTTGTTGTTTTGGTCTCTCTCTACGTCTTTCGTGCTTAACAGAACAACGACCCGCCAAATTTTCCCCCCCGGCCCGCCTCCTTTCCCAATCCTTCTCTTTTGACTTTTCTCCTCCCCCCGGGGGTCCGTCCTTTACCGTTGCAGAATGAATGCTCCATTGGTCTTTTTTCCCGTTTTCCCCCCCCCCCCCCCAGTCAACCTCCCCTTTCCACCCAACAATCCCCTCTTGAGTTCTTTTTTCCCGGACTTGGGTTCCCCCTCTCCCTAAACTGAGTGAGTCTTGGAAGAGACTTGTCGTGGCCGAGACCATTTTTCCTCCGTCTTTTTGTGGGGCTTCACACTGTCCCAACCGATTTGCCACGAGTCTTCTGTCCCCCCCCTGAGGTGTTAGTTTTTTTTTTCTCCTTTTTATTCAGCTTTCCTTAGTCTCAATTCTTGATATCCAACTGGCCGTGCCGTTTCCCCTCTGGGACATTGACCTGCGGTTGACGTTCTACTCCTTCCCACTTTCCCACGTTTATTTGACCCATCACGATCATGCAATTTCGTTTCATTTTTTTACGCAGCCCTTTCTAAGTTTAGCAATCCCATGAGGCGCCTTAGATGAAACTCCTTCCTTGACTCCATTGATTTTTTCCCGCGTGTGATCCTCCCCCCCTTCGGTTTCCAACGAGTTTCCGGCCCCGGGAAAACTCGCTTGAAGTTTAACCCCTTTTCGACCCCCCCAAGAGTTTCTCTCTTCTTTCTCTTTCCTCACTGTCATGGCAAATGGGGACGTTCCATTCTTTCTCTATATCTCGCTCCCACTTTCCCGTCTACCCCCTCCCATGCTGTTTTTTTATGGTTACCGTTACTGTTTCCCCGTGGGCCTTGACAAATTTTGTCCCCACTGGTCCCTCTTCCGGTTTTTTGTTGTTTGCTACCTCTGGCTCGTTCGATGCCGTCCCCACCTTATGCCTTGCAGCCCTTTTTTTTCGCGTGTTGCCGGCAAAAAAACCCTCCACGTTGCTCATCGTTCACTACAGTTCTCTCTCTTTTTGGTTTTCCACCCAATTTTCCCCTCTCTTTCCCCTCCTTTGCCACAAAAAGTTTTTTTTTGTTGCTTGACCGACTTGATAATACCAGGTACCATTAACCCCTTTCATTTGCTTTTGGGTTCCCTCCTGCCCCCCCCCCAGCTTCCTTTCTTCCATACTTTTTCTATTCTTGCCTTCCAACCCATTTTCCTTTTGTTAGGAAAGAGCCATTTGGTCCTTTTTGCCCCCTCCGCCCGTGTCGGCCCACTCCTTTTTGCCCCCTCGGAGCATCCTGAAACTCCCTCTCAATGGACACTTTGCACAATTATCAACAAAGAAAGGAACAAAACCCCACCTCCGGCCTTGTACCTTTTCACTTTTGAACCCCTCCTATTTTCGCTGGGGCTCCCCTGTTTCCAGGTTCCGAGTCGTACCCCCCCGATTTTTCGTTCATGAAAAGATTTCTGTGCGATCCCTGCTTTTCATTTCTGTAACGTTTCTCCGTGTCCGGGTTATCCGAGGGTTGAAAGGGGCAATGTGAAATTGACGGTGGTTTCTCTCCCCACCTTTTTTTTCCCTACCAATTTCTCGACCACCCAACCGTCGAATACAACCTCGCCTTCCCGCTCGCTTTTTTCCCCCCTTTGTTTCCTCCCCCGTCTCTTCCTCTGCTTGCCGAACTTTTTTATCCTTACTGTTTCTGGACAGTACTTTTCCTGTGTTCAACCGACACAAGAGATTTCTGCCTCCCCTGCGTCTGCTTTTTTGCTCTTTTTTTTCCATTTGAGACCTTCCCCTCTTTCCCCTTTTTTTCTTCTCTGCCTTTAGTTTCTTTATTCATTAACCTCTTCGTTTTTCCCCCCAACCCATGCCAGAACGACGAGGGGTTCCTCCTCTCCGTAATCATCCCTCCCAAACCAGGTCCCACTGTCGACATTGACCAACTGCCCAAGTCATACAGAAAAACGGTGGTTGTTTGAGATGCACCCCGTATCACGGTCATGAAGTTGCGTATGGGACACAAGTCGCCTCACGTTTTGCATTGAGGGCTACCGGGCCCTTTTTCCATGGCCGCGATGAGCGACATTTTCTTCATAATGATGAGGTTGTTGAGATGTGGTTCTCTTGCCGGGCCACCCGGTCTTCTTCCCTCCCCCTTTTCCTGAATGCGTTGTTTTGGATTTTGTGTTTTGATTTGGCAATTTTTTTTCTTTCTTCAACCTTTTTTTCTCATTCTCTTATTTTCATGAACCAAAAAGTTTACCTTTTCATCACGTCCTTCGCAGGGTTTTTTCCCGACCCCTGTTTTGGCGGGCATTCCACGCTTCCGCACCTGCTTCTTTTCCAGGTTCTTTCGGAGTTTTTGGTTTTTTATTCTTGGGTTGCGTTTCTAGTGATTTTTGTTTGCTGCGTTTTTTTTTTTTGGATTCTACTCTACATTATTACGTTGCGACTTCCTTCTGGTCTTGTGCCGTCAAAACTGACACCTCCTACCCACCGAATTCTTTTTTTTCCTTTTTTTCGCATAGACGGTTTGCGTTTAATTTACCGCAGTTAAACTGGTTCAAAGCGATAGGTTTTTTTTTCCCATTTAGGGCACTTTTATTTTCCTGCCTCGGGCCGTCCCCCCGTCTCCTTTTTTTTTCCCCGGCATCAACGGTTTCTCACCCCCCTACACCTTTTGGCACATCGGCGATTGATTCACACTCTATCCTTCCCCCCGGTTCGGCTGTTGAACGCCCTTTCCTTCTTTTGCGTCCTTTTTTTCTCCGTTTTTTTTTCAGATTTTTTTTTTGTCGTACCCAGTTCCCCTTCGCCGACTGTCTTGGCCGAACTGTACCCCCCCCTCCCAATCCTTCTTTTCGAACCCCCTCCCCCCCCCCCTATGTGCCCCTTAGATGAAGTACCCTTGTTTTGTGACCACGAACACTTTGCATTTCTTCTTTCTCCCTTTCCTGCTTTTTCCTTCGCCCCCCCCATGTTGATTTTTGCTTCCTGCGTTTCCCCTCCAGTCTTTCCGTTTCTGTTCCCCCAAATTTTGACGGTTCAAACCACTTGCTCGACTTTTTTTTCAGCCCTTTCAGGGATGCGAAAACCGCCTTATTTTTCCTCCCCCCCCTCTCTTTCTTTCTTCGAACTTTTTTTTCTTTCCCATTGCCGACCACCGCTCCACCCCAATCGTTTTGGTGGAACACCTCTTCAACTGCTTCAGGGCGAAAACTTCCCACTGCTGTGAACCTCTCTCTCACGTGTTCTCTGGCACACCTTTTCTATCTTGAACTTTTCGTCCTTTTACGTTCCCATGCGCCCACTTTCCTTTGACGTGATGGCGCTTTGGGTGAAGTTATTACTGTTTGTATTCGTAGCGAGCCTTTGTATCCCCCTTTTTTCCTTCCTCTCGGTGTTGAAGCACCTTTCTTCCTTCCTCCTGTTTGTGTTTGTCTGAGCGGAGAGGAAAGCGTTGGGCGTCTATTTCCTCCACTCTGCTGTCCTTTCCTTGCTGCGCGCCTTTCCCTCTTTTTTTCAGATTCCGCCTTCTTTTTCCAACCCCATCACGTAAGTTTGACACTTGAGGCGGTTTTTCCATGCAAGCACTTCGCCATGTCGCTGGGGGAACGTAGACGCTCTTGCACTTCCTGTACTGTCCCCCCTTTGCTGCCTTCCTTTTTTTAGAATCTTTCCCCATTTTTTCCCTCCTTATTTGGTTTCGTTTTATTTGTTTTGGTTATCGTGGTGTGACCACCCCTGTCCGGATTTCAATTCGGTTCCCTTCGCTGGTTTCCCCTTGCCCCCTTTTATCCCTTTGGTTTCCTCCCCTTCCCCCCTGTAAGTCCCGTTTCCGTCTAAGCAATACTCGGGCAAGAAATGCAGTGCCCTGCCAACATTGTTCAGTTTGATTTTATGATTTTCTTGTCCCATGCAACTTCACTCCTTCTCTTTCCCGGTGGCCCGTCCCTTTCCCCGAACCTTTTACATGAATTGACTCACAGCCCTGCCGCGTTGTGGTTTTGTAGAGCCCGGCACTCGGCCTTTTTTGATTTTTTCTTTCTGACGGCCACCTTCTCCTTTGGTGTTTCTATCCATTGTTCGTGGGTTTTTTCCGTCGTCGTCAGTTTCTGTTTTTTTTTTTGTTTTTGGATGGTGAGGACGATTTTCCTTTGTCGACCACCCGCAACCCGTTTACCAGTGATGATCTTATCCTAAAACTTTCTTTACTGGCAAAGTGCAGCTACGTTTGTACGATTTCCGGATTCTCCGCGTTTTCTTTCAGTTTTCAACCGTTTTTTATGGTCGTTTAAATCGACGGCAATGCCGACAAGCGTGAACTTCCCAGCGGTTTTTTTTGCTCTGTGCCCGTTTTATAAGTGCGGTGTCCCCTTTTTCAATTCCTGACCTCCCCCTTCGTTCTTTCTCACCCTTGTCTGTCCCTTTTTTCTTTTTTATTTTCTTCCGTCGCGTTACTGACACCAACCTCGACTTGAAATGTAGAGCCTCACCCCGTTAGTGCCCCATCACCCCCTTCCCTCCACTTTTCACCGCCACATGTCGGGCGGCGCTCTTTACGTCCTTTGCCGGTGGCGTTACTATAGACCCTGCCTCCCCCCAAAACATTTGTTCCCTCCCCGGTCCATGTCTATCGGTTTTTTTTGGGACCCTTCTGGCCCTTCCACTTTTTCCGGCTCCTTTCCGTAGGTTTATCCACCCACCAGTGTCACCGGTCAAGAAACACAAATGCCCCCATCCCCCTCACTTTCCTCATCCCCCCTTCCACCTCTGATCTTTTCCGGCCTGCTGGCCCTTCAGCTACCTTTGGACTCTGCGCACCACCCACTCCGTCTGCCGCTGATACCTGTCCTTAGTCCCTTCCCCCGGTCCTCTGTTGCTTTTTGGCGGGGCCTCTTCCCCCGGAGCACCCGTTCCATGCCGGATGCCGCCCGCCAATGATCTTTTCACTATTGCAAGCTTTTTTTCTTATTTCGGATTTTCTTCGTTCGGAGGAAAGAGTCTTTACTGTTCTATTTTTTTTCTTTTCTCTTCTTCCGTCCTTTCCCCCTTTTTGCCTTTGGCGGTTCTAGTTTCCCTCAGTTGACTTCGTTCGCTGATCTCCGCGGCAGCCCAACTTTTCTGGCCATTTTTGAAAAATCCCCATTTTTTTTTCGTTCACAACCAAATGTGTTTTCCGTTCCCCCCCCTTACTCATCTGCTTTTTTTTTTTTTTTTTTTCATGTTTTATCCCTTGAGCGTCTTTTCGGCGTCCTTTTCATTTCGGTCCGAATATCCGTGTAGCGGAAAAAATTTTGCCCAAGTTTAATTGATTTTTTTCTCCCCCCATCTTTTCCCGTTTTTTCTTTCTCAATCGGTTTTTTTTCTCCGGACTCTCCTTTTTCTCCCATAATCCCCTTCAAACGTCTCTTTTTAACGAGTCTGTAGCCCTTTTTGATGTGGGACTTTGCCCTTTCCTTCTTTTTTCTGTTTCTTTCCGTTTTCCGTTTTCCTTGTTGGAGACCCCCCTGGTGGGAATTCTTGTTCGAGGGTCGTGGGGCCCTTGACTTCCTCCCCCTTTGTCCTCTTTCTCTTGGTCTTGACCGTTTTTTGCCAAGCCCATTGGTTGTGCCCAACCAGACCCATGGTGGCCATGCTACGTTTCGTGTACATTATGTCGTCGATTTTTCTTTTCGTTCGTGGAGGGCTTTCACCCCCTCCCCTTTTGAATTTTTTTCCTTCGTACGTGAGCTACAGGGTAACTGGCCCCCAACGTCTTGAAATTGCGGTACGTTTTTTTTTTTTTTAGTTTGACCCCCTGGGATTCCCTATTTTTTCTTTTCTTTCACCTTTTTCTTTTTCCTCTGCGGCTTTTTTTTTTCCCCCTTCGGCGAGTTTTCTCCAAACTTGAGTTTGTTCGCGATTTTTTGAGGGCTTCAGGGTTCTTTGCTAGTCGTTTATCGCCCTTTTCCTCATTCCCACCTGCCCCCTGACCCAATGTCATTTGTCCCGGGCGACCCCATCAACGTGAGGTCTGGTTGTTTATCGTTTTTTTTTCCCTTTGGTTTCCGCTCCCTCTTTTGTAGTCCCTGCCGCCAAAGTGCCCAATCACTTGTAGGAGAAAGTCATTTCCACCAACTCCGTCCTCTAGGTTTCTTCTGCTTCCTTTACCGCATTTGCATTTTGTTGCCCTTCCCTGCGTGCCAGTCTTGGATGTTCTTCTCTCTTTTTTTCGTTGTCTTTAGGCTTCCTTTTTCTTTACCAAGTCCCTTTTCCCAGGTCCCGTTCTTGACTTTCTCTCTTTTCCGTTTTCCCCGGAGTTCTTTGAATTCCTACCCATACTGTTACCCGGACTGTCCCTTTACACCAGCAGGTCCCCATGGACCAAAAACTCTCTTGCCGATTTTCCTTTCGGCCCCTCTGATACGCGTTCACTTTCTTCTTGACACACTCGGGTTTTTTTTTGTGTTTGCATTTCAAAAGCCCACCAACCTTCTTTCCTGGTGTATCTGCTGTTTTCCCCCCCTGCTTCTGGCTTTTTTCTTTTCGAGAACTTTCTCACCGTTAGTGTGTTGTTGGGTTTATGCTTAGTGGGCTTTTTTTTCGGTTGTTAGCATCATTCAGGGTCACTTTGTCCCGGTTTCCCTTCTTTCTTCCAAGTTTTTTTCTTTCATGTTGTTTTTCTTCTCCGCCCCCCTTTTCAGGGTTTTGTTCCACTCCGGCCA
>Ga0179593_1692479_pt1 | contig 13507 bp, 16 predicted proteins | sample CZODoug2_1_08_16_FD_185931 | JGI IMG/M metagenome (GOLD analysis project Ga0179593, IMG submission 185931) | Vadose zone soil fungal communities from Angelo Coast Range Reserve, California, USA - CZODoug2_1_08_16fungal (PacBio error correction) | ecosystem: Environmental > Terrestrial > Soil >... | reverse complement strand
CTATTGAGCATCGGAGCGATTGGAATTTGTTTTCTTCTTTGTAGGAGCTTGCCCCCTCACATTTTCTTTTGTAATCCGCTATGCCTTACTCCTCTTCATTTATTGTTTAGCGGTTAAGATCCAGTTGTATCACCCCCCGCGTCTTGGCTCTTTGCAGTGTCACATTTTGCTTTCCTTGGGGGAATCTTCCAGCCAATCGAAAAGTAAGGATAAGACCCTTTCACCCTTCTTTCCGGTCCCCTTTACCTCGATTAGCGCTTCCCTACTGCATCTCTACTGGGGTGTAGTCTTCTCGGAATGAAGACGATTTCGAACAAAGTCATGGCTTCAACCCTCGCCTTCTTTTACCCGGAGTCCCTGGTTTTCTCCCCTTTTAGACTCCCTCTCATGAACCCGATCATCTCTTCCCCGTCAAGAACATGGATGCAAAAGCACACTGTCTAGACGGCTGTAGAATCACTTCGGTTGTTCTCCGCCTCTCCCCCCCTTTTCATTCTCCCCCCCCCCTTTCCTCTCAATCTTTCCTGGTCAGAGTTCTTGAAATAGTTCCTAATTTCTAGATAGCGCGGACTCGGAGTCAAGTTATCTCTCTATGTCCTCTCCGTTGTGTGTGTGATCCCGACTCCCGTTTTCTCGCTTCATCGAGTTTTCCCCATTCCCCTCCTAGTCCCTCCCCACCAACTCTTCACGTCGTCAACTGGTGGTTGTTTTAATCCGACCCCCGCTGGGAGCTATCCTTTCAGCCTCGTGAATGCGACGGCCGTCATTTTTCAACATTTGAAGAATTTTCGTGATATTTAAGGCGGAAGAGATGATCATTTTTCCTAGGCGTGGCAAAGCCCTTGTCCTCCAAGGGGCTCGCAGTCCATTTTCCCAGAGCCCTTCCCGTCTTTTTTTAGCCTTCATTCTCCCCCCCCCATTCTTGTTTAATCCTCGAATTTGCGGACCCTCTACACCCAAGTTGGCTCCTTGCAGGTTTCAGCGCTGGACAATTGTGCATCTGCTTCCGGCCCTTCATGCTTCTTGCGACTTACTCCTAATATCTCGTTTCTCCCCACCTGATAAAACGCTTCACACTTGCCCCTTGGTTGGAGCCACCTCTTTACGCGCTATCTCTCTCTTTCCAGCTTATAGGCATAGCGGTACCTGACAAAATTTTTTTCTGCTCCGACCACAACAAGCGTTCCCAGCAAAATCTCTTGACGATATTCCCCTCATCGGAACCCCCCCCCCCACCCTCCCTTTCCAGTCGCCTGAGGAGAGTCTCCTCCCCCGTACGTTCCCTTGGTGACTTAAGGTGGAACGCCGGCTCGGGCCCCACGACCCCCCTTCCTTCCTCTTTTTTTTGTTCTTTTCCCTCTCCCCCAGAAGTGTTTGGGCCGTCTCGTTTGAATCGGCTTCCGGGCCAAGGGCTTTTTAGGCCCTCCCCCTTTGAGGATCGCTTTTTTCCCGACTCCTCCCTCTTGCTCTTTTCATGTGCCCCGGCCCCTGTTCCCATGCCATGCGTCGGGCTGTTTGACCTTCCATTTTTCCGGCAGCTCGATCATTATAATGAATTTGGACCTTTGCCTGGTCTCGTTTGCGTCCTTTTGGCACTCCCCCTTATGGCCTTTTCACTCTGACCCTCGATCCCTTGGCTTGTCGTTCCGGCGTTGAGTAGATGGGCCCTTGAGAATGCCGCGACATCTTCCACGGCGCGGGCCTCTCTTCTTATTTTTCCTACTCTTCTTTGACCTTGCGGCCCCCTGATTAGAAAACCGTTTTCCTCCTCGACCGCTTGCGAGGCCATATTTTACAGCTCTTCCGCAATTTCCTCCCATCTTCCCCTCAGTCCCTTTCCCTGATTCGGCTGACTTCATGCCATGCGGGAAGAGAGTAAGGAAATTGGGCGGTTCGGGGCCATGCGCGATTCCTTCTTCTAAGCGATGTCCTGAAGCCCCTCTTAATTTCCTTAGTCGTGAGAGGTGAGACAGAAAAATCCTTTGTTATGAAAAAGTAGCTCCCAGGAATAGTCGCTATTTCTTCCCCCGACTCGATTTCCCCCTTTTCTTTCCCCATCCCTCCGTTCCTCGCAAGACCAGATTGGCTCCTCATACTACTCGAAACGAAACAGACTAGACAGGAATCTCCCTCTCCTCCTCATCCTTCTTGTTTTTCGATCTTCGGTCTCCCTTTTTCTGGCCTGCGCTCTACCCGCAATTGTCGTGAGAGTCTGGGCTGCAGCCTCCAACCCCCAAAGGCGGTTCTTTCGCGCCAAGATTCTTTCTCGCGCTCTGTCTTCTCATTCGATCCCTACTCTTATTTCATTAGGGTTCGATTCTTCCAGAGCGCTTCCAAGGGCCTGGGTCATCTTATTCCATTTCCCCTCTGAACCAGTCTTCCTGAAGTAATGCCAATTGCCCATTCTGAAGGTGAACATAATCATGGCTAATTAGAACATACTGACTATCCGTTTTCTCCCTTGTTTTCCTTTCCTTGAATTCTTTAGGCATTCCCCTTTTTCTCATCCCCTCCCCCCTTCTGCTCTTTTTTCAATAATTCTTCTTAGTGTCCCTCCCCGCGCTTTGTAATGGTGAGCTGCTTTCGGGGACAGAGGATGCTTAAGCGCCGACACAAGTCCATGGTAGGCGTTAAGATGATCGATTTCCCCTGCCCCTCCCCTTTCATTCCCCTTTTCCCCGCTTTTTCCCGCAGCACCCCACAGCTGCAGAGAGTCTTCTTTACTGATAGAGATGAAATGGCTGGAATGGGTTTTTACAGACCGACAGGCATGGCAGTGAACTTTCGTTAGACCTTCCTTTTCTTTCAGCATACTCCCCTGCGAGCCTTTTCTCCAAAGCATGGGACGACTGCCCGCCTTTAGGACCGGTCCAGCGCGGATCACTTTTTCGAGACGGGCAGACAGGCATCTGAGAACGTCGACCATCGAAGGCATGCTTGACCCCTCACTGTCAGCAACACCTCCTTTCAGTCTTTTTTTCCGAAGAAGGCGAGGAGTTCAACTTACTTCCCAACTTTCCGGAGACGAGGGCCTTTCTCATACGACAGAAAGTTTCCGATCCGTCCGATTGTCTTCAAGCTGGTTTTTTGATCTTGGTTACGCGACTTTGGCATTTTTTTTTTTTTGTTGTCGGAGCGCCAATCCCCCAATTTGATTTCATTCGCTATGCATCTACGCTCCCTCTTTGCTTCTTCGGGGCCTCCCCCCGGATTCATAACTCTCGTCTCCGCGTGTTCTCCAACACAGTGTGGCAAGTGTCAACATCTTAGGTGGGGGCCTCGTCGACAATCGAAAACTGACTTCTTCACCTTCTCGTTTCTTTCCCCATCCTTCTTCGATGCTCCCTCGCTTCAATGAAAGGTTCTTCCATGGGGTAGGGCGAGATCCGTTCCCCCAGCGATTCGAAACAACTTTCCCTGGACTTTTTTCCCCCTTTTCTTTTTTTTCCCACTTCTGTAAGATCCTTTCCCTGACCAGGGGTTTTTCCGCCCTCTCTCAAAAGGCTCATGATTCGCCGTTTCTCACGGACAAATGGCTTCAAGGGCTTTCAAGTTTTTCTTTCACGTCGCCTAGTTCTTTGTCTTCCCATTGTGACGAAGTTCCCTTCACATCAAGGTGGTTACTCGTCCAGCGTCTTCGATGAAATAGCCCAAATCTGGAACTGTTCAGCGCGTTGAGTCTCCCTTTTCCAGTTATCTCTTTTCCTTCTCCCCCGTTGTGTTTTTTTCTTTGTTTTCCATGTCTTCCTAGCACGTTCCAGTCCTATTTTCGTAAAATCTGCCTCTCCGATCCAATGGATGGAGATTGCCACGTCAGGCACATTTTTGGGCGTTAATGAGACCTTGGAAGCTAAGCGCTCCCCCTGCCTCTTTAATGGTCCCCTGTCACTTCCCTTCCCATCCTTGCCCTCCTCCCCCAGAAGGCTCCCTTTTCATGACAGGTGGAAGACACTGTAACCAGGGGCTCGGCGTGACAGTTCCCCCTTTAATTTGACACCAAAGTACGGGTATCCTTCCCTGCGCTGGTTCAAACTGTCCTTTTTTTTTAGCTTCATGCATTCGGAGAGCTACTACCACCCCCCAATTGCTCTGCAGTATTGAAGCGCTAAAATCTTTCTGTTGTAGCATTTACGCGGACGCGTGAGAGACGTGGACCTTTCCCTCTTTTCCCCGTTATCATATCCTCGATTTTTCGTCTCCCTTCTACGTCTCTTCCTTCGAAACCCCTGGCTCCTTGGATATGTTTTCGTACTGGAGAGCCAACGAGTAAAATTCTTCACTGCTATCGGGAAATAGCTACTCTTCCCCATTCGGCGCTCCCCCCCCCAATCAATTCTAAGACTAGTAGACAAATCTTCCCCCAAACCCCCCCCCACAACAATCCACCTTCTGCCTGCATAGCATTCAGGAACTTGCGGGGAGAGTCCATTAGTCCTCCGGGACCTTTTTTCCCGGTGAACGCCGCCTCCTTTCCCACTTTCCTTGTTGTTCCGACATGCCGTCGATGTAGAAGTGATAAGATGAATGTTGCAGTGGATCTGGATACAGGCGCTGACGGCGTGGCGCGATTTTTCAATCTTTCTTGTCTCCCTCGCTAGCATCGCCGGCTTCTTTCGCTTTTCCTGGAAAGTCCTTCTCTTGTTGCATTAACCCCTCTTTCGCTGATCAGGAACGGAAGGGAAGTGGAGCTTGCTGGGCGAGGTTTCTTGCATTGCGACCTTCGGCTTCCCCGAACCCCCCCTCCTTTTTGGCTTCCCGAAACTTCTTGTTTAGGAGGAAGCGTCTGCAGTCGCCTGGGCGAGGAGAAGGTTTTACATGACACGGCGCGGGCTTGCAAGGAGGAGGCGGTCCCCCTACTCTCCCCAGCATTTTTGAACAGCCGGGCGGCCCTTTTTTGATTTCCTCGCTGAGAGGTTTTTCTTCAGCCGACTGGAAAGGTTTTTTTTTTTTTTCTTTGGTTGTTTTTTTTTCCTTTTTTTTTTCTTTTTTTTTTCTCTCTCTTTTTTTTTTTTTTCTTCCTCTTTCTTTTTTTTTTTTTTTTTTCTTTCCCTTTCCTACCATGTGGCGAAGGTCGACATGACTGGCGTTATTAGATTTATAAATGAGTTTTTTTTTCCCTTTTAGCTTAAGGAATTAGATTTGGTGTTAGGGGGACCCTTTCTTTTTCGGTCTCGTCCCCTCCTGAAGAGGCCCTGTTTCCCTGAGTAATGTCCACCCTTCGCAGTGAGAGTGGGCCTAAATAAGTGTGGTATGTCACGCAGTCGATCAGCAGAATCGTACCCGAGAGAGAACCGAGAAGTCATTTCTCTCGAAAGACACTCTTTTTTTATTCCTCCCCCCCAGCATCCATCTCCCTCAAGTCCTCAAAAGTTGATCGACCGTTCTCTCTTCCCAATTAAGTTGTTGTTGGTGGATTCCATGCCGGTCTCTCATTAGGGTGCTTCTAGGCCACAATGGTTAGACCTGATTTTTCTTTTTCCGTAAGTTCTTGTTTATTTAGCGCCAAGTCGCTTCTTATAGGTGCTTTATTGTAGAAGAGGCGCCGATTAGACGTCTTTCAGCACCGGCTTTTTTCTCCCCCCATTTTCTCCCCGTACCCCCTGAGAAGGAATAGTTTCACTTAGTTTACAGAATGAAATCCTCTTCCATCTGAACCGCCCCCCCCTCAGCTCCGAATCCCTTTCTCGGCCTTGATAATCCTTTGCGAACCATAGACAAATGCTGATGGGAAGATAAGGGATCCATTGATGCGGATGTCGAAATTTTTCATCGAGCGTCCCGGTCTCTGAGTCAACTCCTTTCTCATCATCTCTTTGGCATTCTTCCTCCAAGACTCTTTTTGTTTCCCCGACGCCCCTTGCACTAAGGACCGCGCCGTTCATGTGAGAGGACCCTCCGTTCGTCCCCAGAGGACTGATCCGCAGAATTACAAATACCTTCCTTGGGTTCAGAGACCCCCTCCCTTTCCCTCCCCCCCTAGATTTCTTTCTTCGCCCAAGACTAAAGAGACCTCAAAGTAAAGCGATTAATTAAGTAATGATTCTTTTCAGATTTTGGCTGGAAGGGCCCCAGAAAGACGGCATGCTTTCAATGGCCTTCCCCCTAGAAACCTGCCATTTTTTAATCCTGAGCCCTTTTCCCACGGAGCAGACCTTGTCTGTCTGGGCGGACAGGAATTGGATTTCAAAGATAGAGACTCGCCATGAGTCTGAGCATTCTGACCCGACGTTGCTGGGTACCAATCTTAGACCAATCCGGCCGCCGTCTGTTCGTTGGTCCCGAGAGCACGGAGTTCACCTTTACCCCTCAAGGAGGACAGGAGGGCGTCTCGCCCTCCTTTTCGACGGCTTTCCTCTGCGCCTTTCCTTTTTTGTTGTTCTCGACTTGAGAATCGTATTGCTATTTGGACTGCTTTGTTGTTTTCGGAGCGCCCCCCAACACTTTTCCTCTTTATGACTATTAAGAAGTTCCTTCCCCATCTTTTTTCGGTGTTATATCCAGGATTTAATTCAAAACATCTTCGTAATCCTTGTGTTTTCCCCCCCTTTTTTCTCCCAGATCTTCCTCTTTAAGAACGGACCCCCCGTCACAAGGCGGTTATGATGACGTTGACCCCATTTCGAGGTTTCCCCCCGTAATCAATCGGCCTCCCTCCCGCAGATTGCTTCCCCCTCCTGATTGTTTCCCCTCCCTTCCTCCCACGTTCGAAGAGCATCCAGACCCCTCTATCCAAATCAGGGACTTTTTGACGAGCAGGACTGTTGGAATCCCCCGGTACTTCTTCCCCCTCTCCGTTTCTTCGGACAACTTCCCTATCATGACAAGGGCTCTCTATTTAAGAAGTATGGATCCCCTAAATGGCCTGCCCAGGGCTTGTATATGACGGATCCTTCCCTTCTTCTTCCCTGTCTTTCATGCGTCCCACCCCAACATCTGTTCCGATTGGGCCTTTTTCTCCCATTCCGTGGTTCTTTTTCGGTAAGAGTTACGATGAAACCCGGATGTGCGTCCTCTCTTGATCCGTCCGTACTCCTTTCTCCCTCCTTTCTATATCTTTCGTCTGAATCGAGCACTTCCAGGTGTATCCTTCATATGACCCCTCTTTTTCCTACCCCGGATGGAGATTGCCTTTTTCAAAGGTTGGTTTTCCTTGAAGACCAAATTTTTGAGTACGCTTGTGGCCCTTCGTGACCCCCCTTTTTCATAGTGGGCATCCCCATTTTCCGTGATCCCTCACGCTTCAGTCTATCCTTTTCCTGATAGGCCCGGTAACGCCCTTGTCGAAAAGGGGAATTGAAACGTTCCCGCCCCCCCCCTTGACCCCCCCTTCTTTTTCTTTTAACTTCCATCTCCGGACGCGTCCTAACCCTTGAGAAGGCTTTATTAAGTCCTTTGACAATCGCCGTTGTCGCATCTTGGACGGCGTCTATGCGCCGTTCCCCCCCCCTCCTCCCTAACCCTTCTTTTCTGATCCCCCCCCGCTAGGTACAATTGCCACATTTTTGTTTTGCCACACGCGCGATTACGCGACTATTTTGCTATGTGATTCTTCTCCTGGAGCTGACCATTCATAAGATGAAGGAATTTTCTCGCCCTCTATCCGCAACCCCTTTTCTCTTTCCCCCCCCCCCCCTCGTCCTCGTCTTAGAAAATTCCTGTCTAACACCAATACACAACCTTCACATGCGCTGCCCCTCCTCCAGTCGAAACTTGCTAGATCCAGGCCCCTCTTTTTTCTTGGTGTCTCTCACTTTTTAGCTATTGGATTGTTAGTTTGTCCGACATTCTTCGTGGTCTGACGTGCTCAGCCCTTCGTCTGCCCTCGATCTGATCCGGCGCGGTTTTTGACGCAGAGCCGCTTGTTTTTCCATGCCTTTTTTCTTCCCATCGCTTTTTCTCCCCCTCGACGCTCTTGTCGCCTGATAATGTTTTCCTTCCAGTTCCTCCGACGTTACGTCGGCTTGTTGTCCTTACAGCCCGGTCCTCCCCCCCCCCTTCCGTCCTACCTCCCCTTTTAGCTCTCCTTCTTCCTTTTGGCGGCCGTCCATCGCCAAACCAACAAAACTCGAGGCGTCTTTTTCTCCTTCTTCATCTCCCAATGAGGCGGCAGAGTCTGTCGTGGGCCTCTGAGAATTTCGAACATGAAACGCGCGGGCCTGTCTCTGCGTAGCGGGACCCCATTTTTTTTTTCCTTGTTTTTTTTTTTTTTTTTAACTTCCTTGCCCAAACAAGACTGCATTCCCCCCGCAATGTTCGGTATCCCCTCACGCCTATCGGCCTTCCTATTTCGACAGCAGCAGCTTCGCCCGGATAGGCCCTCCAGGTTCCCCCCTACTTGGTTCCCTTATGATTTCCTTATCCATTTTTTCCTTCTTCAATTCTCCATGCGGTCCGTGCTTCTTCCTGATGAAGATGCCCTGCAGTTTTTCCCCCGATCCGGAAGAATTCCCCGGAACCCTTCGCCGTGTTTTTCACAGAAAATCCCGGTTTCCTGCCTCCTTTCCCCTTCTTCTCGTTTTCTGAGAAATCCCAGAACCAGACGTTGTTTTACCTCCAGATTTTCCCCGCAATTGGAGAGCCGCCAGCACATTTTTCACTAGAACGCAACCGAATGACTCCCTCCTCTTCCCTCCAGTTGTATGTTCTGGGGTGCGGCGATTCCATGGGAGTTAGATCTCCAAGGCATTGCGTGCGTCGGCTTGAAGAAGAACCCCCCCCGTATGGTTCTTTTTTCTGACTCCTTCTTCTCTCGATCGGGGGTGGGTTGTTTTGGGGTGTGTTTTGGGGCCCGTCGGGTCTTCCCTTTTCTGTCCATCGCACTGGGCCAACTTCTGCTTTTCATTTTTCTTTTTCTTTTTTTATCTTTTTTACTTCCCCTCTGGTCCAAGAAAAGCAAATATTTGAAATTCTCCTGCCCCGCCGGATCAATCGAATTTCCCTATTCCCTTTCTTTTTTTGGCGTCCCCCCCATGTCTTCTTCCCCCATTTTTTCTTTCGACATCCTATTCTGAGTTCGGAGACCCCTTGTTAATAATGCCCAGGAGTTTTTCCGATCCGGAGGAGTTAATCCGATGCGTGGAGGAGTATTTCAGCCTTTTTTCCCTCCTCCCTGGTACCGTGCCCGGCGGCCTCTCCCTTCGCATCTGGGATTGAGTTTTCAGCTGAATAGTATTCCGAATGTAATCAGGAATCGATTTTCGGCTTTCTTCCCCCCCCCCACTCCCTTCCAGTGCCAGCCCCAAAGACTTCAGACGCTTACCAGTTACTGATATTCTGCCGGGATGGAAGTCCACAAGACCCCCTCCGTCCAGCTGGACCCCCGGTCACATGAGAGGAGAGACTTTACGAGGTAGGAGGGAGATGCGCGCCTCATGCCCCGCGATCCTCCGACTGTCTCCCCTTCCGTCTTTTTTTCTGCCTTGGCTCTTCGAGACGGGCCGCCTGCCGAGAAAGTCGACCATTCGATTGCTGTCGGTGCCCCAGACCCCACACGGTCCCCCCCACCTTCCGCCGCCCCTATTTTTTTGGCCTCCGGGCCTTCCCCTTAAAGGCCGGAGGGACGGAGGTTTTCCGCCCGCAAGTTCGTGTTCCCTATGGCAGGCGCAGGTGCTATGTTTGGATTTTTTCTTTTTCTCTGCTCTTTTGCCTTTTTAGCTCCAATACACCCCCTTCTCCCGTAAGGAGCTATGCATCTCCGCAGTTCTGTCAATCTGATTGCGTGGGCAGATCCGTTTCAATCCCCTTTAACTCTCTCTCTTTTTTTTTTCCCCCTTTGTCAAAGCGCGTTTTGTTTGGGCCCTCGTTATCCGCCAATCTCTTCCCCCCCGGACGGAATAGAAACGTGAAGCCCCATTCCGTTTCGTTCCCCATCCTTTTCCTTCTTTTTCTTTGACCTTTCGCGTTCCGGGTGTAGTTGTCGCGTCGCTGCTCCTCTGAGAACACTCACTTACTTTGAAACCGCGTTTCCTTCGTTGGAATAACCCTCTTGCCCCAATTGATATGTACCTCACTTTTTTTTCCCCCCCTTTCCCCCCACTTTTTCACCGTCCTTTCACCTCTTCCGTTCAAAATTTCTGCAAAGGTCAAATTTTTGGTTATTCCTTCCGTCTCCTCACGAGGCTGGCCTCTTTTTGTCCAAGCGGTGTCTCATCCCCCCCAACCCCTTGATGACCTCCTTTCCATCTTTGGTCCTTCTTTCACATCTGGCCGTGCTCGATTCCTAGGCTCGCCTGAGGTAAAGTATCCCCCTCCTCATTCCGTTGTTGTTGTTGATTTTCAGACTCTTACTTTTTTTACAGCCGGGCTCTTCTTCCTCTCCTTTCATCGCACTCTTCACCCGGATTTGCGCTTGCCCTTCCAGGGTTGGTTTTTTCTGCATTGAAGACCCCTGGAGCTAAGCGAGGGCCAGCTTTTGAAGCGAAGGCGTCTAGGTATTTTTGGAAGCCATTGGGCCCAGCCCCGGCTCCTCCCTTCTTTCGACTCTTGATCCCTTTTTCAAGGCTCCAAGGTGCGCAGAACCCCGTTCTTACAGTCTCCCTTTAAACCCCAGTCCGTTTATTCCAACAGCCTGCTTTTTTTCAAAAGTCCTTCACCATTTGAGTTTCCTTTTCCTTTCTTTTCCACTTTAGCCGCGCGACAATAGCCTTGTCTCCTTTTTGGTCCGTGATGGCCTGTCTGACGTGACATCTCAGCTTCACGTTAATCATTCTTTTTTTTAGATTGGCGTCTCACCCGTCCCCCCCCACCCCGTTTGACCTCCCCTTCCCTCTATTACGCTATTTTGATCGTCTCATGGTATTCTGACTGCGACATCAGATGAAGCAGAGGCATATCGAATTCTGCCCCTTTGTTTCTCGCTCCGACCACCCAATTCTTCTCAATAACTCTCTTTTGGAAGAACACAATCCCCCCTCCTTAAAATGACTAGTTCCCTCGCCTTCAAGCGAAATTGCGTTCTCAAGAAATAGTCCTCTTCGGTCCTTTTTTTTTTTCCCTTGCATCTTCGTTTTCTTTACGCCCTCCCTTTTCAAGCGGCTTTTTTCGGTATTGCCAGAAGACATGCCCGATTGTTGCTCGTTCTAAGATGTCAGTGCCTCTCGATCTTGTCCCAGGCGCTGCCGGTCCCTCCTCGACGATGGTCTTCCTTGAGTTCTATGGCCTCATCGGCTAGTAGTTCGCGTCCTCCGGTATCATCTTGCTGCGGGCCAGTTCCATCCCATGCAGCGAGGCTTTGCTTCTCCATCCTTCCATCTCCCTTCCGGCCTTATCAGCTTTTCAAGTCTTTTTTACGGTGCCTGGGGCCTGAATCCTTCCCAAGCATGAGGCGGATTTGTCCGGCGCCGAATCGACCGCTGACCCTTTTTCATGGCATTTATCCTTTTCTTCGTTTCTCGTCCTTTTTTAGGCCCCTCCAAGGCTCTTTTTACCTAACTCAGAATCCTTGATTTTGAAACTACGACGGGAGGAAACCAACTATGCCTCTTGAATGGTACGTTCTCCTCGACGCTCTTGGCTACGAGGCAATTATTTCCAAGCTCACAATTTTCTTTCTCCTTCTCTTCATTTTTCCTTTTCCTTTCTGATTTTTCCCCCATGCTTGGGCAGAGCCTTTTATCGCTTGGATTTTGCTGAAAATGGGTTCAGGCTAGTAGACCTTGAAGATGACGCCGTTTTGGCTCCCTCCTGGACCTCTCTCCACTCTTCCCCCTTGAAATTTTCAGGTCTTCGACATTACGCGAAACTACGAACTTACGAGCGAAAGAAACAGGTTGTGTTCTTCGGCAGTTTTCGCAAGCAATGACTGTCTCGTCACGCCCCCCTATGGTCCCCCCTCTCCAGCCGATCAGGGCCACCCCCTCGGTTGTTGTCTTTATGATAGAATTAGAATTAGGTGGAGGGCTAGGACCGGCGGGCTTCTCTTACCTTCTTTTCCCTGCTTCGTCCCCCCCCCTTTTTTATTTCTTCTTCCCTTATTCGTTGGCCGCTCTTGTCTCGGAGATCGACTTGCAAGCATGCCACCGGATTTCTGTCAAATAGCACGGCTCCCTTTCTTCCTGCGAAGGAGAGTTCCCCCTTGCCACCTGAAGATTAAGCCCGCATTGTTCCCCTCCCCGGCCCCCCGAATTCCTGAAGCTCTGCCCTATGGATAAATCGACTTTCCTTTCTCATCCATGGCACCCATTCGCCCCCTCTATCCTTTTCTCCCCCTTTTTTCGTTCAGGCCAGAAGAGTTCGTCTGCGGAGAAAGACCATTTTTCTCCTCATGCAGGAGTTTGTTCCGCTCCGGCGTTTTTTTCTAAAGAAGATGCTGGTTTTTAGGAGTAAGTTTTTCCCTACGACTTTCTTCATTCCGCCTTGCCCCGAGACTCTTAAGATGCCTCCTCCCATTCCCTTCTCTGGAGGTTCATCATCGATCGTAGCCATGCAATCCGCCTCCGTGGCCGGCCCTTGGACGCCATCAGTCCCCCACGAAAATCTTCCATTCATTCCCGTTCCCTGTCGATCTGTTCGCTGGAATTTTTGCAACAAGCCCTACTTGAATGGCTCCCTTTGGCCGGCCCCATCCCCGGCCCGACGTCTCCTCTCACGCGGCTGATCGCGACCTCAATGCCGCTTTCACTCACCGGAATTTCATCCCCTTTCCGCTTTCCTTTTCCTCCTCTCTATCTACTCTCCATGTCGACCCATAGACGTCTGCCGGTACGACATACAAAGGGCAGCAACCCCCCCTACGGCCGCACGTACTGGTCGGGCTGGGCCGCGAGCGGTTTTCCAACTTTAACTTTCCACCCTTGCTTCTCTTGCTTCGCCCCTTTCTGCATTGTAGGTGGATTTGGGGTGCGTTCCGATTTGAGCCTATCGGGCTCTTTTGGCCTTTCGATTTGTTTGTGAAGCCGCCAATCCCCCCCCATTTTGCTTGGTAATTCTCCTCCGTTCCTGACCTATGATGTCTGGTATTATCCCTTACTGAACCCCTAGCCAAATAGAGCGTATCTTGCTCCCCCCCTTTTTTCGGTTCAAACGAGCGTTATTCAGGTTTTTCGGTTACCCCACGGTCCTGTTTGGAAGCCGAGAGGCATTCCCTTCCGAAGGCCACGTACGTTAAGAGGCGACAACTACGATTTCGCGCTTTTTTCCCACATCATTCCTCCCACCCTTGGGTGTTCTTTTTAGTGCTCCCCCCCGTGAAATCGAAACCAGTAAGGACTTTCCCCCTGCTCAGGCTTTTGGCATAACCTTCTTGGGTCCTGATAGGTTAATCCAAGTTTCTGCGAGCCCCCCCCCCCCAGGGCGTTTCCCCGATTCAGTGAAAAGGATTCTTCCATTATATCCCGTCACTGACAACGTTGTCTAGGGACGCGTCTGCCTTTGACTAGCTTAGCCCCTTCGTTTGTCTTCCTTCGCCAACAACAAGTTGAAGTCTTTTCAATTTCTTCCCCCCCCTCCTCCTGCGGTCCTTTTTTTCTCTTGTCACATCGTTTCAGTGCGGAGAGCCGGCGTCAACGTT
>Ga0179593_1687085_pt1 | contig 13507 bp, 12 predicted proteins | sample CZODoug2_1_08_16_FD_185931 | JGI IMG/M metagenome (GOLD analysis project Ga0179593, IMG submission 185931) | Vadose zone soil fungal communities from Angelo Coast Range Reserve, California, USA - CZODoug2_1_08_16fungal (PacBio error correction) | ecosystem: Environmental > Terrestrial > Soil >... | reverse complement strand
GGGTGTTTGAGGTTTAATTGAGTCGTATTACGGCCTCTTCAAGTTCCCAGCTACCTTTGACGCCCCGTTTTCTCTCTGCCTCTCCCAGAGCTGGAAATGGCCTTTTAACTGGTTTTTTCATGCGTTATTACTCCGAGCTGCTCCTTCTCCTGTAATCGTCAACGACCCCTTTGGAGGAGAGCGTAGGTGTTGCGGATGCCGCTCCTCATACTCTCCCTGTGTTTCGTCTTCCGCGTCAATTCGCCCTGTCGGGTCGGGTCCTTTTAATCCCCCAAAGAAGTAGCGTTGTCGAGCGGCGATGGTGTGGAACTTCCCCCCCCGATTAGTGGGGTGTCTTCCCTCGCTTCTTACCGGTTGACCCTTTTTCCCAAAGGAGACATCAGACGGTCCCGCCCCTCCCAGATGATGGTCGGGTCCTTTGCTTGGCCCTGAGCCGCTCTATTTTGAAGTTCCCACGAGTTTGTCTCTCTTGGATGGACTGCTGGTCAGAGGTGTGTGCGCGTCGATTCGATCCGTCTACTCCGAAAATGCTCTTCCCTCTTGAGGCTGTAGATTGCTCTTCGTAGGCGCCGCTTTTATTGGATTCCCCTCACTCTGTAAGGACGCTTGAGCCCTTTCCTATCCCGGCCTACGACCTTTTTTCGAGAAGCTTTATATCTTTCTCCTTTTTTTGTTGAGGTCCTCTTCTGATTCTTCCCCTCCTGCTCAAGTTGTTGTTTTTTCCGTTCCCTTTCTTTTCCTTGAGGATTGACTTTTGTTAAGGGTGCACTTCCAGCGCAGTTTCAGTTTCTCTACTACGAGTTGTTTCCCCGGCCGCCTCTGATTCGCGGCCTTTTTCCGGAGTTTTTTTCCCTTATCCCGAAGAGGCCAATTGATGGCCCCCCCCACCTCTGCACTCACTAGCTAACTTCCATTCTTTCCATCCTTACTTCCCACAAGCTAGTTGCGATAAACGGTTTTTTCTCCCATTACCCCCGACGAACATAGGGCGTAATGGGGTTGTCTCCCCCTCCTCTTTTTGTGCGTCCCGCGATTTTTCTCTAACCACACGATTTGGTTCCCCAACGCTTTTCGGTGCAACGGCTAACCTAACTGGTACTTTGGCTTCAGGACCCGGCCACGTTTTTTCTGCCCTTGATAAGGGATACTAGGTCAAACATTGATGTTTCGCGCCTTTTAGTAAGCAGCCTGCTCTTCGCGCCCTCTTCCGAACCCCGGAGATATTAGTCGGAAGGAGGAGATTTTTAGAGCAACACCCTCCAAATCTCAAGCCACCAAACCAACAAAACCACCCCCCCACACCATTTTCTGGGGGGTTTTTTGGTTGGGTTTTTCTGTTTGGTGTTGGGTTGTGTTTCGTGGGGGGTGGGTTGGGTTTTTTGTGGTGTTTTGTGGGTGGTTGGGTCTGTTTTCTGTAAAACAAACCCCCCACACCCACCAAAAAAGACACAAACCACCCCCCCACACCCCCACCACCGAGCGGAATCTTTTGGACATTTGCGACACCATCGACCCACTCTGTATGAAAGACTTGTGGGCACGCGGGGATGTTTCTCCTCACTCTGAGACCTATGACCCATTACCTCCAACTCTCTGAACCTTCCTTGAGTGGTCCGCCCACGTACCCGGTCTCCCCACATTTTTCTTCTCTTCTTCCTCAGTGACGTCTGCCCAGATGGGGCGGCCTTTGGGGCGTTGCTCGGCCTGATTAAGCGTTTTTTTGGCGAGAGCCCGTCGTGCTGGTGTGACCTTGGAAAGCCCGAGGACGTTTTCTTGGCCTCCGAGGGTATACACGTGGTGCTTTGCCGACTGCTGGTGTGCAAGTTTTTTTTTTCGTCCGCCGTGTTACGGCGCTTCGTCGGAGCCCCCTTGTTTTTTTTTCTTTCCTCGATGCATGTTTCCTTGAGTGATTTTCCCGCACGTCCTCTCTTCGCCACCGTGCTGTGCGTGGGCTGACCGGAGGGTTTTTCTTGGTTTTTTGCAAACGCCGTCCGTGACCGCCGCCATCTCTTAGATTTCAGTTGTGTTTCCCCTGGCGACGACGCCTCTGTGGCCGCATTCTCTCCTTCTAGGGCAAGCACCCTTCCAGATGGATGGACTCCTCCCCTGTTTTTCTTTTCTGCCTTGGTCAGGCCCAGACTCCTGCCTCGATCTCCCCCCCCGAACTTTTCGCTTGGGTTCTTCTCCTTCCCTGCACGAGTTCCTGCTAAACGAAGGACCTGCTGGTGAAGTGATGATGAGTCCGAGTAGCTCCCCTTAGGTACGAATTTGGAGTATCCCTCTGTCGCAACGCGGTTTGTAGAATTTTCCCTCCGGGCCTGCCATGTTTTTTCCCGAGCTTCGGTCCCTTCCGTTTTTTTTCTGGTCACCTGAAGATCGACTCCGCTCAGTCACCGTCTTGCGAGGGGCTCGGCCCTTTCTTTCACACATCGTGACGAGGGTTTCGGTGCGGCTTGCTGTTTTTCGGTACGGAAGGGCCGGGCTTTTTTCCTTTCTGATGGACGGTCTCGATCGGTACATGATCGAGACCTCTGGGCGTAGATGAGTTCTTGCAGCTTTTTCTTCGCTGAGACGACTTTTATCGAGTTTGCCCTCCTACGCACGATGGTGTTTCTCGAACGCTCTATGGGCCTTGTATGTCGCAGACATACCCTTTTGCTGTGGATTTCTCAAAAGAGACGCCCCCCTCCCTCCGTGGATTTGGGCGAGTGGCATTTTTTCCCAGCGAGGCGTAACTAAGGTCTCAGGGGGCGTGCCTTTGAGTCCCGGAGGCGATCGCCATTCGAACCCCTTTCCGGGGGTAGATGACTAAGTTTCTAGCCCTTCCGGTGTGCCCCACGCTAAGGAATTCTCGAGGAAAGTGAGGGAGACTTTCCTGAGGCTTCCCTTCCGGTTCGGTGGGTTGCCCTGTTATGGCCCCCCTCCCCCCGGGTAGTGATGTACTTCACGGCTCGCGTTCCCTAGCATTGCGACGGTTTGGTTCGCCTTAGTGGTTGGGCACGGGGACTTTTTTTTTCCCGTCTCTTGCGCATCCGGGGAGTTGCGGGCGGATCGGGCGTGTTTTTGTTGAAGGTAGCCTTGGTTTTCTCCCTCTTGTTTTGATTTCCCGGGGTTCGCTCACTTCGGTAGAACTACGATCGATCGGTGTCGCTGAGTCGAATTTCTTTACTCTAGAAGATTGACCTCCTTGCGCCGGTCGCGGATCCCTATAGGATTGGGGAACGGGTAGTAGGGAGATGTAACTCCTTTCTTCTCCTTGGTCGATTGAGGGGCGTCGAGACGCCACGCGGTCGGGCTTACTCTCGTGACGGTCTACGACTCCCTTCATCAGGGCTGATTCCTCTTTTGTTTTGTTGTGGATCAGCCTGCTGTTCGGGCTTTGTTTAGGACCCCGTTTTGTCTCCTCGCCCTCGGTAGTAATCCCCTAGAATTTCCGGTGCTTTGAGGAAAAATTCTCGTTACCCCCCGCGCTCGGCGAGTCTTCTACCTTCTCTTTTGTTTTTTCTTTCTTTGTTTTCATTTCTCTTTTTTTCCGCATCTCGTTGCATTATAGATAAGTTGATAGGTGTGCTCGGTCTAGCCCCTGATCTCCCCCTCCGAGCACCACCCCCCCTACCCAACCGGCGGGCGCCGGACTTACCCTGCCCCGGGTCGATCGGCTACCCCTGTTTTGCGGTTTGTCTCCGGTGGCGAAGAACCCTGCAGACCAGTGCGCGCCCCCCCCCCTGCCGATAGCCTCGATTTGGTGCTTTCTTCACTGCCTCGTCTGTTTTCCTTGGTTTTTTACTCACTCGAGATTGGAGCGGCAGACAAGGTTCGCCACGCCGCGGACGTGCCCAGAGAGCAGCAGCCCTCCGCCCCCGTCTTCAGAGTTGACGTAGCACCCGGCCGGGCCGCGGCCAGGTTTCCCCTGCTTTTGGGAGAGTCTATTAGCCCGCACTGGCGAGAGTTGCGAGTAGGGTCCCTCCCCCTTCCCTCCCCCCCTTAGGACGGGACGGTCTCTGGCGCGCTGCACCAGCGTCGACTCTCCGCGCGTACCGAGGCTGTTTGTCTCTCAATCCTTCCTGCGTCACCCATAGTATTCAGACGCTGAATTTACCACTTCATCTTCGTGAGGGGGGGGGGGGTTTTTGGTTTTTTCTTTCCTTTTTTCTTTTCCTTGGTGGCCTGGTGGTCTTTTTTTTTTTCGTTGGGTTGTGGGGTTGGGTTGTTGTTTGTGGGGTTTTGGTGGGGGGTTTTGGTGGGGGGGGGTTGTTTTTTGGGTCGTTGGTCCTCACGAGAATGACTTCCTTTCATCGGAGATCTCGTCCGGCCCCGAGCGCTCCCCTGTGGGTCTGACCGGGATCTCCTTGCGCCGCCTGGTCCGGGGTCCGTTCCCCGACCTTTTCCAGGCCCGCCTTTTCAATCAATCGGTTGACTTTCCCACGAACGGTGCTCGTTCTCACCCCCCCCCCCCTTTTTTTTTCTGATTGCCTCACGGGAGAATCCTGCCCTTCGTACCTTCCCGCTGATGACGCGGCCCCCCCCGCGGGTATCTCGGGTGACCTTTCCCTATCGGCCCTCGAGGAGGGGGCCTTCCTCCTCGAGCCTCGGTCTCCCCAGCAAAAGATTCGGGCCTGGTCGCCGGGCCCCTTTTTTGCGTGTTTTGACCATCCCTAGAGTTTAGGCCTTTTTGTCCCCCTAGCTCACTACCCACTTCCCTTCTGTTTATAATTGCCGCTCACTTGAAGAAGTTTTAGCTCCATTGCCCCTTTCCCTCCGCACCAGACGTCCCCCCGGCTCCGACTTTGTTGTGGAGGCGTCTTTCCGGCGGCGTTGGCTAAGGCCTGCCCGCCGTCTTCTCTCGTCTATCCCTGTTTCTACTCGAATTGGCTTTCGTCCTCTTTGGGAACATCAACCAGCTACCGGTGTCCCTTTCTCTTGATCTCAGTTAGAAATCTACCGTTCCGCCGACGTCTTCCGCAAATGCCCGACCCCCTTCTCCTAGGACGGATGACACTGGTTTTGGTACAAGTTTGTGTTGACCAACGGCGAGCTTCCTCGTGGAAGTACTTCGTTTTCTGTCCCCCCGCTCAATTTTCTCTGCCCCGGCTTTTTTTTCCGCATACGCCCGTCGGCGACGGTGCTGTCTCCCTTCATTAGCTTCCTCCACTTTGATTCTCCCCTGGAAAGGTGGCGGCGTCCCCTCTTCTTTACCGTTGTCAGTTGACCTTGGGTTTTCCTTCGGTTTTTTCGACGTGCCATCTTCTTAAGCTCAATTGTTCGTGTCTGGAGTCTTCCAGAGCTCGTAGCTTGTGAACTGGTTTTTCCTGTCGGTAGTGGCAGCTAGAGGCGAAGCTCGCCTGCCAGCTCCTTATTTTTTAAGAGCCGAGGGTGAGAGCTTGCGGCGCTAATCCGCGCCGGTCTTGCTCTTCCTTAGACGTAGGCCTTTCCCGTGGCTTTTCCCCGCCCTGTGTAAGTTCGGCGTCGCGGCTGCCGAAGCACATGCACGTGCGGCCGGCCCTATCGGTTTTTGTTCTTTTGCGGTAGGTGTGCCCCGTTTCGTTCTTCTCTGCCTATTTCGCATTGATGTGTAGTCACGGTTTCCCCCGTGCTTCGCTCTCCGATCTGCTAATGACGGCACAGTTTAGCATCGGGTTTATCTTGTCATAGGCTTGTTTGACATAGTAGTCTATCTTTCGAACTCCTTCACAGTCTGCCTTTCGTCCCCTCCTCTGAGGAACCGCTCTCCTTGAGGTAGGTGCCCTCGTACGCCTGCTTTGATGGCCCCAGGCCCTCTTGTTAGCCTGCTTGAGGTTTCCCCCCCGGCATATAACTTTCCTCTGGCTGCTATCTTCCTCCCGTTGTTTTTGTGGGAGAGTTTGGCCTCCCGAGTTCCTTTCTCTTGGAGCTTATGGCCCCCGATATCTCGGCGAAGAATCGTTATTCAGTTTTTTCACCAGCTCTCGCGCCTTCGAATAAGACTTCTATCCGTGTTCTATCCCAGTACGCATATCTTCCTCGGGTTCCTGTGTATTTTCTTTTAGGGCTCTAACCTACCCCCTCCTAGTGGGGAACCCTTACTATACTTACCCGGCTCCGATCCCCTTGTTGTGGTGAAATCCCAATCTTCTTATCTTCTAGACTGGGCCCTTCCCACGGACAGCAGGGGGTCCCTCTCCCCTTTGTCCTTGCTCCTGTCTCAGTCAAACCGGTCTCCACGATTTTTGAGCCTCACGTTCCAGGCCCTGGTCGACATCTCCTGACTGTACGGTTTTTTCCCCTGTTTTTACCCGCGCCACGGTGTGCAATTTTCCTTGACTCGTACCCTCCCCCTGTTTGGTTGCTCCAAACCCCGCTACGAGCTTTTTCCCCCGGATATAAGGATCAGGCCTATCTTCCCTATCTCGAGCGCCCCGGTAATGTTTCACTTCTCCTAGCTCTGGATGCCAGAATTCGTGATCATTTTTGAGCGGCCGGAAACTTCTCTCCGTTACATTCCAATTAAGCCCTCACCTATGATGTTTTTTTCCGTGCGAACTTCCAAACTGGAGGTGTTCTTCTCCAGTGTTAATGTTGACCAGGGCGGGCTTTCTTCCCCGCCGCAGTTGGCCTTCTTCTTCCGCTTCCGCCGTTGGACCGCCGGTTGATTTTTCTCCCGTCTCGTGATGGAGTCGCCTTTCAGGATCTTCATGTCCTGTTTTCTCCTCAACCTTTTTTCTCCTTTTATCACTCCCCTCTGCTTGTTGGCTACTCAACCTTTTGGCGACAGAACGGTTCCGCCCATTTTTCGGAGTTTGGGTGTTCGGGCGACTTTTCCTCGACGCAGGGTCTTGTGTTTTGTGACTCAAGTGACCACGACGTTTCTTTCTTGGTTTTCTCTTTCTCTCTTGTGGTGGTCTCTTCACTTGCGTGCAACCCTCCCCTTCAGAAAAATCCGCATTTAGACGCGGGCATTTCCTTTGCTCCGAGTTTTCCTTTTTGTGTTGACGGCTGACTCTTCTCTTTGCACTCACAGACGAGGGACCCTTGGAGCTCCGGGTTTTCGTCCTTGACAGATTCTTACAGCTATCATCCCCATTTTGTCTGATTCAGACTGACCCGCCAATGCTTTTTTGAGAGGACCTTCTGGGAAGGTGGGAATTGGTTTTTCCTGCGTTATTCCCCCTCTCCCCGAGGCCTTGGTTTTATCTAGGTTCCACAGACCCAGGGGTTTTCCTGGGGCTCCGCGTGCGTACGGTAAGGTTCTCATGTTTCCGGTAGTTTCCTTAGGGGCACCATTTTCTCTCCTTTCTTGACCGTCACTCTCCTCCGCCCGGTGTTTTTGACAATTCATGTGTAGGTCTCCCCGGCGTCGGTTTTCGTCCGAGGTCGGAACTGGCGCCGTGTCTAGGATGTCTTTGTTCGAAAAATGATGACGCGTTGGTCTGAGGGTCCCCCTCGATCTTTTCTCCTGAGGATTGACTTCTCTTGAGTTGACCCCTTCAAGCATATTTTGATTCAGACGCACTTCTTTGATGAATTAGCGCAGGCGCTTGCTTCCCCCCAATCCAGGAGGTACCCCCTTCTACTCCTTAGTTTTTCCCAGCTTTGTGCGTGCCGTCTTCCGGTTCTCGGCTCCGGGTTGGTGAGCCTTTCCTTCGACCCCCTACCTCTCTCCCCTCTCCCGGGCTGGTAGATTATAGCCCTTCTTTTGTCCACTCCATCAGTTGCCTCCCTTCGTTCTCCCTTTGGGAGAGGGATGCTTTTCGATGTTCGCCGTCCTTCTTTTTCGTGCTAATCTTCGAAAACCCTTCCCTCCTACGCTGGTCCCGCCCAGTCTGATCCCGGCTTTTTCCTCTTCCTTGGACTAGTTCGTGTGTGCGCGACACATGATTTTTTTCTTTTTTCTCCCCCACGGCTTCAAGATCCCGCTTGTTTTGGGTGCTTATCCGGGTTGGCAGCCTTTCTTTTCTTCTCCGCGTTTTGGTCTTTAGACCCTTTTCTTTATACCTCGAGGTCACCCGCTCGAGGTTTCTTGCTTGAGAGGGTCTTCTCGCTTTTCCGCACTTGTAGACGTCCGCCGTTTTGTTTTTTGGTCCTCCCAACGTTTCAAGCGTTTTCTTTTAGAGCGAGGGCCCCCGTGTACAGCGGATGGCGAGGTTGGTTTTCTTCCCCGACTTTGTAATTTCTTTAGTCCACTCTCCCTTCTCCCTGCTTCGGCATACGGAAGCAGGCTGTCTTCTCTCTTCCCCCCTTTTGTTTAGAGATCAGCGAGTGCCGTCTTGGCCGAGAATGCCGGTGGGTCTGAGTCTGCTGTCGCGACCGCGTTGCCCCTCTCCTTACCTTTCTACCAGTCTTGGGACCTTTAAGTCCCCCCCTTCTTTGTTGTCCCACACGTTGTCTTTCCGGCGGCTTTCTTAACTTCTTCCTTTTTTTTTTAGCTGATGGCGGTAGCTTCGTTGACGGCATATCGCTCTCTAACCCGATTTTTTTCCTAGTAGGTCCAAGTGTTTTCCCCTCCCCTTCAAACACCTTCTTGCGCTTCAAGGCCCTCCAATGCCACCCACAGACGCGCTTTTTCTCCCCCTTCTCCAATTAATGTTTATTTCTTTGTCTTGTGGGCGATGACCCAAAGCGAGACGATCAGTGTCCCCCCCCCCAAGCCTGACTTTGATTCTGTTCTCCCCTGATCGATTTTTATAATCTCGTTTTTCTTTCCCCAGCAGGGATAGGACATAGGTGGCCCTCAAAGGTCGCCTCACCCTTCCTCAGGGTACCCCCGCCTACACTCTCCTTCCCTTCTCCTACGGGCCCGGCACAGGATGCATTTTTCCTGCGGACAGGTTTTCTTTCGATTCCCCATTACGGGCGAGGTTCAGTAATCGACCCCCCCCCCTCCTGGCGAGATTCTTTCTTTTTCTCCCTGTACCCGAAAAAGCCCACATTGATTCTTGCGGGTTTTAAGTCCGCGCTGCCGGGAGACCAGCTCACCTCCTCCGTCCGTCCTTTTAGACGGGCTTGTGGGGGATCATACTCTTCTTTCCTTTTCTAAATCTTTTCCCTACCGTATTTATCCTTGTGATCAGAACGTAATCTGTAGGTCGTGTCCCGAACGTAGAGAAGTTTCCCTCTTGTCTTTATGTAATCGTCTTCCCCTTTTTTTTGTTCTCCTCTTTGTAACCCTGAGAACCCACATTCGAATCCTGGCCCGGGCGCTCCCCACAGCGGACCGTAACAGCGCGGTGCCTCCACCAACCTTCCTCTGTCTCCCCCCCGCTTTCTTATCCGGGTCCTTTCCAGATAATGCCATACTATGTGTGCCCCTCCACAATCGCTAGGACAGCGCTCCATTTCTTCCCTTCCAGCCTTTTTCACATTGCCTTCTTTGTAACTCCGGGACCCCGCTTTTTTTAAGAATTTGTTTGCTAATCTCTCTCAAAGCCAATGCCGGCTCGAGGTTTAGCTTCTTCTATAAGTCTCGCCCCACATTCCCCAGCAGTTCTCTTTTGGTCAAGGAATTTTCCTTTTAGGTGGGGCGGACAGTCTTAGACCATCCTCTTCTAGTTATTAAACGCGCCACCCTTCTCCTCGGCGGAATTCTCTTAGAGTTTCTGCCCGCGAGTCATAGGCGAACCTCTTCCCCCCCTTTCTGGAGCCTCTTTTCGAGAAGCACAGGAAATGCCCTCCTCCCGCCCTTCTTTAGTTTGTCTATTTGGGTAAGTGTACTTTGAAACTCTCCCCCCCCTTGAAAGCGGTCCAACAAGACGCCAGGTGGACCCTCCTCCGGTGTCACTCTTTTCTAGTGACTGAAAAGTACCCCCCTTTGCCCGGGGTGACGGCTAGGGTTCTTAAGTATCCTTCCAACCGTTAATAAAGGACGTGTCTTTCAGGCGCGAACATGTTTTCACGCGCAGACATCCCTTCCGTGAAACCCCACCTCGGACACGGAGGTTTTCTTTTTTTCTTTTTCCGCCCATTTGCCGCCCCCTTCATTGCCTGCACACTTCGGCAATCATCCCGTGTCCTAGGAGTATACTTCCGCAAACCCTGAAGTGACTCTTCCTCTTCGGATTCTCAAGCCCCCGCCAAGCCAGCAGCTCGCGTTTCGGGCTCCTTTAAACTTCCTTGCTTCCCGCCACAGCACGTGCGCTGGCAGAACCCATTTTCTTTGTTCCATTTGTATGCGTTACGAGGAAAACGCAGAGCTCAGGGTAGCTGCGGACGGGTCCTTTTTCTGGGTGTCGACGGAAATCTATGGCGTCCTACCACTGATTAAACTTTCTCTCTTTATGGAGTCTAAAGGAGATGCCCTGAGTCTTTTCGGGTTCCCTCGGTGTCGACCCGTAATTGTTCTCGCTCGTCGCTCGAAGAATCCCTAATGTTGTTAGATCCGTGGATCTCGAGGGCTGCGCGAGGCTCGGTTTTTTTTTGCCCCTCGAGAGCATCCTCTCTCTTCGGTTGAAGAGTATTCGCCGTAGAGCAGATGCCCCAGTTTGTTCTTTTTGTATCCCCCCCGTAAAGTTTTCGTCTCCTTTTTTCCGCCGGACCAGGGCCTTCACGTTGACTTTTTCCCCTGTTCAAAGCTCGGGCGATGAGCTCTCTTGTTCTTAGTGTCCCAAGGGGTTCCAGTGGAAAGTTGATCAACGCCCTCCCTTTTTAAGGATCGGACCCGCACTTATGCCGGGTCGCGCCCGTGGTCCCTCCCCCGTGGACCGCGAGCCTCCTGTGCATGTCAAGGTAGCCGCCCTGCTAGGGGGACGCTTGGCAGGGGGTGGGGTCACCTGCTCCTGTCTGGAAGAGAAGGATCACCCTCGCCTTCAGCAGCACTCATGCATGTCTACATTGGATTGCAGAAGATAGGGTCGTAGTGTCAAGCGACATTTTTCGTTTTTTTTGCCAGACCCTTAGTAACTTGTCGTCCTTGACCTGATTGAGTAACGGCTGGACCAGGCAGCCGACTCTATGGCTCCGAGTCAAGCTAACTCTCTCTAGTTTCCAGCAGGTTGTGTTGGAGACTGTTTCGTGGCGCTGCCTCCAAGTCTCTATGGTTGATGAACAGGGCCGATCCTGACCCGAAGCGCTATTTGTAGAGGGCTGCCCAAAGGCCCCTCAGACTTTTTAGAATATCCTCTCGGGTTCTTTTTAACTCCAGATGTACGAGAAATAGCGCGTGGTGGTCGACCGCGGCTCAGTCGTTTTTTTTTCCCCAAGGAGTGTTAAAACACCACTTGAGACAGACCCACGAGCATCTTTCTCACCTGCGACAACCTTCAGCGCTCTTCTATTCCGTGCCCCTTGGCCACCGTTCCCAGGGCCGCCCAGTCTGCGCTTCTTAGGTAATTTTGGCTTTGCTTATCCGCCCCCTCACTACGAAAACCTGAGCTCCCCACTTCTGCACGGCCCCCTTTCGTCATGTTTTCCCACACCCTCCCCTACACCCCTTTCCGTGCGTGGGCAGCAGGGGACCCTTGCCCCGGGGCTTTGGTCTTTGCAGCTGGTCTCTCGTTCCCCCGCGGTGCTTTCCTTTCGGTCGGGCCTCCTCAACCCCCCTAGCAGCCTCGCGCTTTCTTTTTTTTCCGCTTCGGCTGACCAGATCTGTACTTCTATCGGAAGCCTTCGGAATTCCCCTACGCTCCTGTGCGAGTTAACCCCTCCTGAGACCAGGGTTTCCCCTCTTCTGCGACCGTTGGTAAAGATCCTTGTGAGAGATCTAGGGAAGTCTCCCTGCCCCCCCCCAGTCAAGCTCCTTAGTTGACACGGTGTCGCCCTGGCCCTTCCCTCGCCCCCCCCCCCCCTGGACCCGTTTGCTCCTCTTTTCCCTCGCGCCGTGCCCTTTTTTTTGACCAAGGTTAGTTTATTTCGGCCCCTTTTCGCTCTGCCCTTCCGCCCGCGGGCCCCTCTTCAGTGCCTAATGTTTGGAGTCCCTCAATTTCTCTTCGTCCAAGGGGTGGCGCCGATTCCCGACTCCAGCACTTTGGATACTAAGACACTCTCCCTTTGGTTTCTGGGCTTGGGTAAAGGTTCGTGGAGCCGAGATGTGAGACAAAGACGTTCATTATCCCTCCCGGTACCCTTATGCAGCTTCCTTGTAGATTACTCATATAATAACTTACCACCGTTTCTAGTGTGGGGGTCGTTTGCTTTTTTAGAAATTTGCTCCCACCTTCCTTCTGTAAAACTTGCTGGCCTTTGGTCTGACCCAGATGTTGCTTTTATTTTATTGTTTGAGTGACCCACGTATAACCTTACGATCTAAAAATTCGAGCAGAGGACCTTTCCTTTCCTTCAGCGAAAATGTTCCTGGCTGTCGGTATAGTTCTACTCATATACTAGCTTCTCTCCTGGATTAGCTCTTTACGGGTTGGACCCCCAGCGCGCCCGGGTTCCGACTTCGCATCTTTATCGAAGACATAGGTGAAGTTCCCTCTCCTCGTACCCCGCCCATGGCGATTTTCCTTCCAACACGAGGAACTTTTGAAGGTGGCTCCCGCGCTCGAGGAGGAGGCGACCCTCCTGATTAAGCCTCTTTTGGAGAGATGTTTTTCCCAAAATATCAGTTAACCTGTGTGTAGGGGATTCGAAGGGCCTGACTCCCTGCGACAAGTTTCTCCTTTGGCTTCGGAGGTTTACAGATAGTGAGTGGGGAAAAATCGTTGGTCCTTCAAGTGCTACAAATTGATTTTTATTGCCTACTCTTGTATTGGAAAGTTGAACCCCAAGGCCAGTAGAAGAGGTTTTTGTCTTTTCGATCTTTTGGGGATGTCCAGCCTCAGGTAGACTTTTCCAGTTGCGCCTGCTGGATGTGGTAAAATTTTTCTCGCCACCGTCTTGGCTCGCTCGTGCCCAGAGATCTTCCCCGACAGTCCGAATTTTCGTTCGGTAAACCCCCCTCCAATACATATTCTTTCCCACCCGACTCCCGTCCCTCATAGAGGGTTAGATTCCCCGACCCCTTTGAAAGCTTTATTTCAAAAAACCTAAATTGATCCAGTAAAGCCGCTAGATAGATTTCTCCCCCTCACTTGTCATGCCGGACGGAAGACTTCCCCCGGCCATTTGTTGAGTTGCTCTGCGCCTGCAGAAACACTCTATCTCATATCCCTAAGGGGGTTTTTTCAGGTTGATAGCCCCCTTTTTCCATCGCCTTGTAAAATTGTCTTTCCGACCAGCAGCCCTTCAGGGTCCGCCGTTCTTCCGGTGCGGCGCTCACGACTTAACCAGTCTGCTGGCACTGAGCGCCCCCCTTTCCTCCCGGCCCTACACGCACCAAGGATCGGCTAAACTTTGACCTGAGCCCCTTTAACTCAAGAGAGAGAGGGTTTTTCTGGGGAGAGAAAAGGTCGTCCTCGTGGTTTTTTATATTCCACTGCCGAATACCCGCAGAGGCAAGGTTAGTTTCTTTTTGCCCCAGGCGTTAGGGTTTGGAGGAGGGGAAGTGGGACCTTTTCCTCCGTCTCCTTCTTTTGGCGGGGTTCTTTCCCCCCTTTTTTCTCTCACTTGGAGTCGAACTGAGGTCACCCTATCGATTTTGTGTCTTTTCATACGG
>Ga0179593_1449030_pt1 | contig 13507 bp, 9 predicted proteins | sample CZODoug2_1_08_16_FD_185931 | JGI IMG/M metagenome (GOLD analysis project Ga0179593, IMG submission 185931) | Vadose zone soil fungal communities from Angelo Coast Range Reserve, California, USA - CZODoug2_1_08_16fungal (PacBio error correction) | ecosystem: Environmental > Terrestrial > Soil >... | reverse complement strand
CTCCGTCGGTAATTCTTTCTTCTCGGAGTCCAAGTCTCGGTATGGCTGCAGACACCCTTGATAGTTAAATTACCCCCTTTAAGGCCTTCCGCCTCCAACCTCCCCGAATTACTTCTCGAGGACTCGTTGGCGTCAGTGATCCCTGTTAAAGTTCCGTGTTTTCCTCTCGCTGCTTTCGTATCACTGCGTTTCTTTTGGTTGTCGCTGTCTACATGCATTCTTTTTCCAAAGTCGTACGATCTTTGCCGGACTATTGAGAGCTAAACCCTTCTTTCCTTCGGAGATTGCATGGAGCGGCTTCATTGAGACGCCTCGGATAGTTCGACCTCCCCCCCCCTACCCCCACCCCGGCCGCGGATCGTACCTTTATAAGAGCGTCAAACGTTTACATCCCAAGGAGAGAAAGGGTAATTACTTAAGAGTATTTTAATCCTTTCCCCCTTTTTGTTGCTCGTACAGTTTGGTCCTGCGACCTTGGCAAGAACGGGCTTGCGCGGTCGCCCCTGACCAGTCCCCCCCTCGGCACTTAGAGCGCCATTCTCCAACCCCCGTTATCTCCTTCCACGAACTCTGGCAATAGTGAAACGTGGGGACTTTTTTCTGCGAACTTCATCTCTTTTTTTTAATCATTCCCCCTCCACCTTTTTGTTTTTGAGAGCTCGAGTTCTCCCCCAAGTCCCATTCCATCTGCTCATCTTGTTTTGGTCTTTTCAGAGGCTACGGTATAGGGAGACTTTCTTCGTATCGCACCTTTTTTGTCGGTCGACCCCCTCGGCTCTTTCGCTTTTACCCCCGTCCGTAAGGCTCCACCCCCCCCCTTTCAAGCCCATGCGCCCCGCTGACAGGAGGCCCCCAAGCGAGGGCATCGTCCAGTTTGCTCCCTTTTCCTGACGGATTCAGACTTTTACCCTGCTGAGCAAATTTATTCCCAAGCGACCCGTTGCGATGAAGTTTCCCCCTCCCCTTCCCCGCTTCTTAGTCCCGCACCCCTTTTTTGTTCCGATAAAGATGGGGGATTTTTTTCCCGATCCCCGACCCCGATCTTTCCCAGAAGTGCCGATCTTCGCTGACGCCAACCCACCCCCCCCTCTGGTTTATAGAATGATGTCTGTTTCTCTGATGCACTGGATGACGTTTAGGTCTTCTCTGTAGACGGCCAGAACGTGCACCCCCTTCCTACGAGGGAATTTCGCTTCTTTCCCTTTTTTTCTGACGGGTTCTAGAGCTTGTTGGTACGACACTATTTGGCGAGAGCTTACGGGCCCTGGACCATCCCCCCTCTCTGATTTCGCAGGAGCCAACGGGGGGGATACCAGTCCCTCACCTTTTTTTCCCCCGTTAGACGTCTCATGAACATTGTTTATTTTTTTTGACCTTTGTTGCCTTTTCTGAATTTCCTTCTTCCCGCAATAACAGACATAGTCCCGAGTTTCCCACCGGGCCCAATCTCCATCCCCTTAACCACCCACAGAACCCTCTGAAACTGCAGGGTTTTGCTTTCCTTTTCTCGGTTAGAAGGATTATAAGCTTCCCCCCCGGCTTCCCTGGTAGAGAATTAACGGCTTTTTCAAATTTCCAGAAGGACGGTTTTGATCTGGGGAGTTTGGAAGCCTGTATTCCCTTGCCGGTTTTCTAAGCTTCCTCCTGTTTGCGATGATTTTTCAAAACCCAGTGTCTTTTGCGTTTCCCCCGCGTTATCTCGAGATATGTTTTACTTCTTTTATTCCTGGCGTTCCCAAGTGGTGACGATAGCATTCTGTAGGCGGCAGCTCCCGCAAGTTGCCTTTTACTGACCTCATATATTGAGTTTCTGACGCCCACCCCAGCCTTCTGTCGAGGGGGACCGGCCCCCCCTCCCCTCCCCGGACCTCACGATATCCCCCCACCACCCCTCTCCTCCAGCCGTAGGGCGTGACTGGTCAATCCTCCCCCTTTCGCTCTCTCTTATTGCCTTCTTATGTATCTCTTTTTTTAGCCGGGTACTGTCCCCGCCCGTTACAAAGTCTTAGCCTACTCCCAACTCCCAACTCCCCCAGGTTTACGAGTCATACCCTCCGGGCCCTCGTGTGGGGGTGGTTTTCTTCGGAAAAATCTTGTTCGGACATAGACTTTCTTTCCCTCCTTCGGGTTGTCAAGTTTAATCTCTTCTTTTCTTAGTCGCTTTTTCTCCCTTGGTGTACCCTCCCCGCGCCTACTCCTTCGCTGCAGTTTTGGGTGTGCCCTTCATCAAGTTTGTCCTTTCCCCCCTCTTGAAACTCCCCCCCCCATCATCGCGGCGGGGACGGAACCATTCCCCCCATACGAAATCCCCCCTCCCACCGAGAGTTTCTATAAACACACCAGCCCCCTTCCCTGTATAAACGCCATTTCCTCCACGCTAGACAACGCCATTTCTCGCGAATTCCCGAACTTTCCCCCCTCTCTGATGTTTCCCTCCTTTTTGGTGGGCACCTCTTTTCTTCTGTGATTAACGAGTTCGGTGAATTTTGAGTTGACCTGGTGAGGGGGACTTTCCCCTCCTTCTTACTTCTTTTCGTGTGCGTTGTTGGGCCTTTCCTTCTTTCTTTCTTGTTCCCGCCTCCTCCTTTGTGCTGTCTAGATTTACCCCTTTCCCATCACGCTCAGGTCTACTCCCTAGCTGGTAAGCTTTAAACGGTTCTTTGCCCCCTCCCCCCAGCCCCCCCCCTCTGGCTTTCCCCCAAGTCAAGATGTGGCAGCGCCGATTCTGGTAGGTTCGTGTAAGGTCCGTCCTTCCCTTTTCGAGAGGTGGCGTTTTTTCAAGGGATGTGACTGCCGTTGCTTGATGTGTAGAGTGCTTGGCTTTCCCTCCCCCCAGTTAGTATGACCTTTTTTTTCGTAGGTTTAGTATTTTTTTTTTTGCACTTCCCGCGTACCACAATGCAGTGCTCGCCGATTTTCTGTTTTTCGTTTCCCTTCTTGACAGAAGTTGCTTTCCGTAGACTCCTACTGCTCGCCCCCTTATCGGTTTCAGGTAGGGTTAAAAAAGGTCTTCCCAACCTCTCCCCTCCTCACTCTCATACGCCGTTCCCTTTTTTCCCCCCCACGCGCGCGCCCCTACCTTTCCCCCCTATTCAGACTTTCCTCGGAAACCACAGCAGGGCCAAGGATTCTGAAATTATCTTTTTGGTCGGAGTTCATCCTTGGCGATCTTTTTACATGAGAAAAGTTACCCTGCTTCCACCGCCGCAGATCCCCCCTTAGAATATCCTAGTATTGGAGGGACATTAGTGTCGAACGACCCTCCCCATCCCCATCTCCGGTTGTGTTAGTGAACTTCCTTTTTCCTGGTCAGCATAGCTCCGTATGGGCCGTCATCCCTGGTCCCATAAGGACAACGGCCGTCGCACCCTTCTTTCCAATCTTTCGATCGTCACTGAATCCCCCCCCCCCTATTGTCTTCCCACCTGAAGACAGCTTTAGACCATGAGCCTTTCTTCTAAGCGCAACAACTGAATTTTTTTTTTTCCCCCCCCAGGAACTGAGACACAGGTCTCCCCCTACCCCTCCAAAGTTTGTCGGTTTCTCCTTTTCTTGACGTAGATAGAAAGATCCTGTGAAGTAGGAAGTTCCTGAATCCCGTCCTTCCCCCCTTCTTTAAATCCCCTTCATTGCTTGGTTTTTTTTTTTTTATGTCGTCTTGTCCTTTACCTCCTCTGGCTGTCTCCCCTTCCCCTTTTCGCTTATAGACGAATTGGAAAAGGAAAGTCCCTTAGTAGCCCCTGCTGTGGTTTCCCTCTTCTTCTGCCACCAGCCGGTTCTCTGTCGAATCACTATAGTTGTCCCCTTTCTCGCTTGGATGCTGACCCACTTCGCAACCCCCCCCCCCCCCCCCCCCCCCCCAACCCCCCCCCCCCCCCCCCCCCAACCCCCCCCCCCACCCCCCCCCCCCCCAATCCATTCCCCCTCCCTGATGACTCAAGTTTTGCAAAATGATAGTAGTAATGATCCTTACTTATTGTCGAACGTGGTCTTTCCTTCTAATAAACGTGACGTCACCCCCGTGCCTCTTTGAGACGCTGCTTATTTATTCCGTTTGGGGGGCGTAGCCCGGTCCCCTAGCTCAGAAATGTCTTCCGACCGATATCTTGTAGTACTCTTCCTTTTATCAAAATCTTCAGAGACGGCGTCGTAGGCCATATCCTTACTGCAGCCGCCGGTTTCGACCTGAAAACTTGGCCATTTGCTCCTTTTATCTCCCTTCACCCGTTTATCCTTCCCCTTCCAAGGATACGGAATACTCCCCCCACTCTTCGCATTTTCCTTTCCCTGTTGGTGACAGGTGTTATTAATTTTCCTCCCCAGAATGGTGCAGTCCCTCCCCCCTCCACAGTCGGGAGCTGACCCCCCGCGGATTTTTAGTCCCCTCCTCAATAAGAACTTTCTATGAGGAATTCCCCCATCCCGCTGCACCAATCCCGCATGGGAGTGGATCGAATCTCTCTTTATTTAACCCTTCCTTTTTGTTGGTGTTTAGCTTCTTTAGTGAGATCCCCCCCCAGCGTTTGAAACGATCAGATAGGTTTAGGATGGCAGTTATTTTTTATCCTTACGCGGCAGTCCCATCGACTGGTTATAGCTTCTTTTACAGCAAATGGAGTTATTCTTAAACTGCCTTCGCCCCCAACCCCCCCGTTCACTTGTGTATTCTTTTTCCTATTGCAGTGACGCGCGGGACTTATTCATCTGCTCCCTTTACTTAGGATCATCATTTTGTGCCGATTTCTCCCCCCTTTTCTCCTCCGCGACCGTTGCGCCAGACCTACCGGTGTACTGCCCGTGCAAGATAACGGAGATCTCTTTCTAGTGGTTTCCACTTCTTTTTCCCTTCGAACGTCCGACACTCTCGTTTCCCTCCTTTTGATATATTGCCTGACTTGCGAAGAGAAAACCCACCTCTTGTTCCTCTTTCCTCGATTTTTCTCCCAGAGACCACTGTTATGCGTTCACGATAGTGTTTATTTTTAGCGGCGCCCCGTTTGTCAACTACTTTTCGCCCGAGTGAATTCTTCGTTTCTCTTGTAGTCTTTTCTGTCACCCGATGGTACCCGTCCTTTCCCACTTGGCGAAGAAGCCCTCTGGACGGCGTGGGGATAGATCAACGTTTGAAGAGAGTACACTTTTTCCACCCTTCCAGCTTGCCTTCCCCTTCCTGAGCATCACCTGAGGACCCGGTAGCGGATGAAGTAACTGGTTTTCATGTACTTCGTTTCAGCCTAGACCGCAACATCAATAGGATTGGCAAAACCTTCCCTCCAACCACCCACACGCACCACGAGACCATGCAGAGGACTCACCGCGCCTTTATGTTCTGGCCTGAGGTTCCCGTATTTCCCTCCCTTCAGGCCCGGGCGCACTCAGGACGTTTTTCTTGGGCTTTTTCCGCTGTTTTTTCCTCTTTCTTGGCAGCTCCTCTTTTGAGAGTTTTCATTCTTGCACCCGTGATTCATGTTTCTTCTCTTCCTAGCCATGGACTACGATCCCCACTCCTTGGAGAGAGAAAGGTCTTGTTTTTTATCTCGTCCTGGCCCTCCCCTTGAAGGCTCCCTCAATTTTTCCTCCAAGCAGGGTGTCGAGTTCTTCCCCCCAAGGAATTAAAGAGTCACCTATAAGGAGTGTTGATTCATCATTCCCCTCCGCTCTGCTCGGATGTCGTCTTTAGTCTTAGTGTTTGGCTTTCGCCTTTTCATGTATTTTTAACGAGCGTCTTACCCTCCCCCTTCAGTTTCTCCGTTTGGACCCGCAGTGCATCGGTTTTTTGCCCGCCTCATTCTCAAACCTGCGTTTTCTCGAGTTTTCTTCACGCGAGAGTTCCCTTTTCGAAGAAGTCTTGATCTTGCGATTTTTAGTGAAGTCCCCCCTGTTTTCCCTACGTCTCGCTCTCTCTTTGAGCAGGGCGTCGTTGTCAGCGGTGTGGGCCCTCTTTCCCCCCCCCCCGTACCCCACTTAATCTATTTGGCCTTGGCTATCAATTTTTAATTCCCACTCCCCCTCCAACCGTACTTGTCCATACGTCCATTCTAAGTCCAGACTTTTAAGCTCCACATCCCGAACCCCCCCCCCGTCCTCCCCCACGACTTCCCCCCTCCTCCCCAAGCTAGACCACTATGGCTTCCCTTCCTTACTACCCCCTTTCGTGATGGAAGCGGGAGGTTTCTGACCGACGTCTTTTGTTTTTCTGTTTTTTTGATTCACGATTTAGATTTTTAGATTCCCTTTTTCTACTTAAGGTGACCGCGACATCCCCCTCTCCTGGGAAAGCGGTTCCCCCTTTGACCAATACATTGTTGTTTGAGAGTCTGTAATCTCACACCGAAAACGCCCTCTTGATGGCTTCTTTCCTCTTTTAACATCCCCGTTTTTTCCCTTTCCCCATCAGAAGTGAAATCAAGCACCCCTGCACCCCCAGTTGGATCCCTTCCTAGACGATCTAGATTGTATTTTCTTTAGTATTCGCTGGCTTTTGCAGCGGGTTTTTTTTGGTTATTGACTTTGTTTGAGCTTGTTGTTATCTTTGTTAGGTTTTCAGTAAAGCCGAAACGCTTCGTCTCAAGAAGCCTTGTATCAGCTCTTTTTTTCCCAAACCTTGAACGTCTTCTTTCCGGTGGTTAATGTTCCACTTTTCCCATTCTTCTTCCAAGATTGATTCTCCCTCTTTAGATTTTTTTTCTTTGTTGGTGGGTGGCAGCTTTCTTCCCCAAACTTCTTCACCCCAGTCATGACCGATACGAATCTCAAACGGGACCCCCCAGCTCTCTCACGCCAACGTCTATTCCTCCTTTTTTTTTCTCGGGCACACCAGGTTTCCCCCAGGTTTCCCCCGTTTAGACCTTTTTTTGTGTGCGGGACTCCTTGTTACCCAGGACGATTCCCCAGCCGCTCTCCCCCGCCTCTCCTCAACCTTCCCTTAAAGCATCCTCGACTCTGATTTATGATTCGTGAGCCGCACTCTTCCTCGACCTTTTTTTCGTTAGTGCTTCCCTGGCATTTTTTTTAAGCACCTCCCCTATCTTTATGTCTCGTCCCTTTTTCATCCTGCCCCATGTCGGGGCAAGATCCCCTTTTTCTCCTCTTACAAATGGACGATCTTTGTCTTTTTAACCAATTCTAGCCCGCCCCCTGCCCTTGCTACCCCCCTTTTGTCAGTCTCCCTTTTTTTTCTTAATAAATTCACCCCTTTTAGACCAACCGTTTTCCAACTGAGGCCATTGCTTAACCTTCCCCCCCTCTTTTTTAGAAGTGAAGGGACTACTCTTTCCCGCCTAGGCGTTTTAGAAGGCTGCTTCCCCTTTTTTCCCTCTCCAACCGACCATGCCGTGGATCGTGTTTGCATGGGGCTGGTAGTTGTTGTTCCTCTCTCTGGAGGCTTGGTAGCTTTTGCCAGCCTTCCCCACTTTTCTCCTTTTTTTTTTCGATGCCCCCCCTTTATGCTATTGATTCCGCACAGTTTTCCCCCAGCCTTTCCTTTCCTTCCCTCTCCATATTTCTGGGTCCAGTTATAGGCTTTTCGACCACTTTGCTCGTACTTGCTCTTCGGAATGACGCCTTCCATCTCGAAGGCCTGCTCCTTTTAAGTGGTCCTCCCACTTAATACCTAGGACCGTCAATCCTTTCCTTCCTCGAGATGCTCTTCTCCCCTGACGGTGTGGTTTTTTCTCATTCCGGGATTAGCGTCTGTGCGAGGGTACCACTACGTGATTCCGTTCTGACCCTTCCCCCGAAACAAATCCCTTCTCAGTACGTTCTCGTCTGCTTTTAGGAACAGACGAGGCTGGACCCCTCTTCTGAAACTTGCTCGGGAGTCTTATGAACTGTTTTTTGAATTCCCCGGTCTTTCTCATTTCCCCTATTTGTGACCTCCCTTCATCCTTTTGTGAATCTTTCCTTTCCCTTTGGCTCTCGCAGAAGGGAGCGGACACCTCCCTTTTGCGGGGCGAAATACCCCAGACAACATGTAGCTTATCGGAGATCTACGCTTTACCTTACTTCCCTCCCCAATCCACTTTTGCCTTTTAAAACGTGGTTCATGTCGACCCCCCTCCTCTTCTTTAACACGTGTTGTGGTTGAGAGACCATTTCTTTCCCCCAGTACTCTTTGCACTATCCAGAGTCGGGGTCGGTCTGCGCCTTTATTTATTCGGGTTTCGTCTTCTGCTCCCCCTCAGACTGGTTTGTGTTGTCTGGTTCGCCCTGCCTCTTCTCCCGCCTTTTTTGCCCACCTTTTCAGGCCAAGCCCATTCCCGCGATTGCCAATTGCTTTTACGGTCGTACCTTTCCCCTCATTTCCCCCGGTCTTTCAGGATAAGTCCCGTTTTCCTCTATTTTCCCGAAATACTATCAGCGAGTTGCCTCTCCTTTTAGAAGCAGATTTAGTCTTAATTTTTTTCTTCGTCTCTTCCATACTCTCCCCGCTTCGCCCTGGGGGCTCCCTTTCCCGAAAAGTTTCTCTTCTTTCGCAGGCCTTCCTCCCCCGCCTCCTTTTTTCTCGACGCGAACCCCCCCCCCACCCCTCCGTGTGTCAGACTCCCCTGTATCGATGGAAGACAAATTGACGTTCAAGTGTGGTAGTCGTCTTTTTATCAACGGTTTTTTCTTTCCCCCTTTCACCCACATCTCTAGTTCTGTTCTATCTGTTGAGTTCATTCCTTTAGCGGAGCCCCCTTCCCTTTGTAGAATATTTGGCGCAGATCAGTTCCTTCCGGTCCTCTATCTTATTTAGCGGTCGATTGGTTTCTGCATCTTGTCTCTTAGCGTCCCAGAAATTGGTGCGAATCCTTCTCCAGTATTGTGCCGTAGTTTGCGGCACGGCGCCGTTTCAAATCCTTACCATTTTCTTCTCCACGTGACAAAGTATACCGGTAACCTCCCCCAAACCGAAACAGCCTCTTTGTGATTTAGTTTCCCTCCCCTGGATATCAAGGCTTTGATAAGTACTCCGATGAGAGGGCGTACTCCATTTTTCGTCCTTTGATAACAGCCTTGGGAGGGGTTTTGACCGTTTACATGGCTAGTTGCTGGTTTTGGTCCAAAGTTGTTTTTCTGATGTATTCCGACCCCCTCTCTTTCAGGGAGTAGAAGTTGAGTCCTCTCCCGTCTGGACCGAGATATGGACAAGGTGTTTGACGTTAACTGATCGCTCGTCTGGTCTGAAGCATTGCTAAAGCGCCTTGAGCCCCCCGCTCAGTCTACTCCCGAGTTTTTACCTTTTTCAACAAGCAAATTCTAACCCCACTTTTTTTCCTGAAGCGCCAAAGTACGAGTCCTATTCTTTTTACGGTTTCATCACGACTTTTTCACTTTCTTCGTCCGGATGTTTCCCCTCCTTCTTGTTACTCTGCTTTCCTTTTCGCCGGGGGGTACATTGCCTTACGGTCACACTCGAGCAGCGAAGGTCCCCCCCCAAGACTTTAACGAGCTCCAAAGCCTTTAACTTTTTTTTTTCCTTAGGCCAGCCTAGGCTTCCCCCTTGTGCTTGCTTCAGAGGAGCTTTGGTTTTCCGGGTTTACTCTCCCTTTTTGAGATTCTCTGAGCGAGCTTGTAAACTTGGTGTCCTTTCATTGCGGCTGCGAGGTCTTGAACGTCCCCCGTCGACCCCCTCCTTGAAAAATTTGACCTCCCTAACTCGTTTGCTTGGGGCCGAATCATCTTCCCCACACTTCTACTCCTTTTTCGTAATGGTTTCTGATTGCCAAGGCCCCCGGCATCCCTCAAATCCCCCCTCACACTCCTTTTTTTCCCTCAATGCCGCCCGCCCCCCCCCCTCCCCCGCTCTCGCCGCCCCCCTCCCCAGGACCAGCTCGTCCTGACGCCAGCGGATTGTGTTTTGGGGTCCCGAGGTTTTTTCTTTTTTGTTTTTTTGAAGTTCACAGACTGTCGCTTTGTCGATGACCTTTTGATTTTCTAGAGTACCTGAGTCTTTCTTTTTTGACATTTCAATCTCCTCTTTTTTCCTTCCCTCTCCGTTTTTTTTTTTTTCTCGTACTTTCCCCCCCCTCCCCGCCCCTTATGCTCTGCGGTCTACCTCTCCACAAGCGAAGATTTTCAGCCACCATCCCAGACCTTCTTGGTCCTCCCACCCCCCTGTCCGGTCTTCAGCGACCCCTCTTTATGTTTAGTATTTTTCCTTCTTCCTGGTCGAGCGGGTGGCTGGCGTTTGCATGGGGTTGTCTTTCTTGTTTTTAGGGGAGCGTTCCGCGGGCATTCCCCCTACCCCTCACGTTCGTCTTCAAGTATAAGTAGTTTTGTGTTTTTCCCTTCTTTTTTTCTCCCCCCACTTCCATTTTTCGAGCTTTCTTTGTCTTTTTGCCTGAGGGTCCCCCAGCCAGTGCGGGTGACTTTTTCCCACTTTGGACGCCCTTCTACGCTCGGAGCGGTGTTCTTTTACCCAGGTTTATGCCCTACTTTGACCAAGCTCGTCAACGGGTACCCCTTCTTTCCCTTGCCATATTCCGCCCCCGCTTCCCCGATCCCCCCCCCCAACGCCCTTTTCTTCTTTTTCTAAAGGAGTTGGAGGTTCTGATGCCTTTAGTGTCCAGGTCTTTTTTCAAGTAAGAGCCCACCCTCCTCTTTTCCAGACCGACGACTCCCCATATACCCGAAGTGAGTGATATTCTTGAAAGAAACAGTTCGATAGGTTTCTGTCTCTTTGCCCTGTTTTCCCGGTTTATCCCTCTCCATGCAATGAATGTTTTTAGCGTCTCCGATACGTCGCAGGAGTTTAAAGCTTCTTAACCACGATTTTTCTAGTCACCCTGGCTCTCCCCCCCCCTTGGGGGTAGCCTCGTTCCTTTTTCCACGACCCCTCCTTGTGCCCTGGTTTTCAATAACGCCCACTGTTTAGCTGCCCCCCCCCCCAACTTAGATCCAGCGTTTTTCCCCAACCGAAGTCTTGCTGCCCGTGGCCTCGTTCTCTCTTTCTAATGTAGATCTGACCAATTTTTTTTTTTCCATCTCATCGCTAGCCCTCTTCTCAAGCCCTCGGGTTGCTCTTGTTTCTTTTTTTTTTGTGGTAGAGTTTTTGTTTTTTATCTTGTCTTGGCCTTATACTCTCTGGATTTTTGTCCGCGAGTTATTTTGAAGACCCCTGAACAATTTCCGTCTTCCTCTTTCCCCCGCAACCCTTTTTGCCCATGAGGTCTGCCGCAAAGCTGCTTTAACCATCCCCGTTTCAGCCTTCTCAATATTGATCCCAGTCTGGCCTTTCCCCGATTTTCTTCACATAGCTTCCTTTTTTCCCCCTGTAAAGCGCGCAATTCTGACTGCCGTACCCATCCATCATGTTCGCTCCTGGAGGTGGATCGTGATAATTCCTTCCCTTTCCGTTACCGTACCCCTTTTTCTTTTCTAGAGACAGTGCTATTATATACCTTTCTGTGTTTTTTTTGTTCGTTTCTAATATTCCCCGATCTAGATGAGCCCGTCCTCCGTGTGTGCTTTTCCGGTGGATACCCCACTTACTTAAGGAGTCTTTGCCTCAGGGATCCAGAAGTCCCCTTTTGATTGAGCTCTCACTCATTTAGTGCTTTCTTTGGCAGCTCAACTTTTAATCAGTCCACTTCCTGCAATCTCCCGGGCGAGGTCTCCCCCGCTTTTAATGCCTCAGTTGATCCTTTTACTGGAAAGAGTACCGACTTTTTTGAACATCCCCCAGTTCCCGGTCGGATCCTTTTCGGAGCAAGACAAAGTAATTCCTTCCCTTCAACCATAGTCTGCCTGAACGCTGGGACTTTCTCTAATTCCCTATAATCCCCTCCTTTGTTTTTGTTTGACGGTTATTTCGTGAGCTCCCCCTTTACCAGAGTTGAACGTTATTTTCTTGGTAGGGGTGGCCGGGACCTTTTAGTGCTCTCTTTCCCCTCCCTCCGTTTTCCTCAACATGTCTGGTTGTTTTTCCAGGCCTTTTATTAAGGCTCAAAGCCTCCAGAATTCCCGCTATGGTCCGGCCCCTTACCTTTTTGAAGTATTTGTCTCGCCGTTTTAAGGGCCTGTCCTCATCGTTTGAGAGATGTCGCACGTTTCCGACGCCTTTTCCTCCCCGCGCCTCCGTGACTCGAGTTTCTTCCAGGCCGCTCCATGCCCTTTAAGTCCCCTGTAACTATTGGGTTCTCCTACCGTCCCTCCATGATCTAGTGCCTCCCTTTTAGATCTTCCCACTTTCGACAGCAGCACCCTTGGTGATTCGAATTTCGCATTTTATCTCACTCTGATGGATCTTTCGTTTTCTAGCGTCCCCGGCCCCAATCTTTCTAGAGTGTTTTGGCCTTTCTTCGATCTTTTTTGTATCAGGCTTTCTCGCCTTCGTTAATATTGGGGTTTCAGAAATAGCATGAGTCCTTACACCTCTCTTAGTTCCTTTTTTTTTTAGGAGCCCGGCTGATTTCCAGCATGCTGTGCACGGCCGCTGCTCACCTTTTTTGAGCGGAAGAGGATCTTCCCCCTTGTTGCGCTTTGAAGTTCTGAAACCTCCGCCCCCCCCCCCCCTAATTTGCGAAGGCGCCCCTTTACTCAGAAACCTCCAGTCCCCAGAAAAATGACCCGGCAGGTCTCGAGCCTCTCTGGCCGCGGTAATTTCAGTCTTTTTTTTCCGAGGACTTTTGCAGACCTGGCAAACTTGCGAAATCAGTCACGTTTTGATGGATGGGGGGCGTCCTGACAAGGTAGACGTTTTTGGACTTGATAAGCTATGTATTAGGCGTGATGAAACCCCAGTGATCTTTTCTTGTTCGTTGCGTGGTATTTTCCACTGAGCATTCCGCTTTCCGATCTTCCCTCTTTCAGAGCTTTTCTTCTAAGATGGACGGATGCCAGTGCGGCCGTAAGACTTCAGGCGGTTTCTCAACATACATTTTTTCCTTTAAGAGCGCCAACAGTCGCGCTGAGTTGGTCATCACTCCACTTCTCGTTATCCTTTCGCTTTGTCCTTCTTGGGTTCGCGCGTCGCTGACAGCTGACCAGCGCCGTCCCCCATGCACCCTCAAACTCCCCTTGGCTACGAGGTCAGCCCCCCCCTGTGTTTTTGGTTTGTTACAGGTTCACTCGTTTTCTTTGCAATCTTTTTTTTCCCTGCGTTTTTCTCCTCTTTCCCTTTGCTTTTTCCGGTATTTCTTAGTTTGAGTCACCTTGGTGGGAACCTGAATTCGACTTCTCTTTTCTCAGGGATTTCGTGCCCGTCCCACCCTCTTTTCCTGCGGGAGGTCAACAATAACGACTGCCTTTTTTGTGCCGCTTCACCAACCTTCCTCACTTTCCACGAAGCGTCCTTACGCCCCCGCAGCACTCTCCCCGAAGCACAAACATGCCCCGACTCCCCCACACTTTTTCCCCTCCTAGTCCTCCCTCCAAAAGGACACTCTTATGGCTTTGGTTTCCTCTTGGGGTCCCTAATGTTTGGTGTTCTGGGTGCGTTCTCCTTTTTCCCCTCTTTTTTTTTTGTTGAGGACCTTTTGATTTCTTCTCTTTTACTGACTTCTCGGCTTGTGTTGGTTCTTTC
>Ga0179593_1434140_pt1 | contig 13507 bp, 11 predicted proteins | sample CZODoug2_1_08_16_FD_185931 | JGI IMG/M metagenome (GOLD analysis project Ga0179593, IMG submission 185931) | Vadose zone soil fungal communities from Angelo Coast Range Reserve, California, USA - CZODoug2_1_08_16fungal (PacBio error correction) | ecosystem: Environmental > Terrestrial > Soil >... | reverse complement strand
GCGCTGTCCAGGCATTCTGCGTTCTCCCCCCTCTCTCCACGTGTGCGGGACAACCTGAGAAATCTTTTCCCGGACCAATCCCAGTCCCCCCGCGACCTTGGAAGCGCACTATCGCAACCACGCACAACTAATGGGAGCACCCTTCCTTCTCCCTAACGCAGTTGGTCGGGTTGCTCGTTCAGTTCCCTTTTCTCGGCAAGGTTGTTTCGGCGTTCCCCCGAGCTTACTTCACCGCCCATCCGCTGTGTCTCTTGCAGACGTCCTCTCCTTCCTGCTCAAGTTGTAGCACATTGACGACGTTCATTTTTTTCACTCTGACCGGCTGCGGAGCCATGCGGTCATCATTACTCAGCTTTTGTGACTCGACTTGGCGTCCGAGGAAGCCTTCTTGCTCTTTCATGCGGGGGTTTTGGGGGGGGGTTTCCAGGCCTTCTGCTGGTTCTTCCCCTTTTTCGGAGGGCATCCCTACTCAACTGCGAATGTGTATCCCTTTTATTTTTCTTCAACGATTCTAATTACTTGCCCTACCTTTCTTACTGAAAAGAATAAGTTATGGTCGGACGCACTTTTTTTTTCTCACGCGGATCCCTCCCGAGGAGAAAACTTCGTCCCTTGGCGAGGGAGCCCGTTCCCTTTCTTTGGAAGAGAGGCGAGCTTTTTCTTTCTCTCTAGTGGCAAGGGCCACGCTCTTACCCTTAGTCTTTTTTCTTTTTTCTCTTTTCCATCTTGCCCAAGGGACGATTCAGCTTTTTTTTTTTGTGTCCCGCATGCTCTCTGAGAGGCGCGGACATCTGCACTTTCGGACATGGTCGTTCTTTTTCTCTCTCCCAGGACCCAATCCGGCCGCTTTACGGACCGCTTCGTTAATTGGACCGGCACACCCGCTTGTTTCTTTCGTTACAGCTACACTAATCGTCTTGCAGCCACAGTCGGCGCCCAGGACATGAACCCTTTTTGATTGATTGTTGAACGACGATTCTTTAATTCGGTCCTTCATTTTATTTCGCCAAGCGCTCAGTTTATTTTGAGTGGGCCTGCTTTTTTTCTCTTCTTATGGCTGAAACTCCCCTTCCGTTTCATTAATGATTCCGTCTCAATCTTGCCCCGCGTCAGAGCGACTAGGGAAGGTTCCTTTCACTGGACCTTCTGATGCGCTTCTTCTCCATCTTTCTTTTTCCACTGCCGCAACACCTTCTTTTGCGTTTTTGCAATTTTGCGCAGCTCTTCAAACTTTTTTCCGTGGCTTTGGAAATTCTCTTTCGAGCGAAACTCTCAACAACTCCCCCCCTGAAGGATGGCTTATACTTATTCATTCTTCCCGGATCTCTATGAGGTTCTCATCCTTTTTGTTTTTACTGCCCGTCCAGCGATTAATATTGACTTTGATTACTATGTGATCGCGGGTTTGTGTTTTTTTTTCTTTTTTTCCCCGTCCACGAAGTCCCTCATCTTTCTTAGACGTTTCTGCTTGCTCTTTTCTTGCCCTTCCTTGAAGAGGATGTTGCGGAATTCGGCTTCTCCCGTGTTCTGCCGAGCTCCTTTAACTGGTAGGTCTTTTCCCAATGCCCCCCTTCTCTTCTATGCCTTACCCAGACGTCTTGGAGAAGCGGCTACGTTCATTTAATCTTTCATGCCCCCTTTTATTTCTCCGTACACTACTTGAAAATTCAAAAATCGCCGGTTAACTTTCCTTTCTAACTCTACCCCTGGTCTCCTGTTTAGAATATCAATTATTACGGCCTAAAAAATTCCGTCGTTTTCCCGTTTCCCCCTCTTGTCAGGTGCATGGTCGCTTCCCTTTTTTTTGCGACGCTGATGTAAGCTTACACTGCAAGCTTCTTTTTCTCCTTTCTACTCGATCGTTCCAGGATTTTGTTCGTGTATTAGAATGATACCGTCACCCCTTCGAATTTTTTATCCGTGAAGCATGTTCCTCCTCGCAGAACGTTCTCTTCAACCGAAAACACTTTTGCGAGGTTCGCTCTCGTTTCCTCTATTCCCAAAGTGCAGATCCCCCCTCTAGGGGTTTAGAGTTTCACCTTTCTCTTTAAAGAAACCCACTCTCGACTTAGTTCCCCGCAGCGCTCAGACCCCATTCCTCTCTTATTAAGGTTCCCGCGACCATTGACTGAAGGGATTTCCCCGCTTTTTTTCCTTCTAAAGAGTGCCAGATGCGTCCCGCCCACTTTTAAAAACGGTTCTTTAAACGGTTCCTTTTTTTTCGATTCATCAGAACCCCCCCCGGTACGATCGTCTTTCCTTCTTCTTTTTTCCCGCCTCACACATGGAAGTGCAACCCAGCATTTCCGTCTTTGGGCTAACGAACTCGGGCGCCAGGCGTTCACCATGCAGGTAGATTTCTCCGTCTTGATACCGCACAATTTTCTTTCCGTTTTCCTAGTAAATCCTCGATTCTTTCCCTGGTATGTGCTTAACCCTTCGACGTGGTTATTTTGCTTCCCTCGGATGAAAGCTTCAGAGTCTTCTTGGTTGATTTTTATTTTCTCTCACCGTTCCGACTCCTTTGCCCTTGCTTTACCGGTCCCCGACACCATGGCGTGTGCTGCAGGACTTTTTGTATCCAAAAACCCTTAGGGTGGCAGGTGTTCGATAGTGCTCCCTCTTTTGGTGTATTGCTGTTGGGTCCTTGTCACCCCGTTCCCTTGATTTTACTCAAGATTTTTCTTGCATTGCGACCTTAACCCGTTTTTTTTCCTAGAACAGCGGTGAGCAACCCCTCTTAAGAGCGATCCGCCGGAGCTTGCGGCTTCCTCGTGCGAAGTAGCGTACGGTTTTTCTGCCAAGATTAACGGGAACACCAGCGGTCTCTTTCTCCTTTTTTGGTCTTTCCGTCCCCCCTGGTGTTGACCCTTGGTTTTCAATGATGGCGCCAACGAAGTGCCTTTTCCTCCAGGCGTTCCTCATGAAACGCCTTGTCCTGTCCCCTCCTTCGCGCATTTTTTTTCCAAGAGGCCTTGGAACCAAATTTCCCTTTAACTTCATGACCAAGTCTCCATCTGCAAAGTGTTGGTTGTTTCCCAATGCTCCCCCAGCAAGTCTTCTCCCCGCCCCCTCTTTTGGATGCCCCTCCTGTCCGTTTCTTTGAGAGGCAAGCACGGTTCCAGTGCCTCCCTTTCGCTCCCCTCCAAGTGGAGCATGCTAGCGGATATCCGACCCCCTCTCCCGTCCTTGGCTTGCATGGGTCCTCTCAGTCGCTCTGATCGTTCTGCGCTAGGTGGCCTTCACCGCCGTTTTAGAAGGGCATGCCGTCGGCCCTCTTTCCTTTTTTTTTGCATCTCCCAAAACAAATGGGATCGTTTTTTTTTTCCTGAAAATGCGCAAGTCTAGGCTCCCCAGGTCTGGGAAAGAACCTTGTTGAATGGCAGAATTTTTAATGCGTGACTCCTTTTCCTTCCCCTTTTTCCCTAAACAGGAAAAGTCTTCCCCCCCCTGACCCCCGTCGCGCCAGCCCTTCTGTTTCTTTTAGAGGTCGTTCCATGCCCCTCAAGTTTATGCACGTTTGAACTTTTTTTACTTGTTTTTCCGGGTCCTATAAATACTGCCTTATGCTTTCAACGGCAAAGTGGTTTTTTTGTTCTTCCGGCTGAACTTCTCTTTTGGGCGAAACCCCACCTCCCTTTGTCTTTCTGCCCGGTATTTCTTTGGGTATCTTACCAATTGATATGTAAGTTTAAAACGACATATGCAAAGCTGTTTTGCCTCTGGTGTGTTTCGCTCCCCTTTCCCCGCGTAGGGGGATGTTCCTTTCTTTTTCCAGATTCCTTATGTCAAGTCCACCCATTCATTTTTTCCCCGTCATCCGCTGATACCTCCGGCCTGATTTATTAAACTTTGTTATTCGGGCGTATCCCCGCAGTTCTGTGTACTATGTTACAAGTACTGCCCTCCCAACCGGCTTTGACAGCTCAATCTCCATTGCTCAATAGTCCATGCCCTTTTACTATTTTGGACCCAGCATCTTCTTTCCCTCCTTTTTCCCTTTTGTTCTGGGGATCTAGATTGGTTTTCCTTTCCGGTTGGCCCTGGTCGCTCTTCCTCACCCGGAAGCCGTCCTTTCAAAACTCCGTTTGAGGTGCAGTCCTTCCTCGCTAACCCCATTATTCAGGATAAGTAAAGCTCCCCCTTTATTTTCCATACTCGGATTTAGGGGCGGATGATTAAGTGTGTTTAAACCCGTTGGTTGACTCTGCAACGGAATCTGCAAACCAGGCTATTTTAGTCCCTTCTTCCATCTCCTTCAATCTTGGTCCCTGCACCATCGGCAGCCAGCGCTTATTTGTCGTGGCCATTACTCTCTCTTCTTTGTATCTTACACTCCCCCAATGGGACCCCCGGGGCGACTCCGGGTTTTTTTTTCCCTTCAACCTCGGTCGCCGTTTGACCAACTCGTGTCCCCACCCCAGAACCCATCGCACGTTTTGCAGCTTTTTTACTCCTCCTCTTCTTCCTCCTTAATAATAAAGACACAATTATTTCACAGTCAGTCCACCCATTGAGCCCCTATCTACTTCCTACCATTCCCACGCGCCTATGCTTTTTACACTTGCATCCTCGCACGCAGGGCAACCATTTAGGATCTCCGATTTGCCAATGTGCCCTTAACTTGACCCTCTTTTTTAATGACATAATATTACGATCTTCTACCACCCACATAATCCTCTTACGACAAAAATTTCTCAGCAACACTATTGGCTTTCCTAGGCCCTTAGCTCCTTCTTCCATTAAACTTTCTTCATTATACAATTTTAACTTTGCTTCCCACCGAGGCTTCCTTGCAGCACACCTTTATTTCACTTCTGCAGCAGTAACTTCATGTTATTAGAGAAGGCTCCCCCTCCTCAGACTCAACCCCTTTTTGCAAACCCATGCCGTAGGTTCCGCGTTGCCTGATCCTGAGGGAATTCGTTCCTTACTTTATCCCCCATACGCTCTTCCCCGTTTCCGGCATCCAAATTATGCTTAATATGGTCGGAATCTCGGACTGCACTTTGAGGGGAAGCCGTTTTCCTTTCCTTTTCCCCCCTTTCCCCAAGATTCTCTCCCCGCTTTTTCCCACGTTTTTAAGGAGTTTTCTCCAGACCGCTTTGGTGGATCCTGGGTAAGTTTTCACTTGTTGAACAACCCATTGCTTTCCTTGTTGGAGCGTCGTTTTGTTTTTCTATCCTTTTCTTTTGCAACAGGGCCGAGTGGTTCAAACCTGTGGGAGGGACGGACCTGAACCCTGTTTTTTCTGATTTAAATTTTTCTGTTTCAAGGCGGGTCGTCTCTGTTCCGTCAATCCCCATTGACCTCCGAAAGCTTCCACCCAAGTTCATTTGCGTCGAGAAGTGGTCGGTTATTTGCAGTCTCTTCCCTTCGGTCCCGGCGCGCACGAGAGACCTGCGGATACTCTCTTATCTCGTTCTCTTTTTTTTTTCTTTTACAGCTTCCGACTTCACAGGCCTATTCTTGCCCAAGTTAGAAATCGGCTTCCAATCCTTCTAACATTTTTAACGGAAACCAACCCCTGCACATCCTTATGTCCTTTTATCTCACTTTCCACCGAAAATTTTTGTATTTTTACTCGGCCTTATTCACTCCGTTTGTCTCGGGTGGGTTTGACTAGGTTTTCCACCCTTTCTTCGGAAGGTTGCAGGCGGCCCCCTCTTTCCCCCGTCAATCCTCTTCGTGAGATTTTTCCCCATTTCCGATCTTCCAAGGCCCTCGTCAGGTTTGATCACCGCCTCGGCCATCCTGTACTTTACAAAGATCGCGCGACGACACTTGGCCCTTGTTCTCCCCGGAAGACGGCTATCTTTTTTCCAAGAGCCGGTCGAGAGAAGGCTTGTCTTTGCCAATTTTTCTTCCTTCCTTTTTTTTTCTCCCCCTTTTGAGGATGTGGAATCGACTCCTTCTAACTTGGGCTTTATTTTTTTTGTCCTTTTTCGAAAAGTACTTGAACTGAACACGTCTGGACGAATAATAAATAGTATGCCTTCTTCTCAGTTTTTTTTTCTTTCGTCTCAAGAGGATTCACCGAGATTTTTCCTCCTCTGTTGGCGGTGAACTTATCGCGAATGTAGCGAGTGTTTTAACTCGATTAATGAGGTGTTGCTATGTTTTTTTTCACTGTAAAGATCTCACAAGAGATTGCTCTCCTTCATTTTGTCCAATCGTAGAGGGCCTCAAGAGCAACCTTTTTTAGGTTAAGATAAGGCAGTTCAGGGGGATTGACTACCTGGGAATCTTCGAGTGGTCGGCTGGTATTCATTAGTTTTCCATACCTCAGAGTTAACTCTCGAGTTGTAAAGAGGATTGCTTTGTACATCCACTAGTGTTTAGTCCCAGTGCTTCGCCCCTTCTGACATTACAATGCGTTTAGATTTACTTACCGTAACTAGAGGTAATTTTTTCGGCCCTTCTTCATTGCATTTTGAGCTCGCCCACCGCGACGCCGTTAGCCTCGTGGAGGTTTTTAGTGTTACCGTCGAGTTTAGTCTTCTTTTTTCGAGAAATATGCCATTTGGCAAAGTATGGACTTCCGCCTTTGCCCTACGCTGGAAGGCTTCCTTCTTCCTCGTTAAGTGCACGGACCCTTTCGGGACCTCGGTCTCGGACCTTTCAAGTAAAATTTCCTTTATCTTTCCCCCCCTATACTTCACTCCTCTGGAGTCTTTTCTTCGACGTTAACGATGAGGACCATTCTTCGTGTGACCGCCCCCACGAAGTATTTCTCTTACAATTAGATCATTTTCAATCCCTCAGCTGGCGGACTCTTCTTTTCCTGTTTTTTGTTGAGGGATTTTATAGAGTCAATTTGATCACTTTTCTCCCCTCTTGGGTTTGTTCCTTCTTTCGACTGGATCCCCATTTAATTCTCCTCGTTAAAGTAGTCAGTTGGCCCGAAGCTGCGCAAGCTCCTTCTTTGATCCTATTTTTTTTTGCGCCTTAAGTTTTCCGATGGTCGCTTTCTGTAGGTCCTTGTCAGAACTCGGCTTGTTTTCTCGTATTTTTTTCGAAGCGGCGGGTACTTAAAACTTCACGGCCTCTTTTACCAGAACTTTCCCTCCAACTCGCCTTTTCTTTCCAATCCGGGTCACACCATTCTAACTTCTTCCGCGGTGGCGTAATATACCTTCGGCGAAAATCGCTCTGTCCTTCTTCAATCCCCTCCCCGATTTTTCCTTTTTTTTAGTTATGAACGGATGACGAAGTTTCCTGTAACATCCCCAGAGTGTGTCGTGTTACCCTCCATCTAGCCAGGCTTGTAGGTTATTTCCAGATATACCCTCTTCCCCCAATTTCTGATCCTTTTTGTGCCGACCCTAAGCGAGACGTCTTCCGCGGTAATACCATACGGTTGTTTTTTCTCCCTTGATTGTACGAGGGACAACATGCTTTTTCTTCGGGGGTGAGGCGTGTGCCCTTTCACGCTCCTTAAACCCCTGCTTCGAATACGCCCCTCAGCCTAGCGCCACATTCATCGTCCCGTGTTTCCTTGAGGAGAGGATTTTTTTCCTCCTAGCGTCCGTGATAGATTTCACGCTGCGTCATCATCCAATCGCTCCCCTTTCGTTCACAGTTCTTCTTAGTTAACGTCAAAACGCTTTTTCTCTTTCGTCGGGATCCCCGCCTAATGGCAAGCAACCAGCCAGCGTCGCCGGTTCTAGAGGGCAAGCTTTTTCCTGCGAACAACTATTCACTTTTTCTTCCGGCCGTGAGACCCTCACCAATTTTCTGTGCTTTTCATCGAAATTCCCGGATTGTGCTTGAATGTGCTTCCCCCCCTTCGAACGTTTGTGAAGGATGATTCGTTGATGTCCAGCTAAATTGGCTACTTCTCTTGAGGCTTCCAAGTACGTGTTTTCCTGTACTTGGTACGAGTAAAGCTCCCCCTTCGTTATGGGACGGTGAAGTCTCCACATCTCTTTGTTAAGTGGTGCGATATTTTCTATCCTTCTCGCTGGGATGTAGTGTCAAGGGAAACATTTTCCATTTCTGTTCCGCCACTATTTTTTTCGTTTTCTGGTTCCGCATAAGTCCAAAAGTAAGTGAATTCTCAAAGCCTTTCTTCAAGTCAGAGCCTCCCTCTAGGTAGGATCTCTCTCGTTCCTAAGCTGCTTTCCGGTCAAGGACACGCTTTTTAACCATCGCCCTGAGTCCGCAAATTCCGCGTACGCCCCCCCAATGCCGTTCCCTTTTTTCACCAATGATGTTATGCCTGGGCCCTCAGTCAAAGTTCCAGCGCTTGAATGCTTTTTACCGCCCGTGCGGTCATGACCAGGAGCCGCAGTGCGTGAAAACCACTCGCCTTTTTAAAAAACTTAAACGTTCTTTAATCATGTCAACGGAGCCCATACGCAGCATTTGCAACCTCCCATCAGTCTTCAATCCTCTCTCTGACGCACCCCCCGACGGCTTTTTCTCATCCAGGTGGATGTGGTAACACGAACTCTCACTTAGTTTCCAAGTTCGCATTCAGCTTTTCCTTTCTTTTAATTCCTATTTGTATGGCCGCCAGACCCTGATATCTGAGCTCTCTTTTCTTCTTCAATGACGGCCTTTGGCCCGGCCCCTTGCCCCCTCTGCCTCAACCGTAAGTTGCTGGCATCGCAACCTTGTCCGGTTTTTTGGCCAGTTCAAAAGCGCATCGCGTGATTTTTCCCTGAATCTTTAAAAAGGCCCCCCCTTGTTGTCCCCCTGGCCACTCAGGAGCGTAATGACGTGATGTTCTCAGCAAACATTTTTACTAACCAGTTGCCACCTTTTCTTGTGACCAAGTCTCCTTCGCGATATCCCTAAGATTTCTTCCAGGTCCTCTCCTTCCTCCTGGTGATTTAGAGCACGTTTTTAAGTACTATTCTGATACATAATGGAATTAGTTCGCTGACCTGTCACGGGTCCGGGTTTTTCGTGGAGACGGTTTCTTCTACCAACACAAACCGTCGGGGTGCCCATTATCAATTCTTTTTGCCTATACCCCTTTTAGATTCCCGTTTTTCAAGACATTTCTGCATCACCTCGCCTGGGCTGCCGATTTTGTTTCTTCTAGCCCAGCGGCCTTGCTTATCTCGTGATAAGTTTTGGTTCCCCCCCCTTCTTTAACCCGTCACATCCGTTTTACCCCCAAGTAATCCTCCGTCTGACGCGGATTGCCTGTACTTGTTATTTCCTGTCTTTTCCTGGGGGTTAAAGATTTTTATTCCTTTCTCCAACACAGTTTTGGTTGATTAGGTAACTTCTTAACCTAAGCTCAGTACCACCGGTTCCTTCCCGTTGGACCTCACCATTTCTTTTTCTTCACGACACCTCCGTTTGTGTTTTGTCTGATGATTTCCCCTTCCGTGCACTTGGGTCCCTGTCGTCTTTAAAGTTTTTTTCCATCTTACACCCCACCTACGTTGCTTTGCGGCTTTAACCTGCTTTCACCACCCACCGCGTGGATCCCCCGGGAAAGGAACATCCGGCTCCAGGCGTAAGTGGATTTTGGTTTTTATAAAGTTTTGGGTGTGTATAACGGACTCTGCCCAAAAGGCGGAGCCACCATGCACGAGCAAGGCCCCGCGGCTTCCCCCCACCAATCGTCCGCCGCTTTATTCGTTGACCTTACCTTCTAGCTTTCTGGTATAGGAAAAAGCAATTGACATTCAGTGCGGAACCCGACGGTCTGGGTTGTCCTCGTTTCGGTCAACCCCTTCTCCGGGCAGCAGTTGACATTCACGATGCTCTGCAATATTCCTCCCCAGTCAGTACCTGGCTATTACCTCCACTGATTAAACTTCTGCTCCGCTATTCTTGGCGAGAAGGTTCCGACTTTTTTAATCACCTTTCCTTTTTCCTGTTTTGTACCCCTTTTTCTCCTTCGAGAGGTATTTTCATTAGGATCTTTTTACATTTCAAAATTTATTACCTCTTTCGATTTTGACTTTTTGGTCACTTTCCCCAAAACCCCTTTATCCTTTTTTTCAGCCTTCTTCTCCTGCCAAAAAAACGAGCCGCTTGCCAGCGGGCCATGGCTTTGCTTTTTTGTTTCCTCCTTTTAATTCAGTGATTAATATATCAGGTTTTGTGCATCCCACCGTCGGGATAATATTTTTCGGACACTTTTTCCCCAAGTAGGTGTGCAATCTCAATTTCGTCCATGGTACCCCTCATTTCATTCGAAACTCTCACCTCCCTTTTTTCGGGTGGTCTCTCCGAGATTTCGGTTTTGGATGAGATAATTTTGGGTTTAAACACCCTGTTTTCCATTTTGGAGACTCGTTGGTACTGCCCCTCGTTGACTTTCAATGTTCCGATGGTTCCCCCTTTTGGCCCTACCTTGAGTTTGCTCTTTCATTGATCCAATTGTTGGCATCTGTTTTCCTTTTATTGACCACCTAATTGGACCCTTGAAAGCTTTTTAACCAAGGGCTTTGAGTACTCGATGTTCCTTGACTTGGGTTTCCTTGCCATTTGACTGCAAGGACCATTATTCTTCGTTTTCTATTGTAAGTAATCTAGGCGCTTTTCTTCTTTGTGATTAACCTCTGGTCGTATTTATTCGACCCGGTGAGATTCCTGAACCCACGTTCCTGTCACTAGTGTGAGGAAATTCCTGACATATTTTACCAGATACCAATCCCCTGCGAACTTGCCTTTATTTTTTCAACTTTGGGGCACCCGGACTTTCTCTTCAAGCCTTTTTTCGCGGTCTCGGACCAGAGGACCACTTTCGTCGGACCGTTTCGGTCTTGCTCTTTCTTTAAATGTATTTTCGTTTCGATTGAAAGTCAATGACTTTTTCCTTAACCCGGGCCTCGGCCGTTGAGCAGGCACATGCTTTTCCCTATTCAGGCGATTACGATTGAAGCCGCCGAACGAATTTTTTTTTTCTACTTTTTTCTGTTGACTCTACTGTCTTCCCCCCTGAAGTCAGGCTTTTTGTCTGCCCCAGCTCTCTTGCCTTGTTGCTCCAAGGTTTCGTCGTGGTTCCCTACTCAACCGCTGAATGGCTTTCTCTTTGTTTTGCTATTCCTCTGGAGAAGTACTGACCATCCTTTTTATGGGACGAAAGTCATTTTTCTGCTCGCCACAGTGTCAACCTATTCGCCTTGCTTCGTCTGGTCAAAAAGAACGCGGTTCTTGGCTCGTTTACCTCTCTTTCCATTGAACATGGGAGGTTTTGAGGCGGCTGCCCTCCAGGAAGAGTGGTGCTTTGACGTGCGCATCGTGTAAGGTTGCCTCCCCCAGGAGCTTTTCGATCCGCAACTGTTTATTCCAATCTGCGCTTGAATCTTTCCCCCTTCAACTTTCTGTGCAAGCGGAAGACGTGCTCGAGAGTTCACGGCGGAATCGATTTTTTCCTTGTTTCTTTTATTCGCACTAATACCATCCGTCGGTTCGCGAGTATTGACAGCGTTAACACGCTGGTGACGTGCTTATCATCTCGTCAGTTGCTAACGGCGTCTCCCTTTCCGACATAGTGGTCTTAACACTTTTTTCCACCCGCGCTGTACTTTAGCCGGTACTGAATGGATTTTCCGCGCCGCAGTTGAGGGAAATGGGGTATTGGCCGGTATTACTATGTCCGACTTTTTTTCTTACTTGGCTTTTAGGAGAAATCAATCTTGCCCGTGATGTCCCCAGTAATGATTCCCGTAGGAAGCTTCTCCCCTCCGCGGGGCAGTGTTTTTTCTCTTCAGTTTTTGTCGTGGTCAGTTCGGACCCCCCGATGACCCTTACTTTCTAATTGCCGCACCCAATATAGTAACCGATTCCCCAAACTCCGAGCAGATCCTGACCAGTCTAAGGGCCCGGATTTCGGTACATTCTATCTCTCCCTTTTAGAAACACGGCCACTATGATGGCCCCTATATAATCCATATAATCGCTGTGCACATTCATCGTATCACTACCTCCTCTTGCTTTTTTTTGCTCCGAGATATATTTCAATATACCTTGTTCGCCATCTTCTTGATTGTTTCTCTTTCGCTCTCTCTCTTCTCTGTAGGACGTTGACGACTCTTGGTCCTGGAAGCTTGCATTCGGGTTTACTTCATTTGTCGTTCGGCTTTATGTGGTGCAAGTGGCCAGAGAGCGTCCTGCCTGGTAATGCACTGTAACTGCTAGTCGCTCCCAGTTAGGGGCGAAGCTTCACTCCCGTGCATCCTTCCTTTCATTGTTCTCAGAAAACTTTCCTGAACTCAACCCATTTTTTTTTTTTTTGTTTTCAGACTTGCCACTACACATTACTAAAACCTTCGTATTGGGCGACCCTTACTTCCTCCTGTTATTACTCCGCGCCTTTCGCAGTGTCACTTCCCTTGTCATCTGGGGGCGCTCACTTGTTTGCACGTATGTTAGTGTCCCCCTGCAATGGGGCGTTTTCCTCGAACGGCGCTGTTTGGAGTGGAATTATGGCCCCCTTCGACGACTTGGTTCTTGAAGCCTTTTCCGCCGCCCGTCCCTATTTACCGAAAACCTTGTTGCGTCCCGGTGATTTCTGCCTCTGTCAAGATCGGCCCCGGTTTTGATTTCTCACGCGTGTTGAGAGCTGAACCTTTCCCTCTCCGATACACTTTTCCTCTCCTAGCGTCAATTTCCAGCGATACCGCAAACTATGAGATAATCCCTCTCCCATTCTAGTATGTCTCAGCGTCCTTCCTCATCCCGTTATCCAGGGCGCTGTCGTCCGGCCCTACCTATTCTCGTCAATCAAATCGTTTCAACCCGCTTTCTTTTCCCACCACGCAAAAAACACGGTACGCCGCTTCTAGGGCTTCCTGTCTTTACCCGCTTCTTCAATCACCCAGCAGCGCGCCGCGGCTGGGTGTATACCTCGGTCTTCTTGCCTTTCTTTTTTTTCTTCACCAGCCGGTTCTGATTTTCTCTTTGCTCCTCCAACTGGGTCGTCCCTGCGCGTTGTCATAAATTTTTTATGGCATCGGCATTTGTGCTCCCAACTTCGCGGACTGTTTAAGGATGTTTTCTTCAAGCAGTGAATTTTTCCTGTTCTTTGAGCCGCCTCCTTGAGACAAGTGGCATTGGGAACTAGTCCTTTCCCCAAAAATATTGATGGTCCCAGGCTTTTGCAAACCATTTCTTTGGGAATGTGTCTGCGACTGAGTGCGCCTTCCATTTGCTGCTTGTATTTGGTTGCAAACATATTGTCTCAGTATTTCTTCCGCCCACTTTTGCACATTGAGCCTTCCCCGCCAGTTGATCATGCCCTTGGCACTCCCAGTTGTCCGAGAGACGCCTACGAATTGCTTCCCTGTTCGAAGAGATCCTGCAGCAGCTGAAAGGGAAAAACAACAAGCGTCCTGCCTTTTTCCTTTTTACCTTTGTTATGCCAGATGGTAGATCCATTATTTTTCCCTCCATGCCCAGCTTTATCGTTCATCATGTCAAAGACCCGCGGTTTCCACCTTCACTTATCGCTTTTTATTTCGTGGAAAACCACAAAACCGTAGTGTAATTTCATTCCCGCGCTCAGCCATGCCCAAGTACTGGGTGTGTCCCCATG
>Ga0179593_1431604_pt1 | contig 13507 bp, 13 predicted proteins | sample CZODoug2_1_08_16_FD_185931 | JGI IMG/M metagenome (GOLD analysis project Ga0179593, IMG submission 185931) | Vadose zone soil fungal communities from Angelo Coast Range Reserve, California, USA - CZODoug2_1_08_16fungal (PacBio error correction) | ecosystem: Environmental > Terrestrial > Soil >... | reverse complement strand
TTCCCCTTTTTTCTTTTTTCCTCGATCGGCTGAACCCTATTCTCAGACGGCCCATCGCTGCGGGTTTTAATTCGATAACACCGGGCGGTTGCGCTCACTGGAACCCCCATTCTGTCTCCTTCATTCGAATACGGAGCCGATCCTTTTTGCATTCGCATTGGCTTTTCGCTAATCCTCTTTTTCGTCTTCTTCCCCTCTGTGGAATACATGATCTGGAATCCGGGAAATGGTTACCCCTCTCCCCCGGCGCATCCTTCTAATTCCTCCCACAAGATTGGTTTGTTAATACTTTTTTTCTCCCTCCCTGCCACGGACGACTTTCTCTTTCCTCTGCTGAACTAGCTGACTCCACCACCTACTTAACCGGTCAATTTTCCCCTTCTTCCTTTTTTTCCTTCGGTCGTCGGGAGTCTGGCTCGGTTCCCGGCCCTATTGCCTTTTGAGCACTCTAAAGCAAAATTTTTCCCCCAATTGAGACGGAATCGAGTTTCGCGTCTTCAGTCTTTCTTTCGGAGTATACTTTGCTGAAACGCTTTGTTTTCACTTCCCAACAGCCGTGCCGAGACCTCTCCCGCTTCCCTTCCTACCCTGCCCTAATCCTTTTAATAGATGCGCGGCTCTTTTCTTTTCCTCTCTCAGAGACCGTGCCCTACTCTTTTTTTGAACGGCTTCTTCCAGCTTTTTTAGGACACGCGATGTGTATTCCCCAGTAAGATCCTCCCCTATGTGATAGAATCACAAAGAAGCTTTCTCCTCCCCCTGCGAAGCTGCGTCGGATTAATGCCTAGGACCAGACCACGGAGAATGTCGATGCATCTCTTTTTAACAAAGGGCACGTCTTGTGGCCCCACCTGGTGAAAAAGCTGAGACTGTCCTTCTCCCCATTTCGAAGGGCCGATAAGAGGCGCTGTCCTTTGGTCAAGATTCAGGGAAATAAAGTACCGAAGTCTTCGTCTTTTCCCCTTCCCTCAGGGGTTTGCCTCCGGGGATCCAGCCTCCGCCCACTTTATGAAGTCTTCCTAAGATCTGGCGTGTTTCCTCCGGGTACGAACTGAAGACCAAGGCTTATTTAGTGTGATGTGTCCTGACAGTCGTTTGTATTTCTAAGTGGTCCCAGGGCGTGATGCCCCTGCATACCTTTTGTGATAATCTCGCTTACTGCAGCCAAGGTGCTCCCCCTCTCCCTTACTTACTTCGGCCCTTGGCTTCCAGGCGCTGGACTGGAGCCGCACGCGCGGTCATTTTTTAACGATTTCCTTTCTTAATTCTCCATGCCCTTTTTCTCGACCTGGGATTTGCCGCCCCCCCTGCTTTTGGCGGACGGCTCTCGTTCCTTGTTTTTTCTTTGGGCTTCTCATGCTTCCCGTACTTTGCTAACACTTGTCCGGTTTGCACGCCGGGTTTGCTCCGGTCTTGCTGTTCTCCCACGAAGAACCCCTTCCCGTAACGTCCCCTCAATATTCTTGGGTTCCGCGCCCAGTGGCGCACAAGGGGCTTCACCCAAGTGCTGCGACTCGGTTCCTTTCCGTGGGTACCCCTATTCCCCCTTTCGCCCCCACGAAAGAAAACTTTCTTGTTCGAGTACTCGCAACTTTTCGAGCTGCCGTCTTTTCTTTTTCCCTGAAGGGCGCGCCACCCCTAAACAGGTCCGTTTGTAAGGCGACCCCCCCTTCCATGATCGGTTACGCCTCTTTTTTTTCCTTAAAACGACTTCGTTTTTTCTCATCCAAATCCCATTCTCCCTGGGTCGGCCGTTGTTTCCCTGCTCGGTCCCCGATACGCTCTCCCTCAACTCTTTCCCCTTCCATCCCGGCTGCCGCCTTCTCCATCCACCCCCGTGGCCGGCTTGACCCCATTCTTCCTCTGGGGTTTTCACTCCCTGGTGGATTGAAGCGCCTTCTTCCTACACCCTTTTTCCTCTAGGGCGGCAAGCTGATCTTTCCCGCCCGCATTTCTTCTCATGAGACTCTGCTTAATCGTACGGGTTTTTCCCTCCCTTCTCGGAGTTTTTCAATGGATTCGCTCCCTTTCTTCCTTCCCCCCAGGTTATACCTGTTTTCTTGCAGGTTCGGCTTCCCCCCCCCTCACCACCTGAATGGTATTTTACTACGGACTTTTCCTCCGCGCGCGTTTTTTTGCGGTGCTGGATGGGCTATTCCGGCCCAACCCGCGCCTTTTTTTTTCTTTCCCCCCCCTTTACTATTACAAGATTCCGAGAATGTCCTGTCGCCCCACGCTCCAAACCTTCTCCTTCCGCGCATTTCTGACCTTTTTCTTTTGCCAAGTAGTTTTCCCTCCACGAATTCACGGTTTCTGAGGGCGTGCCGTTCCCCAAGCCGGGGGTTTTTTTTTGTTTTTGGGGGCCCGTTTTTTCGCCCCTTTTAAATTCTTTGCTCCTCCTTCATTGTAAAGTCACTTCTTGGTTATGCGCTGATCGCCAACGCGTGCCCCCCGTTTTTAGAGACCCGACTTTATTCGAAAATTAAGGAATTTTTCCACTTTAGGACAGTTGCGCCGCTGCATGTTGATGCATTTATGCCACATTCGTCAGTAACTCTTTTCCCCCTCCTTGGAACCTGTGCGGGTAACCGTTTGACTGTCCAATCTCCCCTTCTTTGTTGTTTTGAGTCTATTGCCCTTTCCATTTGTCGTCAGTTTTTAACCTGTTTCGGGGACACCCCTTTTTCTCCTTAATGCTCCAATCGAGTCTTTTCCTCCCCTTTTCCCCCTTTTAGACGGGAATCCTGTAATTAGCCCCCTTTTGCCTCTAGCCAACTGCCGCCCCCCCAGCCGTCAGCTCTTCCTCCTCTTACCCCTTTTTCAGCGGGAAGTTTTACCAATGTCGACCCCCCTTTCACCAGCCTTTCCTGAAGCGCCTCCCCCTATTGATCGGTTAAATTTCCTTTTCATTTATAGCCACCCCTTTTCCAGAACTTCTCGCGGGTGTTCTGCGTATCTTTTTTTTCCATGACAATCGCCGTGCGAAATCTTTTACGTCTCCTCAGGTCTCCCTTCACTTTTGTGCAGTTTTTCCCCCCTCGCCGGCTCATACCGTGAAAACCGCTTTTTCCCGCAGTTAATGGAGTGAGGAATTGTTTCCCTTTTCCTTCTTTTTTTTTACCCCCTCCTATGTCTTACTCGTTTTAGCCCAAGCTAAGCAGTCCTGCGCCTTAGTTCCGCACCGCGTATCGTCCCACGTCCTAACCTTCCGACCCTCCCTCTGCCTGAGGTCGCCCCGTACAGCATTTATTTTTCCTGTCAATTCAGTCTTGTGTTCTTTAATTCCTAATTTTTTCTTGTTAAAAGAAATTCCTCCCCTCTAGTCTCCTTGCCAGTGTGTCGACCTCCCCCGTCTCAGTGGACTCCCATGGACTTGCTGTGCCCCTCTTTCCTCGCCCCTAAGCCGCTTTGAATTCCCCTTCCTTATTCATCGCGGGCACTCAATCCTTTTTTGAGATCTAGACCGATCCTGCTAACCCCCCCTTTTCTCTAAATGGTAATTCTTGTGGTTTGCCCAGAAGTGCTTTTCCACCTCTCCTCCTGCTAGAGCTATGACAGCTTTTGTAGAGCCTCTCCTCCCCTTTTCCTGTTTAGTGGTTTTCTGCCGTTTTGCATGCTTTAGGTCCGCTTGAGGCTTTGTCCCCAGCCCGTTGCTGGTAATCCACCCTTGTTCCAGTGTTCCTCGTTTTCCATCATGTGGATCCGTAGCGTCCCGTTGTCGCTCTCTTTGCCTGAAATATCACTGTTACTTTGTCGGCACTTCAATCAATCTCCCTCTTTTCTTTCCTCTTGCGTGCCGGTGACTTGCGCCTCTCTTTCTTTTTTTACACCGGCGGGAGCAGTTTTTTTTCCATCATGATGCAGCCGACCCACATCGTTTCTCCTTCGTGAGGACAGCAATTCCTCCCAGCTCACATCTCCTCCCCGGCCATCTCGGCTTTTTTGCAGTCCTTTTTCTTACGATGATGCGGTGCGCGGTAGATTCGATTCCCCAGTTTCACATGAGACGTTTCCGAATTCTCTCCCTTTCCTGCCCGCGCCATCTCCAGTTTAGAATATAACATTGCCCTCGTCATAGTTCTGAACATTTTTGGCAGACGACGAGGCCACCGTTTCCAAACACCTCTTCCCCACCCCTTTTTTCCTCAAATCGATTCATCAAATCTTTTTTCCTCCCTTTTCCCCATCTCTTCGATTAATATCCTGGTGCGCCTGTTCCCTTGAAATTCCTTTTAGAACGTCCGTTTTTGGTTCGCGTCGCCTCTTTCAATTGTAAATTGTTTTCCCTGTACCTTATCCCTGGGTCAACTGGCGCACTCCTTTAAGCCTTGGCGTTCGTATTGAGTGTTTCTCCCCCCCTCCGATGCCACCCATGTTTACCGAGCGTTCGTCTCCGTTTTCCTTTCTCTCCCCCCCTAACTGCGCGATTAATAATCGCAGCCTGTATTTTTCTTCCTCCCCCCGGTTAATGGCGTCGAAGTTCTTTTTTTTGTTCCCTTTAAGGAGGACCCCCACACCCCCCCCCAACCTCCCTTCCTGTTGCAAACAATTTCCGTCCTTTTCCCTTCCGATGGGCACTGCTCTTAGCGAGCAATAAATCCTTTCCTCTGCCTCTTGCACAGATCTTTTCTGAGGATATCGCTTCCCGTTTTATCCTTTAAGTCGGCAAGGTCTGGTGCGCCGTCCTTTGCTTTTTCCCTACCGATATAGATTGACCACCTCTCCCTCTCCCTCCCTACGCGTTTTCACTCTTTCTCTTTTCCCCGCTCCGATTGGAGTGCTGCTGACCTTAGTTATTGCTCTAAGAGCAGCACGTCCCTTCTAAGTTGTCCCCTCCCCTCCCGCCGTCCCTGGTTCTTCTTCAGTCCTGATTAAGCTATGGATCATCCCCCTCTTTTCTCCGCGACCCATTTAGGCCCCCTCTCGACGAAAACCTTCAGCATCCTTGTTGCTTCCGTTTTTGAATCCTTTTCCCCCTTCCTCTTCGGAAACCCTTCGATGTGCGTTCCTTTCTCCCCCGCGCTCCCCGCATACGAGAAAGCCCCCCCTCCTCCCTCTGCCGATCAGCCAATGCGAAGATTCACCTCCCTGATCCCCCTTTCTTTTTCGATGATCAGCTGAGAACTTGTCCTCCTTGCTTTTCCCACCAGATGGGAGCCCTTTTCCGGCTCATCCGCGGTATTTCGTAGACTTTCTTTCACACTAATGCCCCCCCCCAGGCGGTAACCGATCTTTCCCCTTTTTCCCTCCCTGTTTTTTGAAGAGATCGTACCCGTTTTTTTTTTTAGCTCGAGGCGTTGGGTAACAACGGAATGCTCTGACCTTGTTTAGCGTTGCTCTCTCCCCCCCCACCCGGCCGGGAGCGCACCTCTTCCCTACGGTGGGATCCTTCATTGTAATTTTCTTGCATTCCTCATGCTGATCGTCTTCGGGCGCCTCTTTCCCCTTTTTTTATCGTATCTGGAGAGGTTTTCTTATAAATGACGCGGTCCCCCTCTGGTGCTGTTCTTTGATCCGGCCTCTTTTCACCTTTTAGAATTCCGGTAACAGGTTATTTGACTGTTTTTCCCTCAGTATTTTCGTAAGTTTTTCATCGCTTTGGGCAGCGTTTTTCCTCTTCATCGTTCTGTCAATCAGGACTGATAGGACCCCCTACGGGCCGTCGTCGAGTTTTTGCCTTTTCTTCCTTGACGTCTGGCTCGTAATTCTCTTCCCGCATGAAAACCCATTCCCCCTTTTTATGAGAACTTTGCGTTAATAACGCGTGTTTTTCTCCACTGCTTCCTCGATATTGGGACTCTCCCTTTCCTTCCCGAGAACTTCCAGACTTCTCCAGTTATCCCCATTCCTTCCCCCCTCTAACCAGAACCGATGTGAACGATTCTTTCTTGAGTTGAAGTAAGCGTTTACCACCTAGGGAACCGTTTGAACCGGCGTCCCTCTTTTTTTGCTTACCGGCCGATGGTTTTTTTTTCCCCTTTCCTCAGGAATACGCTGGCGATCCGACTTTGGACAACGTGGGTCCCCCCCCCCCCTTTCCAGTCGTGCACGGCTTCTCTTTCTTTCTATGAATATTGCTCCATCCCCACTTGTCTGGGCAGCTGTAAAAAACTTTGCATCGGGTTCTCTTTCGGTGACCAGCATTTACATGTAAACCGAAGCAGCTTCCCCTCTCAAACTTTCGCTTGAGCGCATCCCTTCTGGGCGGACATGGAAATAAAGTCTCCCTCCTTTATCGCGCGCGTGCGCCGAGAGATGTTTTAGTCCCCTCTGATTTCCATCGTCCTTTCCATTTTTTTCCCACTCCTCTCTGGTCGTTGATTCCGATTGAATAACGGACACCCCTTCTCCTTCTTTTCCTTTTTCCTGTGGGGTAACCTTCCCCTCCATCGGCGTGGGCCCCAATTCCCATTCAAGATCGTTTTTATTACGCTTGACTTGCCTAAACCTTGGCGCTGTCCTTCACGTTCCGATCAGGCCCCTCTTTACCTGAGGGAGCTGTGAGTGCCCCCTCCCGAAGGTCATTTTGGATTTTACCGAAATGTATGCATTTACGTGACCGACGGTAATGCAAACGTTGCGCGAGTGGTTCTTTTCTTGCTTGCGGGCGCGGGAATTTGGCTATAGGCCTCCTTTTTTTCGATGGGCTGATAGTTCTTCTCTCCAGCACCTCAACCCCTTTTTTTGCCAGCCCACTTTGATCACGGTTCTGTCTCCCTCCTGCACCCGGCACCAGAATTTCCCTCTCTTCGTGATACAAAAGTTCGCAGTGTCTCTCTGCGTTCGGCCCCTACCTTAGAGCCGCTGCTTTCCTTTTAACGCTTCCCGCTCCTTCCAAAGGTGAGCCAAGGCCTGTTAGTCGATTTTCCCATCTGTTCCCCCCCTCCTTGCACGTTCGGTTCAATGAATCAGTTCCCCCCCCCCCACCTGACCGGGTAGTTGCTTTCCTCCCTTCCCCCCGTCGCAGTCAGAAGAAGTTTTTCTTCGCAATTCTTCGGGACTCCCATTACAGTCGTTTCTTCCACTCCTCTCGGACGGTTGCTCCCCGACTCCCCTTTCCTCTCCTCGCGCAAATCACTGAACCTTTCCTGAGGAACCCTTCCCTTTTTCTTCCAGAGGCTCGCCGGACCAACTTCTTCAGGATTTGCATTCTGTTTGCACGCTGGCACGAAGGCCGACTCCAACTGTTCCTTTGCAATTTCCCTCTGGGCGGCCAAGCTGATCTTTTAACCTCCCCTCCCTTCGACGTTCCCTTGCTCATCCTGCTTGCCCCCCTTCTGACGGGGCTTGGGTTTTCTTTTTCACTTTTTTTTTTCGTGGGCGAGCGCTCCTGTTAGGAATACTTGCGCCTTCTTTTTCCTTTCTTTGGTCGTCGCTAATAACCCGGTCTTTTTTTTTCTTTTCGTCGAAACGCACCACCCCTCTCCCTCCGTCATGACGGCGGGATCGTGATTATTGACATCCTTCCGGAAGACGCGTGATCCGCGCTCTTCCCTTTCCCCTGCGCAAGATCCGAAGCCTTTCCCCTCCCCTCTACGCGCAGGACTCCCCCCCCTGTATTTCCCTCCTATGATACATCTTCTGTTCCCCTTTTTTGGCGCTGCGCCAATGTTCGTAAGGAGACAACGCCCTCCTCCCTGCTTTTTTTTGGTGACCCAAAGCCTTTTTTTTCCTTTCTTTTTACCGTCCGCATGGGTAAACGAACTAAACTTAAAAGTTTCATTTCCTCCCCTGCCCTCGAGCTGTCCCCACGCTTGGCTTAGGAGTCTTTCCCGTGGTTAGACATTTACACCTTTTTTCACTTCCTCCGCCCCCTTCCTTTTGACACCTTTTTTCCCGCGCATGGATTGCGATTCCCCCCTTCTGCCCCCCCCCTTTTTGTCCTCACCAATATCACGTGGTTTGAAACGATTTTCCCCTTTTTGTGCCTTGAATCTCAATATAAGGTTGTCTTTTCTAGATGCATTTCCCTTCCACAATTTCCCCCCTTTCCTTTCCTCTTCATGGTGAGCGACACCGGTTTGCAGAGAGGTGCATCCCTTCCCTCTGCGCCTGTTCCTTTTTGGGATTGGTAAATTTTCTCCAGTCGTTGGCTCCACTGGCTAAGTTTTATCCTCTTAACCTGACAGGGGACTTTTTCCCCCTTTTCTCTACCATGGACTCCATGACTCTGGCACGGCCTTAGAGCGCCACACATCCCTCTTTGTTGAAAAACTTTCCTCCTTTTCCAGCAGCCCCCACCTCTCCCCCCCTCAACCTCTGCGAGCGGCTTTCGAGACGTTCTCCCCATAGCGAAGTTCGTCGACTTATCTCCGTATACTCCCTTTCTTCCCTTTCCCCTCTCGCGGGATTGAATGTTTTTTCCCTTCAGGTAAGAGATTTTTTTCACTCAGCAGCTCTATAGAATTCCCTTGGTGGAGAATTTTTTCCTTTCCCTCCCCTGAGTACCAACCCTTCCCCCGTGGTCATGTTTTCCTCCTCCTTGTTCCTCCAAACGACAGCCACTTCCGCTTGTGCTTGATGCTTTAGAGTCTCGAAATGTACTCCTCACCTCTGCCTGAGCTGTAATTCCTTCTTACCAATCAAGGCATGTTTTTTTCTGTCCTTCATTGTGGCTTGTGTCCACCCAGAGCTTTCTCCTGTATTCCCTTGAGTGTAGTCTTGCCGTCCTTTCACCGCGGACGCCGGGAAGGCTTCCGACGTTTCTTCCGAGCCGAACGTGTACCCTGTCTCCCGCTTTCTCACATTGATTGTCTTATTCTATCTCTTGAGGCATGCGCCCACCGAGATTCCCCATTGCTCCTTCCTCTTTAGTCGACCGACTTGCTTTTCCTAGGAGCTTTCCTATAGCTCGACCGATTGTTCATTGACGCCGCTCCCTCCCGTGGGTCTTGGGTTAGTGTTCCCCCCCTCTGCGCTGCAGATCTTCCTCCTTTTCGCTTGTTTAATAGAACAGCAGTGCGGAGTCCCCACATTGCTTCCCCCCCTTTTTCCTTCTTCTTAAGCAGTGGACAAGTCGCAGGAGTTTTTTTTCTCCTTCGCTATTGCCGTGTCTCTTCGGCATCTGAAGAAATAGTTGATGAGTTGTCTTAGACCCTTTTCCCTTTATCAGGGATCCTGCGTTTTTTGATACCCCCCTTCCCTTTCGTTTGGCATTGCGCATCATGAGGAACTTGACCCCCTGTCCCCCCTAGAGGAGCCGTCGACTCTTTAAGCCTCCTCCCTCCCCCCCTCGCGCCTCGGAATCCACAACGTCGTCACGGTTTGCTTTTCCTCCCGTTTCTGACATCTTTTCTTCCTTTTACAGGTAGCCACGGTCTTCCCTTTCTAAGTCCCCGCGCATTTGAATTCCCGCGTTCCCCCTACTTCTCGTTTCACGCCTTCCCCCCTTTAAGTATATTCTGATCAGAAGCATTCTTTCCCTTGTCGAGCAAAGCTTTTGGAAACCCCCCCTTCCTTCCCCCGCTCACCGAAATCCGATGACCCTTTCCTCTAGTCCCCAACTTTTCCTCAAAAAATTCACTGCGCATGAGATGGCCATTCCACCCTTTTTCGTCGGCGGCAGAGACCTCCCTCGATCGAATGGAGACTTTCTTTTACTATCACATTAGCTTTCCCCTTCCTGGTCCAGCCTTGAAGGGCTCGTCAGCTCCCTTTTCTTTTCCTTCGTTCGGCGTTCACCAACTCCTTTTTTCCCCGCCCGAAACGGCACATGTCCTATCCTGCTGCGCCCCACGTCGCTTGTTCGACCCCTCCTTCCCGTCGTCTTTCACCTTCCTTTAGCAGTTTCCTTTTTCTGCGTTGCCCATCTGTTCCTGGCGATCGCAGCGTTTTTTTCCCTTTCTTCCTGTCGGTACCGAACGAGCGCACTTGTTTTTTCACAGCTTGACGCTTTCACTGCTCCTTTTTTTTCCCCCAACTGCCTAGCCTTGGGAATTTCCTTTTATTAGCCTTAACTCCATCCATCTGCGTGCACTATTGGTCTCCACGATGAGCTCTTGGATTTCCGGAAAGTCTATGGAGCCCTGCCTTTCAGTGCTTTCGTGCCAGATATAGTCGCAGCCTAAGGAGAACTTATTTCCCTCTTCTTTTTCCTTCACGCGCCCGCTTTACTTTTCTTGATTGGACGTTTCTCTAATTCGTGATTTCTTGACTTTCTACCCATATTCGGCAGCAACGCCTTCAATATTCAGTCCGAGTCTTCTTTCCTCTTTTGCCCCTCTCCCTTGCTCTGATCAAGGCGGACCCCTCCCCCCTTCCTGCGCGATAATTTCGTTGCTTTTCTTCGGGATAAAAGTTACTTTTAGGCATTCTTAAAATTCTTGTCTCCCTATTTTTAATTTTCCCCTTTCCAGGCGTTCACGCGTCAGTACCCAGTCCCCCTAGCCAGTAGATTCAATCCCTCGCGCCCCCAGCCTATCCAAGTTACCCGTTTTCTTTGTCTTCGATGACAGCGCGACTGTTTAAGTTTGCTCCCCTCCCCTCACCCGCTGGTGGTGGGGAAGCTAAGCTCCCTCCTTCTTTTTCGGAATGTCCTTTTTCCCACGCCATTCACCTAGACAACTCAAAATGCGGTTTACCCGACTATTCCTCCTTCCCGTTTTCTCCTCTGTCCGCCTTTGTCTTTTTATTAGTCGATCCGTCTTGTTCCCTACTCGAGCCTTCATCCCAATCGCGCTTAGTTTACTGGCTCCCCCCCCTTATTGGTGCGGCTTTTTTTTTCGGGGACCCAGTCGCGATGATTCTCTCCCCTCTCTCCCTGCGGGTTACTTCTCCTTTCCGTTGGGTGACGCGAGTGCCGTGAATCTTTCCTGGGTAGATCTGGGGCAGATTTAAGCAGGGGAACTTATGGGCATTTTCCTCTGCCCCCTTCTTTCAAGAATTTATAACCAACAACTGGGCTTTCTGAATTTTTCTCTGAAGATGGTATCTTTCCTTTCCACCGTTTCGCGGCGTCCGGCTTTTTCCTTCGTGATTGAATCAGTCTTTGATCGCCCCAATTAACAAGTTCCCCCGACTTGTCCCCGATTAGTATGGACGTGCTGGTTGGAACCTTCCTCTTTGGACAGACACGTTCACCTACTCCCAATAGGAGAAGACACTTCTCGCCTTGCTTGTTATAAGCTAACCTGATTTTTTCGAGGATCATTGCTGATCGCCCCTTTTTTCCTAGCTTGCAAAGAGTTTCCTCACTTAACTTCCAGAATCCTATACAAGTTCTCTTCATATATCTTCTCCTCCACCGCGATATGTGCCGCTGTTAGATTATTCTTTCCTCTTCCCCTTGACAGTCGCCAATAGAGCAGTGGAACCAGGTATTTTTTAACCCTTTACAGAGTTTGGAACCCGCAGATGGTATTTAGGTCCCCCCTCCCCCATCGTAATTCCCTCCCCCAAGATGGATTTCTTCCCCGAACCAGCATTGCTTCTTTCCACTACTGCGTGAAGGGCTTTGTTATGAAGTTCTATGTATGATCGGAAGGGTCCCCAAAGGCTCTTTTCGAGTTGTCCCGCTTCGTGTAAAACATTTTTCCTTTCTTTCGTTCGAGTGACAAGCGCCCCTGGTGACGTCTCTCCCCTCTTCCAATTTTTCTTTCCGAAGCGTAGGTGGGACAGCTTGACATTTCCAGTCGCCGTACCCTTTTTCCCTTTTCGCTTCGGGATGACTTCTTCCTCAGCTACGCACCTATTTTCACTCGAAGCTTTTCGAAGTCGCTACAGCAAGGTCCCCTCTTTCTGGATTTCGTTGCAGCTGGTTTGAAACTTTTGTTTTTTTACCGGTTGGCGCGGCCCTTCCCCCAATTCCCCAGCTTTTCAGAAGGACTCCTGCGGCCCCGGGCGCCTATCCAGTCCCTCGGGACTCCATGGAGATCTGGGGGTTCAATGGATGCCCCAGTGCTTTTTCTTTTTCTGAAAGATTGATTCACACTCATCCTTTCACGTTTCCTTTTAAAAGGTCCGCGACGTGGTGAGGACGAGATGCGTTCTCGGTCTTCCTTTTTCTTTCCCTCCTGCTTCGCTGGTTTCCTTCCTTTTTTGATTCCCTTTTATTCTCAGCAAACCACTGCCTCCCCGGTGGAACTTAGAATTCTCCCTGCGATGAGAAAGCTTCCCCTTCCCAGCCCAAGTAAACTTTTTCTTTCTCTTGAGCCCAATTTCTTTCCCCTCTGGCTAAAAAAGTTTAGTGACCCTATGGGCACGAGGCCCTTCAATCCTCTTTCTTCCCCCCTGTTGAAAGGCCAAGGGTCTGATAGTCAACTTTCCTCTCCCCCTCTCCGTTCGCGTAGTAGTCTTCACCCCACATTGACCACTGGTGGGTTCAGCTGATTTCTAAACCCTTTCTCATCGAGCTCTCGAAGTTGCGACCAACTTTCTATTTTTTCTGATTCCCACTTCCAATTAGTTCTAAATGTGTGCTCCTTCCCTTTGTTGTTGTCTAATGATCCGCCACCAATGTTTTCCCCGTATAGGCGACCCTCTTGCCCTACGGGTGCCAAGGAATGTTTTTGACAAATCACTTTGAAGAGTTCTTATCTATCTACCTTTCCCCCTCTCTCTTATCCCCTTAGCTACCCTTCTCCCCTCCCCCCTTACCGCAACTTTGCCATTTTACCGTTCGCTCTCCCCTCACCAATTCCCGAACCTGTTTTACCTTCCCCTTTTTGAGTAACGCGAAGTCCTCGGTGTGTGCCCCCCCTCCGGTGTGGGCCTGATCGCCTCGGCTCGAGCCACTCCGGGCAACCTTCATCCTTCTCAATGTCCTTGGCTTGGAGGCAAGCTGACGAAGAACTCCCTTCTCTTTCCCGCAGAGAAAAAACAAATGCGCTAACTCCCTTTTGCTGCGGGCGACTTTTCCGATTTTTTTCAATGGAGTCGCTTGCGCGCGCTAACTCGGTTCCTCTTCCCTCGCACTTCCCGGTAGTGGAAGCTTTTTTATAACCCGGCTCCCCCAACCTCCCAAGGGACGGGTGTGCGGTACCCTTTGTCGACCCCCTTTTAAGTTACTTATGATTCATTGACTTATGTCTTTATCCGCTTCTCTTTGTATTTATTCCGGTAGCCCCCTCTTGCATCCCGGAGCGTGATGGCACCTTTCCTTTAAGTAAAAGATGTTTCCCCTTTCTTCTTTGATCGTCCCTTTTCCCTCAACCCCCCGCGAATTTCTTCCTTGGCAAATTGTGATTCTTATGTTTCCCCCCCCCCCCCCCTTGTCACGTTTTCCCGCCGATACTTTTCTTTTCTCTGCCGCGGCGTTCCAGCTCTTTTGTAAGTTATTCCCTTTTAAATAGCACAGTGGTCCCCCTCGGCTTATGGAGACGTCGCTGCTCCCCCCCCTCGTCGGCCCAGTTAGATTTCAAACGCGTAGCTCGAATCTTTCCCCGGTACTTCCGGTCGCCCCAACCAAGTTGTCCTTACCACAGTTTTGAAGCTTCTCCCCCCCGTATTTACCCTGGGTACGCTCACCATTTCTCCCCCCTCTTTACCCTCTTTGGTCCTTCATGGTTAG
>Ga0179593_1256334_pt1 | contig 13507 bp, 14 predicted proteins | sample CZODoug2_1_08_16_FD_185931 | JGI IMG/M metagenome (GOLD analysis project Ga0179593, IMG submission 185931) | Vadose zone soil fungal communities from Angelo Coast Range Reserve, California, USA - CZODoug2_1_08_16fungal (PacBio error correction) | ecosystem: Environmental > Terrestrial > Soil >... | reverse complement strand
CACTACCACCCCACCCACCCTTTCGGCGGGATCTTTCTAAGCACAAAGAATGACTCTAAACCCTCGAGTTTTTCTTTTTTCCTAAAGGAATCTCGCTCACGTCAAAGGAGTCTCGTCGGCCCCCCTTTTTTGGAAGTACCTCTTCAAGCTACATAGAAACCGTCCTACGAAAGGACCACCCTTCTCAGTTCCTCGATACTTTCGCATAGCTAAGCCAACTTTCCCGCAGCTCATTGAAACGAGAAATGTTTCTACCCGCCTATAGAATTTCTGCCCCCGATCCTTTGAGCTCAGCGCGGAGCTGCCATTAGTGAGACGCTATCCGAAATAAACCCCACGGCTCAGACGCCCAGTGTACCCCCCTGATCGACCAGCTCCCTGACGCTTAGGCCTAGTTTTTTGATGGTTTTTTTCTTTTTGGGGTTTTTTTTTTTTTTCGCCGTGAAGTGAGCTAGAAGCCTCCCTGCACGCACAGTCCCTTCCTAGAACCCAACCCCTGCAAAAAGATTAAGCAAATTCTCGGTCCCCCCTCCAGACTTCCGACAATCCGGCCGGGATCTGAAAGTTCGGTGTCGCGGCCAGCTAGCTTTCTCTAAAAAGCCAGTCCCTGACTAGCGTCGTAAATGCTAACCCCCCCAAGAACGGCTAGGAGTTGTTCCTCCTTCCCCTCTATCTGATATTCCGGTAACGTCTTCTACGTCCCGAGTCCCCACGTGGTTTCTGATACCCCGAGAAGCCCGAATTTGGCCAAGCTCAGCTGGCTTTTCGGATTATTCTGCATCCCTTTTGCTGGAAGTCACCCAGAAACGTCGTTTCGATCATGAGGAGACACCCCGCCCCGAGCAAAAGGAGCTCTCAGTGGACCTTCTCGAGCCCTCTCCCGTTTTTTTTCTCTTCGCCCCGATCTTTTCGACCATTTGCCCAGAACGCCTTGAACCTTGTGCGACGTTGTCCCTTCCCAGATGGCATCTAAGCCCTCCACTTACGATTCGCGCCGGTGAACGCAATACTCTCCAGTTAACTTAACGAGCGCTTGATAGCGTTTCCACTCGTCATCTCCTTTCATGAACGCAGCGTTGCGCTTTGTGGATGCCTTGTCCCGAGAATCAGCTTGCCCCTTGCCCGCTCCGCGACAGCGTGATCCTGCCAGCTCCGCATTGAAAGACCAAGACGTCCTCGTACTTTTAAGTTGGCGCTGCCACTGCAATTTTTCTGGAATATGCGCTTGTGTCCCACCTTCCTTTGCGGCATGCTGTCCCCTTCCCTGTGCGTCTTTTGCCCTCGTCTCCCCCTTCCCGTAGTCGTCCGTAATCCCGTGAATCCCCCCGGACCGTAAACGAAATCTCAACGCCACGATCCTAGCGAGTCGCTGCCCAGAAGCTTCGTAGCCTACATGTCTCGACCCCAGATCTGACCGACCCTTAACCTGACCAGATTCCCTGGGTTAATCCCTCTGAGGACCTGCATTTAGATAGGTCCCTTCTCCCTCCGTGTGTATTCGCTAGTTCCTAATTGCTTACCCTGCGATTGCCGTGGAGTGCGCTAAGTATTGTAAGAGAAATTTGTCGCGTGATACCTCATTCGCCGTAGATAGAGAAGTCCCTAGACTCTAACGTATTTCACCACTACGCTTGTGCTCCCCCTGAAAGAAAAAAGTTCCCTTACATCTCCCCGGAGAAGAGGAGTCATCGAGAACATCCTTGTAATCTCAGTTGCCTTCTTTGTTTCAAACAAAAGAGTTTAATGATACGGCTCCCCCCGATCGCTTGCGAATGACGGAAAACCTTCGCAGACGGCCTCTCTTTTCACTCGTTTGTTTCCAGATACCTATGAAGTATTTAACCTAAAGTTCCCAAAGAATGAAGCTGGCCCACTCGCCCGTACCTTCTGCCATGCCCTCCTAACATTCAAGAGGGGGTCCGACGATTTGCTTAAATGAGCAACTCATCATCCCACTACTCTTCGTGCTCCACGTCTATCACTCACCTCGCAAACGATAGTCCTTTGCTCCTGTGCTTTTTTTGCCCTCCTTTCTCCAAGGAGAAGTCGCTTTACTCGTCCCGCCTCAGTAGCACCCGAGATTCAGCGCGCTTGGCCCTGCGGCCTCCGAAGATCTTCTAACTGCAAAGCAATCGCGTCTTATAATCCCCTGATAAAAATACGTCCTCTGATCCTAGTCCTTTCCTCGCCCGATACTTTGAGGCTGTGTTCTTACCCTCTGCTCCCTTCCTGAAGCATTTCAGTATAGACCCCGCCAACACGCGATCAGCCAGCCCCAGTCCTCCGAGAGAAAAGTCCAACATCTGTGCCCATCAGGTTAGATACTCAAGCGTGCACAATAACCGCATGAAGGAACGGGCCAGCCGCGACTTTGACTTGACTTTGGATAAGACCATCCGCCCCCTTCGCCAGTGCGACCATGGTTTATTTTTAGTTTCAGCCCTGCCGCGAAAGCAACGACTGACTTCGTCGCCCAGATCCCGGACGACATTCCCCCTCCCGTAGCCAATTGAGAGAATCCTCAGGCAGAGAGTTCACCCCCCTTACATGCGTTTTTTACTAGGCCTGTCCCCCCCGCAAGCCTCTACATCTACCCTCGAGTCGCACAGACCTAGATCGCCCTCCGCACTCTATCCTGTAAAGAGGAATTCTCGGTCCCCGATGCGGTCCGTTTTCAAGGCGTCCCCCCCGAACCCTTTCGCACTTTCATGCCTGCTCGCGACATGACCCAGTTCGAGACCCTTCTGCGCTTAGTGAAAACTCCTCCTTCGCGCCAGTGAGCAGTCGTCGCCGTCTGATGCGATAGTTGCCCTTCCCTACCCCGATTGCGCAGTGAGTCCTTAACGATACCGTCCCGCGATCATTCAAAGCCTCCGTCTGTAAGAAGACGAGCGTGTCTTCGCTTGACGCTCACCTCGGACTGCGCCTAGTTGGTCGCCCTGGTCATATTGGTTATAGCCTCCGGATATAACACGGAAGCCGTTTTTCCTGGTTGACCCCATCCCTTTTTCCGTTATTTCTACCTACCTTTCTCTTGAAGAAAAAGGAACCCCGGAGTCATACAACTGCATCGAGGCTTTCGCCCTCCCCCCCCCCTCACGCTAACCTACTTTCGGCGGTTTTCTTTTGCATAAGACTCCCTCTCCCCGGTGAGCTCCCTCCCTTAAGCCTGCGCGCTCGGAGCCCCCTGTATCCTTCTCCCCCGGTAACCTTCCCCTAAAGAGGTAACGAACACCGATGAAGTTCAGAGTAAAGCTTTGTAGCGACAACTCTTCTTGTGCAGTCCCCCCCCTTGAACTGCGCGTCTTTCTCTGCATAGGGAATAATACCCTATCACAAGGAACCCCCCCCCCCCCCCAAGGTTTTCTCCGGTAAGAGGTGCTCTCCCCTCTTTCTGCGTTCCTGGTCCTTGAAGCCGGTAATACTTTTTTCCCTCTCCCCCTGGAATAAACCCCATCACACGGGCATTCGATGTAAGCTTGAGACATAGCAAGATGAGTTGAGAAATTAGGTCCTTAGTTCCTGCTCTGCCATGATGAGAGACGCTCTTCGTTTTTCGGCCTGCCATTCGCCCTACTATCCAGATTCCACCAAACATCAGGAGCTCGCTACCCTGAACTCCTTGCCCCCCGAGAAGAATGGAAGACGCGAAAGCCTTCATCCCCTCAATGTGTTGGAATTTCACCGAACAGTGTTCCCGCTTTTCTAGAAAATGTTCATTCCCCCCAGTGACTACCCGCTCTCTATCGAGATTTCTGGTCAATCTTCGGGCGACGTCTGACGCCCACAAATAACTGTATTACCAATGGCAAATTGGTTCATGATCCCGACACATCCGAGAGAGATGAAATTTTCCCCTAAGCGACCGCCTACACGCCGCAAGCCCCCCTCTACTCCCTCAGTATTTTTCCGAGCTGCTAATAGCCTTAACCCCGTAAAGCACGTCTTCAGCGTAAGGCTGAGAAAAGCAAATTTTCTTTTTTCCTCTCTCACCCAACCAACGAAAGTGCACCTCTCTCCAAGAACAGCCCCTCTAACGACCGACCTCGAAATAAGCTGTACATCGACACCTATTCTGAGACCTCTAGGACCCTCTTAGAGAAACGATCCTCAGATTGTAGTTATAGGGGCGCTACTCATCTTGTTCAGCTATTTTTCGAATACCACCTCTGTCCTACCCATATTTTTTTTTTCATTCGAAAAGTATTTTGCTTCAGCCGATTTTCCGCTTGATTCTTCCACAAATTTATTCAGTATCCCCTCCCAATTCGACTTAGATAAAACGAAATTGTCTTCCCTGATGAAGGTGTACGATCACTGTGTACTGCTAGCCGCTTCATAAAGAGCTCCCTTAACACTCCTAATCGACGCAAATCATTACTATCTTTAATAATTATACGTATAGTTTGTTTTATGGATTGAGCTTCTCTTTCCTCCCCCTGCCTCCTGCTCCCCCCGCATCTCCCAGTCTACAGAATTAGCCCTTCAAGCCCCCCGTTTGCCACCGTTATCTTCTAGCATCGAGTAGTCCACAGCGACTTCTCCAAATGGTTTCCTTTTTCAATTTTTCCCCTTGAGACTACCCTCAGCGCGCAAACACCGTCTCTTAAAGAATTTCTTTGAAAGAAAAATCGTCGTTCTCTGAACTAGACCGCTCTCGCCTGACGGCCCCGTTGCGATTGGGGGGCCTGGAATGAAGAACTTTTCTCACGCCCTGCTCTTTCCCCTCCGCTACGACTCCAAGAGACAGGTGACTTCCCGCTCAGTTTTTTTTCAAAGAACCTCAGACCCCGCCGGCTAGCCGGATTTAGCCCTCTTAGCAGTCTAAGAGACCAATGAGTCCCCCCTACTTCCAAAAAATTAGGGAACAACCCTCGCGCGAAGACTAAGGTAGACTTTTTATGAGAGTGTGAACCCCCAAGCAAAGATCTCTTCGCCATATGAATGAGCTTGAACTTAGCATGCAGAGTACGCATGTTTTTCCCTTGAGTCAACCTCTCTTTTTCTTTATCGTAAGCTTTGGCACAATTACCAACCCCATACAAAAATGCGCCCCTCACCGATCAGCTCCGACCTCAGACGTGAAGCATCCCACTTAGAGCGATGCCTAGAACTGCAGGAAGAGTTCCCGAGACACTCGAAGGAGGTCTGCAGAGGATGCCATGTTGGTGCCACGCTTTGCCCCCCCCCTAGGACCGAGAGGATAGACGACTCTCGCGTACTCATTTTCGAGAAGTCTGTGATTCGTTTACAGCTATGTCTTAGGTGCTTGCGAATAGAATTGAATTTTCGTGACGAGAGCAGACGCGCATACCAATCATTCGCTTAATGAGAATTAGACGAAGAAGTCCGACCCGCTCAAATGTTGCGAATAATATTTTAGATTCTTCCCACTTTTCGAATTTTGGAGTCGTCCATGCCCCCAAAAGTCTTTAACGAAAACGTAGCCTCAGCTCCCCGACACTCTCCGCTGTACAAAATCTTTGTGGTATTCTCTAGCCCAGCAACAAGCAACATTGGAAAACCCGCTCCTTTCATTACTAGACAAAAGCCTTCGCCCCTCCTCGGCTTCAGAAGTCTTGTTGTTAAGACCCCCGTCTGACCCTCCTTTTTTTGCACTGCAGGTGATGGGAACTTCTTTCCTCCGCGCGACCTTAAATTATTCTCTCTGATACTCTGAGCATGACCCACTAACAAGACTCCCCCCCCCCGCCCTGACACCCAAAAAAAAACACAAAAATAAACCCCTCAACACCCTATCTCCCCCTTGATTGTCCTTCTCGGCCGCGCCTATATTCCCCCTCAGCGCAGAAGAAGGAGCCCTGATCCCCCTGCCAAGCAAGGACGTGTCCTCGAGACAGCATCATTAGACCCCCCCCCCCCACCCGCACTTTTTTGGCTGTAGCTGCCGACGTACTATAAACTCTGATGAATAGGTAGATTCCCCCCCTAAACGAGCTAGCCATCCCCGTTGTTGAGGTCAGATCTCAAGATAGTAAAGCCCACCCCCTCCTTCCCTTGCCCATACAGAGTTATCAGCCAGCAGCATCCGCGCTGCCTCCATCCCCCCTTCCAGATTTCGAGCTTATTTTTTAGTATTGAGCCATGATAGAGGCCGAGTAGAATATGAAACAAATCTCCTTCCTCCTGGCAATCTTAACTTTTACTTTTAGCAAGACCTGGCAGCTACCCGACACTCTCACCAAACTTATGAAAACCTTACAAGTCCACTTCCTGAAGATACATTTTGAAGGCAAAAGCTCCTGACCACTTTCAATATGCGCGCGCCTTTTCGCCCTTAGAGCCTTTTCCACCCTCAACCCTAGCATCACCCGACATGAACTCTCCGCTCCATTTTCTGAGCCTCCGTTTATTTAGCGCACTCCGCGCGCAGTTTCTCCATGATTAATCGATCGATTTGTGGAGGGGTGGTAAATTCAGACCGCTCTCATTTCCCCCCCCCTAATACGTTCCCCCGACGATCATCTATTTGACCGTTCCCCCCAGGTACCAGGTTCTGGAATGCGCCAAGCACGAGCCAGAGATAGTTGAGCTCTCCCAGACTTACTACTTAACGAGATGAAGTGCCGCTGCCTCACAGGCAACCCCTCAACGCTGATTTGACCCTCCTGCATTTTTAATGAAGATGTCCTTGGTTCCCAGTAACTCCCCCATCCTTTCTTAAGTTAGGGATTATGCCTCCGGCGAACGGTCCTGCCGATAGCTTTATCGCTTCGAAAGAGAACTTATAAGCATCTTTTACTTGTTGACGAGTAAACCTCCCTGTTTTACTCTCCCCCCTAGGAGCGGCGGCTTCCCCTCTTCTTATTCGATAGCTCCTCCCACCCAAAAAACTTTCTCTGAATGATATTCGGAGACTGCTCTCCCCAAACGCTCCCTTATGTCCCTTCGATCCTTGCAATCTCTGAAATGCCGCTTTTTTTTAGACACCAGACGACTTCCAAGGGCGTGAAGAGAAGAAGGTCCCCCCCCTCCTCGACATAGACTGTGCAACGTATTTCCGCCAGTGGAAGCCTAAACCCGCAGATGTCCCCCCCCTTTCCGGTCCGCAAATATCGCGAGCCGAGCTTCCCCGGCTTTTAGCGGTCCCCCCCCCCCCTGTCGTTTCACGCCCGAAGTGTTAAACAGATCTCGGATTCTTGAAAGCAAAACCCGCTCTCTGACCACAGAAGACCGCCGACGCTCTCGGAACAGCTCAAAATTTTTTTCTTTGCCCGTGCCGCCCGCAGCAAACTTAGAGATGAAATTGAAACCATACATGCAAGTCACGCCAGCTTTCGATCCTAGGATGCGCCTTCTCCCCTGCACGGCTTCCCCGAGCCTGAGTACCCGCGAGGCCTTGAGAAGCCCCAATGACGTCCCCCCCGCGCTCGCTCCAGCGTCCCTTCTGAACTGATAGTTCATTTTAGTCCAAAGTCCAAGGTCTGACACTCAAGAAATTCCAGGCCCAATGCGGTACCTCAGCTCGATCCCTCCTTCGTTTGTGTTGCGCTTAGATCGCTTCCTAGCGCAAGTACCCCCAATTTGCGCCATCTACGTGGTCCTAGGCCGAATATCGTGACGGCCGATGAATAGAAAATTTTAGACTCCTAACAATCCAGTGGTCACAGAGATTAGCAGCGTCGAATGTGAAGCGGTTATTTCTTTGCACATAAAAATTCCCGCGCAGCCCGCACCTGCTCCTCATATGCAGCAGAGCGCCTCCTTTTGCCTCTCAGGAAAAGGAGAAGAACCCCCCCCGGGTGCTCGCTCATAATAAGTATGTTCTGCCCGTAGTGTAACATCAACCCCCCCTTTTCTTGAAGCACTTAGGCGCCCTTTTTTCGCTTGTCGAAATAGGTGCGAGCTCGGACATGAAAGTTTTTTTTTCCCATCCCTCTTCTCCCCCTCTGAGCCGGTCAAAGCCCCCCTCATCTCCGAATACCTCCTTCTTGCCGCACTTCACCCTCCGTGCAGAGTTCACGTCTGAATACAAGCACTAACATAGAAAAGTGAACTGGCATGATAGATATAGTAGCTTCTTCCTTTATAAGTCAGAGCGTTCCCTTTTCATTATCTCGAAGGCCCGCGGACACTAATACACAGATTCTGCGTGCGGCCCCAAGCGACTCCCGAATTCGACGTCTAGAGAACGTTTCTGTGTGTTACTCGACCCACAAAATAAGATCATTAGACGCCGCGAATATACTTCATCCTACGTCCGATCTGCGTGATGTGACACGTACCCGAGACTCCATGCCCCCGTTTTGGATCGGAAATCCGAAAAAGGCAGAATCGCAAAGAAGCAGCACTCGTCCCTGTATCCCCTTAAACCGGCCCAAGACTCCTTCTTATGGGAATACGTGACCAAGCACCTCCTCCTGTCAAGCGAACATGCTCCAAGACCGCTGCGTTGGTACACTACGTCGAGAACCAGTGGGTGTACCGAATAGTATTAAGAATAGCGACAGACCTTTTGATCGCTCCAGTCCGCGCTCTTTACTACAATCCCGAGAACCAGATCTCGCGACTTGAGACTCCTTTTGATATACTTTCACGGCTTTCCTGATTAGATCCGGTCTCCCCTTCCTCGATAAGAAACTAGCCTCCGCAATGTCTGCCCCCCCCGAGCAAGAGTTCTTTTAGTCCATACCCCGATAAAGTTTAAGGTCACGCTGTATCGACTGTCCCCTACACGAAGAGATATGGGCAGGGAGGGTGCAACCCCCTAGCAGGACAGGCAAGACAGAATCCCACGCTGTCCCCCCCATCCCCCCCTTACCCCCCCTAAGATGACCGCCTGTACTTCGCCGCAAAGACTCCAGAAAATATGCAATGCTGACTCTCCCTGTTAGTGTTTGCCACAGATCTTCGCAGCCGTAGAGTTCTACTCCTAGATTTTTAGTCCCCCGTTGCGCCTGTCCCAGACGGGAGGTGATCAACCGGCCAGATATAATTCTCAATTCGAATCCTCCGAGAAAGAGAGTTGAGTTTTTCCGATCCCCTTCCTGACCTATCTGCGTTCCGTCCACTCAGGGCGCTCCCCGCCCCCTTCACTCTTTTATTGGAATAATAGAACCAAGACAGACTCACCGTGCCTTCTTGGTTCCCCTATTATACCTAGTTAAGGTATCCTAAATTTTGTTTCCCCAAAAGACCTGACGCGACCAGATGGTAAGTTTGCCTACGCCCCTCCCCCCTCCCCTTCTTCCTTTTATTTGTATGCATGCACTGATCTTTTTCCTCTCTCCTGACGCCTGAACACTCCCTGGCGTCCTTCCCCTTATTCACTCCTTTTTCCTTTCATTGTTCACCCTACTTTCCCCCTTTTTTTAGAACTTTCCGCAGCCTGTAAAGTCACTGTGAGAAGTACAAGTTGCCGTGCTGCCTTATTTCACCCAACAATGGACGCGAAGAAGGACTTCCTCTTCATCAATTCCGAACTCCCCCGACTGGCCTCGCTCTTCATGCCCTAAGTCTTTTTTCTCTCTAGAAGACCGGTGCAAACTATTTTACTGGACCATGAACACATACCCACCCATATAGAAAAGCGAGCCACTTTACTTCGCAGGAAGTATAAAGATTTTTTAATAGTCCTTTTCTCTGCCTTGAGATAGCTTTTCGTAGAAGGAGCCTATACGGACTAGTCCAAGAATACAACTCGTCCCCCCTATGCAACTTTTCAGACCAGCCGTCCCCTTAATAAGTCACCCCCTTCTCTTCCTGCACAGTCCAGAATGAGCCACTAGGCCTACCCCCCCCTCTTCCCCTTCCTCTCCGAATTTAGATATACCTTTCGCGTAGTTCACAGACTCTCCGTACGTAGCCCCCCCCTCTCGATTCCTCGACTTTGTGCATATCTGTCCGCCGTAGAGATGTAAAAGCATTTTCTTTTTTTGCCTAGGGCCTCCCCGCCTCGCAGAGATCAAGGTTGCCCCCCCCGTTCGACGAGTCGTCCTAAAAACTAACTACTTATGCAATCAGACTATTTAAGTGGGTTTTCATAAAAAGATTACGCCGTCCTTCTCCTCAGGTTTTGCAGCGCGACTGTGGCTCTTCTGGCCTTTTTATCTAGGTTCTAAGACGACGTCATTACCGCTGACCCACAATGAGAGACGACTCTTCCCTTTCAGAGATCGCCGTTTTTTCTGCGGCTTTTAATACAGGCTTTTATAGTTTTTCCAGAGCTACATCTCCCCTAGTTCAGCGCTCTGAGTAGTACCAACTCAGGTCCTCATTCCCTTTTTCTTTAAGCAGCCGATTTTTTCCCCCGAAGCGAGTTCGGGTCGTCCAGTTATCTGTTTATTTCTTTTGACCCTCCTAGGAAGGGAACTATGATGTGCGCCCCGTCGACCCCCCCCCCCCCCCCCACCCCCCACCCCCACATTTTTTTTACATTTTGACGATACCTTCTGTTTTCAGAAGACCTGCTTCCTGGTTTACCTGAACTTCTGCTCTTTTCCCTCAGATTTTCTTCCCCTCGTAAGACCTGAATTTTTCTCATATTTAATATCACTTCCGCTGTTTTCGTACTTTGTTCTGACTCTTATGGTTGACTTCCTATTCCGAAAAACCAACCCCCCCCCCCCCCCATATTAGCTAAGCCAGATCAGCCCTGCCCACCCCGCGAGAAGCGCTTGCGCCACCTTACTTCGTACGGCCTAAGAGGTTTTCTCGTAAGTCTTATCGCCCTCCCCCCTTGATGCGACAGAACAAAATCGCAAGCCCCCTCCGTCACCCTCCTGCTCCAAAGGACCCTTCTCCCGTGAACTGATTTGAATCTCCTGTTCCTCCCCTCCGAAGGCTGCTGTAAACGCTGTAGCGACCCGGTCCGTCCTTTTTTTCCAACCGAGAGTCCCCTAGGACCAGTCCTGGCCACTTTGTAGGCGCTCTGCGACTCGTTCGGCCCCCTCGCTTTAGGTCTGAGATGATTCGTTCCCTCCTCGTCACCCTAAAAGCCCCCCCTTTTACCTCGACAGCCCTCGTTTCCCCGCCGCCTGCCATTTCCATTTTTCTTCGCCCCCCCACATCCCGAGGCTGATGAAGCCCAGAGTGCTGGCGCCTTCTTTCTCACGCCTTTGCGCCCTTGAGAGTCTTTCAGCTCCGTGCGTTGGTCGGACCCCCATTCCAACCACCATGTCCACTCCCGCTTTCTCAGCCTGAAGCCCGATCCGCCCCCAAAATGCATATCTGCGTAGGAGACTAGGAAATAGAGCCCCGGCGCAAGTTCTTCCTGAGAGGTAGTACCGCAAGCGAACAATGCGGAACCCGTTGCGCGCGCGACGCAGCCAGAGTCTCGCACCCCAGAAGAAGGAAGTTATCTCCCGGATCCTGAGTGGCAGATATTTTGATACGGTGTTCGCGAATGCCGATGGTGGACACCTCTGAAGCACAGCCTGCCTTTTTACTCGACCGCCCCAAATTAGAGAAGGCAGATTACCTTCCTTTTTTCATATCAACGTTTAATCCCTCAGAGAAGATCTGAAACGCATGCTATCACCTTGTTTTTTAGGTCAACTGACCTTTATGGGTTTTTCCTTGAGAAGGCTCTCCGCTCTTTGTCTTCCCGCTGCGACCCCGACTCGAAAAGCTATGTCCTATTACTTCTGCAACTTTGTTTCGCTTTCCCTTTGTAGGTGTACTCAGGAAAAGAGATCAACGCCCTCCCCTTCTTTCCTCGTCGCGACCTTTCCCCCGCACTGACGTGAAATTACTTTTTGAGAGATTTCCCTCTCTCTTAGTCTTTTTCCGCGCGACAGGCTAGACGCCCCCCCCCTCCTCCCTATTAGCAGCACTAACCCCATTTCCCTACCCTCCCCGCGGAACCCTCCCCCCCCCCAGAACCTTCTCGCACGTCGTGATTTAGCCATCCTTTCCTCTCCTTCTCCTCAGAGGTTTTGCGTCTTCCAGACGTTTTCTTAGACCTCCCTCGGGAAGTGCAGATGGCGTTTCCAACCTAACCCCCCCTCTCCTCCGCCTTTTTAGTTTCCGAGCCTGTTCTTGCCCACAGCACCTTCCGCGAGGCCCGATTTTTTCTTCGCAGCACGAACGTCCCAGTCAGATTAAATCAACTTGTAAGAGATTCTTTAGTAAGTATGATCATGTAATAGAGGCTATCCTCTTCACACGACCCCTCCTTTTTTTTTTTAATACATCCCTTCCGCCGTTTATTCAGCTGCCCCTAAAGGAACCTTGGCCGACCCTGTATCTTTCCATAAATCCTCCGAGCAACACCTTCTTCCAACCAGCCGGACGTACCCCCCTCTGCTGTCCTTTCTCCTAGAAAGAGACAGGATGAGTCAGCACCCCCCCAGGAGATGACCGAAATTATCTACTACCCTACGAATCTACTGCCTCTTGACTTTTTTTCTTTTGCCTCTTAGAGTCGACGACTGATACAGATGCGCGTCCCCTCTGCGAACCAACCAAACGCAGCACTCCCTCGATCCGCAGCGCTGCGGAAATTTCCAAGTCGGCGATCTCTTCAGAGTCGTTATCTTCTGCTCATGAGAAGTTTTGATACCTAACCCCTGAGATAGCCCGATTACGTCTTTAACCACGCACAGTTTTATTTTGTGTCCGGTTGTTTTTGAGGAAAGAAGCCATGCCCCCTTGACCTTCACTTCATAAGTACTACCTCCGACAGTTTCTGCTGCAAATTAGGTGATCTTTTATCCCTTTTTTACCTGAAATGGGCTCGCAGCGAGTGTGCGGAGTCCCTTACCCATGGACAAGTCGTCGCGGGACGGGACCAGTGTACTTCGCGCCGCAGCGACTCCCCTTCCTCCTATTCAGCTGAGCTGTCTAGTACAATACTCCGCACGAACGCGATTTGCTTATGTTCGAATTTTCCGCACGACGGCAAAAACTTGTGAGCTCCTGTCACTATTTCATGCTTTCCCGATGCTAGAGAATCTTTTAATCCCGGCAAGAGCTAGACCCCCCTGCCAAAGACATTTACTTCCCTTGATAGATTGCTGTAGTTCGAACACCCTCCTCCCTCTTGCATCCTTCATGTACAATAATGAATATTTAGCGCTGACGCCTCTACATGTTAGAAAGCTGAACTCCTTCCCCCGCTCTGACCGCGGCCCTAGCACTCAGCAATCATGAATGCTGCAACCACCCAAACTCCCACAGATGACAGCAGTAGCAAACCATTCACATCTATATTAATCTCAGTAACATCGAGGGCGTCCCCGACCTTTCCCTTTCATGACCTGAGACATTTTTCACGCCTTGAGCAAAATTTCCTAGCCTTCGTATCTTGACCTGCTAAACTGCGAAGTGATAATATTGCCTCGATCATTTCCTTTTAAAGTACGGCGACATTCTACCTGATTTTTTTTTTCCACTCCTGTCAAAGTTAAGCGACTTACGTTCCTCGATTCGCGTTTAACCCCTTCTTTTTTCGTCCCCTGGAACCCAAACCGTTTTCTCGCCACAGCCAGTCTAAGCGCGCCCCTTCCTTCCATTCCTAGACCGTTCTACCTAGTAGAAGATCCTT
>Ga0179593_1606420_pt1 | contig 13508 bp, 14 predicted proteins | sample CZODoug2_1_08_16_FD_185931 | JGI IMG/M metagenome (GOLD analysis project Ga0179593, IMG submission 185931) | Vadose zone soil fungal communities from Angelo Coast Range Reserve, California, USA - CZODoug2_1_08_16fungal (PacBio error correction) | ecosystem: Environmental > Terrestrial > Soil >... | reverse complement strand
TTGTGAGCCTCTTTTACTCTTGACTCCCCCCCTATATAAGGGGCCAACCGTGGTGCCTCCTTTAAAGCGAGACAACACATTTTCCCTACTTCCGTAGAGGCCCTTTTTCTTTCCTCACATTTCCAACCACCAACCTCTCAGGCCCCTCATATCCACCGCGACATGGCCAATTCGGTCCGCAAGTTCTCAATTTGACGTCTTTTCTTTTTCTCTTTACGTTTCGATTCCCTCCCGAGCCTCGCGTCTGGACGTATCTTTTTTTACCGGGCCAGTGGAAAAGCAAGGTATGATGACTTCTCGCTGTCTTCCGCGGTTCCCTGTGTTCTTTTTTTATTCTTCAACTCCCCACCAGAACGCATCTCGCCTTCTCTTCTTTCCTGCAACGGTGCCACATCCGGCGTTCTGAGCCGAGATTCACTTCCCCCTTTTGAAATGGTCGGTTTTAGATCCGGTTGTCGGATTTAGTTTTCTCGTGCAGCGCGGCCTTTTTTTTCCTCCTGATGTCCAGCACTTGTCAAAAGACCCTCTTTTGCGTCCGGTGACAGTTGACTCGAGCTTCTTCGGGCACGCACCCAACCTGGAAAAAACCCAACCCACAAAACCCGCTGAGTAGTTGCATTGCGATTTTACTCTAGTTCTCCCTCCCCCCGCGCATCCTCGATCTGCCACGACCTTGCCCCTCGATCGGGATCCTTTCTGATTTGAAGTTTGTTCTTTTCTCGTCAGGCGATGCATCTGGCTAGCAGCTCTTGAGAGGTTCTCTCCTCTTGCAGAACGTGATCATTCCCGCCCCCGACTTCCTTTAAATGGTCGACTAACCCGGCGCTGGTCATATGTTTACGTGACAATGTGCGTTTCTTTGGTCTTGTCCCATTGTAGGGATCCCTATCGAGGCGAGCCGCCCCGTTTATCGCTTTTCGCGCGGTCTGGCCTGGATTCCCCCGAGCTCCTCCTCACACCCCCCCCTATCGGGGAAAACCAAACTACCTCCCTTTTTTTCCGCCACACCCGTGTCTTTTTCCTCGTGAATCTGTGCGTTTCAGTTCCTCTCGTCCGCCAAGAGCTCCTTTAGCCTGATCTGACTCATTCTTCGTGCCATTCGGTCCCAGAACTTTTTTCTTCTCCTCTGACGTGGCGACAGCATCGCTGTTGCCTTCTTTATCCCCCAGGTTTCGTAGTGAGTAATATCAAGCGACACCCTCTTCCGTGCTCTTTCGCGAACGTAGCCCCTTCCCCGCTTCCCCAAGATGCCTTCCAGTGCTCGATCAATTCTTTTCCCCTCATACTTATCCTCGATCAACTCCCACTAACCCTCTTGATTGTGATGCATGGTCGGTTCCCAGCTTTCTTCTGTTCGCGAGAGATTGAGAAATTCGTTTGAGAACACTTTCTCCCTAAGAATTTGACTCCCTCTGGAACCTTTTGCAGTTCCCCCCGTTGCGCGCTGATACCTCGGAAGTCGCCCCCCGCAGACGCTGGAATTCCCCGTCCCATTTTTCGTCGTCCTCTTGCCCTTCGGGGATCTTGTAATTCCTGCGCGCTCCGGAGTTTGTGCGTTGTTCGCTTTTTTTCCCAACTTTCTGTTCACTAGCACATCTGAACCTGACGGGTTTGCCCCTCCCTCCTGAAATGAGTTTCATAGAGTCTCTACAGAGCAGTTCCGTCTGCGCAGTAATCTTCTAATCGTCCTTCAATCTTCCTTCTGCGTGAAAGGTGGTTAGCGTCCCCCTCTACGTGTTTAAAGCCCCAAGGTTTCAGTACTTTTTTCTTAAATAAAACCTTTTGTTTCCAGCTGCGGATCTGCGACCAAAATCTACCTATCCCTCCTGTTGGTTGGTCCTCTCTGACTGTAATCATTTGGCCTGTGTTTCTTTCCGTAATCGCCTTTTTTTACCTGATTAGGGACCCTCTGCAACGCCGGTGGACTGCATGATCGACGTCTTCCACCCAAAGCCTTAGAGGACTTTTTTTCTTCAGTTTAAAGGGACCGTAGATATCCCGGCTGATTTCACGAGTAGTCTTCTCCATTCCTGACTTGGGAATTTTATCAACCCTTCGGGCTCCGTCGAGTTCGTCAAGTGTTCGATTTAGTAGGTCACTCCCTTCCAGCCCTCCGTCACGCGGCATTTGCGCTCAGCTTACAACAGGCCTTCCACTGACTTGGGTCGCCTTCAAAACTTTGTTTTGGTCTCGCGTAGCTGCTTTTTTTCGCCCGTTTTTCCCCCAGGGTCGAGGCCCCCCCCTTACTGCGACGGGTTTCGCTGCCGGCGAACTCTGGATCAGATTTAATTTCGAAAGTTTGGAAAATCTCGTTTTTGATTCCAAAAGACTCTTATTCGGCTCAATGGCCGGCCCCTTTAAACGATTCTGAGGGCTTCATCGTTTTGAGTCCCCAGGGACGCATCAGGGACTCAGTTCCGGCGTGTTGCCCTTCGGAGCGCTTGATTTCGTACTGAACAGCCCCTAGATATAGGTAAACCCCCCCCGTTCCCCCATGTTTCTTTTTACCTTGCCCTTCCAAAATCAATACCTGACTTACGGAGCGGGCTATTTTTGGAGCGACGCCCCCCCCTATAGTCCTGTCCCTCTTTTGTGCTCCACCCAACGTTCCCCCGGCATGGCCACGCATTAGTTTGCCATAGAGGGTGGTCCCCGGACGCCTTTTTTTTCTTCTTCTATCCATTGTAAATTAAAAGCGTCCCCCTTTATGCTGACAGTTATCTCGGTCTCCTTCGTGGTTCTTGTTTCCCACGTTCCGTTCGTTTCATGAAAATATGACTGCCCCCCTTCCCCCAGCCGGATCCCCGCTCCCTGGCGTCCTTGATACATTTTAGGTAAATTCTCAAGTTCCCCCCCCCCAGAAGGTACATGCTTGAGCGACAGTCTTCTTCCTAGCTCTTTTGTTGAGTCCTTTATGAATGTGAATATGAGAATTCGGTCCCGACCGATTACTTTCGACCCCTGAGCTCATAGTGCATGCCGTTTTTATTACATCCCCCCTATCGGCGCCTCGACTCTTTATAGTTCATAATTAGTAAATGTCCATCTCGCTAGAAGGAATATTTCTTCTCTGGCCCCTTCCCCACGCTTCCCCCCAGCGGATCCCTCTCAGGTTGTCGCCTAGGATTTCTCGTGCAGTTGCCCTGTCGTCGCCTACTTATCTTTCACTTCTTCGTATACCGTTTGATCTTGATTTTTTTTTCCCCCTCAGGGGCTCGGTAATATTGAAGCGCAAACGTTTCTTCTGTTCTCACTCACGAACCTTCCTGACGCCTTTGACCCCATAGCACATTTCCCTTTTATTTGCCGTCTAAGCGACGGGATCCCCCCCCAGGGATACTCCGTTTTCCTTCCCCGGGTCTCACAGTTGCGGCCCTCCTCTTCTTGAACCACGCTTATCACCAGAAAGTCCTCTTTAGAAAGCGATTCCGCAACCGAAGTTTATTCCTGACCTCTCTCGGGTTCTCAACAACCTTCTGCGCTCTCGTCTCACCCAATGCTGTTAAGACCCCCGCAGACTCCAAGGACACCATCTTGAATTATAGATTCTTCCTCAATGATGGACCTGCTGGACCTCATCCACCTGTCCTCTCTTCCTGATCCCTTTTCGTGTCGGCTATTGGGGAATTCGCTTTTTGACCCCTTCATGGGACCCTCTGGTTCCCATTCTCTCTTTGCAATGCCCACTGTTCCGTTTTCGCTACCGCTGGATATCGATCCGCTCTCTCTCGTGTTTTTCCAATCTACGTTCTGGCTGTCTCAATTGAAATTCTCCTTCGATCGCGTGTCTGCCATGAATAACCCCCCCCTTTCCCTTTCGCCAGACCCCCGGTTCGCCTCCGGGAAGTCGTTTTTGCGGTTGAGACAGAAGGATTCCCACTTGTGCATGCCCTTCACTAACCCCTTCAGGTACGCTGAAAAATCACTTGGGTATTCCGTCAAGGTGAATTCTCCACTCCCGATGTTACCTACCGGAAAATTTGACCCCCTTATTCTCCCCATCCATACTACTCCTCAAGACGGCGAGTGCGGACAGCAGGAAGAAGAAGACCCCATTCCCTTGACACGTAAGGTTCCGATCCCCCGTCTCTAATCCTAGGCTGCCCCCCGCCCTACCCTGGTTTTGAGATAGGAGCTCCCCCCTTCCCCTAGCCCAAGAGTCCCCGGAACTATGACGTCTCGCATCCGGTCCCCAGAAAGCTAAATATTTGTTTACCTGCGACGCTTTAATCAGCCCCCCGCCCTTATCTTCGAGGCCGACTGCTCTCCCCTGGTATCTCCTCTCTAATCGGCAGTTTGTAGGTCTCACACGCCCTCCCTCGGACAGCCACCCCTTTTGAGTGTTATACATTATCAAATGTCGTGAAGCCCAGGACCCGACCCCAGAACCATCCAAAGGGTCTTTCATCGCTTATTGATTTAATCGCTCCCTGTATCGCGTTTGTTTTATCGATCCTACATTCAGCCCCTGGCAAGGAAGTTATTTCAAGTCTTCATCTTCCCATCCGGCGAGACTTCCCTTTCTTGTCCATTTTTTTCCGGTCTTCGGACTCCCTTCGGTCAGTCCTCTTTTTTTTTCCCCCCGCGGTTTTAGAGACCCTGGCCAGGCAGTTGACCTCTAAAGACAAGTGGCTGATGGACCTCACCCCTTTCCCCGCTTTTTAGGTCGACTGGTCTCCTCGTACCGCCTCTTTTGTCTGTCCTTTAAGGCAGCGAAAAGCACTGCCTTCTCTTTTCGTTGCGAGCTTTGCTTCGTCTACCTTGTTGTTCCCCCGCAGACCGTTTAAACTCTCCATCACCTCAACCTTCCCCTGACCCCGCTAGAATCCGAGATCCTTTGTAGCCATGGAGATCGGCAGCATTTCCCGTCCCTCCGCAGTTAAGATGACGCCCTTGCGAGTTCTGAGTAGACGTTGACCGCAGCTCAATAACGCCAGATCACTTCATTGGCCCCCCGGTCCTCTCCTTTTCCCCGCTTTCCGTTGAGGTGACGCCTCTTGCGGAACAGTCTCCCCCGGAACATCTGCTCGTCGCGCCCTTTCGAAGCCACCAGCAACCACGCCGCCCCCATTTCCGGCGGATGAGTCCCCAACGGGTTCGTCCAGCCTTGTTTACGAAGTGAGCACGTTTTCAATACCTTTGCGCATTTCGTTCCCCCCGCCGAAGTCAGCTCACACCCATTCTGCCCTTGTTTCTTATAACGGTTATAGTTCCAGCGGGTATGCCCAGCAGGTTCCCCCCCACAGGCCATTGCCTCCCAGATCCTCTTTCGGCAGCACTCGATTCGAAGAAGAGCACGTCTGAGGAACCTTCCCTCTTCCCTGCGGGTCCCCTTTTCTGCGCCATTACCCCTCCCTTGCGGCGTCGGTTTCCCCTTTGATATCTTAGCGCTCTCATGAGCCGCCCTTCTCTGACCAAGTTTTCCTGAGACGACGCGCGTCTTGTCCGGCTAGAGGGTCGAGGATTTCTGGTGGCTAATTTCAACCGGCGTTAGATTCTCCCTTTTGACGAACCTTTCTCAGAGCGAAAATTTATGAACCCCTCTCCCCCCCCCTTCTCCCCAAGATAAGAATACAAAATGTAGCTGACTTTGCCCGCTTCTGCGGGTTGTTTTAGTGTCCGAATGCGGCCTGCCCTTGAAAATACCCTAGATGTTTACGACCCCGTGATCTTGGTGGTTTATTAGGGGGTGAGAAAAAATTCAGCTGTTTGTCCCACCCCCCTACCAGAGGGAATAGTCAGTCGGGAGTCGACCGTTTTGCCGTGTAACTGGGAAAGTAAGTAAATTCCCGGTTGCTCGTACCCTTGTGTACTAGGTCTCAAGGTGCTTCTCATTCCCGCAATTCCCCCTTCCTCAAAGAAACTATCAAGTAACCCCCCATATCTCCCTCTCTCCCTTTGTGCTTTTCTCTCCTCCCTTTCTTACCTTTGCCCTTCACTTACGGTGAGGGTCCTCGTACCGGCGGAGCTTAGACGGACCACGTGGCCCCCCTTTTAAGGGAAAGGGGACCTTGGGACCATCTCCGGCGGGATCCCCCTGTTCCACGGCTAGGGGCGGAGACTAGCGTTTTATTAGGGGTTTCCACTTCTCATTGGGTCGCTTCCCCACACTTTTTTATGTTCATCGGTTGACTCTCATCGTTTTTTGCTACATGCTTGCAGTATTCAAGTCTTCTCTCCCCCTCAACCGCTCCAGATTGCCCCAAGTAGCTACCGCTGTGGTCTTTTTGATAATCGTTTGCTCCGGTCTTTCTTTCCTCTACCTCATGTCGGCCGGGTGCGTTGATTAACGGTTTCGGATCTTCGCTGTCACCCCTTTCAATCATATCATCTTAAAGCTCCCTTTGCGCCCCGTGCAGTTTCAGGTTGTCATCCCCTGCCGCATTATCCGTTGATGCTCCTTGACACCCTTCCTCGAGTTTCCCTCGAAGTGATATGGGTCTGTGATTTCACAGATAGCCACTCCTTCAGATTTCTCACGGACGTTGTGGTGGCTGTAGTTTGGTAATGCTCACCCCGACTGATTTCAAGTTTTAATTCATCTTTTCTTTAAGCCTTTATCCGCAGCGTTGCTCGTCGAAAATCGGGCACTTTCCCTTCCGGTGATGTACTGCATTTAGAAGATTCTACACCTTCCGTGTTGAATGGAAGAACAAAGTGGGTTAGGCCGACTGGTCGGCGGTTTTGTCTTCGGCTTCATCGATTTTCTTTTCCAGTCAGCTTTTTTCCCCCGATTTTTGTCCGTCAACGTATTTAAGGAGCAATCGGCAGAGCTTTCTTCCGGGTTGAATGCCTAATATGCCCCCCCGGTCCAGGGATCTGGTTTCCCTGGATAGAATCCCCGATTTTTTCCTTACCATGCCCGCTGAGGTGGATCGGAAGAGGGCCATTTCCCCCTGTCCGACAATTTTTCCGGGCAGATATTTTATCGGCCGGGGTATGGTCTGTGTTTTAGACCTGCTGTTTGCCCCCCACGCCTAGGCTTTTTTTTTTTTTCTCCGTTCTTCCTCCAGGTTGCTTTTTTTTTTTTCACCTAACCCTCTGACATCACTTGTCAGCGTTCTCGGCGTCTGTCAATTCGTTTTTCCCCCTTTTCTTCGGTGTTTTCCCCTCGTCCTCCTCTTTTTTTCCTGTATGGGACGGGTCTTTGCACCTTCTGACCGAGGATTGCGCTCCGGTTTTTCCTTTCCGCCAGTCGGGTCTGTTGCTCCTCCGTCCTTCTTTGGCTCTCCCCCGACCTGTGAAAAACATAGATACGTGTGCCCTTACCCTGGCGGACTGATTTTTTGAGACTCCACTTCCCCGACACCACTGTTTTTCCGGCCTCCTTTTTCCAGGGTGTCTCCCCCCCTTGAGACTGTCGTGTCTGTGCCTGATCGTGGGTTCCGGCGTTTTTTGGGCTGGATTACCCCCCCAATTTCATCGTTTCTCTTCGGGCCGTGTTCCTTGCCTACTTACTTTTTTCAGCGTTCACTGGGCCCCCCGCAGTCCTCTTCCCTCATCCGGCGGGCAATGGTTCTGTGCCCATTGTTCTTGGCACGAAAGGATTGCTACGCTTGTTTCGTATTTCCCCCTTCATCCAGTCCGTTGATGAGCCCCAGCTTTTCTCTTGATTGCCAGATAGCCCAAGTCGTTTTCGAAATATTCCTTTTTTTTTTCCCGTGACTTTTATCCCCTCAACCTTTGTACAGGTTGTTCTTTCCCTGACGGGCACCTCGCTTTTCTTTCTTTTGTTTCCCCTAGATGCCGCACGCATTTTTTCCGTTCGTATTCGGTGCCGCCTCTTAGTATTGCCGTGGTTTACAGGTGAGTCGGCCCTGCTTTTTCCTCATGTTTGCCTCTGTTTTTCCCAGGGCGTGTTTTTCTTGCACCTAGCCTCCCCCCCTCCGCACCTGAGAACGTGGGCGGCGGGCTGCCCGGGTTCTCCCCGAGTAACTGACTTCTTTTTTTCCCCTTAGATCTTTCGAAATTTCTTGGCCTCCCCATTCGTTTCACTCGGATTGAAGATCCCCCTGTTTCGTGGATCTGATACAAATTGTTACCCTTCGTCCACCCCCCGTTACTTTTCTTTGATAGAAACCCCAACTTTTTTTCTCAGTCGCTTCGAGCAGCCCTTCTGCCTTAACCAACATAATACTCAGGACACCTCTAGACTTTTTTTCCCTCTTCGTTTTTTAGTGCCAGGTCTAAGGTGCGATCTTAGGTTCTTCTGGGAGTGCCTTTGTAGATCTACCCAGTGGTCTTCTGTTCAGCAATTTGATTTCCTTCCGACTCTTTTTTTTGTGCTGGATACTTAGTGGGAATTACTTTGTTTTCTGACTTAGCAGCGGTTTCCGGACTGGTTTTGGTGTGGTTACCATTCCCTTCTGATGAATCGCAAAATGATTCGGTCTTGCTCCCTCCGTCGGCCGAGCCAGTATTCCCGCAAAGACTTTTCCCCCCTTTTTTATGTGGCAGCGCAGGCTCGTATCCATTTATTGATGCTTTCTCTAAATTGCGTCCCCTTCGCAGATTCCGGCTTTCTATGAAATAAATTATGTCCCCCCCCAACGCCGCGGTCCCCCGCCCCTTTTTTGTGCGTCCCTTCTTTCTCAAAGGACTCTTCTTCCCTACGCTGTCCATTTCTACGCAGCCTCTTAGACTAGCATTGAGTCCTCCTTTTTGCCTCTGCTTTGAATTCACGAACCGCCCTTCGACGACGCTTTTCTTCCGGACGATGATTATTAGGAGATATTGGCTTCTGTTTCCTTTTTTTCGCCTCAGCGGGCAATCTCTGGATTCTTTTGATCTTGTTTCCTTCTTCTCTACGGAGCGTTTTCAGCTTTACCCTGTTTCCTCTCCCGCCCAAAAGTCGCGTTCTAGATTAGATCCCAGGATCTTTTCTCCCTTAATGGTGGCTGAGTTCTGTAGACAGTGTTAACTTTTTTTTCTGCGTATTCGCGGCGCCCGGTTTCTAGGGTAGCGCGAGTAGGCCTTGGCCGGCACGCCACAAACACCGTCTCTGGTTTTCACACCGAGCACACCCGGGGACACCTCTTTCCCCACCGAGCCCAGTGCCTTTTCCTTGTCAGCTCTGATGTTTCCTTCTGTCAGTTTTTAGGACTCCTTTCTCGCGGCCGAACAGGAGCTCTTCCTTCATTCTTTTTCTCTAATTCCCCATTCTTTTGTCGGCAACGCACGGACTCTGATTTGGTTTTGACTTCGCCCTACCCCAGAGACACCCGGAATTTTTCTTTTATTGTGAGATAGTCCCCAAGTAGCTACATTCCCCCAGTTTTTGGCATGACCTCGTGCGGGGAATCGCTCTCCCTCGTCACGACTGTCCGGAAAAATCTGACCTGCATTGATGTTCGATTTTTTTGATTGTGATGCCCTTTCCGCAACACTTATTCTAATCAAACCTCCCTATCCGAGTTTACTCCGGCATGGCCCTTGTATCCAGTTCTCTCTGATTTTTGCCCTAGCGCGCGCGAGTAGACAAGCTCCTCCAGTGGTTCGGTAATCCTTTGACGTCTAGCGCCTTGTCGCACGTAAGGATTTCAACTTTTTCCTCTCCCCGTGTTTCTACGGTACGAATGACAGACGGAATAGTCCATGCGCCCCGTGGGATTCCTCCTGTCCACTTTTGAAGGCAGGGACGGGTGAACTTCGCTGCAAGCCGCGGCAGGCCTTCTTCTCCGTAAGTTTTATTCTTTTCTCCCCCCATGAACAAACCACTTTTGTTTATAACGTCAGTTCCACTGCTTTAAATGGCGATCAGCGTCAGATTCGCCTGTGGTGCTATATTATTCCTTCAGTAGTTTTATATGGATTTCCCTGGAGATTCACTCCCGACGATTGAATTTGTTTTGATCTCCTTTACTCAGCAAAGTGCTCTCGTTTTTTCCCTTCTTTACAGCATTCTTCTCCCTTACATTCACCTGATCTCTCTATTGTCACCTCTTTGGTTTTTGAGCTGATTCCCATCATCATTGCCTGCTTCCTTCTTGCCGCATCGCACGGGGGCACAAAGCCCGAAAGTCCGCCCTTCCTTTTCTTCTTTTTATCCAGAGATAAACATTAGGCGTTTCCCTGCCCCTTACATGTCAGCGTATATGGAATCCTCCCCTCCCCCGGTTGACATCTGACCCAATTGCTTGGAAATACTCCCTCTGCTCCCCCCTCTCCGGCGCTTTCTTCCGAGCATTCCCCCATTTTTTCGTTGTTCGATGGCTCTCAATCCCTCGTCCAGCCGACACCCCTCCCCCCCGCGCCGTCATTTCGTCCCTTAGATCCCCCGGCCTGTGCACCTTTGACGGCCGAACAATTTGGTTACTCTTTGCCCTTCCGCGTCGATTTTGTCGCTTTCCTTTGTCCCTGTAGTCACAACGGCGGCCCCCCTTTGATTGTCATTGGACGCGGACGGTTCCAAGGAGGATTAACAGTGGCTCAGACCGAATTGCGTCAAATTGTCCTGATGATCGCGATGGCGACCCCTCCCAGAAATACTAGAGTGCTTTCTTTTTCTTGTTTTTAGTTCCAGATCGGAAAACTCCTCTTTCTATTTCCTATTCCCCTGAAGTATTGCCAGGCCACGGCATAAAGTGATCTATCCCCCTTTTTTTATTAGTCTTTTTTAGTGAGCGCTTAGCTCGAAAAGCACGCCATCTCCCCTATCGCCCGAGGTCCTTTTCCCCCAAAGGGTGTTTCTTTCACTTTGCAATTAGCCTCCATGAATCAATGCCGTTTTGGATCAGGTTGACGGCTGCTTCTAGGAGTCCCCTTTTTCCTTGGGCAGAACGTTTTTGATCTACCACCCCTCAACGGAGTATCACCTCTTTTTTTCCCGGAATCATTTTTTTTTTTTAGGCAGCTGCGGAGGTTGTCTCCCTGCGCGCGTACTCGCACGAACTTCCCCTGTCCCCCTGATTCCACTAATTCGCTGGTTAAGCGGGGGCGTGTTGCCCCGCTGACTTGTTGGAAAATTCTGCTTTCCCCCCTTTACTAAGCCCGTAAGAGTCCGCGTCCATTCCCATTTTTCAGCCATCGATACAGTACTCAAGGGTCCCATAACAACTCGCCTGGACTTCTTGACTCCAGCTTCTGGCCCCATCGCGGCGCCTCTGATGTAGTCTAATGTGCTTATCTTTATAGGCCTTCTGTATGTCTCTCGCTCCTGGAGATTCCGCCCTCCCCTTTTTCAATTCTCGGCATCTGGCCTGGCCCCTGCTGATGTTTAACCCACTCAGTGCGATCTTGACTCCTCTTGGTTTGACATCTTCCCTTTTCGAGCTATTTCTTTTTGGCCGTTGGTCGACGAATGAACGACTCAGCAATTTTGGATGATTCCGGGGGTCCATGAGGCTTGCGTGAGGACCGCGCTTCTACAGTTTTTTTTTATAAACGGCTTTTCCTCAACAGACGTTGCTGATTTTTGGCCCTCAGGTGTCGTGGGTATCTTCTTCGGCAGACACCCCATCTCTCCCTCATATTCACGATCCATCCTGATCCTTAGTCAGCCCGCTATCCAATAGCCCCCCCCGATTTTGAAGTTTTTAATCTTTTTCTCCTAATTCTTTAGCCCCCTCGTCAGCTCCTTTATGTTTCTTTCATTTTCACCTCCCTGCGTTCCTTTTGCTTTTCGTCTGCCCCTGCTTTTCTTCCCCATCCCCGTTTTGAACCGGCGCCGAAAGAAAGCAATATTTCTTTGGAAAACGGTTTCTAGGTTTCACCCCCACATCCCTTTGAGCTCCAGCGTCTCAAATGCACGGCCGCACTCCTAGGTCCCTTTTTCCCCCTCTCGTCTTATCGGGGCGCTTTTTAATTTTGCGTTCCCTAGAAACGTGCAAAGCCACTTTTCAGTCCTTCCGATTTCTATTGAGTCTGAGTCTTATTTGGTTTTGTTTCTTTTGCGAGGTTGTGTCCCCTCTCCCATCCGGTTGTTCCATTTTTTTTTCGCCGGCCAATCAAAATCGCCCCAGGTTACGGCGACTCCCTTATCGATGTGCAGAGGGTTCGTCACCCACTCCCTTTCCGATTTGCATTTCTTTTGAAGCTTCGACGATATCGTCGTGGTGCCCCCCTCGGCCCCATGACTCTTTACAGACCTTTTTTCAAGTTCCTCCCGGGACTCCCACGGGAGGAAAAGCTTGTTTTTTGGTTGGCGCTTTCCGCTGTTGAGCCCGGCTTCCCTCTTCAGAACGGTTTACCGCTTAGAAAACCTTTTTCCCCCTTTTCTGCCCCTTATCCAAATCTCTTTCTGTCCTCTCCTTCTAAATATCCCATCCGTGCCTTCTTATTGAAACCCCCCCACCCCTCGCCAGAACGGATTCCCCGTTTTTACTCCTTGGCCCGAGACCCCCTGTACTTGTTTAGGTTTTTCCCCCCCCCCCTAGTCGTTCACCTTCTCTTCTACCCCAGGATATGCGGCGTCTCGCAGTTTCTCTTGCATCGGCTTAGTTCCATCGCACTTTCGATTTCTGCATAGGCATGATGACGACGGGTCAATTTTTTTGGTAGCAGAGTTCTTTCATTTTTTTTCACGATTTTTTACTCCCCTGTGCGCGAAATCGTCTCTTTTGAGCCCTTTGCTTGGCACATGGTCTTTTCCAAAGATTCGCCACCCCCGGGCCCCCCCCCCTCTTTTGGACGGCTTTTCTCTACAGCTTTCTCTTCTTGGTCCTCACCTTCCTAACGGCTTCGGCACAGCCCACTCTTTGAGAAGTAAGAACAGTTTTTTCCCCCCCCGCCTTCTACCTTTTGGCCATCCCAAATGTTTTGTTCCGTTTGTTAGCTCCCGATCGAGCCCATCTAAGGAACGGTTTCCTCTCGGTCTCGATTTAACCTCCGACATTACTTCTTTGACCGGCTTCCTACCTCCTCGCTTTCGGGACGCCTCGAGGTTGAAGTGGTCTTGTGCGGCTTCCCAGGAATTCTGCTTTAGCGTAAGAAGATCTGCGCCATCCCAATCCTCTTGTCGGATGCAGCACCTGCATTGGACGCGCGATTTGAAGGGAAGTGATCTTTTGCTTCTTGCCGAGAACGCATGACGGTTTTTCCGCCGCGCGGCGACCCTCCGTGAGAGTTTTGGATCTCCAGGGCTGATATGGCCCCACGACCACCTGAAGATCTTCTCTTCTTTGTCGGACTGGAAAGTAGATCGGGCCTTGATTTTTTCCGAACCGAAGCCTTCTCTGCCACAGCGGGTGCGTGTTTGCTTCGTCCGGAAGAACCTTTGTTCCAACGCCAGATGTTCCCCAGTGCCCTCGACTTCTACGTTTTCAGCCGTTCCTTCCTTTCCCCTGTTGCCAGACAGATGTTGAGTCAAACCTTTTCTCGTTTGGAACAGGCCGCGCGGCTGGGTCCGCACCCCGGGCCCCCTTTCCTTCCCCAGCCGGCTCTATGTTTGACCCACTTTTTTTTTCCCTTACCAGAGTGTGTGCCGCGGCTCTGTCACTTCGATAGCTGCAGCGGGTTCGGCCCGATGTTCCCTTCAGATTCCCACAGATGCGCTTTTCTTCTCCCTTTGT
>Ga0179593_1361152_pt1 | contig 13508 bp, 12 predicted proteins | sample CZODoug2_1_08_16_FD_185931 | JGI IMG/M metagenome (GOLD analysis project Ga0179593, IMG submission 185931) | Vadose zone soil fungal communities from Angelo Coast Range Reserve, California, USA - CZODoug2_1_08_16fungal (PacBio error correction) | ecosystem: Environmental > Terrestrial > Soil >... | reverse complement strand
TATGGGGTACCTGTCCTTGCAACCTCTCCCCGTGAGCCTTCACGATTCATCTGAATGTACGACCGACTGCGAGTACCGAATCCCGAGTGAGGGGTAAGTCTTCTCTGCTCTGTCCTTGATTCCCCGCCCCCCAAGACATCCACTTTGTGTTTTACCCCCTCGCGGAATTCTTGAAGAGCCCGACCCTGCGTGCCTATGGGAGAGTTTTAGCTCTCTTATCGCTCTCTCTCTCCCTTAGGAGATTTCGAGATGGAGGTAAATTTTCCTTCTTCACTAGCTCTTTCCCTACAGGATTTAGTTTATTTCTCTGCTGATAGCACTGAAGGACTAAGGACCGTCTCCTCGTTCTACTCACTGACCTCTCTGAGCTTTGCAATTTACATCCCTCATTGGCGTTCAGGCCATCGAAAGGGCCACTGAGTTCCCATCTTCTTACCGACTGTGGCTCTCCCCTTCCTTCTACAGCATTTCGACCATCTCTCTCTTCCTCCCGAAGGTCTTTGTGGTTCATAACCGTGCCAGGTTATTCGATCGATTTCTCCCTCTTTGCCCTAGCCTTGATGTGAATCACCAGTTTCTAGGTCGAAAAAACAGGAGGTCTGGTCCTCCATCAGTCTCAGCGTCCTTGAGCCCCTTCTGCAAGTTCACCCCTTTTACTTTCTTAGACGGTCGGCGGCGGTGCCAGGCACGCAAGATAGCGAAAGTCCTTCCCCCTCTCAAACCACGTCCGGAACATCCGGGAGTACCTCCTCCCCGACTCTATGATTCCCCCCCCCTTTACCGTTGCTATAGCCCTTTCAGGCTTCGCCACGACGGACTGCAAATCCATCCAAAAGAGTCTTCTTCTCTATTCTCAGACCTCTCCACCTTATTCTCAGTCCGGTGCATGCGTCAACTTCTCCCCTCCCCTAAGGCCCCTTTTCTGGTGATGGAATGATGTTAGGAACTGTTTTTCTAATAAACGAGTGCAACATCCCTCCTTTCCCTCTTTCCTCGAGGGGTATTAGAATTTCCTCCGATCGTCTCTCGGGCGCTGTAACCATATAGACTTTCCTATGATGCGTTCCTTCTCTTCCACCTTTGAGCGTGCCCCCATTTCCCGTGGTTTCGCCTCGACCGAACAACGACACCAGTCTCCCCTCCTCCTCCCTTCTTTTTCCCATTCAGACCCTACTGTCTTCCTGCAGTCTTTCTGATCTCTCTCAGCTCCCAGGACATTTCAGTTCGCCAATTTACCATCCGGTCGTGAGTACTGTCCCAGTTCCCCCTCCTTTGCACTTCGCCAGTTTTGACACGGAAGGTGTAGTATCAAATCCTTTCTTCCCTTCTAGTCAGATCTCGCAGAAGCTTCCGTCTTCGCGGATATTTTTTCATTGCACGGTATTCCCTTTTTTTTCCCTCTGGACTTCCCCCCAGCCCCCGGCCCGTCGTGAACTACCCTATTCTTCCTTTCTGGGAGGACCCTTACTCCTTCTCTCTCATTTGAGTCCCCGGGTTCAGGACTTAAAACGACAGCTGTACTTTCCGAGATGTGATCCTCCTGACAGACGACAATGAAAAGTCGGAAACCCCTTTCTTCCTCTGAAGATCTCGTCCCCGACGAAGTATCTATACCTACCGTTTTGTTTAGGAGAGATGCTGCGTATTTCCTTCCGGCATCGGCCTGTAGTTTGCGACTTTTCTGTCTCTTCAGTATCCCCCCCCCTTCGCGTAATTCAAAACCTTTTGGGGAAGGCCGAGGACCTGGTGATTTGCACACTTTGATACGTTTGCTCGGGACGCAGCCCCCGCACGCCTCTGCCCTTTCTTCCTCTTCACCGTCCTTTCTGGCTGAGGTTTGCCTCACGTCTACGTCATTAAGATTCTTTTGCTGCTCCTTCCCCTCCTCTACAACCTGTCATCTTCTGCTATCCCCCTTTTTCTGTGGAGACTCAGGAGAGCTAACCGTCCGTCGAGGCAACGATGGTGCTTACTCTTGACCGTGTTAACCATCGTTACTACGCCTTGTCCATGTAATGCTGCTTGCTTGAGAGCTGCTGAGTAAGATCTACTGCTCTTCACTTTCTACCTGCTTCCTTCCCTCCTTGCATCATGAGTCGGCGGAAGAATTCCAGGTTAGCTGACTTTCTCCAGCCCACCCCTCGCCCCCTTTTCAGCCAATCGCCTTTGTGGTGATCCTCAGTGCGTTTCATTGATGAAGGCGCCTCAGAGATTTTTTCTCTCCTAACCTCGACGTCCTCTCCTCCGATCTCTTGAAAGTCAATTTGGATCTCGCCGTAGTTGAGTTGACCCCTCTTGTGAGGACCCATGCTATAAATTACTAAAAGTTTCGAAGTGGGGCCTTAGATTAGGCACGATTTCTTCCTTGTTCCCCCCCTTAAGGTAGGCGCTCCTTCCTCCTCATCTGCGACCCCGAAAGACAAGACGGTTTTTTGCTTTCAACCCTCCCCTTGCTTTGTTTTTTCAGAAGCTGGCCCTGCCTGGTGAGCCTTTTTGGAGAACTCCCCGCGTCGTAGATGCATAACGAGTGCTCTTTTCTTTGGCCTCTGTGGTTATTCTTTCAATTCCTATTTGCGACTGAGCTCCCGTTTCCCCGGGAGTGGAAGGCTCCCTTAAGGTCACCTTTTGGAGATTGAGCCAAGGTATATTCAAGTAAGGAATGTCGTCCAGTCCTCCTCCCCTTTCGGTGCTCGTCCACTGTCTCGTTCCCCCACGGCTGTCTACTCCGCGGAACTGACAGGGAGGAATACAGTCCGTTGATAGCCCCGCTCTATGATCTTTTCCGTCCCATGTCAAGACTTCTGGAGACGGTCTGCTTGCTTGAGAGACCCTTTGTCACTCTTTCTTCTCTTTGCAATGCACTATAATTCCCTCTCCGATCCCCCGGCATTAGCTCAGGATCGGAGAGAATACTGAATACTATTCGGTGTCGTTCGCTCTTCTACCAAACCCCTCCCCTCCATTTTTGACGCAGATATAGAAGGAAGAATTTTCCGCCCCCTTCTCGATAGTACAATCTTCCTAATTACCTATTCCGCAGCTCCCTATAAGACCCCCTCGCGTGACCCCCCTCCCTCTATTTCTTCTTCTTTAAACTACGTTCTTAGAGTAGTAGAAAGTTCCCTCTACTTGCTTTCTGTATGGGATTACTAGGTCATCCCGTTGACTGCACGCTTCCGCCCGCCCGTTTGAGGGGCGACACGATGGGTCCCACCTTTTCCTTGGTAACGTCTCTCTTTTACCTTCCTTGCTGCATAGTTGCAATCCCCTTCCCCCATTGTCCCAAGTTTTGAGTAAGTCTCTTTTTCCTTCATATGCGCGGTTGACTTTTCTATCCTTTGAGCAAAAGAGGGTTCTCTACTTTCCTCTTCTGAAGCCAGATTTGCATTCCCTCTTCTCCGAGGATCCCTAGCCATTGCTAACATGAAGAAGGTGCTTGGCCCCACGTTTGGACTGGTATTCAGGCCCTTTGATCTCGCTCATATGAACGATCCCTCCTTTCCTTTTTTTTGTTGTGATCACCTAGGGAGGGCTTGCTATTGTTTCACCATACCCAGCCACCCCTTGGACCTTGACCTTCCTTTCCATGTTCAGTTCCCCCTGGGAGGTCTCCTCGGCGAGAAGAAGGTTCGGAGGATTCTCCCTTCTCAAGAGATGGAGGCCTCCTTGATGGCGAATATCCCACAGCTGGCCTCTTTTCCAAGAGTCTATGACTGGGAATAAGTTATCGTCACACTTTTGAACTTGAGTCTGTTCATCCCCCCTAAGCATCTCCCCATCGTACCGAGGGCCCTTATTTTCCTTTACTACTATAATTTATTTTTTAGAGATATTACTTTTCCAATGTTCTCTAGTCTGAGATGATTTTATTCGTTCCCACATACTGCCTTGCCCCCCTCCCTCTACTTCGGCTTTACTCCTCTATCTCATTTTCCGGACCCTTGCAGCGGTTTACTCCCTAAATTGCCCGTTAGAGATGGTCTAGGCGGAGTACTACTTCGAAGAGAGTAAACTATTTCTCTCCCGGCTACTTCCCCCCCTTTTTTCCCCCAGACCACCTTTTGTCTTATTCCCTCCCTGGTGTCGATGTTAGAGTATGGGACCCCCCCCCCCCATTTATTCCCCTCCCATTAACCACCTGCGCGAGAGAGACGCGACAATTTCTTTTCTTGGAGAGATCTCTGTCCCGTTATAATAAAAGGGCCGATGAGGAACCCTTACATCAGGTCATCTTACCCGAGAGCCCCCCTGGTTGAAGGAAATTTTTGCGACCTTTACTGCCAGTAGGACTTTCTCGATCTTTCATACCCCCCCTCTTTGCCGAGAGAGAGGTTCCCTCACATCGCCCCCTTACTCATAGATCGTTGAAAGAGACAATGGTTTCCCCACCTCTTGTGAACCGACCTTCCCCCCCCCCGGTTCACCCGACTTCCTTCCACCCGGACCACCATGTGTAGATCGACGCGGTCCCCCTGACTAACGCTTGGCGGAGACTAGTTTTTACCTTTCTTCGGAAGGGAAGATCTTCTCCCCAGACGCGCGCTGGCCCACGTTCCTTCAGATCGGCAAAGAGTGGACAATCCGCCCCTGATTTCCTCGCTTCCAAGTGGCCCAGTCGTAGTCGTTATCAGAATAAGCTCTAGCCTTTTCTTTCATGTTCATCGCTTGTCGTAACACCATTACGTTTCCCTCCCTCTGATTTACAACTCCCAAGTCTTTTTTGCCGTTTGGTTCCTTCGAGCTCATGAATTCTATTTTCTTCCGTTCGGTTGAATCTTCTTCACCTGAGCTCTGGAGACGTAGATCCCTTTCAGTGAGGAGTCTTTTGGACCCCCATCGCTGCCCCGCGACGCCGAGTGTCTTCCTTCTTGAGTTGTCTCTCAAGATACGTCCCTTCCTGCGGCGCCACCCCCCCAATCTCATCCGGGAGTAAGCGAAAAGTTTTTGAGTCATCACGTCCGCATGTCCCGATCTTCTTATCCTAATGATTTAAGCCGTGCCTTTTTTGAAGGATTGCCTATTTCGAAATGCCTTTTCAGTGACATAAATGACGCTTCTGGTTTGCTTTAGACCCCGGATGCGACAGGAACGTTTAGAAATTATACGAAACTCCTTCTTGATGGAGTCTCCTTCCACTCCGACCCCTCCTTCGAAACACCGTTCGTCAACATACACCCCCTGCATCCCTGCGCAGAGACGACTCTTTGGGTCTTTCTCCGGAAGAGCATACTGCCCTCCCTTTTCAGCCTTCCCCCACCCCGCCCTCGGTAAACTACAGACTGCCAGCTACTTGTTTCGCCGATTTTCGCAGCTAGTCTTTTTTATCGAGGTTCTCAGACTGGATTCCCTTCCTTTAACGTACTTTCTCCATCTAATTCAGGGTGGGATTTATGGCCCTAGGAATTTTCCATCACCAGGGTCAAATCTCCCTTCCCCGGGTTCTATCCGCTCTTCGGGGGATTCCGATTCCGTGATTGAGGTGAGAGGAGGAGCGGTACACCTATGATTTCTCCTCTACTTCAAGCTTTTCAAAAGGCGTCAGTGGCCACTAGTCATGCTTTTGGTATACCACTGACCCCTCCCCTTCGTCTTATATTTGGTGGCCTTCTTCTCTCGTAGCAGGTAGCGACCCCCTCGCAGTCCCTTCTTTTACTTGGTTAGGGCTAAATGAGGTGAACAATCCGCCAGGACTCTTTTTCACGCCCGTCCCCTCCGTTGCCCTGAAAGGAAGGTGTAGATTATCCTACTTCCCTCCATGTCCGTCTCTCTAAGATGTTTACGGCGAAGATGAAGGTTCTGTCCGAGGATTGATGAGATCCTTCATTACACGTTCCTTGCCCCCTTCCATCCGCACTCAGATGACCCAGCATCTGCCTAGGCTGGGCGGCGGGCCTCCTCTGCGCCCTCTCCTTTCTGATATCTTGTTATTTTTTCCCGAAACCTTATTGAACTTAGCGGCAAAGATTCTGATTATCAGCCGCCGCCTCCCGAACGTTCTCCTCCCTTGTGAGGCAGCGATAGCATTGCCCTCCCATCCCTTTCCCCTCCTTCGGGTTGCGACCTTTTATGAGATCATTCGATTTTGAAGATTGTTGCAGGTCCGATCTCTTTCCATCTACTTCAGCTCTTCTATTCCTTCTTCAACCAATGTCGGGTTTGGCCTTCGAGACCCCCTTTGATCCTCACCCTCGCGGTTCAGTCTCCTGGGAACTACTAACTGATGCTGACGTCCATATTAAATCCTTGCGGGGATAAGTGTCGTCCCTTTCCTCCCCGATGCGACTGGTTTGACCACTTTGACCTGTTTTCAAAGGTTTAATATTCTGCGTGAACACATTTTACGCACATTCTCTTGCTTGAGTTTTCGCTACACAGAACTTTCTTGAGGCCAACTTTGTGCGAGTGTCCCTTCGTAACAATCTCCCCCTCCCCGTGATGGTCTTTCGCCTTCCGCTTTGAGAGTGATCCCCGAAGATACGACTTGTTTTTCCGTCCCTGAGGACGATGCTGTTTCAGAGGAACATAATGTAGTCGGTTTTTTCTAAGACGCTTGGGTCGTGTGCTATAAAAAAGCTCTCCTTTTTCCACCTCCCCCCACGCGCTTGCAGAATTCTATCCCTCCCTATAGGCTCCACGTGACTGTTTCCCTCGCATCTTTCCTCCCTCTCGCCTGGAGGACCTCCCCCACAATCCCCTCGCTTAGACCTCTTCTGTGCTGATCTCTTTAACACTTCGACCCTGCAGGCAATTCTTTAACATACCCGTTCGCATTTGATCTCTCGAAATTTCAGGGTGACGGAATGCACCTGAAGGTAGGCGACACCCCCCCCGTTTCCTATATGTCCCTTCTAGACCGCCAATCTCTCCTTGAAAGACAGGCGGCGTGTTTAGACAGAAGCTGGTCCCAGAGGGTCTCTTAGATCAAGCTCCTCTCATAGCTGTTTAGTGAAGCCGAGTGACTTGTGGTCTTTTTAGGGTTGGTACTGGTTGCGATTTCCTTTCGTAAGTTATCCCTCCCGTCCGACGGCTATTTGCGGTTCCTGATTTTCTTTAGTACGGCCCGAGCAGGAGAATTTCTCTCACAGTCCTTTATCCTTCGAGCCTTCCCCCATACCCCTGTGCGTCAGGAACGTATTAACCAAAGAGAACTGTTGACAGCCTTCCTTCGACAATTCAGTCCCTTTCAAGCCAACTTTCGGCGACCGAACTTCAGATTTCCTCCCCCTTAGGTCCGCCTTCCTTGCTACTTGACCAGGGCACGAGCTGGGCGGAGCTGTGTGGGTGCGCTATTCGTATGATGCTGTAAGTCACCTGTCACGCTTCGTTTTCAGCGAAGTCTTTCGTGTCCCTCTATCAACTATGCCTAAGTCTCTTCCTTCTGTTCTTCTCTTCCACACGCCCTTCGACTTGCGTGTGCGCATCTCGCAGACGACATTTGTGACTCCTCCAGATCGGTCGCCCATCTAGGGAAAGAAAGAGTCTAGCTATATTTCCCTCCAAAGCTCTGCGTGGCCCTTTCCTGGCCCGAATGCGTTCTCCCCCAGTGATCTTCGCAGCAACGTTTTCTTTGATTAGGCTTAGATTCTCTTCTCCTCCCTGATAGCTTTCTAAACGCCCCTCTTTCCTTTGAGTTGCTCAGCTTTGGACCCATGTTCCTCTTGGCTTGTCGAGGTGAACGCTGCGGTTTTCATAGGTAATGGGGTACCCCCCCCTTCTTTTTTTCCACAAGAAGCAGCCTGTTTCCTGTATCTCTTGAGTTTTTAACCTCCCCTGCGAAAGTACCTCCCCCCATAAAAGCTGTTGTAGCAACCATCTAGAAGGGTAGCGTGACGGCCTGGAGTCCACCTTTCGTTATCCGAATCCCACTTCCTCCATCGGCTCCTACCAGCCTGGTTGACGGATCCATTCTTTTCCCTGTATTTTGCTTCCTTCCTCGCGCTCACTAGAGCAATCCCTTTTTTCCTCTCGAGCTATCGGCTTTGGACTTAATGCCATTTGGTTTTCCTATGTTTAAGTTTGCCGAACCCCTTCCATGCCCGTCCCCGTTCTCCTTTCCCGACATGGTTGTAAAGGCTAACCCTGTTTTCTTTCTCTTCTAGAAGCTTTTCTCGTCTAGTAGCCTCAATCCAGCGCTGCCGGATTCGGGTGGCCAAGAGCACGTCCCTGAGTTCCCCTCTTTCACCCCTTTCCAAAAGTTTTTTGAAAGGTTCGTTCATTTCCTTTGCTCGATGGACAATCCTCTCGCAATCCGCTCATAAGTTTCAGATATTTTATTTGTGTTGTGATTCTCTCTTATTTTGCTATCATCGACTGTTAGCGTAGGGTTGAGCCTTCTTTTCTTATAGATCGCCCCGCCTCAAGTTCCCGACTCCAACTCCCCTTTACAATAAGAGCCGAAAGCGAACCAGCTTTCGACACGGGGATCGACATCCCCCTTCCCCCACGCATCCTCGCGCTTTTCCTTTCCCCCTCATAAGTAGTCGACCTCTTATAGTCCCTTCCGGCAGACCCCTTTTCCACCTTGTTGAACACCCTTTCGTATGTTTCTTTCCCTTTTAGTGCGTTAGAGGGGATTTGAGCATCCATACGCGCTATCAGCGCGAGGGGCCTCCCCACCTTTTTCGAGTTGTTTTTTGAGACATCTTAGCGAGCACCATGGCCTAGGGACCTGACCCCGGATTCAGGCATTCCCCTGAGCTCTTCGAAGGGGGCTGACATGGCTACTCCTTCTTTTTGTCTATGGCAAGCTAGTCCTTACCGATTTTTCCTTTACGCTGTTGATTGTGGAGGTCCTGTACACACTCTTCCCCATCCCCCCCACGTAAGGGTCGGAACACCTCCGAGTTACTCTTGTTCCCCATAAAGAATGGTTTCCCCCCCGGATCCCAGATGAAGCAGCTGTTCCAAGAAGATAAGTTTCCCCTCGGTCAACATTGTCCCCTGATCGTCGCTGTTTTTTATCACGTGCGAGTCCGGATGACCTCGACCTTCTCCCCGAAGAAGAGCGCATTTAACGTGTTTCTGACCTCGTCCGTGTTACTATCCGAAAGCCCTCTTTTTAGTTTTTACCGAGGGTGACTCGCTTATTTTCGCTCACTATAGATAACTCTAAGACCTTGTACTTCGGATCTTGTCTCTCTTTTCGCTTCAACCAGCCCTTTAGTCGGCCGAAGATGAGCCCTCCCTTTTTAGGAGTTTGAGGTCGTACCCTGATCGCCCCATTCGCCTTATGAATAGGTGATATCTGCGTTCTCGACAATTCGCTTTATACTCGGAATGACGCCCCTCTTCCTTCGAGGAAGAGCTTCCCCTCCCTTGAAAGTGAAGAATTTGTTTCGTGCACGAAAGTTTTCTCGATCCCCTCCTACCTCTCCAGTCTCCTCCCCCAGCGGCCAGATACCCGGTTAGGGAGAAGCCTTCTTAGATGAATACCTTCCCAATGGGAAGGCTCTGCTCAGTAGACTAAGTCTCCTTTTTTTGTTTAAGAGACAAGTTTGCATGCGTTCACCGACCCCCTTGGAGGTTCTTAAGGCTAAAGATCTCAGCGCTCCTTTCGCGATAGCCTGCTTCGGGAGCCCATTAGCCTTCGAGCGGTGACCCTCTGGCCGTATCTTATGCTTTAGAGCCCTCCTCCTGGAAGCCGCTAAACCCTTTTCCACCTTTTCCCCTCACCGCTTTTTATCATGCAGAAGACCTCGCGAGGGTTATCCTTTAGAACCCCATCTGGGACAGATGTGCCCTGAGAAAACACTCCTGACGGAGGTAACCTAACCTGCCCTTATAAAGATTCCCTCCGTTCTCGATGTTCGAATCTCTGTCACCGTAGATTCTTTTTCAAGGGGGCAAGCCCACTTCACTGTCTTTCTTCCTCTTGAAGTTCCTTGAGGAACTGGATGGAGTATTGTAACTGCATTGTTTCCCCCCAATAAACCCAACCTAACTCATAGCCCCCGGAAGGTTAGAACTCGCTGGGATTGATGTTCTATGCCCTCTTGAAGAGCTTGCCCGCGAATGCGGCCGGTAACCATCTCAAGGTTCCCCCCCTCTGAGCAATCTTCTCGCCCACCATCCTCCTCTGATGTCGGTTGGACCAAAGAGCAGTGGTCGACCCTAGTTTCCGGACCAAGAAACTTTCAGGTATTCGACCTTTTTGATGGTGGCTCGTCCATCTTCGACAGTTTTCCTCCTGTTCTCATTCGCAGAGATCTCCTTAGAACCCCAGTTGATCCCTTCACTTAAGGTCCGGGTTGGTTCAGATGTTAAAATCGGTGACAAAGTGGGGACTTTACCTTTGTAGCTCTCACTACGGAACCGTCATGATGCTTAATATCTCTGTGCTCGCAGCTCTGACTGTCATTGTCGAGTTTTCCTGGACTGGATTAGACATTAGTTGCCTTTTTATTTAAGGCGTAGCCGGGCATTCACCACTTAGCCTTCTTGCGGCATCATGTGACGTCAGAATATGAGTGTTTCGGGCGTCCTGTCCCTAAGACTAGCTTCATGGTCTTCATCAAAACGCCTCCGAAACTTCCATTAGAGGCATGTTGGAATCATTTCTATTCAACTCCCTTCTCTCTTCAAATGTTCTCGGCGAAAGCAGCCCCTCCGTCCTCTCCCTCCCAGCATCTATTCCCCTCCTTCCTTTTTTGTTTCTACGTGATGGGTTTGGTTTCTTAGGAAGGGCAGATCTCATGTTTAATCTCCTTTTTCGTCTGCTTAGATTCCCACAGGCCGAAGACAGTTCAACTCCTTTCGTGGGAAGGCAGAGACCGGTACTCCCCTCCCCCATGTCTTCGCCCTTGCCTTCCGGGCCTCCTAGCAGCCTGTACCCTCTGTTCCTTTGGCTGCATTTTCCTGCCGGTTACAAGCCCCCCGCGAGGGTTTGCTATACATTCCTCTGAAAAGGGACTATTCCTCTCCCCTTTTTTTTAACGGCTCACGGTGATCTTACTATTTTAACCCTTAGGCCGATTCAAAGTCTTGTGTCTCCGTGGGTCACTTCGTAAAATACGAAAGGAGGTTCCCCCTCCGAAAGAAGGTTCGCTCTTGAGAAGTAGTCATGAGGTTATCGAAAGAGTTCCAGTAGAATCTTCCAGTCATAACCACCCCATCCTCTTTCGGTGGGACGAAAGTTGTGGTTCGTTGTTAAGGAGAACCCACGCGTTGTACCCCTCAATACGACTGTTTGTCGCAGTAATCCTGAATCATGACTTCTTTAAATTAGATGAGTGGTGACAACTTTTCGAGTCCATTCCCTGGCATTCCTGATCATCTCTCATAACTCCCCAGCCAAGAGAGGAGCTCGTCCTTTTCTCTTTCTTTGCACAATCTTGTTATGACCCATTCCTTGAAATACCCCGTTCGCCTTTTTCCTATTCAGATGTTTCGAAATGTTTGACGCTTTCCCCTTCCCTCGGTCCGAACCTCTCACCGTGCCCCTTTCCTTCAATCGATACTCACAAAGATTCTGGTATTTCCTCCTTCCTTGAGTTGACTCCATCTTACCCATTCTTATGAGATGAACGTGACGCTTCGTAGATGAAGCAGATTTGCTTTTCTTTGTCCTCCCGTCGCTTCAGGAGAGCTTGTGCGAACGCCGACGCGGAGATGGGACGGCTCCGAAGGGCTTGCCTTTTTCCTAATATCATTCCTCTGATCGGCGAGTCCCGATACCGGTTTCGCCTTCTGCTTACCCAACGCAACAAAGTTCACTGGCGGAAAGAACTTAGACCATGATAGACCTGCACTGAGGCCCGGGTTAGTAATCAAAAGAAGTACAGAGTACTCTCTAATTGCCGCTTTTCTTTGAATGTCTCGTGGAGAATACCCTCCCCCGGTCCATATGAGGGCAAGAGGGGCACTGTTGCTTTTTTTTTTTTTGTGTTTGTGTTTTGTGTGTGGGGTTTTTCTTTTTTTTATTGTTGATTCTGAGGTAGTAATGTCCTATAGTCAGCAAGGGATCGGTTCGCCGAGATACACTCTCCGTCCTAGCTCTTTTTGCTGCACTCCCACTCCTCAGACTCTTGGTCTCTTTCTTTTCTCCTCCGTAGAATCTTTTGACTCGAGTCCCTGGCCAATCTACGATCCGTTCTCTTTAGTAGATACTCTCTATGCCGAACCTTCTTCCCAGCGAGGGGCCGTCCAATATTTCTTTCTTCTCCCTCCGAGATTTCTTTGTGTGCCGACGTGATTTTTCTCCCCCGGCATCGACAATGCCTCCCCCCGCCCTCTTGAAGTCTCTTTTCCGAACATTTGTCTGAAGCGCCTGCGCGTGACCGGTGCGGCATCGTTATTCTGGAACCACTCTTTTTTCCCCCACAGCATATCTTCGGCCGTTTTTCCCTGCTCCCTGGGAGTTCTCCGCTTACTTCCAGCAACGAGGGGTTTCTTTAAAAAGTTATTCGATCAGGACCTTCCTGCGTGATATCCCCCCTTCGGCTCCTTGAAAAATTCGAGCTCCTTTCCTCCTGAACTTGGTCCTGGTCCATCTGGGTCTTTTATTTTTTTTGTAGCCTACTAGCCACCTGAATGTTCTGTTCCCCTCTCCTAGTCTCGCTTTGGGTGACCTGACCAGTGGAGGGATTTGCTCCTTTTGCCCGACAACTACGAACCCCCCCCTTCAGACCTTTTTTCCTCATGTGTCAATCCATTGGGCGGAAGCACAGGAGAGATACCTTTCTTCGTCTACTGTTAGTCCTAGCTGCCCTGAGACTGGATGAGAATCTCCCTCTAAATCTTTCGTCGTTCCATTCGCAGTCCGCTTCGGGTTTTCGGTGTCGTGGTAAATTTGGCTCCTGCTCAACCCATCCCGTTTCGTCCTCTTCTATTTTTTTCTATCTCCTTTTGCCTCCGTTGTGTTGTTGAGTTACCCCTATCCCTCAGGCTAGCGAGTCGGTCTGTCTCGCCGACAAGTGCCCAGAACCGACTCCTCCTCCACGGAGTTTAACGAGCGCTTTCCTCGTCAAAGACTACAGCGGCTTCGCCATCCTGTGGACAGAGAGGTAGTAGTAGTTATCTATTCACTAACCCCTTATCTCCTTAGTTAAGACCCCCCCCATTGTTCCAATCTGGTACCCCCCCCCCTTTCTGTAATCTTCTCCCATTTCTCTGTTCGTTTTTTTTTTAGTCTGTTTGTTTTTACCGGAGACTCTCCATAAATGTAGAATCCATGCGTCTCTCTTCGAGAAAAGTGCTTATTCTACTCCCAGATCTTGCCCTTACTTCCCCAAGCTATACAAAGCACATGCTAAATGAGACCCTGCCTGCTTTTTTTTGTATGGATCCCCCCCGCAGAGGGATGAACGAGTCTTCCCTCCGAACTTTTAATCTCCCCGCGGTTGTGGCGCTCTGGCCGTTTTTTTTTCAAATTCACCCCTCTCTTTTTATAGAGGTACCTCCCCGATCTAGAGAATTACATTCTGGGGTCACACATACCATATGTTTGTACCAGTACCTTTTCCCTATTCCCATCAGTCAGTTTCACCGAGCCGTGACTTACCTCTTCCCCT